>Ga0265798_10003074_pt1 | contig 24046 bp, 34 predicted proteins | sample P3T30metagenome_FD_192430 | JGI IMG/M metagenome (GOLD analysis project Ga0265798, IMG submission 192430) | Plant litter microbial communities from East Loma Ridge, Irvine, California - P3 T30 | ecosystem: Environmental > Terrestrial > Plant litter > Unclassified | place: USA: California...
CAAAATCATCATCACACGCAGATATAAAACCGGCAACTGCCAGTATTAAAAATATTTTTTTCATAACGCTTTCTTTTTAAAATGAAATTTTTACAAATCCACCATAGGTACGCTGAGAAGGGTTAGCGGCAAATTCGCCCACTTCACTCAGGATGTCGCTGCCATACGTAGTAGTTTCCGGGTCAACGTAAGGGTTTTCTCCCGGCGTCCATAAAAACAGGTTCTTGCCATATACACCTATTGATAGCCTTGTAAGGCCCCATCGATCTATTAAATCTCTACTAAAGCTGTATGTAAGATTAAGGTCGCGTACACGTACAAAAGTTTTGTCTATTACGTGCGTTGGCTCAATAGCGGGGTTGTTACTTGTATTGTAAAAATCTGTAACGCCGGCATAGTCTACCGGTACGGTGTTTTCTGAATAAGTTCCATCGCCGTTATCAAGTACAGAATTTGGTACAATAAACGGGTTACGGTCGTTATATGTGGTTTCTATACCATTACCCACAAAGTGCGAAAGCCTTTTTGAGTAGGAATACATTTCGCCGCCTTCTTTCCAGTCAATAGAAAAGGAAAGGCTCAGGTTTTTATAGGTAAACGTATTTTGAAGACCCATTATAAACTTGCGCTGCGCACTGCCTATGTAAGATACATCGCTGCTGTATTCATAAAAGCCCGTATCAGGATCTATAATATACTGGCCCTGCTCGTTTTTAAGGGGCACTATTCCGTAAAATGAGCCCAGTGGCTTGCCTTCGGCGGCAGAGAAATAAATACCGTAAGGATTAGAGATGTCTATGCGGTTGTAGCCTTCAATCAAATCGGTAACCTTATTGTCGTTTTTAGTAAATGTATAGTTTACATCCCAACGGAAATCTGCAGTTTTTATAGGCGAACCGCTAAGCGTAAATTCAATACCCTTGTTAACCACATCGGCTGCGTTTACGGCTTTCCGCGTAAAGCCCGTAGATGGGTCAAGCGGAAGGTCGATAATAACATCTTCGGTTTTTCTGTGATATAAAGATAAATCCCATGTTAGGCGGCTTTCGAAAAAGTTTCCTTCTAAACCTATTTCATATTCGGTAGTCCTTTCCGGTTTTAGGTCGGGGTTACCCAGCCTAGTGCCCAGCTCATAAAAGCCTACGCCGCCCACCGGCGAAAGTATCTGCCCAAAATAAGCATCTGCTGCTCCGGGTACAAGTGCGGTTTCTGTAAGGTAAGGGTTGGTGTCATTAGCAAGCTGTGCCACCGCACCCCTTAGTTTAAGGTAGCTGCTGCCCGAGTCTAAAAGCAATCCACTTAAAGATGCTGCAGGATAAAAATATTTGTTGTTGGCTATAGGCAAAGTACTCGTTATGTCATACCGGCCGCTAAGGGTTAAAAATATCCGTTCAAGATAGCTTAGCTCTGCCGATGCATATGTACCAAAGGTTTTCCTTACGGTGTCTCCCTGATCTACAATGGGCTGTACAGCTGAGTTGTTAAGCTCATAATAATCAGGAATATTAAGGTTTGTGATGGTTGCCGAAAGGAAATTGCTTTCCCTGCGGTTAAAGTTAACACCACCTAAAAGGTTAAGGTGGAATTTTTCGTTAAGGTCTTTATTCCAGGTAAGGTTAAAATAGGTGTCAAATTCTGTGTTTTGATACCTGGCCTCGCTTACACCACCAGCAATAGGCAGCTCATCGCCGTTAGGCAAACCCGGTGTAAAATTTACAAGTGCGCCGTGGCTTTTTATGCTCTCTGCCCTGTAGTTGCCACCCACCTGCCATATAGCAGTAAGCTCAGGTGTAATTTTATAGCTCATGTTAGTATTGCCAAAAAGGTTGTGGCCTTTAATATTGGTAGCGTTTTCATTAAGCGAAAAATACGGATTGGTAGCATAAGGTGTAAAGTAATAGTCAATACCATTAAAAGGATTTCCTTTGTAATCAGCCAGATCTGATATGCTTATATCTACCGGTATTTGCAATAAATCCTGTTGTAGTGTATTACCCTGTCCTGCATTATCACCCTGTCCTGCATTTACAGCATTTTGGTCTTTATTTACATAGTTTATAGAGGCTCTTAGTGCAAACTTCTCATTTCTAATACCGCCGTTAAAAGAGATGTTCCTTTTTAGGTAGCGGTCTGCCTCTGTAGGTACCACACCATCGCTGGACACATTGGTAAAGGCAAGCGAAAAGTCTGAAAAATCGCTACCGCCGCTTATTGCAAATGAATTGGTAAGCGTTTGCCCGTTTTGGTAAAAGTTACGGATATTGTCTTCGCCCAGGCCCCTGTAAGGTTTTACCTGCTGGCTGTTCATATAAATGGTGCCCCATGGCCTTAGCTCGCCGGTAAATGCCGGGCCCCAAGAGCCGTTTTCGTTACTTGCGCCCGTGCCACCGGTAGGTAGTGCAGAATAGCTTAGTTGTGCCCACCCCTGGCCAAACTGGTTTTGCACGTGTGGCACGCGGGCTACCTGGCTTATATCCATAGACGATAAAAAATCTACCGATATTTTAGAGGTGTTTTTACCTTTTTTAGTGGTAATGATAATTGCGCCACGGCCTGCCCTTGAGCCATAAAGTGCCGTTGCGGCAGCACCTTTTAAGAAGGTGATAGACTCGATGGTATTAGGGTCAAGATCATTAATACCGGTACCGGCATCAAAAGAACGGCTTATGGTTGAGTTACCGTTTGCGGTGTTGTTAATGGGTGTACCATCTACAACGTAAAGTGGTGCATTAGATCCGGTGATAGAACCAAAGCCCCTTGAAATAATTTTGCTTGAAGCACCGGGTTGCGCAGGCGATGTAATATCTACACCGGCAACTTTGCCCGAAAGCGATTCAAAAGGGTTAGTGTTTACCACACGGGTTAACTGCTCGTTATTTACCACAGCTGTTGAGTAGCCAAGCGCTTTTTTATCGCGCTTGATACCCAATGATGTAATAACAACGCCCTCAATTTCGGTGGTGTCTTCGTTTAATGTTACCGTAATAGCGGTGCTCGATGCGGCTACTTCTTTAGTAGTCATGCCCAGGTAACTAAATACCAGTGTTTGGCTTTCGGTCGCCTTAATCTGGAATTTTCCATCCATATCAGTCTCGGTACCCACGGTGGTGCCCTTTACCACTACACTTGCGCCCGGTAAAGGAAAACCGGTGTCATCGGTAACGGTGCCTGATACTGTTCTTTCTTGTGCAAACGACATTTGCACTGCAAATACTGCAAAGAGTATTAGCAAGACATGTGATCTTGTTTTCATCGATAAAAATTTGAGTTAGGAACTTCAAATATCTGATGAAATGATTATAAAACAAAAATATTTGTGAAAATATTTAGATATTTTAATAGTCTTTATGAAATTTTTGTAAGTAAAAGTGTTAAAACGACGTTTTAAAACTGATATGGATAATGGAGTTGGATAGTTTGATTGACTGGTCTTTAGTGGTTCCGTTAGCATAGATTATATTAAACAAACCATTTTTGGCTAAAAGACCGAATCCGAAACCTAAACTTAGTAAATTATTTTTAATTTCCGAACTTTTGTCCTGAAAATAACCATAATCTGTAATGGAGTGTACGTAAAGATTAGGTGAAAGTATATACCTGTATTCTGCCATAAGTGCAGTGTACAGGTTGGCCTGGAGGCTATTCTCATTGAATCCTCTTATGGAGTTTATGCCGCCAAAGTAGTAAAGCTCATTAATTATATAATCGCTGCTCTTTAGGTAATAAGAGTGGCTTTTAAGGTTGATTATGTTTTTCTTGTTAAGGTATAAGTTATGGCTTGCTATAAGTTGGGTAAAATACTGCCCGGTGCTTCCGTTGCTGTTATCACGGCTTCCAAAACCTCCTTTTATTAATAACGATGTTCGCTGCGGGAACAAGAAATCGTCAAGGCTAAAGTCGGTATATTCATAAGTCGAGGTCCAGAACGCATTTTCATAATCGCTAAGGGTGCTGCTGTTTGTGTTTTGTATATCTACCGATTGGGTTTTTTGGTATCCCACGTATAGTTTAGAGTTGTAGCTAAAGTAGTAACCTATATTCAGGTCGGTTATCGTATTTTGAAACGTGCTGTCCTGTTTAAAAATTTTAAGGCTGCCTTTTGCGCCTATAGGGCTTTTAAAGAGGTAGGGCAGTTCAAGGCTCAGGTTAAAGGTGGTTTGCTTGTTGCCATCACTTTTCCAGTACAGGTTAAACTTTTCACCGCTGTTCAGTACGTTGTTCAGGGCAAGGTCTACATAGCCGTTAAAGCGCACTTTGCTATTGTCGTCATTGCCAAAGCCTACAAAGCCATCAAATGTGTTGGCGTTGGCTTTTTGTACATATACATATATTTTAGTGGTGTCCTGTTTAAATAAAATTTCCGGATAGCGGGGTTGTGTTACAAACCGCAGGTTATTAAAATCGTTGTATATGCGTTGCAGGTTGTCTTTATTGAATGTTTTGCCGCGGTATTGTTTTAAGATGTTGCGGCGTATGCCTTCAGGAAACTTTTCATAGCCTTCTAAAACAATATCATCCAGTGTGCGTAATTTTTCTATTTTAAGGTTTAGGGTTGTGGTTAAGCTACTGCCTTTTTTATAATGGTTGGTAAGTTGCAGTGTGCTTATAGAATAGCCCTGCTGCTCTAATAGAACCATGTTGGTGTTCATGTAGCTTTCTGTTTCGGCCAGGGGCATAGTAATGGTGTCTTTGGTAATATTTAATAACTTTTTTTCCTGCGCCGATAATTTTCCTGTATAAATGCTTATCGTTTTTGTTTTTTGCCCGATAGAAAAAGAATACACAAAAGTTGAATCATTTGTTTTCAGGCTGCCCAGCTCCCGGCTTTCCAGATAGCCCATACGGTATAAGTTTGCAGATAGCAGTGCGGTCTCGTCAATAATAGATTTTGCGTTAGCGTGCGCTTTTTTATAAGATATTGAGTCGATGATTTTTGTTTCGCCGGCATCCCTGCCTTCAATTTTCAGGTGCAGGTTTTGTGCCTTTACAGCAAAGGTAGAGAGGAGTGTTATATATATAAGGAATAATTTTTTCAACTGAAGTTTTTTGCGGCTGTACAAATAACGCAAATATTACCGAAAAAATATGTGGGGGTTAAGTGTTGATAAGGCATTTGAAAATTAATGATTTAAGGTTTGTTTTGTAAAATTTAATTTTTACATTTGCAACCCCGTAAAAAGCGGGTTTATAAAACATAAGAAATTTTTAGTATTAATTATGCCAACAATTCAACAATTAGTAAGAACAGGGAGAACCCAGATAACTAAGAAGAGTAAATCGGCTGCTTTGGATTCTTGTCCTCAAAGAAGGGGCGTTTGTACACGTGTTTACACCACTACACCTAAAAAACCAAACTCTGCAATGCGTAAAGTTGCAAGGGTGCGTTTAACAAATGGTAATGAGGTAAATGCTTACATTCCCGGAGAAGGACATAACCTACAAGAGCACTCGATAGTATTAGTTAGGGGCGGAAGAGTAAAAGATTTACCAGGTGTAAGGTACCACATCGTTCGTGGTGCGCTTGATACCGCAGGTGTTGCAGGCCGTGCACAACGCAGGTCTAAATACGGAGCTAAGCGTCCTAAACCAGGACAAGTAGCTGCAGCGCCAACTAAAGGTAAGAAAAAGTAATTATTAAAAGCTTTTAAAAGAAAGTCATGAGAAAAAGACAGGCCAAAAAAAGACCACTTTTACCAGATCCGAAATTTAATGATCAACTGGTAACACGTTTTGTGAACAACCTAATGTGGGACGGTAAAAAATCAACAGCTTTTAATGTGTTTTACGATGCAATAGAGATAGTTGAAACTAAGAAACAAGATGCAGAAAAGTCTGCACTTGAAATGTGGAAAGATGCACTTACAAATGTTATGCCTCACGTGGAAGTACGTAGCCGTAGGGTAGGTGGTGCTACATTCCAGATACCAATGCAAATTCGACCGGACAGGAAGATATCTATGGCAATGAAATGGATGATTCTTTATGCAAGGAGAAGAAATGAGAAATCTATGGCTCAAAGGCTGGCAAACGAAATTTTAGCTGCTGCTAAAGAAGAGGGTGCTGCTGTTAAAAAGAGAATGGATACTCACAAAATGGCAGAAGCTAACAAAGCATTCTCTCACTTTAGGTTTTAATTCATAAAGAAAGAAAATTTTAGAAATGGCTAGAGACTTAAAATATACAAGAAATATAGGTATTGCTGCCCACATTGATGCTGGTAAAACAACAACAACTGAGCGTATACTTTTTTATACCGGTAAATCTCACAAGATAGGTGAGGTTCACGATGGTGCTGCAACAATGGACTGGATGGCTCAGGAGCAGGAGAGGGGTATTACAATTACTTCTGCTGCTACAACTTGTACCTGGAATTTTCCTACTGAGCAGGGTAAGCCGTTAGCAGAAACATTGCCTTACCACTTTAACATTATTGACACCCCGGGACACGTTGACTTTACCGTTGAGGTAAACCGTTCTCTTAGGGTTCTTGATGGTTTAGTGTTCTTGTTTAGTGCTGTAGATGGTGTTGAGCCACAATCAGAAACTAACTGGAGGCTTGCAGATAACTACCGTGTGCCGCGTATGGGCTTCGTTAATAAAATGGACCGTCAGGGTTCTAACTTCCTTAACGTATGCCAGCAGGTTAGAGACATGCTAAAATCTAACGCAGTAGCGATAACTTTACCAATTGGTGAAGAAGAAGATTTTAGGGGTGTTGTTGATTTAGTAAAAAACCAGGCTATTGTATGGCATGATGCTACACAAGGTGCTACGTTTGATATTATTGACATACCTGCAGATATGGTTGACGAAGTTCGTGAGTACAGGGCTGCCCTTATAGAGGCTGTTGCTGATTACGATGAAACTTTAATGGAGAAATTCTTTGAAGATGAAAACTCAATCACAGAAGACGAAATAAACAATGCGCTTAGAAGAGCTACAATTGATATGGCTATCATACCAATGATTTGTGGTTCGTCTTTCAAAAACAAAGGTGTTCAGTTTATGCTTGACGCTGTATGTAAATATCTTCCGTCTCCAATGGATAAAGAAGGTATTGTGGGTACTAACCCTGATACAGATGAAGAGATACTTCGTAAGCCGGATGTTAAAGAGCCGTTTGCAGCTCTTGCATTTAAAATTGCTACTGACCCTTATGTGGGCCGTTTGGCTTTCTTTAGGGCATACTCTGGCCGTCTTGATGCGGGTTCTTATGTGCTTAACACACGTTCTGGTAACAAGGAGCGTATATCTCGTATCTATCAGATGCACGCTAACAAGCAGAACCCAATCGAGTACATCGAGGCAGGTGATATTGGTGCAGCTGTAGGCTTTAAAGATATCAAAACAGGTGACACTCTTTGCGAAGAGAAACACCCTATAGTACTTGAGAGTATGGATTTTCCTGCTCCGGTAATTGGTATTGCTATTGAGCCTAAAACAAAAGCGGATGTTGATAAGATGGGTATGGCTCTTGCCAAACTTGCCGAAGAAGATCCAACTTTTGTTGTTAAGACTGACGAGGCTTCTGGCCAAACGATCATATCGGGTATGGGTGAGCTTCACCTTGATATCCTTGTAGACCGTATGCGTAGGGAGTTTAAAGTAGAAGTTAACCAGGGCGAGCCTCAGGTTGAATATAAAGAAGCATTTACAAGATCTGCACAACACAGGGAGGTTTATAAAAAACAATCTGGTGGTCGTGGTAAATTTGCTGATATCGTGTTTATTATTGAGCCGGCAGACGAAGGTGTTGTAGGTCTTCAGTTTATAAACAATGTAAAAGGTGGTAACGTTCCTAAAGAATATATACCATCTATTGAGAAAGGTTTCAAAGCGGCTATGAAACAAGGTCCTCTTGCAGGATACGAAGTTGATAGCTTAAAAGTAACGCTTCTTGACGGATCTTTCCACCCTGTGGATAGTGATGCACTTTCTTTTGAGTTAGCTGCTAAAATGGGTTACAAAGAGTCTGGCCGTGCTGCCGGTGCTGTTATCCTTGAGCCGATAATGAAAATGGAAGTTATTACTCCTGAAGAAAACATGGGTGATATAGTAGGTGACCTTAACCGTCGTCGTGGCCAGGTTAATGATATGGGCGACAGGGCCGGTGCTAAAACCATCAAGGCTTTTGTTCCACTATCAGAAATGTTTGGTTATGTAACAACGCTAAGAACGCTTTCGTCTGGTAGGGCAACTTCTACAATGGAGTTCTCTCACTATTCAGAAACGCCTTCTAACATCTCGGATGCAGTTATTAAAAAAGCTAAAGGAAACGCTTAATTTACAAAGAAAATGAGTCAAAAAATCAGAATAAAACTAAAATCATACGATCACAGTTTGGTAGATAAATCTGCTGAGAAGATCGTTAAGACTGTAAAAAGTACAGGCGCAGTGGTAACGGGTCCTATTCCATTACCTACGCACAAAAAAATATTTACTGTACTACGTTCTCCGCACGTAAACAAAAAGTCTCGTGAGCAGTTTGAAGTAAGCTCTTACAAAAGGCTTCTTGATATTTATAGCTCTTCTTCTAAAACTATTGATGCCCTAATGAAATTAGAGCTTCCAAGTGGTGTAGAAGTTGAAATAAAAGTCTGAGTTATTTACATAACTCGTAAAGGTCTCCAAAGCATTGCTTTGGAGATTTTTTTTGCATTCATTTTTAGTGACAATACTCTGGTATAATCAGGCTTTTAGTGGTTAAGTTGCTTTTTTTAGTCTTTTAATTATTTATTTTTATGTAACTATTTGATTATCTAAATATAATAACTACTTTTGCACCCCTGTTTATAGTATCTGTTGCTATAAATTGAAGGGAATTAAATAATTAATTAATAATAATTTATGTCTGGGTTAATTGGTAAAAAGATCGGCATGACCAGTATTTTCGACGAAAACGGTAAGAACATACCGTGTACAGTAATCGAAGCTGGCCCATGTGTTGTTACCCAAGTCAGAACCAACGCGGTTGACGGGTATGAAGCGTTACAACTTGGTTTCGATGACAAAAAAGAAAAGCAGACCGTGAAAGCGGAAGCAGGCCACTTTAAAAAGGCAGGTACTGTTGCTAAGAAAAAAGTCGTTGAATTCAAAGAATTTGTAACAGAGTACAAACTAGGTGACGTAGTTACTGTAGATTTGTTCACAGAAGGCGAATTTGTAGATGTTCAGGGTGTATCTAAAGGTAAAGGCTTCCAGGGTGTTGTAAAACGTCATGGATTTGGTGGTGTAGGTCAGGCTACTCACGGTCAGCACAACCGTCTTAGAGCGCCGGGTTCAGTAGGTGCATCATCTTATCCTTCAAGGGTATTTAAAGGTATGCGCATGGCAGGACGAACAGGTGGAGACAATGTAACAGTACAGAACCTTAGAGTTTTAAAAGTGGTAGCAGACAAGAATCTTCTTGTTATTAAAGGTGCTATACCAGGACACAAAAACTCTTACGTAATCATTCAGAAGTAATGGAAGTAAAAGTATTAGATATCAACGGAAAAGAAACTGGCAGAACGGTAACCCTTTCTGATGCAGTATTCGCAATTGAGCCTAATAAGCACGCTGTATACCTTGACGTTAAGCAATATCTTGCTAACCAAAGGCAGGGTACCCATAAAGCTAAAGAAAGAGCTGAGGTAACCGGTAGTACGCGTAAAATTAAAAAACAAAAGGGTACTGGTACTGCACGTGCAGGCTCTATCAAAAACCCGTTGTTTAAAGGTGGTGGTACCATTTTTGGTCCAAGGCCAAGGAGCTACAGCTTCAAGCTTAATAAAAACCTTAAGCGTTTAGCTCGTAAATCTGCCTTTGCAATGAAAGCTCAGGAGTCAAATTTAGTGGTAGTTGAAAACTTTGAATTTGACGCTCCAAGCACTAAAAATTTCATTAACGTTTTGAAAGCTTTAGGGTTAGAGAATAAAAAATCTTTGTTTGTGTTGGGTGATACAAATAAAAATGTATATTTGTCCTCACGCAATTTGAAGGCTTCTAGCGTGGTAACTACTTCAGAATTAAGCACTTATGCGATACTTAACGCTAAGTCTCTTGTTCTTTTAGAAGGTGCTTTAGAGGGAATTGAAGAAAATTTAAGCAAATAATAGTGCTATGAGCATCATAATTAAACCTATCATTACTGAAAAAATAACTAAAGACGGTGAAGTTTTTAACCGTTTTGGTTTTATTGTTGACAAAAGGGCTAACAAGATACAGATTAAAAATGCCGTTGAGGCTGCTTATAATGTGTCTATTACCGAAGTTAACACTATGAATTACAGGGCTGATAGATCGGTTAAATACACTAAGAGTGGTTTAATCTCTGGTAAAACAAATGCTTACAAAAAAGCAATTGTACAGGTAAAAGAAGGAGAAACAATAGATTTTTACAACAATATCTAATAAGACATGTCAGTTAGAAAATTAAAACCTATTACCCCGGGTCAGCGTTTTAGAGTTGTTAATAGCTTTGACACTATTACAACTGATAAGCCGGAGCGTTCATTGATCGCACCGAAAAATAACTCAGGCGGTAGAAATAGTCAAGGAAAAATGACCATGCGTTACACAGGCGGTGGTCACAAACAAAAATATCGTATTATCGATTTTAAAAGAACTAAAGTAGGTGTTCCTGCTGTGGTTAAAACTATCGAGTACGATCCAAACCGTTCAGCATTCATATCTCTATTGTTTTATGCTGACGGTGCTAAAACATATATCATTGCACAAAATGGACTTCAGGTAGGTCAAACTGTTACTTCGGGCGAAACTGCTGCTCCGGAAATTGGTAACGCTTTGCCTCTAAGTAAAATTCCTCTTGGTACTGTTATATCTTGCATCGAACTACGCCCAGGCCAGGGAGCTGTAATTGCACGTAGTGCAGGTACATTTGCTCAACTTATGGCAAGGGACGGTAAATATGCTACCATTAAAATGCCTTCAGGTGAAACAAGGTTAATCCTTTTAACTTGTACTGCAACTATTGGAGCTGTTTCAAACTCTGACCACCAGTTAATCGTTAGCGGTAAAGCAGGTAGGTCTCGTTGGTTAGGTCGTCGTCCAAGAACAAGGCCGGTTGCCATGAACCCTGTCGATCACCCAATGGGTGGTGGTGAAGGTCGTTCATCAGGTGGTCATCCACGTTCAAGGAAAGGTCTTCCGGCTAAAGGTTATAGAACTCGTTCTAAAGTTAACCCGAGTAATAAGTATATCGTAGAACGTAGAAAGAAATAATAAGTAAGATATGGCACGTTCATTAAAGAAAGGACCTTTCGTTCACTATAAATTAGAAAAGAAAGTTCAGGAAAATATCGAGAAAGGTAATAAAGGAGTAGTTAAGACTTGGTCTCGTGCTTCTATGATTACTCCCGATTTTGTTGGGCAGACTATCGCAGTACACAACGGGCGTCAATTCGTACCGGTTTACGTTACAGAGAATATGGTAGGTCATAAACTAGGAGAATTTTCACCAACACGCTCTTTTAGAGGTCATGCTGGTGCTAAAAATAAAGGTAAAAAATAATAGCAATGGGAGTTCGTAAAAGAGAAACTGCAGATGCAAGAAAAGAGGCTAACAAGTCCATTGCTTTTGCTAAGCTAAATAACTGCCCTACTTCACCCCGCAAAATGCGCTTAGTTGCAGATCTTGTAAGGGGCCAAAAGGTAGAATTAGCTCTTAATATATTAAGGTTTAGTACAAAAGAGGCTTCACGCAAGCTTGAAAAACTGCTTCTTAGCGCCATTAACAACTGGCAGCAAAAGAATGCAGAAGAGAGCCTGGAAAACGCAGGTCTTTTTGTGAAAGAAATCAGGGTAGACGGTGGAATGATGCTAAAAAGGCTTAGGCCGGCACCACAAGGTCGTGCTCACAGGATAAGAAAACGTTCTAACCACGTTACTATAGTGCTTGGAGCTACAAACAATAATACACAAAGCAATTCATAAACAGTATGGGACAAAAAACAAATCCAATAGGAAATCGCCTTGGTATCATCAGGGGTTGGGATTCTAACTGGTATGGTGGAAACGATTACGGCGATAAAATTGCCGAAGATCACAAAATCAGGAAATATATCCATGCCCGTTTATCTAAAGCTAGTGTAAGTAAAGTAATCATCGAGAGAACGCTTAAGCTTGTAACCGTTACTATTACTACTGCCCGTCCCGGTATCATTATCGGTAAAGGTGGTCAGGAAGTAGACAAGCTTAAAGAGGAACTTAAGAAAGTTACTGACAAAGAGGTTCAAATTAACATCTTTGAAATTAAAAGGCCAGAGCTTGATGCTTACTTAGTAGGTACAAGTATTGCCCGTCAGATTGAAAGCCGTATCTCTTACAGGAGGGCTATTAAAATGGCTATTGCTGCTGCTATCCGTATGAATGCAGAAGGTATTAAGGTAATGATTTCTGGTCGTTTGAACGGTGCTGAAATGGCACGTTCAGAAATGTTCAAAGAAGGGCGTATTCCTCTATCAACTTTCCGAGCTGACATTGATTATGCACTTGCTGAAGCACATACTACTTATGGTAGGATGGGTATCAAAGTGTGGATCATGAAAGGTGAAGTTTATGGTAAGAGAGATCTTTCTCCGTTAGCAGGTATGGACAAAAAACAGTCTAAACCTTCAGGATCTCAGGACAGGCCTCAGGGTGGTCGCCCTAACAGGAATGACCGCGACAGGAAACCAGACAACCAACGCAAACGAAAGTAATTATTTTAAACTAAAGAAAAATGTTACAGCCTAAAAGAACAAAATACCGTAAGGTACAGAAAGGTAAGATGAAAGGCGTGTCTCAAAGAGGCCACGAACTTTCTAATGGTATGTTTGGTATAAAATCTTTAGATTCGTCTTTTATCACTTCTCGTCAAATAGAGGCTGCGCGTATTGCTGCAACCCGTTTTATGAAAAGGGAAGGTCAATTGTGGATTAAAATATTCCCGGATAAACCTATCACCAAAAAACCTCTTGAGGTACGTATGGGTAAAGGTAAAGGTGCAGTTGAATTTTGGGCTGCAGTTGTTAAACCAGGACGTATAATGTTTGAAGTAGGTGGTGTTCCTTTGTCAGTAGCTAAAGAGGCTCTTCGCCTTGCTGCGCAAAAACTACCTGTTAAAACTAAGTTTATTGTTGCGAGAGATTTCGAAGCATAATCCAAATTCATTATGAAACAATCAGACATTAAAGATCTATCTGCAGCTGAGTTACAAGGTAAACTTGGTGAGTTACAGAAAACATATGCCGACCTAAAATCAGCCCACGCTATATCTCCAATTGAGAATCCATTACAGATTCGTACCCTAAGAAGGTCTATTGCACGAGTGGCCACTGAGCTAACCAAAAGAGAGTTACAATAATTGTATCTGGACAAGATGGAAGAAAAAAGAAATTTAAGAAAAGAGCGTATAGGTGTAGTTACGAGTAGCAAAATGGACAAATCCATAGTTGTATCTCAAACTACCAGGGTAAAACACCCATTATATGGAAAGTTCGTACTAAAAACTAAGAAGTTTGTAGCACACGACGAAACAAATGACTGTAATATTGGAGATACAGTAAGGATTATGGAAACACGTCCTTTGAGTAAAACCAAATGTTGGAGGTTAGTTGAAATCATTGAAAGAGCGAAGTAATTATGGTACAACAGGAATCAAGACTAAAAGTAGCAGATAACACGGGAGCTAAAGAAGTTTTAACTATCCGTGTATTAGGGGGAACGAAACGTCGTTACGCCTCTGTTGGAGATAAAATTGTGGTATCTATTAAAGATGCAACACCTAACGGTAACGTTAAAAAAGGTGCTGTTTCTACCGCAGTTGTTGTACGTACCAAAAAAGAAGTGCGTCGTGCAGACGGTTCATACATCAGGTTTGACGATAACGCTTGCGTTTTGTTAAATGCTGCTGGTGAAATGAGAGGCACACGTGTTTTTGGTCCTGTAGCAAGGGAACTTCGTGAAAAACAATTCATGAAAATTGTATCATTAGCACCAGAAGTGCTTTAATTGTTATAGAGATGACAAAGCTAAAGATAAAATCAGGAGACACTGTAAGGGTAATTGCCGGAGACCATAAAGGTAGCGAAGGCAAGGTACTACGTGTACTTGTAGACAAGAACAAAGCGATAGTAGAGGCGGTTAACATGGTGTCTAAACACACTAAGCCAAGCGCTAAAAGCCCTCAGGGTGGTATCGTTAAGAAAGAAGCTCCTATACACATCTCTAACCTTGCTCTTGTAGACCTTAAAACTAAGGAAACTACTAAAACAGGTGTTAGAAAAGAGGGAGATAAGAACGTGAGATTTTCAAAAAAATCTAATCAAGTATTATAGTAATGGCTTATATACCAAGATTAAAGCAAGAATATAAGGACAGGGTATTACCTGCACTTAAAGAAGAGTTCGGCTATAAAAACGTAATGCAGGTTCCTAAACTTGAAAAAATCGTTTTAAGCCGTGGCGTAGGTGCTGCCGTATCTGATAAAAAACTTATCGATTATGCAGTAGACGAGTTAACAAAAATTACCGGCCAAAAAGCGGTATCTACAATTTCTAAGAAAGACGTTGCTACGTTTAAACTTAGAAAAGGTATGCCAATTGGTGCTAAGGTAACCCTTCGTGGAGAAAGAATGTACGAGTTTTTAGATAGGCTTATTACTTCATCTTTACCACGTGTGCGTGATTTTAGTGGTATCAAAGCTACAGGTTTTGACGGTAGGGGTAACTATAACCTGGGTGTAACTGAACAAATCATTTTCCCTGAAATTGATATTGATAAAGTTAACAAAATATCAGGATTAGATATTACCTTTGTAACTTCGGCCGCAACCGATAAAGAGGCAAAGTCACTATTAACTGAATTAGGTTTACCTTTTAAAAAGAACTAAGACATGGCTAAAGAATCAATGAAAGCCCGTGAGGTAAAAAGGGCAGCTACGGTAGCTAAGTATGCTGAAAAAAGGAAGGCTCTTCTAGACGCCGGAGATTATGAAGGCTTACAAAAACTACCTAAAAATGCTTCTCCTGTACGTATGCACAACCGTTGCAAACTAACAGGCAGGCCAAGGGGTTATATGCGTCAGTTTGGTATTTCGCGTGTTACATTCCGTGAAATGGCTAACAACGGTTTAATACCGGGCGTTAAAAAGTCTAGCTGGTAATAACAAAGAGTATAAATTGGATACAGGTTCGGCCGTAACAGGCCGAAAACCGTTTCCGCAAATTAATAATTATGTATACAGATCCTATCGCGGATTTTTTAACCAGGATTAGAAATGCTGTAAGGGCTAACCACAAAGTGGTAGAAATTCCAGCTTCTAACCTAAAGAAGGAAATCACCAAGATTTTGTTCGACCAAGGATATATCCTTAGCTACAAATTTGATGACAATGCTGTTCAGGGCGTTATCAAAATCGCTCTTAAGTATGACAAAGAAACTAAAGAGAGTGTAATTAAAGATATCCAGAGAATTAGTAAACCGGGTTTGCGTAAATATGCAGGCGCCTCTAACCTTCCAAGAATCCTTAACGGCCTTGGTATTGCCATTGTTTCTACATCAAAAGGTTTGATGACTGGAAAACAGGCAAAGCAACAAAATGTGGGTGGTGAGGTAATTTGCTACGTATACTAATAACTAAAGACTTATCAAGAGATGTCAAGAATAGGTAAAAATCCAGTAGCAATACCAGCCGGCGTAACTGTAGAGGTTAACGGTAATGTTGTTACAGTAAAAGGAAAAAATGGCCAGCTTACTCAGGAATTTTCAGATGTATCTGTTAAGATAGAGGATGGTCAGGTTTTGGTTGAAAGGTCTTCAGATCATAAAGACGAGAGGGCTAAACACGGTTTATACAGATCACTAATCAATAACATGATTATAGGTGTGTCTGAAGGTTTTACAAAACAGCTGGAGCTTGTAGGTGTAGGTTACAGGGCGTCTAACCAGGGTCAAAAACTGGATATCGCTTTAGGTTTCTCTCATAACATTGTTCTTGAGGTAGTTCCTGAGGTAACTGTAGAAACTGTAACAGAAAAGGGTAAAAACCCAATCATCAAACTTGCTTCGCATGACAAGCAACTTTTAGGTCAGGTAGCGGCTAAGATTCGTTCTTTCCGTAAGCCGGAACCTTACAAAGGAAAAGGTGTGAAGTTTGTAGGTGAAGTATTAAGGAGAAAAGCAGGTAAATCAGCTTAAAAATCTAAGACTATGTCATTAAACAAATCTGAAAGAAGACAACGAATCAAGTTCAGAATCAGAAAGATTGTAAGCGGAACTGCTGCTCAACCTAGACTTTCTGTATTCAGGAGCAACAAAGAGATCTATGCTCAAGTCATAGATGATGTAAACGGTGTAACTTTGGCCGCAGCCTCTTCAAGAGATGCAGGAATCACTAAAGGTACTAACATTGAAACTGCTGCTGCGGTAGGCAAAGCAATTGCTGAGAAAGCCCTGCAGGCAGGTATAGAGACCATCTCTTTTGACAGGGGTGGCTACCTTTACCACGGACGTGTTAAATCATTAGCTGAAGGCGCAAGAGAAGCCGGATTAAAATTCTAAGAAAAATTATGTATCATAATTATAAAAACGTAGAACTAGTAAAACCAAGCGGGCTTGAACTTAAAGACCGCCTGGTTGCTGTTAACCGTGTTACTAAAGTTACTAAAGGTGGTAGGGCATTTGGCTTTAGCGCAATTGTAGTAGTAGGAGATGAGAATGGTGTTGTAGGCCATGGCCTTGGTAAATCTAAAGACGTGTCTGAAGCTATTGCTAAGGCTGTTGAAGATGCTAAGAAAAGCCTGGTTAGAATACCACTTAGCGGCCAAAGCGTACCGCATGAGCAAAAAGGTAAATTTGGTGGTGCACGTGTACTGCTTATGCCTGCTTCTCATGGTACAGGTGTAATTGCCGGTGGTGCAGTACGTTCAGTACTTGAATCAGTAGGTATTCACGATGTATTGTCTAAGTCTCAGGGGTCATCAAACCCACACAACGTTGTTAAAGCTACTTTTGACGCACTACTTCAAATGAGGAGTGCTGTTACTGTTGCTAAACAAAGGGGTGTTTCTTTAGAAAAAGTATTCAAAGGTTAATTCAAAGGAAATCATGGGAAAAATTAAAGTAAAACAAGTAAAGAGCAAAATCAACTGCCCGCAAACGCAAAAGCTGACTCTAGAGTCTTTAGGCCTTCGCAAAATGGGTCAAGTTGTTGAGCATGATGCTACTCCTGCTATCCTTGGAATGGTAAACAAAGTTAAACACTTGGTTTCTGTAGAAGAAATCAACTAACAATTACAGGAAATGGATTTAAGTAACTTACAACCTGCAGAAGGTTCAGTTCACAATCAAAATAAAAGGGTAGGCCGTGGTGAAGGCTCTGGTAAAGGCGGTACATCTGCCCGTGGCCATAAGGGTGCAAAATCACGTTCTGGTTACTCTAAGAAAATAGGTTTTGAAGGTGGCCAGATGCCACTTCAAAGGCGTGTTCCTAAGTTTGGTTTTAAAAACATAAACCGTAAGGAATATGCTGGTGTAAACCTGGACACGCTTCAGGCTCTTGTAGATAATGGTGTAGTTACAGATACTGTAGATTTTGCAGTACTTGTAGGTAGCCGTCTTGCTACAAAAAATGAGCAGGTAAAGATTTTAGGAAGAGGAGAGCTTAAAGCGAAACTAAAAATAACTGCTCACAAATTTACTGCTACTGCTAAAGCGGCTATCGAAGCTGCAGGCGGTGAGGCTGTAAGTTTATAATCTGTATAGCCTTATGAAGAAATTTTTTGAAGCATTCGTTAATGTCTGGAAAATTGAAGAACTAAAAAACAGAATTTTAGTTACTTTAGGTTTATTGCTTGTGTACCGTTTTGGTGCACATGTAACCCTTCCCGGCATTGATGCTACAGGGCTAACAAATTTGACTAAACAAACCGAAGGCGGTATAGGCTGGCTTATCGATGTATTTACAGGTGGTGCGTTTTCGCAAGCATCTGTATTTGCATTGGGTATTATGCCATATATCTCTGCCTCAATCGTAGTACAATTAATGGGTATCGCGGTTCCTTATCTGCAAAAATTGCAGAAAGAGGGCGAGAGCGGAAGAAAGAAATTGAACCAGATTACGCGTTGGTTAACCATAGCCATTACGCTGGTACAGGGTCCGGGTTATATCTATAACCTGTATAGGACGCTTCCTGGAGAAGCTTTCCTGTTACCGTCTGATTCTTTCCCATTCCTATTCTCATCTGTGGTAATCCTTACTACGGGAACTATATTTGCTATGTGGCTTGGTGAAAAAATTACTGATAAAGGTATTGGTAACGGTATTTCGTTACTTATCCTTGTGGGTATTATTGCCAGGATGCCTCAGGCATTTATACAGGAGTTTACTTCTGTAGTAACTGAAAATAACGGAGGCCCGTTACAGCTCCTTATTGAAGTTGTAGTATGGTTATTTGTAATTATTGCATGTATCCTTATGGTTATGGCAGTAAGAAAAATACCGGTACAATACGCAAGGCGCACAGCTTCGGGCGATTTTGAACAGGATATGTTTGGCGGTAACAGGCAATGGATCCCTCTTAAGCTTAACGCTTCTGGAGTTATGCCTATTATCTTTGCACAGGCAATTATGTTCATTCCGGCAGCTCTTGCAGGCTTGTCAAAGTCTGAAATGGCTAACACAATTACATCTAACTTCCAGAATGTGTTTGGTTTAGCCTACAATGTGGTTTTTGCTTTATTAATTATAATTTTTACGTACTTTTACACCGCGATTACGGTGCCTACTAACAAGATGGCAGACGACCTTAAAAGGAGTGGTGGTTTTATACCGGGCGTTAGGCCAGGTGTAGAGACCGGCGATTACCTTGACAGGATTATGTCTCTTATTACGTTCCCTGGTTCAATATTTTTGGCCTTTATTGCTGTGTTCCCGGCAGTGGTTAAAAACTTTGGAGTTCAGCAACAGTGGGCTTTGTTTTATGGTGGAACATCACTGTTAATTATGGTCGGGGTTGCGATCGATACCATTCAGCAGATAAATTCTTATCTATTGAACAGGCATTATGACGGATTGATGAAAAGCGGTAAGGGAAGGAAAGCGGTAGCTTAATTTTATGGCAAAACAATCAGCAATAGAACAAGACGGATCAATAATTGAGGCATTATCAAATGCCATGTTTCGTGTTGAATTAGAAAACGGGCATATAGTAATTGCTCATATATCAGGTAAGATGCGTATGCACTACATCAAATTGCTTCCGGGTGATAAGGTGAAACTTGAAATGAGCCCTTATGATTTGTCTAAAGCAAGAATTACTTATAGATACTAAAGCTATTAATAATGAAAGTAAGAGCATCAGTTAAGAAAAGAAGTGCCGAGTGCATTATAGTGCGCAGAAAAGGCAGATTATATGTTATTAACAAAAAGAATCCTAGATTTAAACAAAGACAAGGATAATTATGGCAAGAATTGCAGGGGTAGACATACCTAAAAACAAGAGAGGAATTATTGCTTTAACTTATATCTTCGGTATTGGTAAAAGCAGGGCTATCGAAATACTGGCAAAAGCTCAAGTTAGCGAAGATAAGAAAGTTCAAGAATGGAATGACGATGAAATAAGCGCTATCCGTGAGGCTGTATCTTACTTCAAAATCGAAGGTGAGCTTCGTTCTGAAATTTCGCTAAACATCAAACGTTTAATGGATATTGGCTGTTACAGGGGCATACGTCACCGTTCAGGACTTCCATTAAGGGGCCAGCGTACCAAGAATAACTCAAGGACTAGAAAAGGTAAGAGAAAAACTGTTGCTAACAAGAAAAAAGCAACTAAATAATTAAGTAGTAATGGCTAAAGCGAGTACAAAAAAACGTAAAGTTATTATAGAAGCCACAGGTGAAGCTCACATTAGTGCAACTTTTAATAACATCATCATTTCTTTAACCAACAAGAAAGGCGAAGTTATTTCATGGTCTTCTGCAGGTAAAATGGGTTTCAGGGGTTCTAAAAAGAACACACCATATGCTGCACAGATGGCTGCTGAAGATTGCAGTAAAGTAGCTATTGAGGCTGGACTTAAAAAAGTAAAAGTTTACGTAAAAGGACCAGGTAACGGACGTGAGTCTGCAATCAGGTCACTACACAATGGAGGAATAGAGGTTACTGAGATAATCGATGTTACGCCAATGCCGCACAACGGCTGCCGCCCTCCAAAAAGGAGAAGAGTTTAATTTTATAGTATAACACGAGCGGGAATAAGAGGTTATCGGAGGATGAGACCTGAATTCATAACCTCCTGCTTATTAATTTTTAGAAATGGCAAGATATACTGGTCCACAAACAAAGATCGCCCGTAAATTTGGTGAGGCGATATTCGGAGACGACAAGTCTTTTGAAAAAAGAAATTACCCTCCTGGGCAACATGGTTTAGCCAAAAAGAGGGGCAAAAAATCTGAATATGCTGTTCAGCTAATGGAAAAGCAAAAAGCTAAGTACACTTATGGTGTTCTTGAAAAACAATTCAGGAACATGTATGAGAAAGCCGCTGCCACTAAAGGTGTTACCGGTGAAGTACTTTTACAGCTTTGTGAAGCTAGGCTTGACAACGTGGTTTACAGGATGGGTATTGCGCCTTCGCGCAGGGCTGCCCGTCAAATTGTAGGTCACAGGCATATTACTGTTAATGGTGAAGTAGTAGATATTGCTTCTTACCACCTAAAAACCGGCGATAAAGTTGCTGTACGTGAGAAATCAAAATCACTTGAGGTTATCACAAATTCTTTATCAAACTCTGCTCAGGTTTATGAGTGGATTACCTGGAATAACGATACTAAAGAAGGTACTTTTGTAAGTGTACCGGCTAGGATCCAGATACCGGAAAACATCAAAGAACAACTAATCGTTGAGTTGTATAACAAATAATAATTGACATTAGTCGACTAATATGGCAATATTTAATTTTCAAAAGCCCGATAAAGTTATAATGATTGATTCAACAGATTTTCAGGGGAAATTCGAATTTCGCCCTCTGGAACCTGGTTATGGATTGACTGTTGGTAACGCACTTAGAAGAGTTTTGCTTTCTTCGTTAGAAGGATATGCAATCACTTCAGTTCGCATTGAAGGAGTAGACCATGAGTTCTCTACAATACCGGGGGTTGTTGAAGATGTTACAGAAATAATCCTGAACCTTAAGCAGGTGCGTTTTAAGCGCCAGATTGAGGATATTGATAACGAATCTGTTTCGATATCTTTTACCGGAAAAGACCAGCTTACAGCGGGTGATTTCCAGAAATATATTTCAGGATTCCAGGTTTTAAACCCTGAGCTTGTTATTTGTAACATGGACAGCAAGATAAACATAAACATGGAGCTTACTATTGAGAAGGGCCGTGGTTATGTTCCTGCTGAAGAGAACAAAAAGCAAAACGCAGCTATAGGAACTATTTTTACTGACTCTATCTTTACACCTGTAAAGAATGTTAAGTATGCAATAGAGAACTTTCGTGTTGAGCAAAAAACTGACTACGAAAAGCTGGTTTTTGAAATTATAACTGATGGTTCTATTCATCCTAAAGAAGCGCTTACAGAGGCAGCAAAAACGCTGATACACCACTTTATGCTGTTTTCTGACGAAAGGATTACACTTGAGGCCGATGAAATTGCACAAACAGAATCTTATGATGAAGAATCTCTTCACATGAGGCAGCTCCTTAAAACCAAACTGGTTGATATGGATCTATCTGTAAGGGCTTTAAATTGTTTGAAAGCGGCTGAAGTTGATACATTAGGAGACCTGGTATCGTTTAACAAAAACGACTTGATGAAGTTCCGTAATTTTGGTAAAAAATCTTTGACCGAGCTTGATGAGCTTGTTGCTTCTAAGAATTTACACTTCGGGATGGATTTAACGAAATATAAATTAGATAAAGAATAATCCGCACCGATAAGGTACCCGGTTTAAATTTACAGCAATGAGACACGGAAAAAAAGTAAATCACTTAAGCAGGCAAGCCGGCCACAGGAAACTGATGCTTGCAAACATGGCCTGCTCCCTAATAGAGCACAAGCGTATTAACACGACTGTTGCCAAAGCTAAAGCGCTTAAACAATATATTGAGCCTCTAGTTACAAAATCAAAAGAAGACACTACTCACAATCGTCGTATTGTGTTTGCTTACCTTCGCGATAAATATGCCGTTACTGAACTTTTTAGGGAAGTAGCTGCTAAAGTTGGCGATCGTCCGGGCGGATACACACGTATCATTAAGCTTGGTAACCGTCTTGGTGACAACGCTGATATGGCAATGATTGAACTTGTTGACTTTAATGAACTGTACAACGCTACTAAAAAAGAAGCTAAGAAAACTACACGTCGTAGCCGTACTGCTAAAAAAGCAGATACTGTTGCTGCTCCGGTTGCCGAAGCTCCTGCTACAGAAGCTCCTGCTGTTGACACAGAAGAAAACAAAGAAGCTACTGAATAATCATGAACAATTGATTTTTCAATATAAAAAAGGATAAACTTTATAGTTTGTCCTTTTTTTTTGCAATATCCAACCGTTTTTGACTAAGGCAAATGCAAAAATGGCGCTTGGTTTCGGTATAATAAAATTTTAAAGTAAATTTGCACTCAGCACAACAACAAACTACATAGATGAAATATACAAACAGGAACAAAGCAATACTACTGCTGGCTGACGGAACGATTTTTTACGGAAAATCTATTGGCCTGGAGGGTACTGTTTTTGGTGAAGTATGCTTTAATACCGGTATGACCGGTTATCAGGAAATTTTTACAGACCCTTCTTACTTTGGCCAGATTATGGTGGCGAGTAATGCCCACATAGGCAACTATGGTACTAATGAAGAAGAAGTAGAGGCTGATAAAATTATGATTAGCGGCCTGGTATGCAAAAACTTTAGCTTTAACCATAGCCGACCTAACTCTACCGAAGGGCTTAAGAAGTATTTTGAAGAGCAAAACCTTGTTGCTATAAGCGATGTTGATACACGCGCATTAGTGAGCTACATTAGAGATAATGGTGCCATGAACGCCGCTATTTGCACCGAGGAATGCGATATAGAAGAGCTTAAAAAACGCCTTGCTGAAGTGCCTGATATGAAAGGGCTTGAACTATCAAGTAAAGTATCTACCACGGAGCCCTATTTTGTAGGTAACCCCGATGCTAAATACAAGATATCTGCGCTGGACCTGGGTATCAAGAAAAATATATTACGCAACCTTGCCAAGAGGGATTGCTATATTAAGGTATTTCCGTATGATGCATCGTATGAGGACATGAAAAGCTTTGCGCCGGACGGGTACTTTTTATCTAACGGCCCCGGCGACCCTGATCCGCTTTTAGTAGCGCAGGAAACCGCCCGCCAGATTTTAGCTAAAGACGAACCGGTATTTGGTATATGCCTTGGTCATCAGGTTTTAGCCCTGGCTAACGGCATACCTACTTATAAAATGTTTAACGGGCACAGGGGTATTAACCACCCGGTTAAAAATATGCTTACCGGCGAGGGCGAAATTACCAGCCAAAACCATGGTTTTGCTGTAAACCGTGAAGCACTGGAGCAACACCCTGATTTTGAAATTACCCACGTGCACATCAATGATGGTACTGTAGCCGGTATGAGGATGAAGAATAAAAATTGCTTCTCTGTACAATACCATCCGGAGGCGAGTCCGGGTCCGCACGATGCTACGTACCTGTTTGACCAGTTTATTGCCAATATTGAAAGCGCTAAAAAGTAATTGAAAACGCCATTTATAAATTTGGTATTAAATTACTGAAGCTAAAACGATTGCGTTTATAAGTTTTTAAAAAATAAAGATTTTCATTTTTTAATTTGATTAAATTTGGTTTTTAGTCAATTTAAACAACCGAATAATAACAATAAAACAAAAATTTAATGAGCATTATTATTAAAGTTCACGCCAGGCAAATACTTGACTCTCGCGGAAACCCTACAGTAGAGGTTGATGTTATCACAGAAAACGGTATTTTAGGCAGGGCAGCGGTTCCATCCGGAGCTTCAACCGGCGAGCACGA
>Ga0265798_10003075_pt1 | contig 24042 bp, 13 predicted proteins | sample P3T30metagenome_FD_192430 | JGI IMG/M metagenome (GOLD analysis project Ga0265798, IMG submission 192430) | Plant litter microbial communities from East Loma Ridge, Irvine, California - P3 T30 | ecosystem: Environmental > Terrestrial > Plant litter > Unclassified | place: USA: California...
AAACACGTCGGACGGTAGAGAAATGCGATTGTATCATTAGCCGCACCCCTTGTACCGATTCGTACATGCTTCCTGATCCAGCATTGTTCTAGCAACGAACCTTTTATTCTCCAGTACTATCTAATCACCCACACCACGCCAATGGTCATTACATCAACAAAGATTTAGCTCAGAGGCGTAGTCTACTTGTCGTCCAATATTACGTGCGCACAATGTCCGCTATGTACTGTATTGCCAGCGCCGTGGAATTCGAAGGCATGAGTTGTCCGCATTTTTTGCACGATTAAGTGTCGTACACGACGCCAGTGGACATACGAGTGTCTAACCTCTGAACTACGTAACTCGAATAAAATGCGATAGGGAAGGCGGAGCTACTAGGGTGCATGTTCATTGTCTCGATACATAAATATTTTCTAGGACAAGTAATCAACCAGTAGAAGCAATACTATCCAGCTACATGACAACCGAAATATCAAGGACTAAGAGTACGATACTTTAGCTATGCAGAACTATTTTCGAAAAGAAGACGTTAAAGTCTTCAGAGTACTCCTTTCATACTGACAGGACAGTGACAAAGACGCAGCGAACACTTTGCGAAAAGTTGCAACGCGTAGTCACTTGATGAGTAGGTAGTCATCGTCAGCGATGTCGATATGATTCCAGTCACCAATCATTAATGCACAAATCTTCTTTACTCCAACAAATCTTGGTCTTTTAATTCTACCAAAACTCGGAGTCCATTTCTTCCTTATTTTGATACTTCGCCTCTCTCATTCTCGCTCGTAGGCCCATCGTACTCCTTCGCTCCTCTTGCTCGTACATATATGAGCATCGTCGTACCCAACCCCACTAATTGCACAGCCCAAGATAACCCCCATCGTACCATGACATTATATATGCCCAACCATGAGGCGCAGAACCTATACACACGCAAATCTCCACAAAGTTCCGTTCCAGTCCGTAACGCCATGCTGGGAGACAGTACAGTACAGGTCGCTCGCACGATGTATAATTCTCCTGTGAAACGGCTTCTCCTGGACGTCTTCCTAATACATACCCGGCGGCGGGCCAGGCCTACCCTGCGGCTGTTGTCGGGGCCCTGGTCCACCGCCAAAGCCAGGATGCGGGCCATCAAACATTATGCGTGGATCTTGCTCGCGTGGCATACCACCCATGGGACCGGGTCCGTATCCGCCAGGTTGCGGGAAGTAACCTTGTGGCATGCCGGGTGGCGGACCTTGCTGGCCAGGGAAGCCCATGCCGCGCATGCTGCCTGGAGGCGCGAAGCCAGGAGGATGACCGATCGGTGTGTTGCCGGCTGAGAAACTAGGTCCGGGGCCCATTTGTTGCTGCGAATTTGGGCCATTGAGACCAGGCGGTTGGCGCATGGGTCCGCTGCCGAAGCCTGGTGGTGGTGGGATGGAGGAGCGTTCTTGGGGTGTGGGTTGCATGCCTTGCTGGCCGCGGCCGCCCATGTAGGGCATGTCGGGTATTGGCTGCGAGGGGATGCCCATGTTCGTGAGCTGTCGTGAGTCGCCGGCCGTATTACGGCGCTGGAGGTTCATGATGGCGTCGTCGTGGTTGGGGTAGCCCATGGGTAGGCGCGTGTTCTTAGCACGCATGGCCTCTTGTTGCTGCTGTTGCTGCTGCTGCTGTTGTTGCATGTTAAGCTGTTGCCGGAGGTCCTGCTCTCGACGCTCGGCTTCGCGGCGGGCCATGTCGCTCTCGTTGAACATGCGAGGGTCCTCCATGAAGCCAGGGGGCGGGCCTGGACGTCCCTTTGGTGGTGCTTGCGGCTGTTGGCGAGGCTGGTCGAAGAATGCTGCGAGGTGGTTTTCCTGGTTCTGGCGAGGCAAGTTGTGGTTGGGTAGTTGAGGCGGGGTGGCGCGAGACGGCTGCTGCATCAGTGTGAGCAGGAAGTCACGCTCTTTTTGCTTCGTATCTTGATCACGTCCCTGCTCCGCCCGCGCACGACCACTCAACAGTGCACTCAGATTGACATCTGCCATGGGGCCTCTTGAAGGAGCTTGCTGGTGCATGAAGTGATCTTCGGGATGACTCGACTCTCGGGGAAGTCTGAACTGGTCTTGCATCGCGTTCTCGGGAGACATGCTGCTGTACCTAGACTGCTGGGGTGGTTGTACCTCGGTCATAGGCCGCTGAGCCAGAATGTTGTCCAAGAGGTTGCGCTGCTCGAGATTCCGTGGCGGCTTATTGCTCTGAAACGGTGGCGGAGGGGACTGCTGGTACATGTCGAGCGAGATGCCCCCGCCGTGCCTGGCTCCATTGGTGGGCGGGGGCGCAGATGCTTGTGGAGGTGGACCAGGACTGGGACCACCGACATTTACCTGACCGAGCATCTGGAGAATGCGCTGGAAGCCTTCCTGATCCGCATCGCCACCCCCACCAGGCGGCGATAGTGACGGTGGTACTGGCATCGCTGGCTGGCTTGGCGCCGCTGGCTCATCGGGCTTTGTGAACATGTTCATGAAGCGCGACTTCTTGTCTGCTCGTGGCTTCGTGGACATGGGCTCTGCAGGCGGCAGTTCGGCGGCCTTGTCGCGGCCCCAGTTGCCAAAGAGAATGCCCTGGGTAGGCTCAGCAGAGGGTGTGTGTAGCGCCTGGGTCAGCATGGGCGGTACTGTTGCTGCGGTCGCCGTGGTGGGTTCCTGCGCGTACTCGTCCTTCTCTACCACCGGTGCGTTCTTCGCCTTCATCGACTCCTTCCAGGCCTGGAAGTCCTCGGCGGTGCGCGGCTTGGCCTCCTTCTTCTCGATCTTGGTGTCCATCCACTCCGGGTCCTCCTCAGCGCGGTTGCCGTTGCCGCCACGCCCCCAGTCTCGGTCTCGGTCCCTGTCACGGTCCCGGTTCTGGTCCCGCTCGCGCCAGCCGCCCGTCTTGACGCCCTCCTCCTTGGCCTCCTCACCACGGCGGCCCCAGCGCGGCTCGGCTCGGTCGCGTGTCCCCCGTCGTGGCGCTGCGTCCATGTCTTGATCGCCCTCCTGCTTGTCGCGGTTGCGATCTCCGTTGCGGCCGCCGAAGCGCTCAAAGTCCTCCTGGCCTACGCTCTTGCGCCCCTTGGCGACCGTCCAGCCGCCTTCGTCGTCCCGCGGCGCGCGCCGGCCGTTGGTGTAGGCCTTGTCGCGGGTGCGGTCAGCATCGGCACCGCGTGTCCACCGCTCATTCTTCTCGCGCGGGAAGCGGTCGCCGAGGTTGTCGCCGTCGGTCGACACTATGCCCGTGCGCTCCTTGGGCTCACCTGGCGCCTTCATGCGTGAGGCTGATGCGAAGTTGAGGCGCGGTGGGCCGAGCACCGTGTCCTCGCCAGGTTCTACAAAAAGCGCGTTAATTGCGGCCACCACGCCGTGAGCTTCAGACTTACGCATGCTCTGGCGGCGCCCGAACTGGCCCATGGGGTTGTTGATGAGCGGCCGCTGGTCTGCTGGTGCGCTGCCCTCGCCCTCCCGCACGCCGCGCGTTCGCCGTGCAGTGCCATTGTTGTTGTTCTGCTGGTTGTGGGTGTTGCTGTCGGCGGGCACGTCCATCCACTGCGAGATGTTCGGCAGGCCGTCGGGCTTCTTGACGAGCGGCGACTCCCTCAGCGCCTCCAGCTGCTCGACGGTGTAGCTGTGCCCTCCCATCCTGCAGCGCTGTTGTGTGGGAGTATGTATGTGATGGTGGTGGTGGTGGTGGTGGAGGGGTAGCTGTGTTGGTGCGGTGATGTTCCTCGTCTTGAGTATCGCGGGCGTGTTTTGCAGATATTCGTGATGTTTCCAGTGGTGAGGGGAAAAGCCTCCCTAGAGCTATGGCGATGTCGAAGCAGCCAAATCGGCGCTGTTCAGACTGCAGTCTCTACAATTCTCGTATAGTATAGCAATGGAGCGCTGGCGAATGCGGTAATAGTAGCGGTCGGCGTGGAGACGGGTGCGGAGTAATCGTTTCGCTGTGCTCGTGGTAGTGGCGCATGGAACGCGTGCAGAGTGAAGTCGGCGAAGCTTCGAGGTGGGACGCAAAGGCGCCTTCGAGGAGTAGCAGACCCCTGCTATTAACTGCACACCGGCGACGAAAAGCGGAGAAGCAGTTTCGGGCTCGGGCATGCGCTGGGTAACAGTTCGGAGAGTCGGTGGGCAGTTTCAGTGATTGGTCGTCGTGGCAATTGTAAACGATAGGTGAGGCGTGTGTGTGGTGCTTGTGCTTGTTGTCGTGGGTATTCGAGCTGGGTGCGGGTACGGGAGTGTAAGTTAGCAACACGGGCTGCCAAGACAAATCAGGGCCCACGCGAGGTGCGTCATGGGCATGTGACACGGCCCTCACTTTCACAGGCAGCACTTTGACGCGCCTTCCGTAAGATTAGACTAAGTTGGACTATTGATGCATTGCTTCGCGAAAGACTCTGGGCGCCTGCGGTGGCCTCATGGGTTGACCTCCCGATGCAGATAATACGAATAACGCCTGCTATGCTGCTTGACCTCATCCAAAGCCCTCCAATATCTATAAGACATCCTACGCCAGTGATGACACCACCCCAGCTATCGCGCCGCTACTCCACTCCTTGACCCTCTCCTGGTCGCATGTCTCATATACGCGCGATGCGAGCGTCTTCAGTGTGCGGTGACGAGGGTCCTGGTTGTCGAGCATCATCTGGATCCAAGGCAACAGGCCGCAACGCGTGACGAGCGTGGTACTGCCCTCTACATGAGTGGCGCGTAGCAGCAGTCTCAAGATCTTCTCCTTCGCAGCACCGTTGCACGACCGTGAACCATAGTGATCGAGCAGTTGCTCGACGATATTGCTCTTCCTGAAGTACTCCATATCCTGTGGTGTGCGCAGCGAGTCCATCAGATATTCGAGGAACCAGTCAACGTCCTGATGGTAAGTAGTCTCGTCGTCTGGATCGCTGGCTACGATGCTGTGCCAGAACTCGCTCAGCAGATGCTGTACGTTCCAGGCCGGGGCCTTGGTCAGGAATTTGCTGATCTTGCTGTACATCGAGTGTGTTGGATCAGCTACAATGCCAACACATCGAGCAGCCAGGGTACTACCTAGGTACGGGAACGCTTCTGGCCCGAGAAGCTCGACCGATTCAAGCACCTCGCCAAAGAGCAGGTAAAGTTGCTGGTGATCTGCGTTCGTTGCAAGCTTCTGTGTACCCTCCGGGCTCTCTTCCGTCGGGATAAACTCGCGCACGCTGGTGTCGAGCGTTGCCATGAGTTGCCGAATATTGTTGACAGCTTGCAAGCGAATCTCAGCATGCTTCGAACTGAGACAGTGTAAAAGCTCTCCAATGTCTCCGTCGTCGATGGCTTCACCAAGTTCCTTCTTCTTCCACTTGACCAGACCAGTGTGCTTCTCGTCTTCTTGTGGTGGTGCCTCCAAGTCTACATCCGGCTTCCGCTTGATCTGTTCAACGTCTTCAAGCGGCGATGGAGACGAAGTCGATCGCTCCGAACCGCTGAAGTCCGCACCAGTTGCCAATTTCAGTGCTTCTTTGGCACGCTCCTTGCCCATTTTCCACAGGAAGGCGTCCTTAAGCACATCCTTGTGGGCTTTAGCCGCTGATTGCACGAGAGCATCGCGGACCGAAGTCAACATGGCCTCGTCCTCGCCTATCAGCTTGAGCAGATACAGGAGCTTCGAGAGCCACTGCGCGAGAGGTTCAGCTGTGGTACTGACTGTTGCCTCCCCGCCACGAAATGGCCATTGCTCAACAAATGTCATGAGTAGTGGGCTGAATGGTCCTGCAACTGCATCGATTGGCGCATCGCTGCGGGAAGAAGTGTCGATGTCGTCAAAGTACTTGATGGGACCTTTGATGAAGCGTGCGCAACAGTCATCAAGAAAGTCAAGAACTTCGGCCGATGGCACAGAGGATCCTGGAGATGCACCCAAGCTGGCGGTGAGTGCATCCAGCGCGTCCGGTGATGTTTTTGTCTGTAGCATCTCCTGATCCTGGAGGATGGCACCCAAAAGTGATTTGATGCCGGCATACAGTTCGCTGTCTTGAGAAGTAACAAGCAGTCTCAGCAAGGTGACAAAGGGCGAGTGTGGAAGTGATTCTGTCAAGTCAGTGAAAGCCGTATATGATGCTTTATGTCACTTACTAGGTTTCTGCCACCATCGCATGGCTGGTGAGTGCCTCGCCATCTGTATCCAGTGCTCGAGCTCCATGACGCGGAACGCCTTGTCTTCGGTTGATGCCGTCATCTTTTCGACCTCTGCCAGCGCGTTGCAGAGCGGTATCGACACGTCAAACTTCTCTTGCAGAGCTGCTTGTGGAGTCACTTCATAGTATAGCTTTAACAATCTTGTGATGGACTCTCGCTTCATGTCTTTCACGCCTGGCTTCTTGAGCGCCAAGAAGATGGTTCTTATCGGCGGTATGCGTCGGCTGATCTCTGCTACCAGACGTTTTGTCGCTTGTTCCCAATGCTTTGATGACTTTGCCTCGTTTGCCGTACTCAGTACGTCCACTGTGCTTTGCAATTTCAGAAGCGCAGCAATGAGGACACGAATGGCGAACAGCTGTACCAGGTCAGAGTTGTGGTTCAAACATTTGGTAAGCACTTGTTGGTTTAGTGGTTGTGGAAGGATGCTCTGTAGCATGGTCGACACTGGTGGCGGGTGGTCGCGAAAGGTTCTCCTTGCACCTAGATACTTTGGCACTGGAAGTTGTATGGTTTGATAGAGGAACGCCGAGTAGCCTATCCAAGTGGACGTAAGCTTCGGGTCGTAGTTGAAATCACGTCGCTTCGAAAAGTAGTCTGCCACCAGCTCCGGGCAAGCCTTGAAGATCTCGACGACCAGTTCCTGGTGGAACGTATTGGCGTACGGTCGCTGGCTCAGGGTGAACTCGGACAGAATGATGTTGCGAATCTTGCCGGTCTTGTAAACATCGACCGAGTCAGCGCCAAGGTCAATGCCATGTTCTCCCGCATCGTCGACCTCGTCTTCGTCATCGAAGTTTGAAGGATAGAAACCGTTGGTAGGCAGCATGACACCATACGCCGGATCTGTGCAGACCATGCGCAGGAATTCGTGCGCCAGCACAGGTGGGGCTTTGTGTCCCTCCTCCAGTGATCTCTCTTCCGCCTCATAGCTGTAAAGAGAAGCAATGCGCGAGAGAGCCTTTCCACTCAAGATCCGACTCTTCACTTGTCGCGCTATTGTCTTGTCCTGGAACACATGATTCTTGAACACGTCGAACACCTCGTAGATGAGGAACGGCGGGTCCGCGCTGAGATGATCGAAGACGCCTCGAACAATGTTGACATTGGACAGAATCTCGCTCTTCGCACGCTCGTCCTGGTGCCTGAGGTGGGTCAGAAGGTACCGTATCGCGGTGGTGCGCACGCTAGGCCTCTTCTTGTGGTCCGTCGCGCTTTGCTCCTTGCGCAGGCCAATGTTCCGCCCAAGAATCTTAGGCTCCAGCGTGAAGTCTCTCTTCGAATACACGGCGCGGGCATGTGCGCCCTCGTTGAAGCGTGTGAGCTCTGTGAGCAGGCGCAGTGCGGGCGAGATGATGCTTTCCTGGTTCGGCGCGGCCGAAGTGCTGCGTACAAGACGGCGAGCCACCGAGGGCTGCAGTATGGTCTTGGCCAGGAGAGTGCCATATTCGGTGAGCTCGCTGTGGCTGGCCAGGACCTTAAACAGCAGCGCAAGCACCGCCGTCACCTGCGCGAGGATGGCCTCGAAGTTGGTCTCTGCCGCGAAGTCCCAGGCCTGTATGAGGTTCTGCAGGAACGCCGTGTCCTTTGCATCTCGTCCCCGACCCTTCTGGCTGTCGAGGTATTCACGCAGAATGGCACGCTTGCGGGGCAGGTCGTCTTCTTCGGTCGAGTAGAGGATGGAGTCGAGGAATCGCTTGAAGAGGTTCAGGCCTGGGTGTGTCAGCTCTTGAGGTTTTTATACGGTCCCATAGTACTGACCGCTGCGAAAGTCGCCGTGTGCTCGCTGGTCGAACACCAGCGCCTTCTGCAGCTCGCGCGCGGTCGTGACTTCCTCCGCATGGCCGTTCGGGCGCGGTGAATTGCGCTCGTGGCTTCCCTCGATTCGTTGGCGCTTCAAATCATGATCGCCGTACGCGCTCTTCCCATCGGCGTCGAAAAGCGTCCTTTTCCCCATGATTCATCTCCGGTGCTGCAAATGTTCGAATGTTCAACTGCGCATGCGGAACCAGTTGAAAAAAGTACAGGGATTAGGATTCCGCGCGCTAGTGTGGGCTGGATCTAGCGTGAACGCGGCTGGTAAACGTCAACTCACGACATCATCTCCAACGCTCCTTCACTTCTTCACTGAACTTCCCAGTTAGTAATCGCTGAACTTCTCTTTGCGCGCCCAGGACATCCTCTACCAAGAGTGGTGTGTTGCTGGGGCCGAAGCCCTCGCCACTCTGACCTCGCAAGGCGCTCACTTAGTAGTCGATTCCATGCCTGTACTTCAGGCCGTCTCTCAACGCTGGGGTAATCTTGTTACTTCGAACGGATGTGATGGCAGATTTGAGAATGTTCCGTTTATATACGCGGAGGACGACGTTGGCAGTGTCTGCTTGCGGCGCAATTGCAGAGGTGCGCGCGTGCTGTTGTTGTCTGCGCACACGGTGAATGTGTTGAATGTCTCGAAGGTAAAAGCGGGGCACTGAGTGCGGCGGGGAGGTCTCTTTCACCTCGCGAACCTGAATCTCGCATCTCTGCAATTGGATATTTGAAGAACAGGCTGGATATCGACCATGCTGTCTCGTCGAGACTTTCCACGATTGGGGTTGCAGCTCGCGATCTTGCGTAGGCGGCGTCCAGATACACTCCTTCGTGCGGCGTGCTCTCACCATGATAGAAGCGCGCTCTTCGTCGCGGACGCCGCTACCTCAAGGAAATGGTGGAGGCTGTTGGAGAGGTCGAGAGATCCATTCACAATGTGTGAGGAGTTGTGTACAAAGCACGGTCAGTATGGCCAGCAATTGTGTATGTTTGCCTAGCCCTCACATTCACGTTCACCGCCGTTAAGGCAAACACGGACGACACCGCTTTTGTAGTGTCCTGGCATGATTATGAAACAAAGCACACATTTACAGCTACGAAGCCACGGGTATTCAAAGGTGCGCAAGCGATGCACAGTAAGGCATTTGCTAAATACAATTAATCTTGAAGACGGTACTCATTCAAACGCAGTTCCACTCATCAACTTCTCTTATTTTCTTCCCAAGGCACGCAACTTATCAGCCATTCTTGAACTCCATTTTCTGAACCCAGTACGCCCCTTGCGACCTGGCTCATTCGCTGATGGCAGGTTCAGATCCGACACATTGGTGTACATCCGTATCGTGACTCTGAGCGTTCTTCGATGGGTGTCTGGCCCTGTAATAAGTTGGCCAAAGAACGAAGCCACGTCCGTCAGTGCTTCTCGGAGGTATGTCGCTCTCGAAAGTATGTCGCTTTTGAAAGTGACAGCGACCTCATCGGTGCGTGCGAACTCACCACCAAGATGACGCGGCAGGACAACTTGCGCCTTGCGATCCACGATACGTACGAGGCGCATGAAGCGATAGAACAGATTGAGTGAGGAATCCTTGGGCAAATCTCGAACTCTGCCATACTCTGAGTAACACCAGTTGACGAAATCCGTTGGAGCGTCTTTCGCAGGCGTATAGACAACTTCCGGGCTCACACTTTCCCCGAGGGTGGCGAGGGCCTTGACGAAATCCCTCATGAGCTTCGACGCTCTATCCAGCCTTGCGTGATGATCAGTGACTTCCATTTCCGAGTTGCGATTGTGTATTACGGTCTTGCCTGTGATCACCTTCTCGGCCCATACCTCCAGCAGTAGCGGTCGGGCCATCGGATCAAGGTCGGCGCCCCTTTCCTTCTCTTCTTCCAGATACCCTGCGCTCTTGAAATACTCTTTCACAGTGTAGCCCCATTTTCGAAAGTCGTGTGCTATGAAAGCTATTTTGGTATGATATGGTACTTCTCGATTGTCCTTGTATATGAGGAAGTTATCCGGGCCGTCTTCCGAGTCCATGTTGCCTTTAGGCGAGGTCTATTGAAGCTTTGGTGTCAAAACCTGCTGCTTACTGGTAAGAGCTTCTATATATGGTAAAATTGCCTCAAGTTTGCTGTGGTCACAAAAGTCCTGCAGCTTCGAGAAACTCTCGGCATTATTGGACGCAAGTTTGTTCTTGCCCACGCAAGCCTTCTCGGCGTGAATGCAATGGATTCAATCATGGTCCAAGTTAAGCCGCCTGACTTCCAATTGTTTGAACGAGCAGGATAGTGGCGGTGGTCTCCAGCAGTGGTTACCAACAAATTTCATTGTTGCGCCCGTGACTGAAGGACGAGCTTCCTGTGAGCAGCGATATAAAGCTGGTCAGACCTGACATCGTAACTATTCTGATCGTACGAAGAGAGGAGTGTCAGCAAGTGGTTAGGTACTGGTGTCCATGGCGGTACTCGTGCTTGGCCTACAGTACTTAATCCAACCACCAGCCCTTCCTCCTTAATGTCCCATGTTCCCATTTCTCCGGACACGCTTTGAACAACAGCCGCCTTTGCTCTATGCAACATCTCTTTTCGTCGGGACTTATTCGGCTACCATGAACACCTACAAGATCTCGAATACGTTCTGTCACGAATGTGGCATATTCAAACTACATCAAGTCGATGCGGCAACTTAACACCTATTGCTCCAAGCTATCACAATCCCATTTTACTCAAGTGCGATCGGGCGAAGCGTGCAGAATGGACGTCAGAGTTCATAACATTGAAGGCGGGAATGGCAGACTTCGCCCTACGGGACACTAAACAGCATCGGGCAGGTGCGGACTCTCCCCTCCTTGGCCACTTGGCGACGACGATCAACTTTTCTTGTTACCTTCTCTTCCGGACACAGCACCGTGGATGATGTACACTGGTTCTTGATAAGAGTGGGACAACGCTGTCGTGCGCGCAATCAAGGCTCATTTAGCCCAGCAAGCCGGACGCGGGGCTAGAAGCTATAAGATATGGCCGGACCCAAGAGCAGAAAACCACGTACTCGCATCGAACACACGCTTCGGAAAGACTTCAATCACAAGTCAAGATGAAGGCTCAATTTGGTATTACGTTGGCATGCGCTGCGCACGCGCTTGGTGCGGCGTTCCCTCCCAAACCGTCGCACGACAAGCCCCGCCCGATGGTATCGTCAAAAGGCATCCAGAAACTCATTACAACTGAAGGGTGAGTATAACCAGCAGTGAGTTGCGGCCAAAGCTTATATTGAACAGATTGATGGGCAATTTGGAAGAGCTCCAGAAGATTGCGACAGCCAATGGCGGAAACCGAGCATTTGGCCTTCCTGGTTACGCGGCTTCCGTCGACTACATCCTCTCCCAGACCGAGAAAGCCAAAGGCTTCCGCACATGGACCCAGGATTTCCCTGCCCTCTTCAACGAAGTCAAGTCAATCGAACTCAGCATTGGCAACACGTCGTACTACGTGATTGGTCTTTCTTACTCTCCGTCGACAAGTGCAGAAGGTCTCACTGCACCACTCGTACTTGGCGCGACAGGTCCCGAGGGCTGCACGAACGCTGGATACGACAGCTTGGACGTGGAAGGCAAGATTGTTCTTGTTCAGCGAGGATCATGCCCGGATGGCACAACGCTTGCTGGTCGCATGAAGCCCGCCGCGGCAGCAGGTGCCGTAGCTGTCATCCTCTACAGCGATAATGTCTCCAAGGTCACAGCTGGAACTCTGTCAAACCCAAATCCGGAGGAGTATGTTCCAACCGGCTACATCAATCAAGCAGATGGCCAGCCTCTTGTTGCTCGCCTCCAGGCCGGAGAGACCCTCGAGGCCTACTTCCAGCAGACGCAGATTGTCGAGACAAGGATCACTCAGAACGTTTTCTCTGAGACTCTGGAGGGAGACGCCGAGAACGTGGTCATGCTCGGTGCGCATCTCGATTCCGTGCAAGCTGGTGCCGGTATCAACGACGACGGCTCTGGCTCGACACTCATCCTTGAGATCAAGCGAGCTGTCGAGAAGTTCCGTGTCAAGAACAAGGTCCGCTTCGCATGGTGGGGGGCAGAAGAGAATGGCTTGTTGGGCTCTAAGTGGTACACTCAGCACCTGAACGCCACCGATGCGAACAACATCCTCACCTACCTGAACTTCGACATGGTATCTCGTGGATACTTTGGTGTCTTCGATGGCGATGGCAGCTCCTTCAATTTGACTGGTGCGCCTGGCTCGGCCGCTATCGAAAAGCTCTTCGTTGAGCATTTCACGAAGAACGGCGTGAACGTCACAGCAGCACGTTTCACCGGCGGATCCGACTACCAGAGCTTCATGAACATTGGAAAGCCAGTAGGCGGTCTGCACACCGGTACTGGCATTGAGCAGGACCCGTGCTACCACCAGGAATGCGACACCATCGACAACCCTAACCCGACCACATTAACCATCAACGCAAAGGTGAGTACTTTGATTGGACGTCGGAAACTCTTTGCTGACCCGTTCGTAGGCTGCTGCCCACGTGCTTTCCATCTTGGCTACCCGCGGCCAGGACTTCATCCCTAAGAGCCCTGTGAACGCCAGCATGATCACCTCGCGTGGGCTTACTGGCATGGACTTGCAGTGGACTGTGCCCGAGGAGGGTGACCATCACGTTGGAACTTGTGGACATGAAGTCTAGAGTCACGATGAGCCCACTATCCTAAAGTTGACGATGAAATGAAATCAAAGTAACGTTACAAAAAGTACTGTCTATTCTCTGGTCACAGTTTTCAAATGTTTCTGCGTTCCGTAAATTTCTGGCACCTGTCTCTCAGACGTTCCGCACTCCTCGTTCAATCCGCGCTCTACTGGCTACCTCACCTTCACCGTGCAGTCATGAGACGCCAGCTAAGACCCTTGCGGCTAGCGCCTTTCACGGTGTTTCTTCACAGTCTTCCACATACCTCTCTCTACACATCCACCCAACCATCTTTGTTCGTTTGCGTAAGTGTTACGTCTTCTTCTTACACCATTAATTGCTCACAGTTGCGCATAGGCTTTTGTTCGCTATGCCTGGACGAGAAAGGTTGAGATCTCGGTCACGCGACAGGCGCAGGCGCCGCTCGCCTTCCCGCGGCTTCTCTTCGGGACTATCGGAGTACCAGGTCGTCAAGACCGGAACGATACTCCAGAAGGCACTCGTCGCCCTCCTTCGACTCCAGCTCAGAGGAGCGCCAATATTCCTCCCGCAGGAGCAGGTCGCGAGACCGACACACTCAACGCCAATATGGCCGTGGCCGAAATTGCTCCGAGGAGCGATCACGCAGTCGAGACGATAGGCGCGTTATGACACGGCATAGGAGTGGACGTGACTGTGCTTCTCGATCTAGATCCCGATCTTCGCATCGACACTGGCATTCTCGCCGCACAAGGGCTTCGTCCGAACATGCTTATTCGTTACTTTATGAGCGCTCTTATCGCCGTTCGCGGTCCCGATCTCAACAGCGTTCCTCGCATGATTGGAGGCAATTGCGCTATAGGGCTGATACGCCTGTATATGCTCGTTCTTCTCGGAATGAGCGCTGTCGACATCGATCTCGATATCGGTCTCGTTCACGCTCACGTTCACGCTCACGCTCGCGGCCTTTGCGACGAAATACGCCGCCTCGCCGCAAGTCTACTTCGCCGGATCGACGTACATGTTTTTCGCAGACTAGAAATTTCGGTACTAGACCCCGGCCAGCTTCTCAGTCACGCTCTTCGCGCGGTGACAATCAAGATCGTCGTCGAGCCGATTCAAACGCGCTTTCTCAACTGCCATCAGGCAAACGTACTTTGAGTGAACAGCTTGACGCTCATTCACGTTCTCATTCACGCTCCTCACGTGGCTCCCAGCAGGACGATGTGCCCGTAAGTGGACCTGATCAGTCAGATCGGGACACTCTACATCCTGACGACCAATTCCAGTCGACTCAACTTCTAGTTCTTCCACCCGCGGAAGGTCATGTTCTAAATCATGCAACTTCTGATACCTCCGCTGGTTCGCTATACCAAAAGGGCCAAGAGAATACTGGTGTTGCTTCTAGTGCTTCGCCGCTTCTGCAGGAACATGATGATCGTGTCATCGCCCTAACTCAAGCTTCCACTCACAGGACTTCTGGTCGTCTAAATTGGCAGCGGTACACAATCCAGCATGATTGCTACACTCGGCCAACTCGTGATCTGGGGTATCGATCAGTGTCGCGCGACGGCCTTGTTGGCAGTCCAGACCACGAACAGCATCGCTCGACGGTGACAGTGAATGCTGGGCGACCTTCTCAACATGGACTATAGGCTATCTCCCGGCATGCGCGACAGCAGCATAATGGGTCTCGGCCTGATGTCTGAGTGAAGACATATGGGGGAGACTGGCTGATAAGCCGATTTGATAATACCAAAGAAAACACCAGTCATTTGAGGTGGTCAAGGAGCAGCCCTGGTGGCTGTTAAGATTATGACCTAAGTTCCGGCCGCTGGAAATACTATAAAAGCGACACTACGGCGAAAGTAGTATCGGGATCGATCGAAGCGCGAAGAAGGCAAAACTGTCCATGAGGCGAAGCTGCCCATGAGGCGAAGCTGCCCATGAAGCGAAGCTGCACGCACAAAGCAGCACGGCACACAAAGCAACGATTGTCCGCAAGGCGCCGACTGCCCCACAATCCCACATTGCTGTAAAGCGAATGTGCTCGCAAAGGCGAGCATGCCAATAAGCGCGAATGCTCAATAAAACAAAACTGCCTGTTAGGCGAATGGATCGACATCGTTTCCGAAAGATTGCCAAACCCTGGCGAGGCACGGGAACCAACGTTCCGAAGATACTACGAACTGGCTTTGCAGCCGAAGTAGGGATAATCACCGAAGCTGATATGATTGGCTGCCAGGAGCTTTTGCTTGGCGGTATGCAGGGCGCAGTTGAGCCTCCACTGGCATCTGAGTTTAGTGGTCTGGAAGACATAGAAAGCCGCGTATGTGGGTTTGGTGAGCAGGTTTCAACTGATCAGTCCGAAGGACGGCAGCCACAAGGGCGTGAGGAGACTGTGGTGCGAGGTGAAGAGACTGTGGAGGCGACAGCTGATGCGACCGGCGTTGAAGGAAGGCCTTGGATGAAACACTGTTGTGAGGTCTTTGTAAAAGTAGTTGGATACTACGGATAATGAAGCGGCACAATTTCAGAGAGGCATTGAAGGTGGTCGACCACTTCAAGTTCGACAAAGCGTAGAATGCAATCTGCCTATATGGCGTTCACGGCCCTTTGAGGATAATGCTACAGGCTACCGTGATATCCGTGAGGTGACCTTTTGCGGTGGTACTTGGAATCGGCACTCAATCGCGTTCTGCGCTCATCACGCATATGCTGCATGTGAGAGTCCATATCTTCACCCCAGTATTCGCTCGCAAGTTCACTGCTCAAATCCAATGATATGTCAAGGATCACTTATTATACGGTTTCTCGGCTTCTGACGCTATACGAGCCGGCTCATATTGCTACAACGCCGTGCGTCATGTCCGGTGCTGAAATTCTCACCTTCACCGTGTTGTCGTCGCAACGTGGCTAACACCGTTGTGGTTAGCGGCTGCTTTCTTCACTTTGCCGACTTTTCCAACAGTTACCTACGTCATACGTCAAACAACATCATTTGCGCGCGTGAGTACTGCTATCAGCTCCAGGACTCATCCAAACGCTAACCAGTCCCCGTAGGCAAATGTCTGGGATATTTCGGCAAGATCAAACGGGTTTGCGGCCGCCGGAAAGCGGAAGTGAGAGTGACTGGAACCAGGCTCCGCGGCAGATGAATAACTATGCCTCAAGGCAAGGACCAGATTGTGCCATCGGGCAATCACATGGCTCGGACTTAAGGCCAAGCAACGATGCGACTTAAGGCCAAGCAACGATGCGACTTACGGCCTGCAGAGCATGGCGCCTCTGGCGAAGTGTACTGGTTTCCGCCAGATGAGAACAGGAATGTTCCGAATCCAGTACGAAATCATGCCATGAGTCAAGCCGACAATTCGGAGTCTCAGCATTCGAATAGCGCGTTTTCTCAGCACACTGGGCATGGCGACTCAGAGAATCTTCACTATGGACGCCAGAGGTACATGGACGAGAACGTGCTGAGCCAAACGTACTACGGAGAGCAAAGGCAAATGCACGATAGAGGCACAGGGCAAACTTACCAGCAGCCTTTGGAAAACTCGACGCAGACTTCCCATACACTGCAAAACTACCATCGAGCTTCAGGGCCCACACCCACTCGTGGAAGGCTTTCACAGCCAGAGTTTGAGTTCCAAACGCGCGTTTCGCTGGCTTTGGCATGTGTCGGGCGATCAAAGATCATAGACATCAGCTTTTGCTTGATGTTGAGGAAGGATATCAGCTTGACAGGGAATTTGAGCTTAGCCTTCAGCGGGAGCGAGATCGTCAGCTTAATCTCGAGATTGGGATTATCTGTCAGCTTGCGCGAGACCGTCAGCTCGAAGACAGTCGCGAGTACCGTAACCTTCATGGGAAATACATCCAGCGCAGGGATTACGAACGTGACGCACGCCGCGACGCTGAGATTCGAAATGGCCACCGAGCTGGGACTTGGGAACAATCAGATACTTTGCATCAGAGTTCGCGAAGGCACCGCCAGGATACTCGGGCCTACCCTACAAATGACACATTTGCAACATCGAACGCCCACTCCAATTCTTCTGCGATAGATGGAGGGCGAGGACATACCGATCACCTTCCTCACGCTAACGCGCAACACGGTATTGACCACAATACTGGCAATGAAGATAGTGGTGGTGTTGACGACATTTCTAATACACTACAGCGAGTACACATTGTCAATGCCACCTGCACACCCTCAACGCAGGACTCGTCCCAAACCGCAAATTCAAATGAAAGCAATGAGGCTATTAACAGCATCAGCGGAAATAACGATACTGATACTGAAGGTGTCACGCACTCCTTCACAGGTGTGGGGTCAAAGCGCGGATTGCCGATACGTCCTTCCCCTCAGGCCATTCCCTCGGGATTTCATCCTGGCAGGATTACCATCGGGAGATCCTGGATCCCACAGGCACGACCTGGCGAGCAATACGATGCAGCAGGAACAGGGAGTGCTGGCAGACGATCTCGACGAGGCTTGGACATGATGTCGCGAATAGCGCGAGAGCGGCACAACGAGTCGCGGGAGGATATCTGAACGGAGGCGTTCGGCATACACCTACGGCATTTGTTGGAAAGGCCAAAGCCGCTTTAAGGGCCATTCGGCATCAAAAGCAACATTTGCCAGAAGGCAATTGCTTACCAAAGGGCGCAAAGCGCACTGGCGAAAGCCAGGCACCTTGTCGACAAGGGAACACATATCAAGGAACATGTTGAGACAGGTCCATATCATCGACCTGGAAGCAAAGACGACGGGAAGCGAAAGGCAGATACCTACGCAACTCAAAACCATCAAGGACTTCTGCGTTTCCATGATTGGAAATTGGCGCAGGAACGCGGTCGACCGCGGGCGGAGGGAACGTGCAGACTGAACTCCGATTGCCTCGACCAACGATAGTTGGGATTGCTTGTGCTGAATACACTCGAGCTTCATATACTGGTGTCAGTATATAGGGCCTTGAGGTCAGATTACGGAGGCTTAGCATCCCTCAGCTCATTCATTGTGCAGCACAGGTGGCTGCGATGTTGCTCGAAGTCGCGAAAGATTTGGTTGCTCGGTGAAGGTCGAGCACGCCTTGGGCGGTCATCACGCCTTGGGTGGTCATCACGCCTGAACTCCATGGAAGTCGGGGATACACTCGTTGCGGCGGACTAGGGATGACACTCAATTTATGGAAAGAATTTCATACGGAGATGGAGGACGCCAGCCAGCAGGGAGATTGGGGTCCTGGAATAAGTGAGCTATTTCGAGGCCGATAACAATATTTGAAGGAGACAAGAACAGGTTCGCGGATATTCAAATCTGTGGAACGGCTAGCTTGACTAATTGAATTACACTCACTCCACAACTTCACCCAGGAACTACATGACTATAACCTAATCCACCGCCTGACCTGTCCAGCCAGCGCACAGCATTCTCTTCACAGCCTCTACGTCATACTCTGGTTGGTTCTCTTCTTGGACTGGGTGACATCGTAGATGTTGAAGCAGGCCTCTCCGCCGCAGGACTTCCCACCTTCGTGCAACAATGCTTTCCGCCAAGCAATGTAATTCAGTGTCATGAGAACTGTCGAAATGCGGCTGCAGGATCGCCGGATATTGGTACGGCCAAACGCCCCGCACTCCTTCTTGCGGTTGTGGATCGAGATTAGTGTGAGCCTCGGTGAGATATTCAATCAGAGGCAGATTATCAGTGAAAGATGGGTATGGTGAAAGGTCTGACATTGACGAGTCCTCGCGCTTTCTGGATCCTGCGAGAGGCCGGCGATTGCTTTCGCCGCCTAACCACTTGTCATGCTCCAGATGTTGAGCCGTTGAATGGCTAGGTGCGTTCCTCGAGTACGTAGGGGGAGAGTTGCACGGGGAAACTGGGGGTCCCTGCGAGGAAGGAGGTCGTGGGATTCGAGCCGTGCCCGGGAGGGACAAGAGATGTGCACGAGGCTCTGGCGGAGCAGAGGACAACAAGACAAATTGATGTAGGTCGTCGATGTGGCGCTGAAGGTGCTGTTGTTGCAAGGGTATCGCAGGAGACATCTTGCTGAGCGTAGGAGGCCTGGAAAATCTGCCGACAACTGGTGGAGCATCATGGACCGAATCGACGGATCCACTGCTCACTCTGGTCTGATGGCACAGTCGAGGGTTTCCCAGCTGTCTTGCGGCTGACGAGTCTTGATCAACGCCCCTTTGGTTTGGAGCAGGCAGTCCGTTGTCGAACAGTACCGCCTTGCACTTGAGGCACTTGTTGTGACTTTGGATGGGCGAAAGTACCCTGTTGCGGATACAATTGAGTCCAGCTATGTGACGACACCTGAGCCTCACTGGCACATGGATCTCATTGAACCGGTCGCCGCAGATGTCGCATTCTGCCTCTCTCAAAGTGGCAAGAAATGCTTCCGCTCTACCGTTGCTGCCTATTGGTATCGGTGTTTCTGTGGTAGGCAATCGAAGTTCAGGACTTTTCGACTCGCTGCTGGTCTGAACGTGAGACATAGGACTAAGAAGAGTGCGTTAGGATATATCGCGATGAATGAGGATGCTTCCGGGTGACCGCGGTATGCTTGCGAGTGGAAGCCATGCCTGTCTGGCAGGCGCGTGTGTGTCGCGAAGAAAGGGAACAACATGTAAAGAGACTTCCGCGACTAGGTGGCTGCGACCGAGGAGGCTAATGTGAAAGATCTCTCAAAGCCCGGCCATCTTCGCGTTGCCTGAAGGAGTAGAAACGTGTGCGAAGACTGTCCGTCTGGCAGATCGCGATCGCGTACGCCCCTCGACGCGTCAAATTAGACGTCTTGTTGCCGAAGACGTATCTCCTCATCGGTGTATATCGACGATGAAGATAGGGATGAGTCGTCGAAGTGCGAATCCAGGAATCCTGCAGGATGACTCGTGTCGATCACAGCTAGCGCGTCTCATTCTCGTGTGTCCCGCCCTTCCACGCCTCACACTCGAACAGCAACAACATCGCTATGGCGCAATACGATGACTGTGACATACCCTCTTGCTGTTTTGAGGCCGATACGAGGTTTGCGCAGCACAACGTTGACTAGCAATACCTCGGCTGCCCTGGAAAGGTTAGGATTGCGGCGAGCAGAAGGCTCACCGGTTTTGGGGCGTCCCACATCGCGAGCATGATATGGCTGAGTCACAGCGGTGTAGCTGTACAAGAAGGCATGGAAGATTCAGTAGCTGAGAGCATCATCCGTGTAGTCTTAGGCACGACAATTTTCACCATTGAAAGCACTTTGTTACCAAGCGGTAACTTACTCGTAATCGCAACCCTTGTCGTGTCATATGTACGTTGTCCAAATGACCAATGCACTACCAAGAGTTCAAAAAGCTGACCGAGTTGCAGATATACGACACTAGGTGTTGCGACTCGTGGGTCCGTACACAGATTCACAACTACCGATACCGTCTGTACAGCCTCAAGATTCTTTGCAATTTCTGTTACGCCGTGCGCAATATCTCAAAGATATAAACACTCAATACACCATCGACATGGCTAGCTGGAAGATCATTCCCGACACGTCAGACGACCAAGACTTGGAGTACACACCTCTACTTCAAGGTCGCAAATTCTACGCTGTAGACGACTCCGGCTCGACGGCTGGAGCTGTTCTACGACGTGAGAAAGCTTTCGTTGATGCTCTTCGACAACATCATAGCAATGCAGCAGATTCTGTGGCACTATGGGGCAATAATTGCGATCATCCCTCCGAGAATTTTGATACCATCAACTGGCTCTCGCGGCACGGTGGGACGCAGCCCTCGTCCATCCTTCGTCAGACAACAGCACTCGACACTATCAGGAAGTCGGATGTATGGTTTCTTCTGACGGACGGTGAAATCTGGGATGACGATGTGCATCGTCTGGCGGACTTGGCTCTCGACGCGGGTGTGTTGAACGTGCCCCTGATTTTTGTCATAACGGGAGCTAAAGGCCAAACACCGGGTTCTGCCAACATCTCCGTGGGTATTTCATTCTTTGCCAGCGCCCAGGACACTCTGATACTCTTCAAAGAGACCGCGACCGGGAAGATCTACGTTATTGCAGGCAAAGGATGCTTCGCAGCGCTTGGTGGATCTGCAGCCGCACAAGACCTGGAAAGCTGGGATGACCTACTTCGCTTCAATACTGAATCGGGCTTGTTCAAGCACCTGGACCAAATGGAGGTTCAACTCGTCAAGGCAGAGTGTCGCAGAAACGAGAAAGGCGTGGGTCTCGGAGCAGATTGGGAAGGCCGGCAGGGTGGGTCGGTTCGCGTTGATCTGGACCTACTTCTTGCTGCTGGGTTGCTGTCTGACGCCGACATTTTTGCCTTGCTTACAAACGAGACATTCGATACGCTCGCTGTAGCGTACAAGACCCGCAGTCAAATCTCGGAAATCCGTACCCTCCTTCAAAAGCAGAAGATCGAACAAGTGGCACCAAAGCTGGAGGACGTTGCGGGTGCTGCACAAATAATCGCCAAAATGAACGAAGATTCAGCGACGGTCGAAGAACGCAGCTTGCTCCAGGAACAGCTCAGGCAGGCTCATGCCACCAATCGTGTACACTATCAGACCAACAGCAAAGACTTCGCTGGCTCGGAGACGGTCCAGAGTGCGAGGCGGCGCAACCAGTTTGTTGATGCCGCGCTACGGAGCCTGGCATCCATCGAGGCAGCAGGCTTCAACGCTGACATCCTCTCACGAAAGAGCAACCGAGCAAAGCGAGCTGATGTGATTGACGCCGTCGCAGCTATCGATGTGACGAAGTTAGATCTCCTCGCGCCTGCAAGCAAGGGCTTTTGCCTCGTTTGCTGCGGCGAGGACGAAGTGATGTCAGTTTGCTTCAAAGTACCAGATCTCGACAAGGCGGAAGACAACACCACCGATTTTGCTCTCAACTTCCCTCTTGCAGCAGGTGCGTCGACCAAGAACATCGACCTCGTTTCCAGTCAGCACATATGCTTTCAATGCGCATTGTTGTCACCCGAGGGCAGGTCAATCTACAACGAGGATCTGATTGCCATCATTCCAGCCTTACAGTATGACGGTGGCAACAAGAAATACATCAACGACCAGTTGTACTCGGCACTCACTGCAGGCTTAGCGACGGGAGCGGCTGGTCTTTCTCAGTTGTTCATGGCTATTCTCAGAGAACTCATGAACACACGAGCATGGGCAGGCGCGATCATGGGCGATCACATCTCCGAATTGTCTGGAGAGTGCTTGGATCGACGGAGGACTTTCGACTGGATGCTCAATCAGCTTATACAGAACACGTTCAGTCGCGAGGACTTCAAAGAGACGGGAGATTGGGTGGAGTATTCCAAAGCATTGATGTGGGCTGGTGAGGACTTCGAAACGAACGGTCTCGCCAGCTTCGCAGTCACGTATCCTGCTGCTGGCTTCAACCACCTCCTAGCTCTCGGCTCGCGAGTCAGGGCCTTCGATGCGGATCGAGTGCACCGCATGAAGTCTGCCAAGGCTGTACACTCGATCGCTGCAAAGTATCTCGCGGAGCTACAGCCAGCACTACAAAGTGGCGGGTCTGACAAGCAGTGGAAGCAGAAATACCTACAGGTGATCTACCAGGACTTCAACGGCCCACTCGTGCCAACGGACCACGGTGTGACGTCCGTGGTCACTGATGTCACAACTTTCATGGAGCGCCTCACTGGTTGTATCGGTCATATAAGCATCGATGATGGCAGTTCTGTCATGCGCAAGGTCCAGCTCATTCTTTTCTGGCTGCTCTTCAAACAGAGAGGTCACTGCACGGCCCAAACTTTCTTCAGCCGTCTGAGGGAGACTGAGCCTCTCGCCACTGCAGTCCTCGATCCCAAGCTCACCATCCCAGAAACCGAAGCCCGACACGTTCTTCTATCTATCTTCGTAGTACAGGACGCAGAGCTCATCAATGCCGACGCAGCAAAGCAGCACACCTGCCTGATACCTTTCGCTAATCCTTTCGGCGCTTCAGTGCTGCGTTGTGGCGCTGAAGGATGCGGCGTTGTCTTCTGCTTCTTGAAAACACCTGATCAGGTGAACGGCAAGAACATTTACGCTATACGCGATGCTCGCACGAAGCATCTCATCGATGTCTATGGCATTGCAACGCGCTTCGAGAAGTCGCTCACCGGCCTACCTGAGCGCGCTGCCGCCGGCCGCCCTCCAACATCCATACACAGTTCCCTTCACATCAGCATTGTTCGCGAATGGACTGCTCACAACATATCTATGCGGCGCGCCGTCGTTAATGACGAGGTTTCGCGCGAAGAATTCGTCAAGAGCGTAAGACGGCGTATATGTGCTGAAGGGAGGGGCAACATATTCCAGCTTGATTTGGATCACGACACGAGGATTCTGTTGCCGAGTTTCTTTGAGGTGATGAAGAGGGCGCTGCAAATAGAAGGCAAGGACGGAGAGGACGTGGCGATGTACGAGCATGATTTTGAGGCAAATGGTCTGGATTTGAAGATCAGGTGGGAGATGGAGGCGGCGCAGCATGAGGGTTCACGCAGTCGAACGGTGTAAGGCGATGAGACAAATGAATGGGAGGTAGTTGTGTAATGTGTTGGCGTTCGAGTTCGAGTACTGTAACTAGTGAGAATTTCTTTGTGGCTCATTTCCATCGCAGTCCTCGTCAGTTCTCACCTGAACATTGAATGTGCGAAGAATTTCAATTTCGCGACAATGTGCCTGCCTATCTTCGAAGTAATAGTGACTGTCGCAAAGCTGCTTTCATCGAACACTTGACAGAAACCCCTCGAATAGAAGGCACAAGTTGTTAGTCGTCGTGGAATGTACCATCGGCTTTGTCCCCGCCCAGGAAGCATGGGCGCGCCTCACTTCATTTTGGTTCACCTCAACCAACACTTTGGGCACAACGTGAAGTCCATCACCAGCTAGGGAATTCAACTGTACGAGGCATTCATCCATACAAGAAACACGGAATCTGCTACACATTCACGCCACTTCGCTTCAAGCGTAAGAGTATGAATACATGGGTTAGCAAATTTAGTCGCCTATCCTGGACATGAGCAGACGCGTGCACCACCTCTACCCACCACTACCAGCACGTTGGGAACTATATCACGCACTATGGGCAACCGGCCATCGACAGTCTGCGATGAGCATGTGGTAGACAAACTACAACCACTGATACTAATGCGGCGACTGAGTAGGCACACTTTTCGATGCTCAAGCCGTAGTCAAAGGATCTTCCGACGCCCTGATCGAGCCAAAGCAAGGAAGAGCTTACCGAGTAGTCCATGGCTGCACAGCTTTCTCGATTTTCCGGAGAGTGTTCGAAGAACTGTTTATGTGCATCTGCTTTCTGTGGATGAGCAAGTTCGAATAATGCCATCGCAGGTAACGAGAGTGCCTGGA
>Ga0265798_10003077_pt1 | contig 24036 bp, 20 predicted proteins | sample P3T30metagenome_FD_192430 | JGI IMG/M metagenome (GOLD analysis project Ga0265798, IMG submission 192430) | Plant litter microbial communities from East Loma Ridge, Irvine, California - P3 T30 | ecosystem: Environmental > Terrestrial > Plant litter > Unclassified | place: USA: California...
GGTACTATCTCATTTTCTATTATATCTTTGTCAAGTACTTGGTACATCATAGGCTTGCTTTATATTTTTATGTCTCGCAACACAAAAATAAGCAAGCCTTTTTTTATAGAAAAGTTTAAATGACCTCTATAGTAAAAAGCTTCGCTTAGATTCCTATATAATGACAAACCTGATGATGTTGAATGTTATAATCAAAGAAAGCGTAATCATCATTGACACTTCAAAATCCCCAAAATCAATTGTATTTAATCGCCTTCACCGGAGAAATCTTACTGATCAGGTAGCTCGGGATAATGAGGGCAAGCCCGGAAACTAAGAGGATGCCTGCTGAAATAGAGATAATGGCAATGGGATTTAAATCCACCGGCACGGTGCTCACATAATAGTTTTCAGGATTTAATTTGATCACACCGAAGAATTTCTGAATAAGAATCAGGCTTAGCCCGATCAGGTTTCCGCATAAAAGCCCCGGAATCATGATGATCAGTGTATAATTGATGAACGTTGCCCTGATCTGTCCATTGCTGGCTCCTAAAGTTTTCAATAAGCCAATGGAATTTGTCCTTTCAATGATCAGAATCAGAAGTACCATGATAATATTGATGACCACCACAATCAGCATGATGATGATGATCAGTGCGATATTCGTGTCAAAAATACTGATCCAGTCGGTGATCTGAGGGAATTTTTCGGTTGCTTTTTCCGCATAGTTTTTATAACCGATCAGCTTTTCAATTTCCGGAAAATCACGGTCAACATCATTTATGTTTTTAAAAAAGATATCAATTCCGCCCACTTCATCAGGCTTCATATCCTGAATTTTCCGCACATGGCTGATATCCCCGATGACAAACTGGTCATCGATCATTTTAATATCGGTTTTATAGATGCCTACCACTTCAAATTTCCTGTAGATAGGCTGCTGGTCGGTTTTTGAAAATACAGTGACAATGCTGTCCTTCAGTTTCAGGTGAAGGTCATTGGCTGTCTTTTGGGAAATGGTTACCCCATTGTTATAGCCGGTTCCGGTAATTTGCGGTGTATTTCCGGCCACTAAGAATTTTTTAAATCTCAGGCTGTCAAAATCTTTTCCGACCCCTTTAAAAATAATGCCTGCGAAATTGTGTTCATTCCGCATAATCCCGGTTACTGTTGCATACGTCTGTACAGACTGCACATCCGGCATTTCTTTGATTTTTTTTATGTCAAGCCCCTGGTTGTCAAGCACAGAAGTGTTGTAGGAAGAGTTTGACCGTGTGGATTTTACGGTAACATGCCCGCTGAAATCTGCCAGTCTCTCTTTGATCGCTTTTTTAGAACCGAATCCGGTAGAAACGGTAATCAGCGAAACGATAATCCCCAGAGCAACAGAAAGCCTTCCGATGAAGATGATCACCCGCGAGAGGTTATTTTTGTTATCTTTGGAAAACGCTATTTTTCTAGAGAAATATAAAGGAAATTTCAAGCTTATGAATTTAGATTTCAAAATTAAAAATTTACTTCTTATTTGCCTAATTTTTTTAGGAGTATTCAATCAATATTATGCCCAGTCTGATCATCACACGGAATTTAAAACCGGTGCAGACCAGCCTGAACTGTATCTGCCGCTGTTAAAGGGAAAAACCATCGGTGTGGTTACCAACCAGACCGGCCTGATGAAGGACAGAAGCCATGTTGTTGACTTTTTAGTAAAGAACGGAATAAAAATCCAGTCTATTTTTGCCCCTGAACATGGTTTCCGCGGTGATGCGGATGCCGGTGAAAAGGTAAAGAACGGGGTAGATGTAAAAACAGGAATCCCCATCGTTTCTTTATACGCAAACAACAAAAAGCCAAAGCCCGAACAGTTAAAAGGGATTGATATTGTTGTTTTTGATATTCAGGATGTCGGGGTCAGATTTTATACGTATATCTCAACATTGAGCTATCTGATGGAAGCCGGAGCGGAAAATAAGGTTGAGGTTCTGGTGTTGGACCGTCCCAATCCGCATGACGGCTATACGGACGGCCCGGTTCTGAGAAAAAAATGGTCAAGTTTTGTGGGACTGCACGAAGTACCTGTGGTGTATGGACTGACGATAGGAGAATATGGCAATATGGTAAACGGAGAAAAATGGCTGAAAAATGGAGTACAGGCAAAATATACGGTTATTCCGATGAAGAATTATCATAAGAAACAGCGTTACCCGATTTCAGATAAGCCTTCGCCCAACCTGCCGAATGACCAATCGATTAATTTATACCCGAGCCTGTGTTTCTTCGAGGGCACTCAGGTTTCAGTAGGAAGAGGAACGGATCTGCCGTTCCAGATTTACGGTTCACCCTGGACTACAGGCCTGCCTTACCAGTTTACTCCAAAGCCTAATTTCGGAGCCAAAGACCCTTTTTTAAACGGTAAACTGTGTTACGGCGAAAATCTTTCAACCTATAAAACCAATTTAAGAGAACTCAATTTGGAATGGGTGATTAATGCTTATAAGAACTATAAAAACCCACAGACAGATTTCTTCCTGAAAAATTTATGGTTTGATACCTTATCCGGAACTGATGAGCTGAGAAAACAGATCATCGCAGGGAAGTCCGTTTCTGAGATTAAAGCCTCCTGGAAACCGGGTCTGGAAATGTTTGAGAAGACCAGAAAAAAATATGTGATGTACGAAAACTGATGTACTAAAAAGCTAATGAAATTCGCCTGTAAATTATTGATTTACAGGCGAATTATTTTGTATATATTCAGGAATTATTGATCAGTCAAAATCCGGTGGTGGATTTTTATCGTTTTTCCCTCTGTTCATAATAACCAAGCCAATTGTTAAGCCGATTACGCCTGCACCTGCGATCATTAATGCCCTTTCTATTTTGTCCGGCTGGTCATTCCCCAGATAATTCATTAAAAATAAAATGGCAAAAGTAATGACACAGATAATAATGTGGTTTTTTCCGAATAACTTCATCGTTCTATTTTAATTTATACGAAATCATAACACCTCCCCGGTACGGAAGAATTTCTCCGCTTTTGTTGTAGCCTTTAGGAGAATCATATCGCTGTCCTGTTGTACGGTCATACCCTTTGTAAAAGTCCTGGGAGCTTCCAATGCCTGCATAAATATCCATATTCCATTTGTCGGCAAGCCTGAACTGATATCCTCCCGTAATACCAAATATAAGAGAATATCCTTTCTGATAAAGGTTTGAATTAATATAAGATATACCTGTTTGTTCATCTATAACAACATCGTCATTCCAGTAATTCCATTTTTGTGCGATGAAACGGGACCCTGCAATATTGGCTCCGACATACCAATGCTTAAATGCTTCATTAAAATAATACCTGCCTTCCACGGAAACTGAGTAATACTGCAGTTCATGTCCTGAAAAAGATTTCCAGGGAGAGATCAGAACATCGCCCTGTACTGTAATTTTTTTACTTAACTGATGTTCTAAAGCTACATTGATAACTCCGATGGGAATTAACAGTGCATTTCCTTTAATATAAACCCCTGTTTCACTATTCTGTTCCTGTGATTGTTCCTGAGCATTCAGGGTTCCCAGTAAAAATAAGGTCAGGAAGCCTGTAATAAACTTGATTTTCGACATCTTTTATTGTATTTCTTGTAATAGTTTCTCAGCTAACGAAGAGTCTTTCTGATTCTGGGCAGCCAGGTTTCTGGACATTTCAGCATATGTTTTTGCCATATCTTTTTTCCCGGTTAACGAGTAAAGTTTAGCCAGGATATAGGTGTTTTCCGATGTTTCGCCACGCATAACAGATTTTTCTGCCCATTCTGCGGCTTTCTTAAGTGATGCCTGCGTTTTGATATGTTCCGAAAATATCCATGCTGCTTTTAACAGCTCATTGGGTTCGAAGGCTTCTGTGTTTCTGTAATAGGCCAGTGCTGCTTTTTCATATTCCGGAAAATTAGCATTCTGTTCGTAGTAACTTAATTTCGTCTGGTTAAGTTTTACTTCAGCATCATGTTTTCCAACCAGAAGTTCTGCCGTTTTCATGAAATACTCGCTGTTGATGATTTTATTCTGTGTATCAACAGACTGTTCCACCACCTTAGCCAGTTTCATCTGATTGTCAAATTCTTTGTAGGTTTCTTCAGGTAAAAACTTGATGATTTCAGCTTTCCTTTCTGTAAAAACTTTATAATTTTTATCTTCTGTAGATTTCAGGAAAAAAAACAAAAGCCCGACATCATCTTTGGTAAATTCCTCAGTTTTTTTCTTATTTTGAAAATACCTTTCCGAAGCCTTTTTAGCAAAATCAAAATCCGATGAAGAATTAAGCTTCATAATGTTAATCAGGAATTCCGGGTCTTTTTCACCTTTTGCAAAGCGTTCTTTTAAGGATCCTTTTTTATTATTGGGAGAATTTATATCCTGAGCCATGGTAAGGAACATGCTCTCTTCCATGTATCCGAAGTTCTGTGAAACCAGCTCGCCGTCTCCGTTTAAAAATAAATAAGTAGGGTAGGAACGTACGCCATATTTAGCGGCAATTTCCCGCCCTTCACCTTTTTCCATATCAAACCGGGCATTGACAAAATTGGAATTGTAATAGTCTCCTACGGATTTTTTCGTAAAAACATTACGCTCCATCATTTTACAGGGCCCGCACCATGAAGCATAAGCATCGATAAATACAATTTTGTTATCTTTTTTTGCTTTGGCTACAAGTTCTTTAAACGGCAGTTCCTGAAACTGAATCGCTTCCTGGGCAAATACCGCCAAGGTAGAAAATAAAAATAATCCGGAGATAAACTTCTTCATTTTTTCAGATAAAATTTAAAAAGCGAAGATACTTATTTCCGTGAAACAGATGGTCTTTTTTACAATACAAGATGATGATATTAACGAAATTTTATTACTTATTGCTGCAAAAAAAGCCGGATAAAAATTATCCGACATTGCAAAAAATGATTGAGAAAGTTTAGAATGTATAATTATGCTCCGAGTTCCAACTGATTTTTAACCAGATTGAAATAATCGGATTTTTTTTCGACTAATGAATGATGGTTTCCCTGTTCTACAATTTTTCCATGTTTTAAAACAATAATCTGATCAGCATTTTTTACAGTTGAAAGACGGTGAGCGATGATAATAACAGTTTTGCCTTTAAAAAATTCCTGTAAATTATCATGGATCACTTTTTCATTTTCTGCATCCAGAGCAGAGGTTGCTTCATCAAATAGAATAAAATGAGGGTCTTTATAAACCGCTCTTGCAATCAATATTCTCTGTTTCTGTCCGCCCGATATACCATTTCCGGAAGCTCCGATTTTAGTGTTAAGTCCTAAAGGTAATTCATCGACAAATGATTGTATATTAGCAATATGCAAAGAATGCTGTAATTTTTTATAATCAATTATTTCATCGCCTGTTGCTATATTTCTTTCAATAGTGTCAGAAAAAATATGTCCGTCCTGCATTACAACCCCACAGTTTCCTCTCAGGTCTTTTGGAGATATTTCTTTAAGGTTGGAGTGGTTAAAATAAATGTCGCCCTGTGTAGGTTCATAAAATTTCAAAAGTAATTTGATCAGCGTTGTTTTTCCGCTTCCGCTTGCACCTACGATAGCCGTTATTTTACTTTCAGGAACAAAAAGGTTAATATCTTTAAGTACATAAGGAGATTGGGGCCCTTCATACTGAAACGATACATTTTTGAAATAGATTCCTTTCTCAATACCATTCTGGCGTATATAGTTTTCATTCATCAGCGGAAGCAGATTTTTCTGTTCTTCTTCCGGATGGGTTTGCACTTCATATAAACGCGACAGACTCAATTTTGCTTCCTGCATGGAGCGGAAAAAGGTAATGAGCTGGCTAACCGGATTATTCATCTGCCCGATAATGTAAGAGACACTTAACAATGCTCCCAATGTCATACTGCCTTGAATAACAAATGAGGCGGAAAGAAATATAACTACAATATTTTTTAATTGATTAAGGAAATCAAAGCCGGAGAGCTGAATCTGGTCAACTTTTAAAATTCTTAAGTTGATTTTGAATAATTTCTGCTGTATATTTTCCCATTCTTTACGTTTATATTCTTCAAACTTATTAAGTTTCATTTCAGAAATACCGTTGATAATTTCATAAATAGATTCCTGGTTTTCACTTTTCTCCTGAAACCGGTAATAATCTAAAATTTTTAATTTTTTAAGCCAGTATAAAGACCATATAACAGACAGCGCAGTAAGCGTGAAATAAGTGGCTAAAATTCTAAAATCATAACTCCAGAGAACAATAAAAAAAACGGAAAATGTAAACACAGAAAAAATAGTAATGAGACTGTTTGAAGTAAGGAATAGTTCTATTTTCTCGTGATCCTGTATTCTTTGATTGAAGTCCCCCATAAATTTTGTTTCGAAAAATTTAATTGGCAGGCTCATCAGTTTTTTTAAGAAATCTGAAATGATACTGATATTCAGGCGACTTCCCACATACAGCATAATCCAGTTTCTGAAAATACCCAGAACAATATTGCCTACAAAAAATGCAAGCTGGGCCATAAGGATATAGGTAATGATACCCATATTTTTTTTGCTGACTCCATCATCAATCAGTTTTTGTGTAAGAATAGGGAACGCTAGGGTAGTTACTGTTCCTAATAATAATATTAATGATAACCATAAAAACTGCTTTTTATGCGGTCCCAGATAATTATAGATATAGCTGAGTGATACCTTTTGGTCCGGAATATTTTTATTCTGAAAGAATAAATCGGTAGGTTCTAATAAGAGGGCTACTCCTTTATCTGTGTTTTTCTGCCAGGACTTTTTAAACGTTTCTTCTGTTAGTTTGAGTACTCCGTGGGCAGGATCGGCAATAGTATAAATTTTTCTTCTGTTGAACAGTGGGTTTGATATCTTGGTAAGCACAACGAAATGGTTCTGGTTCCAATGTAAGATACACGGGAGGAATTCGTTGTTTAAATCCTCAACGGAGATCTGGGTGGCCAATGTTTTAAATCCAATTTTTTCTGCAGCATTATTGATGGCAAGTACTGAAACGCCTTCCCGTGAAGTAAAACAATGGTCACGCAAATATTGCAGGCCGTATGCTTTGCCATAATATGAAGTAATCATGGCTAAGCATGAGGGCCCGCAGTCCATTTTGTCATGTTGAGGAATAAATTTCATTAGTTTTCTTCTTCTAATAAAATGTTTTCAGCTTCTTGTATTACAGTACGGGATTCTCCTGAAATCTCGATTCCTTTTTTATCATAGATCATTGAGAGAAAGTAAAGCCCGGCTTCTATAGGCCATTCAATCTCAAGATTTTTTAACAATTCTGATACTTTCCAGGTTTTGTGGGTATTCAGGTTGTCAACAATATTTATCAACTCAGGATGATATCGCATATCTATTTTTGTACCTCTTACATAAAGATAAAACTGCTCTTTTTCTTCATCGACCTTATAGATCATTTTAAAAGGTTCGTTAGTATAGATTTCCTTTTCAAGCAGGAATTCATAATCATCTACATTATATTTATCTTCTTTCTCTCTTGATTGAGGCGGAGCCTGCCAGCCGGCATTACTCAATAAGCCATGTTTAAATTCGTTATAAAAATATTTGAAGAAATCTCGGGTGGAGCCATTTAGAATCTCTTCATCAAGCTTCAAAATAGAAAGAAACTCCTCGAATGTATCGTTGTTTTCCAGAAAATTATGTTGCGGAGCAATTATATCTTTATTTTCGTGGATATAATCCCGGTAGAATGTATTCAGAATCCTGTCAAAGAATTTAACTTTTGAAGGATTATTAAACCAGAAGGTAACCCCGATAGATAAGTCATCACTTTTCCCGATATGAAATTTATCCCATGGCATAAAAAATAGGTCTCCTGTTCCGAAATCATATTTTTCTGCATGTTCCAGTAAAGGTTCGATCTCAAAATTATTATGTTTTGTACCTGTTAAGTCTTTATATTTTTCCTGATCCCAGATATACATTGTTTTATCCCCGGGTCCTAAGTGGAAATGCAGGACATTTTCACCTTTGTGGTCCTGATGTATTCCCAATGGCGTCCATCCATAATTTCCGATAAAAACGGTAACGTCTACCCCTGTTGCCGGTATGCCGATAATCTCAAGAAGGGGTTCCGTAATCATTCTCAATTCCTTTGAAATAAAACCTGAATGTCTCTCTAAGAAGTTGACAATCAGACCGAACTTTTCCTTGAAAGCCCTGTTACAGTAGTCAATTATTTCTTCATTTTCTAAAGGAGGATTTTTATATAATTCGTCAATAAATTCAGAATTTTCTTTGCCTTTTCCCTGAGATGGAAAATACAATCTGAAACCATCGAGATCTTTTGTTTTGAATCTGTTGGTAAGACCTTCAGCCACTGCGTTTTTCAGCTTCATAACAAGATCTTCAGGAATTACATTTTTAATAACGCATGTCTGTGTAAAATTCTTGTTGGTATCGATAAATTGTTGCCAAAAATCTTTGTTAAACTCTTTATTGCTCATATTGTAATATTTTAATGATGAAAAGAAAGGTAATAGAGAAATAAATTTTCTCTATTACCTGTTTGTTTACAAGCCGATCACACGCTGAACTTGCTGAACTACTTGCTGACGTACTTGTTGTACTACAACACCATCGGCTGCTTCTGCTTCACCGAAACCTCCTCTTAATTGATTTTGTTCAAGTGGGGAAAGAGTTTTTACTTTTAAGAACTCTTTTGCATTGAATTTTGCTTTTTTCATGATAATAAAATTTAAAAATGATTTGTTTGTGGATCAAAGTTTATCGACATTCGCTCCTTCGCTGGTCTCTTCTTGCAAGGAATATTTTGTAGTCGAATCAATTTCTTCCTGGTTTTGGTCTCTCTTTTGGTATAAATTTTCTAATTTTCACTGAAATTACAAGTGAGATTGATCAGATCAATTGATTTTCTTAATAATTAAATTTTTTGAATATTTTTCAGCTCCATCTGTTTTATTTTTAAGTAAAAGAATAACATAAGGTATTTGATTCGAGAGCAGAATTAAGAATCGGATGGGTATGAATATCGCATACATCATTAATCAGATATTCATGTTTATGATAAAACTTGATAAGATTATCATATACTAAGAGAACAGGGATGGTTTCAGAGCCCAGATAATATTTGGGTGTGCCTATTATTACGGGCTCTATTCCCATCAGATATAATGTTTTTAATAGTTTGCTATCACATTCCGCAAAGGCTATGTTTTTTTCTTTTTCGCATACGATTCCTATGGCGAGAGCCATTAATTTTTTTAGAGGAAGCAGCCCTTCATTCTTTCTGATGGCAAATCTTCCGATATGCCAGATTTCACCCTCGAAATTTTTTTCAATTACCTGAAAAGGATGTATTGAAAATATTTTTTCTAAAGGCAGCAGATCACAATAATTCCATTTTAGGGCCCTGATCGTTCCGATTAAAGTATCCTGTGAATCCTGTAGGGCAAAGACCAGTGAATTTTTTCTGTAATATATTTCTTCTTCATAAACAGCTTTTGTTTTCTGATCTGAAAATACATTGGTTTGGTAGTGATGGGAATAATTTTCTTTAATAATGAATTCTGCCAATTTCCTGTAATCAAAATCGGATGTCAGAATATTTATCTTGCCCATGGGAATTATTTTTTATAAATTTATAGGGATTGATTTTGTCCTGTGCTACACTTAAGTGTAGAAGTTTCATGAAAACTCAATATTTGATAAAAAAACGATAACCAAACTTAAAGATATGAGTGAAAATGTGAATGATTTCTTTTTCCCAAAAAATACCGTTGGAAATATTTCCGTTGAGGAAAAAGATCAGCTCAAAAATTATTTACAGGTAACAGAAGCTTTTGCCAGGGTAAGTTATATGAGTATTTATATTATTGATTACCAAAACAGGAATTTTGAATACGTTTCAGATAATCCTTTGTTTCTGTGCGGACATTCCGCGGACGAGGTGAGAAAAATGGGATATAACTTTTATTTTAAATATGTTAAAAAAGATGATCTCGACCTTCTGCTTAAAATAAATCAGGCAGGTTTTGATTTTTATGAAAGAATTCCTGTTTCAGAAAGGAAGCTATATACCATTTCTTATGATTTTCATCTTTTGAATAAGGACAAAGCTGTTTTAATCAACCATAAACTGACGCCGCTTTTTCTTACCGAAGCCGGAAAAATCTGGAAGGCAATGTGCCTTGTGTCACTTTCTACCCATACAGATTCCGGAAATATAACTGTTTTCAAACAGGGTAACAATGAATTCTGGAGCTATGATGTTAAGGAAGATATCTGGAGAAATGAAGAAAAAGTAAAACTTAATGAACGCGAGCTTGATATTCTGAGATATTATGCACAAGGCTATACCATTAATGAAATTGCAGAAAAGATTTTTATTTCTCCCGATACCATTAAATTCCACAGAAGGAAACTGTTTGAAAAAATGCAGGTAAATAATATCTCCGAGGCTTTATCCTATGTAACCAATAATAAGCTTTTATAAAAGAACGGACTTTATATAATACTCTGGAAATGTTTTGATTTCTTGTTGTGTGGCAATCAGGTACAGCAGTTGTGTACAGATCCCGCCTAGTATCCAGGAGGCTACGGAAAGCTGGGGAGGCGAAAGTTTTTCCTCTTCATTAATATAAGTATCAAGTGTGCTTTCAAGCCAGTTGTAATTTTTGTCTTTAGACTTTAAATCCTTAATGATGAATTTCACCATTTCCAGTTCATTGAAATTGCTGCTGACTGAATGTAAATTCTCAGAATCAGGAGTGATAACAGCCACTAACCCGGCCCAGCCCAAGTTATATGGATGCAGAACAACAATATCTTTTTCCTGACAAAGCTGATCAAAATATAAAGGAATATCAGAAGTGAAATCCAAGGCATTAATTGCGATTTTATGATCTTTTATTAAAGTATTGATATTGTTGTGATCAATATACTCTGTATGAAATTTTATATCTGCATCAGGATTGATCTCTTTCAGTCTTTTGAATAATCTTTCGGCTTTAAAAAATGAAATATCATTTAAAGTATAATTTTGTCTGTTAAGATTTGATCGTTCTACAATGTCGCCGTCAACAATCGTCAGTTTTTCAAAGCCGAATCTCAGTGCACATTCAGCGATATTACTGCCAATTCCACAGCCCGCAATTAAGACAGGATATGTTTTAATAGTATTTTGTTCTTCTTCTGTTAAGTAGATTCTATTTCTCTGATATAATTCCTCCACGGCTTATTTAAGTTTTATGGTTATTGAATAAATATATAATTATTTACCGAGAATGGATTCAGATTAGTTTGGATATTATACAATAATCCAAAGTATACCACAAGAAAAATCCCTCTTACAATATAAGAGGGATTGTGTGGTTTCTCCAGGAATCGAACCAGGGACACATGGATTTTCAATCCATTGCTCTACCAACTGAGCTAAGAAACCGCTTAAGTACTTCTTTTCAGAAGCGGTGGTGATGCAAAACTAATAATAATTATTAAATTTGCAATTGTTACTTCAGAACAGTTTGAAAAGAAAACCACCTTTTGACAGGTGGTTTTTGTGGTTTCTCCAGGAATCGAACCAGGGACACATGGATTTTCAATCCATTGCTCTACCAACTGAGCTAAGAAACCATTCTTTACTTCATTGTTTTAAAGTGATGCAAAAGTAGTAAGTTTTGATATATGAAGCAAGTATTAACCGTACTTTTTTTATTAAAAATTAAAACCTATTGATTTTCAGCCGAATTATTTTCCTGCTCTCTCCTGATTTGTTCACTCATTTCCTCCAATACAGGTTTTATCGTACTTTCAGGAAGATCACTGATCCGGATATACATCAGCCCGTCAATCGCATCATTAAAATTCGGGTCTACATTAAAGGCAATTACCTTTGCATTTTGTTTGATGTATTTTTTAATAAGCACCGGCAATCTTAATTCCGGCTCAAGATCATCAATGATTTTATCAAGCTTATTTAAATCAGATTCCATTTCATCAAAGAAAAGGTTTTTGTCTCTTTCACGAAGTTTTATCTTGTATTCATTTCTCGGGGTAATGTATTGCGCCACCGCAGAATCATAATAATAGGACCGCATAAACTCAATCATCAGGGATTTCGAGAATTCTGAGAATTTATTGGAAATACTTACGCCTCCCATTAAGAACTTATGGTCCGGATTTCTCAGGCATACATGCACAATCCCTCTCCACAAAAGAAAAAGAGGAAGCGGTTTCTGTTGGTATTCCTGGCGGATGTAGGCACGCCCCATCTCGATTACTTTCTTGAAAAAAGGATGGATGTCCTGTTCAAATTCAAATAATGAACTGGTGTAAAAGCCTTTGATCCCGGATTTTTTCATTACTTCCTTACCCAGGGCCATTCTGTAGGCACCTACCAGTTTTTCTTCTGCACTGTCCCAGAGAAAAAGATGATGGTAATGTTTATCATATTCATCCAGGTCAAAAGGAAGATTGCTGCCTTCGCCCACTGCACGGAAAGTAAGTTCCCTCTGCCGACCGATTTCCCTCATTACAGACGGAATTTCTTCATAAGAGGTAAAATAAACTTCATAATTTCCATTGCTGAAAAACATTTTATCAGTGCCTTTCAGTTTCCTGATGTCATTGAGGATGTCCTCTTTCGGGGTTTCATCAATGATGTTCTGGACGATATTTTCTTCCTTTAATAAAGGGAATTTTAAAGACAGGTTCTTAAGGTTGATGCTTTGGGCAAGAGATTTTCTCTTTTCATAGTAAGATTTCATCATGTAGACCTTACGTTTCAGGAACTCGCCCAGTTCATCCGTCGTTTCCATATCATCCATTGCTTTGACGGCGATGGATCTCCCGATTCTGATCCTGATCGGCTTTTCTCTTTCATTCATCATTTCTGCCGGAAGCATCAGGGTCTGTAAATTCGGGTGAAGCTTGGCTACCTGGTAAAAAATCCGACTGTTTTTGGCATGGAAATACATCGGTACTACCGGGACTTTTGCCATTTTTATAAGCTTAAGAGCTGGTTTTTCCCATTCTTTATCCAGGATTTCATTGTATGGATTGTTTTTGTTGGAAACTTCTCCGGCCGGAAAAATACCTACACAGCCTCCGTTCTGCAGATGCTTCAGTGTTTCACGCATTCCGGATGCACTGCTGTGCACCTCCTTTCTGTTTTCAAAAGGGTTAACCGAAATAACATAAGGCTCCATCGGTTCTATTTTTTCCAGCAGAAAGTTTCCCATCACCTTGAAATCCGGACGGACTTCCGACAGTATTTTACACATTAAAATTCCGTCGATGGCACCGAGAGGATGGTTGGATACAAGAATAAACGGCCCTGTTTTAGGGATTTTAGCCAGATCTTCCTCAAAAGCGATATAGCTTAAGTTGCGTTCCCGCACAAATGAGTCGAAAAAGTCTTTGCCTTCTTTATGCTTCAGTTTGTTGTATAATTTATTTACTTCATTTATTTTGGCAATGCTCATAATCGCTGAGGCTACAGGATTCTTCAGAAATCCTATCTTGCTCAAACCGGAAGCTTTAATTAAGTCGTTTTTCGAAATTAAACTCATGTGTGTTTAGTCGCAATTAGTTTTATTGTGTTACCATTTGAAGTGTATTCTTCGAAATCTGCTCCAATAATACACTTTTTTCCTGGTAAAATTGATCAATGTTGCCGATCTTGGCATTTCTTACAGTGAATAAAGATACATTTTTCACCACTTCAGTTTTAAATACTTTCTGCAGTTCATCATTAAGCTCATCTATCATACCGAATTTGTCTTCAAGGCATACAGCCAGTGAAATGGCAGAATTCTGCATCAGTGATACTTTGATTTTATATTTTGAAAGGTACCCGAAAATTAAGCTCATGTGATCTTCCGCAATAAATGAGAAATCTCTTGTCGAAATTTTCAGCAGCGTCTGGTTTTCCTTTAAGATGTAAACCTCTTCATTCTGATTCTTATCGGAAGCACCTACTTTGGTTCCCGGTTTCGTAGGATCCACAAAAGATTTTACATAAAAAGGGATGTTTTTCTGCTGAAGCGGCTGCAGTGTTTTCGGGTGGATCACACTTGCTCCATAATAGGCCATTTCTATCGCTTCTTCATAGGAAATGTCGGAAAGGAGGCTTACGTCTTTGAATTTCCTCGGATCGCCGGTCATTACACCCGGAACATCTTTCCAGATGGTCATGGCATCCGCATTTAGACAGTAGGCAAAAATAGCAGCGGAGTAGTCAGAGCCTTCCCGTCCTAAAGTAACCGTAAAATTATTGTCATCTGATCCGATAAATCCTTGGGTAACATAGCAGATTTCTTTATTCAGGCTTGAAATAAACTCTTCTGTTCTGGTCCAGTCTACCGCACCTTCACGGTAAGAATTATCGGTCTTTACATAATCCCGGGCATCCAGCCACTGGTTGGTAAACTGAATTTCATTTAAATATTCGCTCACAATCTTAGTAGAAATCATTTCCCCGCAGCTCACCACCTGGTCATACACAAAGCTGTAGTTCGGCGATTTGTTTCTTCTTAAAAAAGAATCAATATCATCAAAAAATAAATTAATTTCAGCAAAAACAGCGTGGTTTTCAGGGAAAAGCCCTTCTGCAATTTCAATATGCTTCCGTTTTATCTTCTCAATTTCAGTCTGATAGTTATCCTTTCTGAAATAAAGCGCTACCACTTCCTCCAGGTCATTGGTCGTTTTTCCCATCGCTGAGATAACCAGCAGGCACTTTTCAAAACCCTGGCTTTGTAATACCATAGATACATTCTTTACACTGTCAGCATCCTTTACTGATGCTCCACCAAACTTGAAAATTTTCATTAAATTGTTAGTAATAAAATTGTTAGATAAAATTTGTGGGAATATTTTACGGGGTACAAAATTATAAATTTACAACGAGATATGAAATAGTACAATTGCCACAGAGCCTTAAGATTTCATTAAAATTAGAATGCAGTGGATAATTATTACGATCCGTTCAACAATTTGGGTATTATTTTTTATGATAAGATATGCTCTTTTTCGTTAAATAACCCTGTATGGTATTGAGTGACAGTTAATAAACTCTTTTAATGATAATTCTTTTTAAATGTAATAAATTTTACGAAATTTGGAGAAATCGTAAAAATAAAAATATGTCAGATCAGCCATTACAGACTTTAGGAGAATTTCTTATTGATAAGCAGGACGACTTCCAGTATTCCACAGGAGAATTTTCCCGTCTGCTCAGTGCCATAAGATTAGCTTCAAAAGTTGTAAACAGAGAAGTAAATAAAGCCGGTATTGCAGATATTATCGGGCAGGCCGGAAATGAAAATATTCAGGGTGAAGCGCAACAGAAACTTGATGTAATCGCCAATGATATTTTTATTACAGCCCTTTCTCAGCGGGAAGTAGTCTGTGGTATTGCTTCAGAAGAAAATGATGATTTTATTGATATCAAATGTGGCGAAAATGGCCATTTAAGTAAATATGTCGTACTGATTGATCCGCTTGACGGCTCTTCGAATATTGATGTTAATGTTTCTGTGGGAACTATTTTTTCCATTTACAGAAGAGTGACAGAGCCGGGAACGCCGGTTAAGCTGGAGGATTTTTTACAGAAAGGAGTTAACCAGATTGCTGCGGGATATGTAATTTACGGTTCCTCAACCATGATTGTGTATACCACCGGGAATGGGGTAAACGGTTTTACGCTGGATCCTTCTCTGGGTACTTATTACCTTTCCCATCCGAATATGCAGTTCCCGAAAACAGGTAAAATTTACTCCATTAATGAAGGAAACTATATTAAATTCCCTCAGGGCGTTAAAAATTATCTTAAATACTGCCAGATGGAAGAGGGTGACAGGCCTTATACGTCAAGGTATATCGGTTCGTTGGTTGCTGATTTCCATAGAAATATGCTGAAAGGCGGAATTTATATCTATCCGTCTTATTCACAGGCACCTAACGGAAAACTGAGATTGCTGTACGAATGTAACCCCATGGCTTTCTTGGCTGAACAGGCTGGTGGAAAGGCAACAGACGGCTTCAGGAGAATTCTGGAAATTGAACCGACAGAACTGCACCAGAGAGTTCCTATTTTCTGCGGAAGCGTGGATATGGTGGAAAAAGCAGAAGAATTTATGCGGATTGATAGCGTAAAATAAATGAAAGCTGAATATTTTAAACATATATTAAAATTCAAACGCCCGGGTGGAACATCTCGCGGCGTTTTGCTTGAAAAAGAAACCTTTATTCTTGAAATCTCTGATGACGGGAAAAAAGGAGTAGGTGAATGTGCGGTTTTCCGTGGGCTGAGTTTTGACGACCGGCCGGATTATGAGGAAAAGCTGCAGTGGCTTTGTGAAAACATCCGGATGGACGCCGGATTCTTACATGAAGGATTAAAGGAATTTCCTTCTATCTGGTTCGGATATGAGCAGGCTGTCCTGAATTTAAGACATGGCGGGAAAATTTATTTTCCAGGTGAATTTACAGCAGGAGAATCACCCATTACCATCAACGGACTGATCTGGATGGGAAATGTTGATTATATGCAGGAACAGATTCAGGATAAACTGGATCAGGGTTTTCACTGTATCAAACTGAAAATCGGGGTCAACTGGAACGCTGAATATGAAGTGCTTCAGCAGTTAAGACAGAAATTTTCAAAAGATGTTCTGGAGCTGCGCGTTGATGCCAATGGCGGGTTTACGGCAGATGAAGCGAAAACAGTACTGCAGCAGCTGGCAGATTTACAGATCCATTCTATCGAACAGCCAATTAAAGCCGGAAACCATAAGGAAATGGCCGTATTGTGCGCTGAAACACCCATACCGATTGCGCTGGATGAGGAGCTTATCGGAATTGTAGATTTTAATGATAAGAAACTACTGCTGGAAACCCTGAAGCCTCAGTATATTATTTTAAAACCGTCATTGGTGGGTGGTTTTTCAGGTTCTGATGAATGGATATCTCTGGCGGAAAATCAGAACATCGGGTGGTGGATCACCTCTGCGCTGGAAAGTAACATCGGGCTGAATGCAATTGCACAGTATACATTCACCAAAAAAAATCCGATGCCGCAAGGTCTGGGCACCGGAGCTTTATTCACCAATAATTTCCAGTCAGACCTTGATCTGAGAGGAGAATTACTGTACTTTAAAAATTAAATGCTAAGGAGTAGGGCATGTGGGATTATCCTGGTATCCTTCATCCCATACTCTGCAGCAGCGTGCTCTCGGGTCCCAGCTGTTGCAGCCTAACGGAACGGCACCTCCACGGATGGTTTTCAATTCGCTTCTGTTCAGATTCTTTAGATTTTTCATAATGACTTTTGTTTTGGTTATGTAAATATGAATCACTTTTTTGTGATATACAATAGTTTTAACTTAATTAACATAACTTAAATTATTTAGATTATGAAATCATAGAGCACAGGAAGACAGGAGCTTATCAATAAACCCTGTATTATTCAGCTAAAGTAATATGAAAGTAGTAGTGTGTCGGATAATATAATGTGCTTATGATTGGATGAGTACTGCGTTTTAAATAACGTCTTTTACGAAAATCGCTTTCTTAATGTATTCCAACAAAGAAGAAAACCTGCTTTTAACCTTTTTCATGATGTAAAATTTAGTGTTTCTTTGATTAATGCCTTTACAATCTCTGTGCCACAATAGGGTATTATGTTATTTTTGCTCTGTGATATTTCTTGCTATAAAATTTAAATGACTGTTTAAGAACTGCTTGTATAATATTTCCCATTTCATTTTCTTCTGACATAAATTTTATTATCAGTTTACAATATTTTCCAAATACTGATAGAATGAGGTATAATTAATGACGGTTCTTTTCTATAAGAGATCAAACTATATTTTACAGTCTGAAATGAAAAACGGAGCTTTTATAACGGAGAAAATAAGATCCTGATGATCTTTGTGAGATTTAATTCTCTGGTTGCTAAGGATGTAAGCCATAATCATGGTATTAGAGTAATGATTTTTAGTTATTTCCCTAAGATATGTAAAAATACTGAATAAGCAGCGATCGGAGAAATAATTTATAATTTCCGTAAAACTTTAAATTTTCCTAAATTTGCAAATTGCCGTGTCATGCGGCATTCTAAAGCGAAATTAATGGAAGAAGAAAAAAAATCACTCAATTTTATTGAGCAAATTATCGAAGATGATTTGGCAAACGGGTTAAATAAGGACCAGATCCGTTTCCGTTTTCCGCCTGAGCCCAACGGTTATCTGCATGTAGGCCATACCAAGGCAATCTGCATCAACTTCGGTCTGGGTGAAAAATACAATGCTCCCGTCAACCTTCGTTTCGACGATACGAATCCTGAAAAAGAAGAGCAGGAATTCGTAGATTCTATCATCAAAGACGTTGAATGGCTGGGTTTCAAATGGGATAAGATATTGTATACTTCAGATTACTTCCAGCAGCTTTATGATTGGGCCGTTCAGCTGATCAAAGAAGGAAAAGCTTATGTAGATGAGCAGCCTTCTGAAGCCATTACGGAACAGAGAAAAACCCCTGTAGAACCGGGAGTGGAATCTCCTTACAGAAACCGTCCTGTTGAAGAGTCCTTAGACTTATTCGAAAGGATGAAGAACGGTGAATTTGAGGAAGGCACCATGTCGCTTCGTGCAAAAATCGATATGGCCTCTCCCAATATGAATATGCGTGACCCTGTGATGTACAGGATTCTGAAAAGGCCTCACCACAGAACAGGCACCGACTGGAAAATTTATCCGATGTACGACTGGGCACATGGTGAATCTGATTATCTTGAGCAGGTTTCGCACTCTTTATGCTCCCTGGAATTTGAGAATCACAGGCCGTTGTACAACTGGTATCTGGAGCAGGTATATGAAGAACCCAAAGTAGCACCCAAGCAGAGAGAATTTGCAAGGATGAACGTTTCCTATATGATTACCTCTAAAAGAAAGCTGCAGAGGCTGATTGCCGAAAATGTTGTGGACGGCTGGGATGACCCGAGGATGCCTACCATTTCCGGAATGAGAAGGAAAGGATACACAGCAACCGCGATCAGGAACTTTATTGAAAGAGTCGGAGTGGCAAAAAGGGAAAACCTTATTGAAATCCAGTTGCTGGAATTCTGTGTCCGTGAAGATTTAAATAAAGTGGCAAAACGTGTGATGTCAGTAGTTGACCCTATTAAACTAGTCATTGAAAATTACCCTGAAGGCCGGGAAGAATGGCTGGAAACCGAAAATAATCCTGAGCAGGAAAATGCAGGGACCAGAGAAATCCCTTTTTCAAGAGAACTGTATATTGAGCGCGAAGACTTTAAAGAAGAGGCCAATGGTAAATTCTTCAGACTGAAATTAGGCGGTGAAGTCCGTCTGAAATCTGCTTATATCATCAAAGGTGAAAGAGTGGAAAAAGATGAGAACGGTGAAATTACAACCATTTATGCGACTTATGATGAGAAAAGTAAGTCGGGAAGCGGTACGGAAGAAAGCCTGAGAAAAGTGAAAGGAACAATTCACTGGGTTTCTGCAAAACATGCAATTCCTGTGGACGTCAGAAATTATGACAGGTTATTCACGGTGGAACAGCCTGATGCTGAGAAAGATGTGGATTTCCTGGATTTTATCAATCCGGAGTCCGTATCAACCATTCAGGGATTTGCTGAGCCGGGACTGAAAGACGTAGCTGTAGGGGAGCCTCTTCAGTTCCAGAGAATTGGATATTTTACTAAAGATCAGGATTCTACGGATGTCAGATTGGTATTCAACAGAACGGTAACATTAAAAGACTCTTATAAGCCGGAGTAAAAATTATTTATATCCATATAAATGAACAGGGCTTAAAAATTAAGCCCTGTTTTTTTGTGTCACCGTGAGGCATAAGCGGTTTCAGCCCTACTAAGTAAAACGCTTTTATGAGATTAAAGAAATGATTATTAAAAAATCATCAGATTAAAATATGAACTAAAAATCAATAAGTTGTGAAACTGATACAGATATATACCAACTCCTTCAAAGGGCTTTCACAGGAAAGCTGGATGTTGGCACTTGTAATGCTCATCAACCGTTCAGGCTCCATGGTTCTGCCTTTTTTGGGCGTTTATATGACCAATCACCTGCATTTCAGCATAGAAAATACAGGCATTGTGCTTAGCTTTTTCGGAATCGGTTCAGTAATCGGCTCCTGGCTGGGCGGGTTTATTACGGATAAGATCGGGGAGTACAAAGTTCAGTATTTCAGCTTATTACTGAGCGCACCTCTGTTCTGTTTAATTCCTGTCTTTAAAACTGAAGCCGGTGTTGCGGCTATTATCCTGCTTCAGAGTATCGTCAGCGATGCATTCCGGCCTGCCAATTCGGTAGCCATAACAAAATATGCAAAGCCCGAAAATATTACCAGAGCTTTTTCACTGAATCGGATGGCCGTGAACCTCGGCTTTTCTATCGGGCCTGCTTTGGGCGGGATCTTGTCGGCCATTTCTTATGAATTCCTGTTTTTAAGCAATGCCGTAGCTGCATTACTGGCCGGGATCGTGTACATTATCTTTTTCAGGAAACGCAATACGCTGGCAAAAATAAAAGCGAAGAAAGTAAAAGAAGTTATCGAAATCAAAAAAGAAAATTCGCCGTACCGGGATCATAAATTCCTCATTTACTGTTTCTTCTGTATGCTGTTTTCTATCTGTTTTTTCCAGCTGTTCAGCACGTTAACTATATTTTATAAAGATACCGCGCACTTAAGCCAGCAGAACATCGGTTATATTTTAGGATACAGCGGGTTTTTAGTAGTTCTGCTTGAAATGGGACTGGTTCAGATCGCAGAAAAATATCTGAGCTTAGCCACAACCCTGTTTTTGGGAACGCTGATCTGCGGGCTTTCTTATGCAATGCTGGGGTTTGACCATCATATTTTAACCCTGATCGTTTCCATGAGTTTCCTGTGTGTAGGCGAAATCTGGGCACTGCCATTTATGTCTACCATTACCGCTTTACGGGCCGGAAAAAATAATAAAGGAGCCTATATGGGGCTTAACGGGATATCATTCTCCATTGCTTTTATCGTTACTCCGTATGTAGGAACTTTAATCGCCGAAAAATTCGGTTTTACCGTGCTGTGGATCGGAACCGGAATTCTGGCAGTCGGTATTGCCGCTGCGTTTTACTTTATTGTCCCGTGGATGATAAGGGAAAAAGAAAACAGTACGGAGTTTCCGTAAAGAAGTTCATGGTTCCGTTCAACATGTTTATATGTGATACGTAATTTTAAATTTAAAAGTGTTGATAAATAACATGCAAACCAATAAAGAAAAGTACGGTTTTTGCTAAGCTTTAGCGATGACAAAACTATATTTTTTACTTTCTGTTTTTTCCGGTTCACTTATATTTTCTCAGCAGAGAGATTCTGTTGCATTGATTTCAGAAGTCAGGATCGATGCCTATAAGAAGCCGGTTCCTTTTATGGCCTCTACAAAATCAGCTTCGGTTATTTCTGAGAACCTCTTGTCCCAGAATATCCCCGAAAGGATGCTGGAATCTTTTAACCAGGTTCCCGGCGCAAGAATGGAAGAACGTTCACCCGGAAGCTACAGGATTTCACTGCGCGGGAGCACCTTGAGGTCACCTTTCGGAGTCCGGAATGTGAAAGTATACCTGGATGATTTTATTTTGTCCGATGCTTCAGGCAATACCTATTTCAATGTTATTTCCCCGGAACTGATCAACAGAATGGAAGTTTATAAAGGTCCGGAAAGTGGCGATTACGGAGCGGTAACGGGTGGGACCATCCTTCTTCAGACCCGGAATGCAGAGCATATTTCAGAAGCAGCATCCATTGGGAGCTACGGGACATTCAACCAGAGTTTCGGGCTTTCTAAGCAGCTGGGGAAACATTTTGTTGAGGTATTCCAGAATTATTACCAGACGGATTCTTACCGCGAGCAGGCAAGAGTCAACCGGAAGCAGATATTTCTAAAAGACAATTTCCAGTATTCAGCAAAAGGATTGTTGAAGGCGATGCTTTTATATACTGACCTGGATTACCAGACGCCGGGCGGACTGACTCTTGAGCAGATGCAGGCCGACAGCCAGCAGGCCAGGCCGGGAACCAAAACCGTTCCGGGAGCGAAAGAACAGGATGCCGGGATACGAAACAAAATGATTCTGGCAGGGCTTTCCCATGAATTTAATTTCAATCCGAATTTTTCCCATTTTATTTTAGTTCAGGGTTCTTATGTGGATTTTGAAAATCCTTTCATCACCAATTTTGAAAACCGCTTTGAGAAAAATGTCGCACTCAGGACCCATTTTAATTATGAAAAAAAGTGGAGCGGTATTTCGTTGGCCTACCGGGTCGGTTTTGAAGGCGGGATCAATGACATCCTGATCAGAAACTATGACAACAACAGGGGAACGGAAGGGAATCCGCAGAATTTTGATCAGCTTAAAAATATTTCCGGGTTTTATTTCCTTTCGCAGAAACTCAATATTAATGAAAAGCTTTTTACCGATATTTCTTTAAGCTTAAATTCCAATTCTTACGAGTGGGAAAGGATGTACCCGAGAATGGAAAGCGGGGATATCCGTTTTAAAAGCCAGTGGCTCCCGAATATTGGCGTTACCTATCTGTTTGATAAAGGATTTTCTGTAAGAGCCAAGATCGGAAAAGGAAATTCGGCCCCGACCAATGAGGAAATCCGGTCTTCTGATCAGGAATTTAACGTCGGCCTTAAGCCCGAATATGGCTGGAACAAGGAAGCAGGGATCAGAAAACAGTTCGGGAATTCAATTTTTGTGGAAGGGAGTTATTTTGATTTCAGGATGAAGGACGCGATTGTGAGAAGGCAGAATGAAGCAGGGCAGGAGTATTTCGTTAATGCCGGGGAGACGGTTCAGAAAGGTATAGAAGTCCTTCTGGAATCTAAAAATTTTGATCTGAAAAACAATATTTTCAGTAATTTCAAATTCCGTTTCTCAGGAAGCTTTTATGATTTTACTTTTGAAAACTACCGGCAGAATGCCAGTGATTTTTCCGGTAATGACCTGACAGGAGTTCCTGAAACCACCGTCAACAGCTTATTGAATTTCATTTTTTTCAGGAAGCTGATGGTAGACTATTCACACTTCTATACTTCAAGGATTCCTCTGAACGATGCAAATTCCGTCTGGTCGGAATCCAGTCTGGTCGGGAATATCCAGTTCAGGTATCCGGTAGCTTTTGAAAAAACAAAACTGACGGTATCATTACAGATTCAGAACCTGTATAATGAAAACTATGTTTTAGGGTTTGATATCAATGCTTTCGGGAACCGGTATTACAATCCTGCGGCAAAAAGGAATTTCGTTTTTGGCGTAAAGGCTGATTTCTAGAAACCTTTTAATTTTAATATTGAAAACATTAAGCTTGTTTGAAACTCCTGAGTGTATGATATGAGATTAAATCTTATATGAATCTTCCCTTTACAGTAAGGTAAAAGCTTAAACATAAATTACCATAATCTGCGGGAAATTATTTTTTAAAACAAAGCCAGACAGGATTATAGATTCATCTACCGGCTGCTGTCAATATATTTGAATGCTTTATCCAGATAGGTCTCGTTGGTTTTTGTTTTATCATCCGTTTTTTCGATCCTGATATCCGGTGAAATCCCTTTGCTAATTTCAGCATATTCGTTTCCTGTGCGGTCCACAATATTTCCGATGGTCAGTACAAGAAAAGATCCGTCTGATAATTTATATTCCTGATTTCCGGAGGTCAGGCCCTGGGTGTTGACACCGATCAGCTTTACATTTTTCTGTCCGACAAATGCCGCTGTGATAAACTCAGCCGAGCTGCCGGTTACTTTATTGATCAGTACGGCAACGGGTATTTTTATCTGTTTAGGCTGTTTTTCTTTTAACTGGAAAATCTGGGTCGCCGTGGCTCCTTCATAAAATTTCCCGTCTTTGTAGTTGAAATATTCAACCGTTCCTTCCGCATCTTTGGTTCCCACAATATTTTTATGATCGAAAAATGGGGCAGCGGCGGCATACATGGG
>Ga0265798_10003078_pt1 | contig 24032 bp, 17 predicted proteins | sample P3T30metagenome_FD_192430 | JGI IMG/M metagenome (GOLD analysis project Ga0265798, IMG submission 192430) | Plant litter microbial communities from East Loma Ridge, Irvine, California - P3 T30 | ecosystem: Environmental > Terrestrial > Plant litter > Unclassified | place: USA: California...
TAGAGAAAGATAGATAAGATATATAGTAACTATAAGCTAGAGGTTTCTTTATTAACTAGATCTACTAGAAGCTATAGTAGTAAGAAGAAGAAATAATTACTAAAGACCGATACGTATATATCTACTATTAAGAATAATAAAGAGAAAGAAGCTAGATTTAGTATAGAGAAGTAGTAATAAGGTAGATTAGAGGTATTTATATACATCAGCAAAAATATTTGGCGCGGAGTTCATCGTACATAGCGCTCCGCGTCAGTGACTGCCACACGGCGCGAGGCGCAGTCACCTCAAAAATCAAATCGCGATTCCACGTCACCGACGTCAATCGCGACCAGGCTCTATGGAATATAGAGATGGTCTCTAATGTTTCTTTCGTCGCGCCTAGAGCCCCTCTTATAGGGAGCACCACTTCAATTGCCCTTCATAATCCGATTTATATATCGTCGACCTGGTCAACTTCGCCAGGTCACCTTTTCCGGGCGAAGTTCGCCCCTCGATTTGTCGCCTAGAAGTCCCTCGCTTTAGCGTAACTGCCTAGCGACCTGCCTATGTGTCTATCGCCAACTTCCCTAGGCCAACTTCCCTAGGCCAACTTACCCTGGCCAACTTACCCAGGCCAACTTACCCAGGCCAACTTACCCAGGCCAACTTGCTATACCAGCGACCTTGTCTATCGAATTTATTAAACTAGTGCAGATACTCATATTTACTAATCACTCCTTGCGCGTCCATGGGCTCATCTGTAAGCCTCTTTTATTTGGTACTTATATCTCTAGACTTCAACATCGCTACTCAACCGACAACCTCATCACTATATCTCGACTTTCTCTGTCCGTCCCGGCGTAGAAGTGCAACGTTGCTAATGCTAACGTTAACTCTAGTTGTGAACGAACTCTCTGAACAACATGACTCCTTGGATCCTCCCAATTCAAAACAACAGATCTCTCATCATAGTCGGGATCTCCTTCAATCTTACACATTTCATCCGTATCTTTTAGTGCCTTGTGTAATTTCTTCCAAGATATCTCTCCTGTTCTCACATTATCTGGATGCCCGCGATGGTACTCCTCTTCCACAAGTCCCGCCATCCCTAGTACTATGGCTGCATTCTCTCTATCCCCAAATCCCTTCAACTGTACCACAAAATCACGTTGCCACAATGCTAACTTCAGCGGCTCCTTTCGCGTCTTTACTTCTTCGTCTACTGTCTCAGCGAATGTCACATTTTTCGGCTGACCGTTGGCGCTTCGCTGTCTCTTGATAGAGTGCTTCAACTCATCTCCCTTGCCCGACGACTTCGTTGTCATACTACGAGATATGGTCGAATTGGTAGACCGCCCTGCTTCGCTGCCACCTGGATTTGGGTTCTCCGCTTCTAACATGTCTGTATTAACCCCCTCTGCTCGTACTTCAGTTTTGGGTTCCTTCTTCACTCTCTGGCTCCTGAGGTACTTCTTCTTCCATGCTGCAACCATTCTCGCGGCAAAACAAGAAGCTGCACCCAGGATCCATTCCTCCTTTTCTTTCGTCATATGCCCGTTATTCTCCATCTTGAGTTCCTCCACCAAACTCCTTGCAACGTCAATCTTGTTCTCATCTGGTAAGTGCTCTAACGTCGACCACCCTTTTGGTTCCCAAAATTTCCCAGCTGCTGTTGATCTTACTTCTCCCCATCGTTTGTGACGTAGTCCCGATACTGCTTCTAACACATTTTCGAGTGACTTCCATGCTTCCGCGTCATCTTTTACTGACAGTTTATTCCATCGTGAGAAATCGTGGGAAGTGGGATCAATTAGCCACTTTTGCTGGTCATCTTCCTTGTGAGGCCACGGATGAAAACAATTCGGCCACCCCATATTAACTATTCATCGTCTAAGTCAGCCATCTGACTTATATTTGTCTCCTTCTCATACCTTGTGAGAGGAATCGTCCTAACTTGTCGTCTCTTCCCTCCCAGATATGTTATTCTTCAAAATATACCATCACACCCGCCAACTATCAAGTGAGATCGATTCATTGAGGTGATTCAGTAGTTCGTACAGGATATTGAAATACAACGAGAACAACTCGCGATTCGAGATCTTAATAAGTGTGGTGGAAAGGTCGCCTTGCCAAGTTGTCCTCCAGGGTTGAAGTTGTCCTCGTCAACTTGGAAGGCGTGACCCCGCATTAACCCCGCTAGTTCGATCTAACGCTAAGCCGCATCCTCACCTCTCAGTCGCGTCTCATATTCGATACTTCAGCTCCTATTAACTCTTTTCCTAAGTCACTTCTTTAACTCGGTCCTATCACTCTCGCGGCTGTCAGGATGGACGAGGGTCCCGACGACGTTGAGTCTCTCAGACTTAAAGAATTGGAGATCGGACTTGAACGAGCGTCAGCACCTGAGCTTCCTGTTTTGTCACTGCCACCAGCGCGTCGCGCCCGCGAGACAGATTTCTCTGGTTTCCTCCTGAACGTAGAGATCCGAACAACAGTTGGTCTTGGTCTGGAAGACGAACCGGACACAAGGCAGGAGTTTCCAATTGATTTGCTAGTTCATGACTCTCATACCAATGTCTCTTCAAAGGATATCGTGCCATTCCATCTGTCTCTCGATCGCCTACACTATCTCATCAAAGCCACCAATCCACATCTTCCATCCGACCCAGGTGAGTGGGAGTTGGGCTGGGTGTATCCTGGCGGATATCATGCAGAGAAGGCCTATTATACCATCTCGAGTCGCGAAGTGCTATCTACTTCTGTCAGCGCTCTCTACAACCAAGCGCGTAATGCCGATGGTCCGGCTGTTATTACCCTCTTTCTATGGTCGCCAATCCCAGAAGAACTGTCCTTTCAGCATAGTCGGCGCTATCAGGATGTTAAACGTCGTCGCGAGGATTCTACTAAGACTCGCGCCTCCGCTGCGGCCCTTTCCCTCAAAAACACGAATACCGAGACGTCCTCCGATGTGATCGCAGAAGACCCTGTTGTTTCTCGACCTCCTTCACCGTTACCAGAGGCGCCTGATTCAGTACCTCCCGTCACCGCCAGCAGCAGTCAGCCGGGGACTCCGACACCACCCAATCCCGAATTACCACCTCAAGTTACAATCGACGCTCCTCTAGATGACTCGACACAACCCCCTCTGGAAGCACCATCTACCTCTACGAGTGCCATTCCACCAGAAGCCCCGGCAAATCCTGAAGAATCTACGTCAGCATCGGTCTCAGAAACCACGATTAAAAACCCGTCCGGTACCCCAGCTTTGAGCCCGGATGAAGCCGATGCTGAACGTCTTCGACAGCTCCTTACTACCGGGGGTGACAGTAGGGACTTCTTGTCCAAAGACGTCGCCTTTGAAGCTAGACCGCAGCCCGATCAATTTTCCCAAGAAGTAGATTTCGAATCCGCAACCAGAATCTGGGAAAGGAATAACACGGAACACATCCGAGCTACGTAAGAACCTACCCATGTTCCATTACATGGCTCTTACTAACTCGGTGCTTTTAGAATCTGTAATCCTAAGGACAATTTCAGAACACAGCATCTGACGTCGGAGCAGTGGAAAAGGGAATGTGATTTTGCGACTCATTCGATTGTTGAGATTGAGCCTGAATACTGTGTCAAGATACCCGCCTTTCGCAGACAGTTACTTCCGGTACAGCTACATGGAGTATATATCTCTCTGCTCTGGGTTCACGGGTGTGTGAATGGTCTTATCCTCGCTCTCGGTGTTGGTTTGGGCAAGACTACTATCACCTTTGCTGCGCATCATGTACAACACATTTACAACCACATGTGGGGGGATATCTCAGAAGATCCATCGCTACATGTTCCTCAAGATATTGCGGATGCCAATCCTGAAATTGAGTGCCCCTCCAAAGCCAAGATGTTTAGCCAGTACGGCTTCCATTGTCCGTGTTCCGGGGGCTCACCGGGAAGATTTATCAAAGAGAAGCTCGGTGTTGACCTTCTCCTCGTTCCGACTGGCTTAATGGACACTTGGACTCATGAATTCGAGGAATGTTTCCTGCCGTGGATAGATGCTGAACCCGGTCTTACGCGCTTCAGAGGGGATAATGAATACGGATACCAAATAATCCGAGCCCATCATGCTGCCAAAGAAATACCTCAAAGAATATGGGACGATCTTTATGCTACAGAGACTCGGCAGAGGCTCATTCCACCGGACCCTGAGTACGCTCATTTCAAAACCTTTAACAAAGCCGACACTGACGTCGCCTATGGCTTCTCAAAATACACTCCAAGGCTTATCAATGGTCGAGTCTTCGTTCTCTCTACTACGGACTCTATCACGAAGAAATTCATAGACCATTCATCTAACAAAAAGGATGTTGTGTATCAGTACCAGATGACCGAGTACAGAGACAAAAACGGAGTACGAGAAAGGGTAGCCAAGAAGATTTACGACAATAAACTTGGCACGAGCAGGAGATGTGTTGTCGCGACCATCTGGAAGGATGAACTTCATTTGAGGCTAGGACCTATGAAGACTGGTATTGCATCTGTTCAAGCGGCTCAGTTTTCAGAGAACAATCAAGGCAAAGTAGTCGTAAGGACTGACCTTCCATACAATTGTCCGGCAGATTTTCCTCGCAATCGAATTTCTCTTGTGTTTCTCAGTGGTACACCTATGAGCAACGGACCATCTGACCTGAACTATCACTATGAATTTCTCAAGAGTAACCCGGCGTGGGCTGACCACGACCTTTTTCGCCGGTGGCAAGGAGGAAGGTGGGCAAGACAAGGGGAGGATTTCACTAAAAACCTGAAGAACACTATCTTGGTTGACGATGAAGTTTCAGACAAGGTTCTCGCGACAATCACTCCGTTCGTAGAGGCCACTTGGCTTTGTTTTACAGCAGAGAGCAAATTTTTCGGCAAGCCTGTCGTCAAGGTGCCGCGGGTCATCATGGCCACACACGAGTGCACCCATACTCCCTCAAATCAGGAGCTAGCAAACACCGTGGCCCGGGAGGATGCCGCTACATATGAAGCAGTCAACAAGAAGGGTTTGGAAAGACATCTCAAGGCGAGGAAGAAGAAGGACGATTACATTCCAGCGAAGCCGGGATCCGTTTATTATCGGTCCCGTGTATGTGCCAGTGTTCCTCTCCTTGCAAAGTTTCGAAAAGCCGATGGCACATACTTTCGTCTGACCAACTCGGAATTTTGGGAGATGGCAGGTGTCAAACTCGCCCAGACAGAGGATGATTGTGAAGTCGATGCGTATCAATCGGAGCTCCAGCAAGAGAAGGCTCAGGAGGAGGGCTCGAAGAGCAATTCGGATGACAAGTACCGTATGAAATCTGATACTTTTATACCGGGCGAGCGAGGCGATCCATACCTCGATCATCTAGATGAGCTTGTCGGTTCAAGTGCCAAAATTGGGCAGATTAAGCGCTTGATAAAGTTTATCGACGACCAAACCAACGGCAGAGACGCGGAAGGCAAGCGGCCCCGTCACATCTTCATAAGTAACTTCTATGTTATCGTACATATTGTCACCTTGGTATGTCCACTGTATCCCAATCAGCTCATTGCATACTTGGGCGGGAGCTAATATCAATAATGTAGTGGCTCAAACACAGAGTATTTCGCAAGATGAGTCGGGAACGACGAGATGCACAGGTCATCACGCTCGACTCAGCCAGTATGACGCCCGTCCAGCGCACCGCGGCTATCGCAAGATTCCACATCAACCCTGAGGATTCGACACCACCAGCAGAGCAGCAGACTGCGAGATTCATCGTTGCTACAAGCGCAGCAATTGCTGTTGGTCTGACATTGGCGGAGGCTATCAACGTCACAATCATTGAGCCCGATTATATCATTACGAATATGATACAAAGTTGGGGTCGTCATTGTCGGCAGGGTAATAAAAACAAGTTGGTTTACAGTATCCTTTTAACGGCCAAAGATAATATGACGGAGGAAAAAATCATGATTATTAATAGTTATAAGTCGGTGATTGAGAAAGCTTCTTCACGTAAGGTCGAAAGTTCTGGAGAATCCTAGGTATAGGGAATTTGTTATGTTGTTCGTTTGGTTTGCGGGCCGGGTGAGGACTCTTCTCTTTTCCATAGTAATTATTCGATGATTGTCTACGTAGAATATCACACAATTTCGAGTGAGTTTGATATGTATCCTGCGGCTACTGAACGGTGAAGCGATTATTGAAGTTGGTCTTGGCCATCGGAGGTAAATCCGTCTTAGCGAAGGGTGGTCAAGTTGGCCTTGGTATTAAGCTCAACTTGACGCCCTACGGCGCTCGCCTATGTTAAGATTGTCAAGTTTGGCCAGCCATTGGAAGTTGTCCTCGCAGGGGTGGCTAAGTTGGCCCCTCTGGTGAAGTTAATTTATTGGCTCGAGCGTGGTCAAGTTGGCCTTGGCGTCGAGCTCAATTTGTCGCCTCGATCGTAAGGGTCGCGAAGTTGGCCACCCAACGAAGTTAATTTATTGGCTCGAGCGTGGTCAAGTTGGCCTTGGCGTCGAGCTCAACTTGTCGCTTCGACCTCCTCGTAAGGGTGGCGAAGTTGGCCACCCCGATGAAGTTAATTTATTGGTTCGAGCGTGGTCAAGTTGGACTACAACTCTTTGATTTGATCACTCTCTAGCTCTTTGCCGTTATTATGTTACATGTCACTACCGTCTCTGCGCAGCTTAACGAATATCAAACGATGTTTCGAATCTTTATCTCCTAATCGAATCGGGTTCATTCTTGTCCATGTGATGTTAGAGTACATAGATATATCGATAGTATATCGACTCGCTACTCCATTGACAGTGTCATAACTATATCAACAGTTGTCGGGTCCCAGAAGTCTAACGCCGTCAAGGCCAGTATAAAATCAAGCTCACATCCTATCTCCTTTGCAACTTTCTCTTTCGGATGGTGCCACCTTAAAATCACGGAAGGGGGGTTGTGTATGTCTCCCCTCGATATCACACACTTTTCGTCGGTAAATCGAAGTACATTTTGCAGTTTCTCGAACGATATATCGGCTGTTCGTACATTACTTGGGTCACCCGCAGTGTACCCGTCCTTGACAAGACCTGCGATCCCCATCACTATGGATGCCTTTGTATTATCTCCAAAGCCTTGGAGGTGAACCACTAAGTCTCGTTGCCACAGATGTAGTTTCAGCGGTAGCCTGCGTGCCTTTGCGTCTGCATCAATATCGCTTGCGAATGATACGCTTTTCGCGTTTCCATCAGCAGTTCGCTGTCGTTTGATACCGCGACTTCCACTGCCTCCTCCCACTGACGTCTGGTCTGTAGCGTCCCGTGATATAGATGACTTTGTTGATCGTCCTGCTTCACTGCCACCGGGAGTTCTATTCAGCCAATTGTCCTTGTCTGCTTCCTTCCTCTCTTTTCGTGTGGCTTCACTTGGTTCCCTTTCTGCTTTGTAGAGTTTGCTATATTTCTTCTTCCATAGCGTAATCATTCTCGTAGCAAAGGGAGTCGCAGCGGCAATGATCCATTCTTTCATTTCTTCAATCATCTCGTCTTTTCTTGCCGACTGAATTTCTCCAACTAAGATCCTTGCTAATACAGCCTTGTCTTGAGGCCCTAAGTTTTCCATCGTCCCTCTTCCAATAGCGTCCCAGAACTCCCCAGTGGCCGTCGATCTCACTTCTTCCCATGTCCTAAGCGGAAGTCCTGAGACAGTTCGTATCGCCGTTTCGAGGGTTGTCCATATATCCGCATGTTTAGTTGCGACGAGTGGTTCCCATCGCGAGAAATCGTGTGATGTAGGATGTACTAGCCATGTTTTCCGATCATCTTCATCTTGTGGCCATGGTTGAAAGGACAGTGGCCATGACATATCGACTATGAAGTGAATGAGCTCTCTATCTCTTGATCGTTTATTGAATTCTCATACCAGGTGATTACACTCGTATAGACCTTGCCCCTCTCCTCTTCCGATCTACTTATTCTTCTTGCCCATTGAATCCACACTTGTCGCAGGCGTTTCGAGTGAGCAATGAAGGGAATTCGGTAAGCTTGTACGTCTTATAGACTAAAACGATGATATGTTCTCTATCGAGCAGCTGTCTGTTGTGTGAACAAGGCGTCCCGGCGAAGTTGTCCTCTGCATGCGAAGATGGCCTCGGCAAGTTGCCAAGGCCACCCCCGCCAGTGGTCGTGGTCTGTGCGTCTAAGCTGTCTCATTCTCAGCCTTCATTCTTTTGCTGCTTCACTCACTTGTTCACTCACTCCTTCAACCGCATCGCCAATCTCCTGCGCTGCCGCCAGTATGGAGTCAGGTAACGATGAAGTCGCATCTCTCAGACTCACAGAATTGAGTATCGCGCCTCAATCAATGCTAGTCGCCCAGCAGCCGGTTTCACCACCATCCAGCCCCCCCCTTGCCAGCGATACTGATTTCATCGACTGCACTTTGACAGTAGCAATCCGATCTACAACTGGTTGCGGTCCCAATGGTGCGGTGGAATGGAGTGAGGAGTTTCGTGTTAGATCATTGGTTGCGGACTCGTATCTCGGAATCCAACCTAAGCATATTGGTCCTTTCCATTTGTCGCTCGACCGTCTTCATTTCCTCATCTCGGCCAGGAGTCCAAGTCTTCCATCGTCCCCCGATGCACGGGAACTAGGTTGGGTATATCCAGGTGGTCCGCATGCGAAGAGCGCATATTGTTTCATCACGACCGGCGAGAACTTCATGTGCGCTGTCAGCACCCTCAACAATCATGCGCTACTGTTCGGTGGACCTGCCAACTTCACCTTCTTCCTTCGGTCGCCATTATTTCCAATACATGCTTCGATTGCGTTGTAAACCACTCACACCCAGCCTCTGGTCTCCGCTGTCCTTCTTGCGACCAACAAAGCAGTCACGTATGCTTTCTCAAATGCGATCAGATGACACCACACTTCCTCCCTATCTCCTTCTGCGGCACCAAGTGCGTTTCATTCAGCACCACCTGCTACCACAAGTGGCATTTATCCGCAGACTCTGACACTATACACACCGAATATACTTCCTCACTCGACAATCAACAGCTCTGGAGATAACTCGTCGCGACTCCTACCGGAAGCGCCATCTGCTTCTACGAGTGCCATTCCACCAGATGATCCGATACATGCGCAATATTCTACGTCTATATCAGTCTCAGAAAGTATAGTTAAAACCCCGTCTTCTGCGCCAGCTTTGAGTCTCGATCAAGTTAACGCCAAACGTCTTCGTCATCTTCTTACTGCCTGGGTGACAGTAGGGACTTCTTCTCCGAAGACGTCGCATTTGAAGCTAGGCCGTAGCCTAGACAGTTTTCATAAGCAGTGGATTTTGAAGCAGCTACGAGAATCTGGGAAAGTAATAACATTGAACAAGTCCGAACTATGTAAGAACCTACCCATGTTCCATTATATGGCTCTTGCTAATGCGATAATTACAGATCTGTGATTTCAGGGAGACTTTCAGAATATGGCTTTTGAGTCTTGAGCAGTGGAAAAGGGAATGTGAATTAGCCAGTCATTCCGTTAATATGATTTTCTCTCCATTTGTCGCTAAGTACACAAATTGCAGTGCTCACTACGCCTGGTACAGTTGTGTTGAGGATATCTTTTATTACTCTTTGTTCACAGGTCCATCAATGGTCTTATCCTCGCTTTCGGTGTTAGTTTGGGCAAGACTACTATCACCATCGCTACGTATTATGTGTAACACATATATATCCGTATGTGGCGGGATATCTCAGCAGATCTATCGCTACATGTCCCTCAGGATATTGCTAATGCCAATCCCGACTTAGAATGTCCTAGTAGGGCCATAATGTTTGGTGACTACGGCTTTCATTGTCCATGTTCCGGTGGCTCTCTATAAAGAGTTATTGGACAGAAGCTCAGTGTTGGCCGAATCTTGTCTCACCCCATCTGCTCGTTCATTGGAATCCCTCGTTCCACAACTGCTTTCTCCTTTGCTCGTCAGTATGAAACAGGTATCCGCTTCCGTAGTCCACAATCTATTCAGATCCCGACTAGCGCGTGCTCATCGATATCTCAAACATCAAAGCATAAACGCCAGACAGGGGATATCAGCGGTGAGCTTTGATAAATGTCCCGACCTTACGTGGAGACCTCAATCCTTAGCAGGCGGGCCTTCTGGCCTCGCTCTCAGACCTATCAACGGTTGTGTAATCGTTCTCTGGTATGTCTGTCGGGTCTAGCCAAATTGCTCAAGGCCTTCATCCTAGAGTTGTACACTTTTTGTACCCGTATCGGCGACTCGAGTACTGCAACCATAAGGCGAGGAATCCACAAGCAGTAAAGGTAGCGACGGAGTTGGAATATGGTCCCACTACGAGGTGAGGCGTCCCTGTCATCAGGAAAGATGACTTGGTCTTGAGAATCCGTACCACAAGTAGAGTACACCATTTTGTTCGACTAACTCATTATTTTTAGAACGTCCATTCCGTCGTGCCACTGATCTCAGATTCTCGATACAACTTCTCTTCCATCTTTCCTGGTAATATATTATCTTCTTCTCCTGAATCATGTCTTCCTCGGGCGTCGAAGATATACAGTTATGTCCAGCTTATACACGACTTGAGTTCACTCGATTTAATCGAGGAATAGTATTAGATCCAGATGCTCCGTAGCAGGTGAGGCGATGAGTGGTCTAGTCACGCCAAATTAGATACAATTGTGGTTGAAATAATCTGCAAGTGTCGAACACGACATTATCACGGGTATAATTACTTATGTGGGTGCCACTGTCGAGGCTTATTAGGTTTGAATCACCACATATTAGAAATTTTTCTACTACCCAGATGTTACTGAACCGCATCGAAGTGATCGCGATCAAGTTCGTAGCCATGTGGTTCAATGTGAAGGATGCGCTATTCCGGTAGCCCGGGGCGACAAAGCCTCGAGTGATATCGTCTTGAGAAGGAATTGGACAACCAAACAAATCCGTGTAAGATATAATATTATTATGTTCCTCGAATTGGGCCTGGTCACTCATCCCTTCCGTGTCTTCGCCAGTATTCTTCGTCTCGCGAGCTTTCGCAAATCAGCTGGCATATCCGTTCGTACAACATGGACGAGAAATTGACATGTGGCCCAGGTCAACTTCGCGGAGGGAGATCGTGAGAATACGGTCGAGATGCTCGAGTCAAAGCGCAGGCGGGGGCAGGCTACAGGAGTGAGAACCGGAGTGGAATACGAGCTATGAATTAAATGGAAGATGGCTATTGCACGCTGGGTCAAGTCTGGTGATTTGGCATCGGACAACATAGCCCAAACTGTCTACTCAAGTGCGAAGCCAGGACTGACTCGGTGACTGTCACTCCAGAGTGATCAAAGCCCAAATAGCAGCCATATATATGGTGCTTCTTAATGTCACACCCGCCGAGTTGGTCCTCCATTTTATTTCCTCATGTCGGTTTGGTATGTATTAGTTCAACAACCTCAAGCGACTGGATGAATAGACTGTGAGCTAACACATATGATGTAGTTTGTCTAATCTAGAGTGTTTTCGATTCAGCGGAGGCGAGATCGGTATCACTATTCCGTCCAAGTAGACTGCGCCAGTGACCGGCAGGTGAGCGCCCCATCGAGATCGCAAAATTCCACATTAACCTTGAGAAGCCCATATCACCATATCTGCATGAGACTGCGGCAGCTATCGTTGCCACAAGCTCAGCGATTATGTCAGGGTGGACTTCAGCGGAGATTCTCGACGTCACAACACCAGAATCTGATTGCAACGCCACGGATATAATACCCTATTTGGGTCGTCATCGTTGGCAAGGTAATCGGCACAAGGCTGTAGGCAATGTCTTCGCACAAGCTGCAGTAAGCATTAACTGTATTATGTCAGTCATTGTATATGTGATTGAGCGGCTAAGGAAGGAAACAGATAGAGAGTCACACAATAATTGTGTGCGTTTGTACCAAGAGCATAGAAGCACCTCCAAAGCCTCGTTCAATTAAGTAGTGGAATCGTGGCTTACCCAATATTAGTTGCAGTCGAACAGGAGGGTCCATGCGAAGTCGACCTCCGACATTCGCGAAGTTGTCCCCCACTCTCTCACCCAATTGGTCGGCTGGCTAAGCGAGCGTGGTAAGTTGACCTCGGCCTTTGCTTCCAAAGTTGGCCTAGACAACGGATTTTCCTTTGTACAAGGTCGGCAGCGGACTCAACTTAGTTGAAGTGGTCCATCGATGCGAGATGCAACTTAACCAGTACGGCCGACCTGATTGGGCTAGTGATACGGAGTATGGAGAAGTTGGCCTCGAAGTGTCCTCCACAGCGAGGTCAAGTTGACAGGTGGCCTCATGTACGCGCGGCCCGAGTACCCACTTATCCGAAGTGTCCCATCCGTGCGACGTGCAACAAAGCAGACATAACTAGCCCGATTCGGCTAGTGCTTCGAAACGCTAAGCACCATCTCAGTACTCGTCGTCTATCTTCCTTGATGGCTCAGCTTGTTATCACCATCGCATCGCAGCTATACAATCATCACAACCACACAACAGAACAATATCATCTACGATCTCATGTCCCTCGCAATCGCTCGATGAGTAGACGCATTTCCAAGTATCGCGCCCAATGCAGAGCAAACCTCACCCCTGAGACTTCACACAACCACCCCCCTTCACCATCGCGATTCTCGATGCAAGTCGTCTCATTATTTGGCTATTGTGTCTTCACTGACTTGTCTTATAGGGCAAGTGGACCGTCACTATCTGTAGTAAGCAACACCATAACCGTTGCTTTCCAAAAGATGGCGATAGTATAGCTGGTGATCGCAATGGCAATGCACTTCCCGGCACCCTTGTTGAACGTGATGTTACCCATCCGTTCGAGTATGATTTCTGTGAGTATTTATTTGACCCAATTTTTTCTTTCTCATTTCTGCCTACTAATGTTGTCCTTCAGATCTGTCATCGCACTCGGCTACTCAGACAACAGCGCGTCCAGTCCACCATCATGTTATCATGGACGAAGCTCAGTGCGATCCAACTGCTTTCAAGAACATGATATATAGACATTGCTACCAGTATGCTAGATCAACAACCCCGGTCTCGCTTTGTAAGTGTTAGAATTCTGCCGCACAGTCTTTCTCTAATCTAGAAATAGATCCTGCCGTGTACTACGCTCATTTGGCCTCCAATCGTGCCCGCTGCCACGAGTCCAAAGCTTCATCTGATGGTCCGAGAGGAGAACTGAAATTTGAAGAAGCCCAACAAGATGCTGGTGTCCGACAGCGTAAAGGCGGGGATGTCCAACACCCTCTTCCACCGGGTCGCAGCAAGCTCCGTCAGAAGCTACGCCACTTGTTCCGCTGGGCTCAGACCTCAAGGAGGAAATTGCCCTCAAGACAATCCGCACAAGTATGTGGTATATCTGATTGCAGCGAGCTTGGGCATTGCCTATGTTCATTTGTGGACCAGAATGGACTCCATGCCTGGTTTTCGCTTCTGCTTTCGGCTGCCTTGAGGCTGCCAATACACATGCTTACCATTGTTTTCAAAAAGGGTTGTATGAAGTGAATGGGACATAGCGGGGGTTGGAATGGTTGTTTCTAGTGAGTCGTAGCAAGCACCGTCAGAGGCAACGCCAACAAGGGCACTGTGTTCAGACGCCAAAGTCGAAGTTGGCCTTACGTTGATCAGCGCAATATATGGTGCATCTGGGTCAGGTATGAAACAACAAAACATTGAGCCTTCGGCTTGGCCTAGGTCGAGGCGCACATGTAATAATACCATTTCACCCCGAATTCTTCGTGTTGAGTGTATTGCGCACGGTGGAGCTTTAATAATTCGTTTGCTTTGTTCAACCTAACATATACAATATGTGGCGCCAAAGAGCTTACCGAGGGGGGGCACAGCATTAAATAATGATAAGCTTTGAGGTCAAGTTGGCCTGTAGAATCGTAGATGAAGTTGTCGTCCACCATGTTGGCCTTGGTCAACCTGACTTGGCGCTGGCAGAGCTCCGGCTTTTCGTCGGTTGGCGCCAAGATTGAGGCCTAGGGTGGGCCGACTCAGAGAGGTACCGGAATTCACCCGAGAGTCAAGTTGGCCCACACGAGCTTCGATCTCGTGGGTTAAGTTGTCCTGGGCCACCAGTTGTCCTTTAGGCTGAAGTTCATGTGAGTCTTACTTATATTTAACACCATGGCTCGATTAGTATCGTCTGGATAGTTGCATTAACACAAAGCTCCAGATGCGGGCGACAACACGCCTGGCCGTTCGCGGTGCTGTGGACAGCACAGGGGATGTTAAATGCATGTATATCAAGCAACATCCATATCATTGTCATTTCTCTACACTACCCTATGGCAGGCTTTCCATCATCTGAACAACATAACATTCGCTTCATGCTCTGACGGTGCAACACTAAATAAAGAAACAGCACCCCAACCAACGAAAGCCGCCGAAGAACCCTCTGACAAATCTAACACAGGTGCGACCCGGGAGAATATAGGACTAGGGAGGCGATCCGTAGAACTTTCGAACAGGGGGCCGGCACTACGCAGCGCAGAAGAACCTCCATTATACGCGGCCCAGCCGCTAGTTGTGTTCGGTGATGTGACTGGACAAGGTTAGCACGGCTTTTGTTGTTTAGCTAGTCAGGAAAACGACTCACTTGCAGGCCAGGGGCAACGGGCTCTCGACAATCGCGCGGCGATCTCATCCTCTTCTCCATCTACTTCCCCAACTTCTTGTGTCTCCAAGGCATCCACGAATCGCTCATCATCATCGGCAGAACGTTCTACCTCTCCAATATCAAACTCGGCTCCTCCCTTCTTACCAGCCAGTCCATCTTCTTGGGGTTCTCCAGCTTCATTCTTCGCGTTATGTCCATCATCCTTACCGTCGGCTGTGTTGACGGTTTTCTTTCCTGCCTTGACGACAACTTTCTTTCCTGCCTGAACGACGACTTTCTTTCCTGGCTTGTCAACAGCTTTCTTTCCTGCTTTAACGACGGCATTGTTCTTGGCTTTTACGACGGATTTCTTCCCTGCTTTTGCCTCCGCTTCGATCCCTAAGAAAGCCCATTAGTGTCCAACCTTTTCGTATCACATTATTTGCCAGCTGCTGTCTTACTGATCGAGCATCTTTTCCCCTGACTTTGCCAATGACAATTCGCACAGCAGCCTAATAGCTGTCCAGGCACAAGCACGCACTCTGTCCAATTTCCACGCCCGTCCTCACAGTGCTTACACATGCTTGTTTGAGATATCCCCACATACTGAGCGAGGAGAGCCTCCCAGTTGTTCGCTCGCGTTCCGAAGCGGGGATTTCTTCCGGGGCGCAACACTGGTATTCGAACGGCGGGGAGGGAACGGAGAACCTCTGCATTGGTGCCGAGAGACGCAGGTATGGCAAGCCTATGCTCCATGTTACCACACGACAGCCTATCACAGACTGTCATCACTTACAAGCTTCGGGATGCCTGGGCCAAGGAAGCGGAATTGTCGACACTTTCATGCTATTTCATTTGTTACTATTTTTGTAAGACTTTTGACACGAGATTTGGACTCACATCAGAGATGTCCGAGTCTTCTGAGATAAGTGAGGGATCCATCTGCGCGAGATAAGTGAATGAACCGTCATTTGGGATTACGATACTCACATCGTTCGATACTGTTGCATGATATAAGAAAAGAGAAGAAAAGAGAAGAACGCAACTTGTGAAGAATTATATGAGGATTCACTTGCCTTTTCGTACTTATTGTCATAGTTGGGATTGGCTGGTGTATTGGCTCGATCATATTGTGATGGCTCGTAGTTTATCTATTGTTGTGGTTTGCTAGGTGACAATAGGAACGATTGTGAAGTGAAGCAACCTAGTGAGCATCGGGCGCACCGCGCCGCAATTAGGACCGACCGCGGTCGGCATCGGGGCGTCGCTCACATATGAGCATGCGAGGAGCAACTGTTGATTGGGAAGAATTTAATCCGAGGAGGATAAGTGTAGTGATCAATATTAGAAACAAACGACTTATTCAGACGACTGGTCCGTGCAGTCAAGTTGTCCAGCATGCGAAGGTGACCATGGGCATCGGCCCGACCCATTTTTATGATTGTCATGTGTGGTAAGTTGTCCTCGCGCTCGCGTGCAAAGATGGCCTGGGCACTTTGGAAATCAAGTTGACCCGCACGTACACACCGTCACTGCAACGATGACTAATTAATTATCCAGCTCAAGGTGGTCTGGAGTTGATGTCCTTTCGAACCACACCGATACTAGTGCAAGTCAAAGAAACACAATTTGCGCAGACAATCATAGCCACCATGGCAGGCGATCGACTATGTCCTCGATGCTTACGTCCTTTTCGTAGTCTAAGTGGCATCCAACGCCATCTGTATACATGCAACGGTCGAGTCAGTCGCCCAAGAATACAGCGACGGCATGGAGAGAGTCGGACGAGGGTTCCAATACCGTCACTCAATCAGTCTGATGAATTGTCGTCAGACTTCTATGACGGTGATAGCGGTCCATTGAGGTCTGACGAGTTAGAGGGTACGATTGTCGACACATGTTGTTATCTAATAAATAACGAGCGAGCTATGCAATACGCTAATATATTTGTTATAGCACCCGAGTTACCTTACGTCGTTGACGAACCAGCAGACGACGTCGAGTCTGAGGCCCTACTACCAGATTTGGACGGGCCAAGCAACATTTCCACCGAGCGCCAAATATCAGAGGAACTAGAGTCTAGTCCTGCGACGGAAGCATCGAGATATGTCGAGTATGAAGACGATGGAGTCAGAGCTGGTGCTGCTTTGGATGAAGATGCATTGAGGGATGTGGATCCAGCCGAAATGCCGCGAAGTACACAGCGGATAGACCCAGAAAAGAGATATTGGCCCTTTGTATGCCAAGGAGATTGGGAACTCGCATCGTTTTTTGCAAGGGCGTCGATGAGCAAAGGGCTTATTGAGGAGTTCTTTAATAATCCAGCTTTCGCAATGGCGAGTCGTGACGTACCTGGCGCGATGCGCAATTACTCCGATTTGGCTCGTCTCACAGAATCAATACCATATGGCATACTGGCCGAGCATCAGTGGTTAGAACGTACTATTACAGTCGAATCTCAGATTGCAGGTGGCGCACCAGACAAGCACTTACTTCGATTTCGACCAGTCAAGGAGGCTCTCGAATTCTTAATTGGGCATGAGCCATTCAGTCCCGACACAGCCTGGGCACCGGTAGAGAAGTACTACGGAGCTAACGAGGCGCGAGTATATGACGAGTTGCATACTGGCAAGTGGTGGGCCAAGATGCAATCGCGTATACCAGCAGGAGGGACTCTCATTCCCGTCATACTCGCTACGGATAAGACACTGATGACACGTTTAGGAGGTGACCGTGTGGCATGGCCAGTATATTTACAGATTGGTAACCACAGTCGCAAGCTGCGTCGGCAGCAACAAGTTCCGTCTACCATACTTCTTGGACTCCTCCCGGTTACAAAGTCTATATCGAAAGATTCGGACGCCGGGGCTGCCGCATCCATTAAGAGCGAAGTATATCATACGTGTATGAAATATATTCTAGAGCGTGAGCTGCTTCGTCCATTTACAGTAGAATAGCACAGCTAACTATATACTTAGCCTTGGAAGACCTCGCACGCACAGGTTGGCTTGTCCGTTGTGCCGATGAGAAAATACGCCAGTGTTACCCAGTTCTCGGCCCAATGAGTATCGACCACGAAGAAATATGCCTTTGTTATGGCATCAAGCATAATCGACAATGCGCGCGATGCAAAGCTCCATACCCTTCTTTACATGCTATTACTGAAACATTCGCGCCCCGTACAGAAGCCGATACTCGTGAAATGCTGGCTGAGCAAGAGGCAGGCTCACTGCCACGTACGGACCATCAATGGGTTCATGACGTTAAGCCTTTCTTCTGGAATCATCCAATATCTGACATGCATGAGAATGTGGCGGTTGACATGCTACATGGTCTACAAAAGGGAGTTTTTCGTAACCTGGTGGACATGACGTGCGAATTAATACAAGACTTGTATCCAGGCCAACGAGCCACCAAGGCTCGCACAAAGAGAGATCGTCTATATAGCCAATCCCCGGGTATTATACGATTAGACGCCAGGTTCAAAGCTGTCCCCAACTACCCAGAATTAAAGCACTTTAAGAGTTTCTCCAATGTGACTCAATGGACAGGTGGAGAAGAGCGTTCCCTTATACGAGTTTGGATTACGGTAGTGACTCCATTACTTATAGAAAAAGCTCCTATGGCCCTGGCATATAGTCGAGCCCTTGTTGATTTTATCCTGATTGCTCAGGGTAGGACACACAGCGACGACACGCTTGATTACCTACGGGCGGCTCTGGTTCGCATAGATGCCCTCAAAGGAGCCTTCGACAAGTACAGACCACAAGTGGAAGGACAGGCGAGCTGGAACACTCCGAAGTTCCATATGCTATCCCACTATGTCGAAGTCATCGAGCTGTTCGGTGCACCTAACGGGATGGACACTGAATTTTTCGAAGTAGACCATAAAATCTTGTTAAAGGATTTTTATGACCTCACAAACAAGAACGACGACTACCTGACCCAACTTGCTAGGCATAACACCAAAGACGTTAAAATTAAAGCAATGCTACACTTTTTAATGACCGACCAGACTACGACATCCTCGATAGATGGCCCAGTCATAGTACACGCCACAGAGATAGTGAAGACGCCAGCTCATCCATCTGAGTATGGTTGCCCTCAACTGGACTATTCAGAACGATTACAGATCCGCCAATATTACCATCCCGACTATCGAGGCTCGCATGTAACCACTGCTGGCATTCTGGCCGAGGCACTACAACTGCCCGGTTTCATGGAAGCAGTTGGATGTTTCATTAACGAGCAGCGAAATAGACGGCTGGGCATTGAAACACCGTACGACTATTCCCACGCATGCCACGGAGACTGGTCTTGGGTGCGTAACATACCCATAATACTCTACAAAGGGATCAGATGTTGGAAGAGGAGTGGGAAGGACGACAGTGACTCTGAGGCTATGCGTAAAGAACACTTACGATGTACACCTGCGTGGAGGATGTTGGGACCCCGAAACGACTACTGTTGGGTACAGGCGTGGCCTCGCACGCAGAGGGATCGGGCATCTCGATCTAACAATCCACATAACGGAAGCCGGGTCGGGCAGCTGCGTTTGATACTGTCTGTTTTGGATACTGGTTTTCCACGTGAAGACTATAGTGCACATCTGCCATCCTACCGCGGGGCCATGATAGATGTATATCCGTTCGTTAATGAGACTGCGAACCCAGCGGCATGGACAAAACAAACAGGGGAACCTCACCCGATACACGGCATGATTGAGGTGAGTAATCCTAAGATATCAACCGCTGTCAACCCACATCGCCTCTATGATAGACGTATCTTTCGCTTAGTAGATATCTATCGCAGCGCCCATGTTGTTCCTAGCAAGGTACATGATGTACAAAGGCAATCAGACGTTTCCTATGTGAACAACTATATCGATTGGGACGAATATCAAACAAGAGTTGCAGTCGACTGGGCTGCTAGAGATTTGAAGCAAGCGCGTGCAATGAAGGCGCAATTCGAACAGCAAAACCGGGTTTGAAGCACGATCATTTTATATTCTACACTGACTGTATGTACAAGGACAACACTGCACATAAAAGAGCCACAAATGGGCCTATTTGATAGTACTAGTGGCCAAAATTATTCAAGGACCCCCGACCTTGCAGATAGACTTGGCTTAGACCATTCGATGCGTCAAGTTGTCCGCCACGAACGCTCAAGTTGGCCACGCAGCATCGTTATTCGGAATGGTTCGTAAACATACAATGGGACAAGTTGGATCCGACACTAACCGCCAAGTTGACCTGACACTATTACTCTAACTGAATAATAAGCGTGTGAGGAGTCAAGTTGACCCCGACACTAGACAACTTGACGTGGCAGTGTTAATTAAACGAGAGTCTCGCGTGCACGGGCTCAAGTTGGCCTCGACGCCAACAACCAAGTTGACCTGGTGATCGAACGGAACCAATTAACCACGGAATCAAGCACAACGCGACTGGTAAGATTTGCCTCGTGCCGGGCTCGTAAGATGGCCGGGACATGAGGTTGCTTCAGGCGGCCTGGAAGAAGACAGCACCGGAAAAGACAAGAGTAAGATAAAATATCCTAATCCATCTCAGTCTTGATAAGTGGACTAGACAGCTCTATTTTTATGCCTGGACTATAATCACTCCCAGTTCGTGATATCTTTGGGGACTGAACAGGTAGGTCAGGGGCAAGCCCGAATGGTCGAGCTACATCATGCCGCACCTGATGGGATGGTATTAAACGAGCATTGAAGAGACGGCGACGCACTCGGTCTCGCAAGAACCGATTACGACGACGTACTCTGCATGCCGAACCATTCACTCCTGGATGAACATCACCCAGTCTACAGATCCCAGGAGACAAGACAATACCCGCTCTCCTATGCCTGATGGCGTCTCGTATCTGGCGCATCGTGTACTTGTAGTTGGACTGTACCTCCTCTACAGTATGTCCCCACTCCAAACTCGTTCGGATGCGCACTCTATCGCTGTCTGTTGGTGCGTAGTAGGTATCACCGGGTGTGTAAGTCTCTCCCTCAACTGTATGATTCCTCTCTCGTTTACTTGGTGTCCGACCAGGAGAGGCCTCGGTTATCGATACCGTGGTACAGGAATGAGTTCCCGGTGTAGAAGGTGTTCGTTGCATGGCAGCCCATTCGAGGCTGAGATGTTGGGAGTCCATTCGCTGGGGGGTGAACGGAGGCGATGGGCGACTGTCACTTGGACAAGAACCGCGACCTGGCGAGTGTGCGGCATATATCTCGATCCCCAAGTTGGCCGATTCCTCAACATTGGCATCGTTGAACTTGTGTAAAGGCGACAACTCTTGAGATATGAGAGGGGAGGACGGAACGTAAGGGTTATGTAGTAGGTCCTGATGCGAAGCAGAGTACATCGAATCCTGATCTATCTGCGATAGATCCACTAACCAAGGAGATGACATAACGGCGATTGTTGACTATATGCTATATCGCAGAATGTCGGATCCAGAAGAACAGAAGACCAGTATGTAGAATAGCAGCGTTCGTTTGATAATAAAATGATGATGAGGACATGAGGTTATGTAGGATAATGAAGGTCAACGCGAACAGACATGGTTAGGCTGCGTTTTGACCTCTTCGTTTGTAGTAGACTGAAACAGGAGTTGGTGGCGACACCTTTGGAAAGGAGAAGTGTCATTATCAGGAGCAACTTCATCCATATAATTCTGTACTCAAATTTTCACATACGAATATCCATTTGTTACTATTTTGCTTATTACAAAAGGCTGTCTTTGCCACTACAAACAATCATCGATATGCAACCAAACCAGAACAACCAGAGTCGGGGGACTCCAGCACCAACGATGGCTGGAAGTAGCTTCCAGAAAAGGCCCTCTGATTTTCACCACACGACACCAGTACGTAGGGCATGCACCACCCAGAGGTCATATCGACGGAACATTTAGGACCACTAACACTTGTGATAGCAACATGCTTCCCAGAAAGATAGGCAAAAGGGTTTGCCGCACTCGTCGGTATTAGGGCGCCTTGATTCCAGTCAGCGTGTGACGACCTCTGTGAGTAGATATATCCGGCCCGGTAGAACAAAGTATTAACTGTATTACTAGAAGCAAAAAGTGATGGGACACAAGGTAGGACACTACTCGAATGGGCAGCGCAGACCAAGCCAAAGCCCTTTGCACCACCATCGGAAGGAAGACAGGATTAGGAACCCGAATTCTAGCTTTGGAACGACAGACGAAGAAAGAGAGAGTCCCTTCGACGAGGCCGACGCCCCGTCAGGTTTGCCATGGGGACAATACAGGAGTAGGGAGGGTCGAGGAAACCTGGTCATGCTAGGACGAACCAGCATCTCTTCACACGAAAGCAACAGCGCATGCATAGTGGTGTCGTGCGCTTGGATTACAGGCGAATTGGGGATAGGAGTGGCATTTTGGCCCGAAGAGGACGAAGTGACCCTGGGGGAGGCAGTTGAGGAAGCGTGGAGGTTGACCGTGTTTAACGTCGAGCGTGCCGGCATACAGGGCCGGGGCTTGGAACCACTGATTGCAAGGAAGGCACGTGTCTGTCCTTATATCATTGCAAGATCTAACCATGAAGTGCTATAGATGAGGGACGGAGTCCTTGAAAGACGATCGAAACTGATGAGCTCAATCCGTGATGTTGTGAAGCATCACTGGCGGTTGCATGATGACATTCAGAGTGGAGATAAGGCAAAGGCACATGCCTTCTGGCGGAAGGTCACCACAGACGACGCGGCGCTGTCACCCGACCTGGACAAAGTAAGTGAATCAGAGCAAAAACCATGTTTGCAAACTGAGTATGTATCGCAGGTGGGATACCGGAAGTGGACGAGCGAAGTTATTGTGCAAAGTCTGAGTGTGCTATACAATAGCAAAAAGGGGCAATGGGCACAGAATGCTGACCCAGAGATTCGAGCTTGGTTCCACCCAATCCGTCCGGCCACAGTGATCATCGTTTGTACGATGATCATGTTGGCATGCTACGAGAAACTAAATGGTGGGGGGACAACACCACTGAACTATGAGAGAGATAGTGGTACGTGAAAGATTCTCGATTGGCCATTCGTATACTCACATAAAGACTAACACTTCGCTCGCCAATAGCCGTGTTCTTGTCTATCCGCTCAAGTTTCCGGCAAATGAGTGAAGAGAAGCAGGCTCTTCTACTGGAAATGCTGACTCTCAAGGTTGACCGTGCAACTCTCGCCGAGATACACGAGAACAGATCGCGACCAGTGGAGAATAAGTGGGATCAGACAATGGATGACTTAATGGAGGATGACGATTTCAGAGCGGTAAGGCGTTGCCTCTCCCGAACGAGATAAGAACTAAGCTATGGTTAGATAACAGCCCAGAGTGAGATTGACGGGAATAAGACGCCTGATCTTGGGCAGTCAGACTTTGGTAGTCAGGAGGTGAGACTACTACATCTATCGTCCGCTTTACCAGTCACCAGGCTAACCAGGGATATGTCGTTTAGCAGAGAGCTCGTCAGTTGAGCCCCGCTGATGAGATGAACGGTAGGTTGGATTCGATGTGTTAGGCTCTGTAGCTAATAATAATATGTAAGATTCTTCCAGCGTGATAGCAAAGACGAATCGGCCAACTGGAACGGATAAGGAGAACAATGGAAACAGCCGACAAGGAACGCCTAGGGTGGAAATGGAAGAAGAAGGAGAGACAAGTGGTAATGCCGTAGGCTCTCAGAAGAGGACGACAAGAGAGCCTCAGAGAGAAAAGCTTCTGAAGCCAAAGAGGAAGAGTGTAGAGGTTATTCTTCAAGGGACGAGCTCGTATTTATAATCTCACTGACAGGTATATAGGAATCATCGCAGGTCGCGTCGACGTCAAGGAAAAGTATACATCGTGTTAAATTATAACGATAAAGGCTAACAATAAATACTAGGGCCTAATCGAGGTACTACACCCAGTGCAGCCGCATGGTTTTGGGCACATTGGGTTGGAAAGGGCACAACAAAGAAGTCCAGATTCAAGATTATAGAATCGATGGATTGGGAATCTCTTCTTATGAAGATTTCATACAAGGGTGTAGTGTTCTGGGTGACTGAAGATGAATGGGCAGCCAAGAAACGTGGAGCTGATGGCAGCGCTATGAGTGATGACGAAGACCTCAACAGACTCCGTGCTACCGCTCAAGAGGAAGGATATAAGAGCGTAGTACTAATGGATGAATCCGATGCGTGGGGGGAGCCAGGAGTCGAGTGAGGGGTGTAGAATCAATGGACGATAAGGACGAAGGGATTCGGGTGTTATTGCGACTAGCTAAGTTGACCTGGGGCACCCGCTGTCGGTAGAAATACTGATGGCGTGGCAACTGGCGAAGTTGACCTGGGGCACCCGCTGTCGGTAGAAATACTGATGGCGTGGCAACTGGCGAAGTTTA
>Ga0265798_10003079_pt1 | contig 24028 bp, 23 predicted proteins | sample P3T30metagenome_FD_192430 | JGI IMG/M metagenome (GOLD analysis project Ga0265798, IMG submission 192430) | Plant litter microbial communities from East Loma Ridge, Irvine, California - P3 T30 | ecosystem: Environmental > Terrestrial > Plant litter > Unclassified | place: USA: California...
CCGCGACCGCGCCGGCCGCGAGCGCCACCGCCGCCCGCACCGAGCGGATGCGCGCCTCGCGCAGGTGCGCGCCGAGCGGCATGCGTCGGGGCGCGGCGGCGGTGGCTGCGGCGGTCATGCGACCGAGCGGATGGGGGTCTCGGCGGGGGCGGGCGCGGAGTCGGCGGATCGCGCATCCGCTCGCTCCTGCTCCTCGGTCTCGCCCGGGGTCGCGACCTCTTTCTTGAGGATGCGCACGGACTGCCCGACGCTCTTGGCGAGGGCCGGCAGCTTGGCCGCGCCGAAGATCAGCACGATGACGGCGAGGATGACGAGGGCGTGCCATCCGGTGAGGTTCTGCAGCATGGGTTTCTCCTTAGGGGCGGCCGGGCGCGGCGCCCGAGCTCGCGGTCGTGGTGGTGTCGACGCGGGCGACGAGCGAGGCGATGTAGCCGGTCGAGACGTCGCCGCTGATGGTCGCCAGCTGCAGCTCGCCGCCGTCTTCGCCGAAGACGTTGTCGTCGTCGAGCGCGGTCTGGGCCATGTTGCGGCTGGAGCCGTCGTAGCCGGAGGTGGCGTATACGGCGTTGCAGGCCTCCTCGGGCAGCGCCATCTGCGAGGTGGCGATGGCGTTGCCGGCATCGCTCGTGCTGGCGAGGTCGGGGTAGACCTCGAAGTGGATGTGCGGCCAGCGGCCCGAGTAGGCGGCCGGGAAGATGCTCGTGAAGCTGACGGTGCCGTTCGCATCCGCCACCTGCACGCCGCGGAGGTACGAGACGTCCTCGATGCCGGAGGAGTACATCGAGTAGCCGCCCTGCGCGTCGCAGTGCCAGGCGTAGACGGCCACGCCCTCGTAGGGCGCGTCGCCGTTCGCCATGTCGGTGACGGTGATGCTGAAGGTCAGCGGCACGCCCTCGGCCGTGGCGCCGCCGTCGAGGGACGAGCGGATGTCGCTGCGCACGATGCCCGACTCCTCGAGCACGTCCGGCCCGTTGGAGCCGTCGCCCGGGTAGGGCCCGGCGGTCTCGTCGGGGATCTCGGCACTCGGCAGCGTGATGGTGGCCGTGCTCGTCGCGCTGCTGCTCGGGGTGGGCGTCGGCGTCGCGGTGGCGGTCGGCGTGGTCGTGGTGGTGCTCGCGCCGTCGGTCGTGCAGGCGGCGAGGGCCACGGCGCCGGCGCCGAGGCCGACGATGCCCAGCACGCCGCGACGGCTGACGAGGGTGCGCAAGTCGAAGCGCACGCCCTGGTCGACGACCTCGTCGTCGGGTCGGTCGAGGTGGCGGCCCTCGTAGAGGGGGCCGTCCGGGGTCTGCTCGGGCTCGGGGTTGGTGCGCATGATGCTCGCCTCCTGGGGTCGATGAGCCCTCATCCTGCGCGGCGTCGCTATCCGGTGGCTTTCCCGTTCCTATGAGGCGTCGATGAGATGCGACGCGGGGCAGACGCTCGGCGAGCGGCGCCGAGTCTGGACGGAACGCGCCACCTCGGGTCGCTACACTCCGGCGCATGAGCACCCCCACCGTCCTGTTCGTCTGCGTGCACAACGCCGGCCGCTCGCAGATGGCCGCCGGCTTCCTGCGCGAGCTCGGCGGCGAGCGCGTCGAGGTCCGCTCGGCCGGCTCGCTGCCCGCCGAGCAGATCAACCCCGTCGCCGTCGCGGCGATGGCCGAGCTGGGCATCGACATCGCCGGCGAGCAGCCGAAGGTGCTGACGACGGATGCGGTGCGCGAGTCGGACGTGGTCATCACGATGGGCTGCGGCGACGTCTGCCCGATCTTCCCCGGCAAGCGCTACGAGGACTGGCAGCTCGACGACCCGGCCGGTCAGGGCATCGAGTCCGTGCGTCCCATCCGCGACGAGATCAGGGGACGCATCGAGCGGCTGCTCGCCGAGCTGGTCTGAGAGTCCGCGCGGCTCATCCGTCTCGGAGGCTCGGGGCTCGTCGATCTCCAGCTGCCGTGCCGCTCGCTGCCTCGGGCGTCGCTCCTCCCGCCCTCGTGACCGTCACCGTGTTGCGAAACGACGGAGATCCGCATCGTCAGGAGCGTCCGCTGACTCTGGACCCCTGGATTCTCCGGGGTCGAGCCGCCGCATCCGCCCGATTCTCCGTCGTTTCGCACAAGGCGGACCGGAGGGTGAGGGCTATGGTGCGCAGGCGGCAGCGACTCAGGCGCGCGCGGCCGGCAGGTCGACGACCTGGGCGGCGTAGCTGAAGCCGCCGCCGAAGCCCATGAGCAGCACGGGGCCGCCGTCGGCGAGGGCCGGGGTGCGGCGCAGCTTGTCGAGCGCGATCGGCACCGAGGCCGCCGAGGTGTTGCCCGAGGTGGCGACGTCGTACGAGGTGCGGTCGGCGGGGATGCCGAGGGCCTCGCCGACCGCCGAGATGATGCGCGCGTTCGCCTGGTGCGGCACGAAGCCGGCGAGCTCGCCCGGGGTCATCCCCGCGCGCTCGAGGGCGTCGCGGGCGATGCCGGGCAGGTGGGTCATCGTCCAGCGCAGCACCGAGGCGCCCTGCATGACGAAGCGCTCGTCCGGGCGCTCGATGCGGATCGCATCCGCCAGGTCCGGTTCGGTGCCGTGCACCGTCGGGTAGACCCCGCGCTCGGTCGAGGCCTCGAGCACGGCCGCGCCGGCGCCGTCGGCCATGAGGATCGCGGTCGAGCGGTCGGTCCAGTCCATGAAGTCGCTCATCCGCTCGGCGCCGATCACGATCGCGCGGGTCGCATCGCCCGAGCGGATGGCCTGGTCGGCGTTCGCCAGCGCGGTCGTGAATCCGGCGCACGCGGCGGAGAGGTCGTAGCTGAGGGCCGAGCGGATGCCGAGCCGGCCGGCCACGCGGGCGGCGGTCGACGGCGAGCGCTCGCCGGTCATGGTCGCGACGATGAGCAGGTCGACGCCGGCGGCGTCGAGCCCGGCATCGTCGAGCGCGCGCTGCGCGGCGTCGGCGGCGAGGTCGACGAGTGACTCCTCGCGGGCGATGCGGCGCTCGCGGATTCCCGTGCGCGTCGTGATCCACTCGTCGGAGGTCTCGAGCGTGCGGGTGAGGTCGTCGTTCGTCACGACGTGGGCGGGCTGCGCCGATCCGGTTCCCCGGATGCGGCTGTACCGCTGGGCGGGGAGCTCTGGCATCGGTACAACTCTACGAGCGGTAGAAAGCACCGGAGCGCGGATGGGGTGCGCGCTCAGCGAACCCCGAGCGGATGTCGTCCGCTGGTCGTACGCTCGGTCGTCGACGGGAGGGAGGTCGACATGCCCGAGGGCGACACCGTCTGGCGCACCGCGCACCACCTGCACCAGGCGCTGGCGGGCGCCGAGCTCACCGTCACCGACTTCCGCGTGCCGAAGTTCGCCACGGTCAGCCTCGTCGGCGAGACCGTCGAGGAGGTCGTGGCGCGCGGCAAGCACATCGTGCTCCGCACCGCGGCGCACGTCGTGCACTCCCATCTCAAGATGGAGGGCGCCTGGCACCTCTACCGGCCCGGCACGAAGTGGATCCGCCCCGACTACCAGGCGCGCGCGGTGCTCGAGACGAGCGGATGGCAGGCGGTCGGCTTCGATCTCGGCATCGTGCAGGTGCTCCCCCGCGACCGCGAACACGAGGCCGTCGGCCATCTCGGGCCCGACCTGCTCGGCCCCGACTGGGACGCCGAGGAGGCGGTGCGCCGGCTCGCCGCGCAGCCGGACGCCGAGGTGATCACGGCGCTCATCGAGCAGCGCAACCTCGCCGGGCTCGGCAACGAGTACGTCAACGAGCTGTGCTTCCTGCGCGGCTACCACCCGCAGCGCCGCGTGGCAGACTGCGACCTGCCCGCCACGGTCGCGCTCGCGCACCGGCTCATCCACGCCAACCGCGACCGCGTGGAGCGCACGACCACCGGCGACACCTGGCAGGGGCGCCGCAAGTGGGTCTACGGGCGCGAGGGCAGGCCGTGCCTGCGCTGCGGCACGCGCATCCGCTTCATGAAGATCGGCCGCAACGAGCTGGAGCTGCGCAACACCTTCTGGTGCCCGCGCTGCCAGCCCGCCGCGGCCGGTTGAGCGTCGGTCCGCTCAGTCCGCGACGCCGGCTCAGTCATCGCTCACTCGCCGTGCTGGTTCAGTCCTCGCTCACTCGGATCAGCACCTTGCCGGTGGCGCCGGCCTCGACGGCCGCGTGCGCATCCGCCGTGCGCTCCAGCGGGAACCAGGTGATCGGCAGGCCGGCGTCCTCGCCGACCGGCAGCGCGCCGTCGCGCAGCGCCGCCGTGATGTCCTCCGCAGCCGCCGCGATCGCGGCGTCGCCGACCGTGTAGAGCAGCAGGCCCTGCCAGCGGATGTTCTTGGCGAACGACGCGACGATCGGCAGCGTGAACGACGCACCGCCGTCGTTGGCGTAGTAGCCGACCGAGGCGTGGTTGGCGGCGACCCGCACGTCGAGCTCGGCGTTGGCGGCGGGCGACACCTCGACGATGTGGTCGACGCCGTCGGGGGCGATCTCGAGGATGCGCGCGGCGGCGTCCTCTTCGCGGTAGTTCACGGTGTGGTGAGCGCCGGCCGCGGTGGCCAGCTCCGCCTTCTCGGGCGAGCTGATGGTGGTGATGACGGTCGCGCCCGCCCAGACGGCGAGCTGGGTGGCGGCGTGGCCGACGGCTCCGGCGCCGCCCTGCACGAGCACGGTGCGTCCGGCGAGCGCGCCGGGCGCGAGGCGGGCGGGGCCGTCGGCGTGCACGGTGAGCGCGCGGTGCGCGGTCATGGCGGGCACACCGAGGCTGGCGCCGATCGTCGAGTCGACGCCGCTCGGCAGCGGGGCGACGCGCGAGGCGGGCAGCACCGTGGATTCCTGCGCGGTGCCGGTGGGCCGCTGATGCTGGGCGAGGAAGGCCCAGACCGGGTCGCCGACGGCGAGGTGCTCGACGCCCTCACCGAGCGCCTCGATCACGCCGGCGCCGTCCTGGTTCGGCACGACCTCGTCGAAGGCGAGGGGCTGCCCGCTGCCGGCGCGCGACTTCCAGTCGGTCGGGTTGACCCCGGAGACGGTGACGCGCACGCGCACCTCGCCGGGCCCGGGCTCGGCGGCTTCGCGCTCCACGAGGGAGAGGACGTCGGGGGAACCGGTGGACGTGTAGACGATGGCTCGCATACGGAGGGGAACCGGGCTCGGCCCGGACGCATTCCGAGCGCTCAGGCCTCGGCCAGTTTGCGCAGCTGCTCGGGCCCGAGCGGCACCGAGGGGCCCATCGGGTTCACGACGACGCCGGCCTGGCCCTCCTGCAGGGCGACGCGGGCGACGTTCGCGGCGCCGGTCGCGCGCGGCACCGCATCCGGCGCCCAGGCGACCACCTCGGCGGGCGAGGTGAAGAGCAGCCCGTAGACGCCGCCGTCCGGGCCGCTCGCCGCGGGAACGCTCAGACCGGTGACGGCGCCGGCGGCGTCGCGCTGCTCGATGGTGGGGATGAAGACCCTCTGCGCGGCGCCGAGCAGCCCCAGGAAGTCGTCCATCGACAGCTCCTGCGCGACGAGCGCGTCGAGGATCGCCTCGTTCGCCGCGGGGTCGTCGGTGAGCCCGGCGCGGATCTCGGCCGAGTACAGGATCGCGGGCGCCGCGGTGCCGGCGTCGATCGCGATGCCGTCGTAGTCGTCCATCGCCTGGCGCAGCACCGCGGTGGCGGGCTGCACGAGCGAGCGGGTCTGCGCGGTGCCGCGGAAGCCCGCGATCCGCTCGTTGCTCGTGAAGGCCAGCAGCAGCCGCTTGCCGTGCGCGTCGACCTGCGACGCGAGCGCCAGGGTGTCACCCTGCTGGAAGGGCGCGGCAGGGTCGGCGATCGTCGAGTCGGTGGCGTCGAGCAGCAGCTCGCCGCGCGCGCAGAGCCGCAGCACCCCGAAGGCGGTGCGGGCGTCGCGCTGCTCGGCGAAGGCCTCGAGCGCGGTCTGCACGTCCTCGCGGACGACGAGCTGGGTTCCGGGTGCGGCGCCGTTCATCCGCCCCACGCTACCGATCGCTACTTGACGAGCGGGAAGAGGATCGTCTCGCGGATGCCCAGGCCGGTGATCGCCATGAGCAGGCGGTCGATGCCCATGCCCATGCCGCCGGTGGGCGGCATCGCGTGCTCGAGCGCGGCCAGGAACTCCTCGTCGAGGCTCATCGCCTCGTCGTCGCCGCGGGCCGCGAGCTTCGCCTGCTCGACGAAGCGCTCGCGCTGGATGACCGGGTCGACGAGCTCGGAGTAGCCGGTGGCCAGCTCGAAGCCGCGGATGTAGAGGTCCCACTTCTCGACGACGCCGGCCTTCGTGCGGTGGTCGCGCACGAGCGGGGAGGTGTCGACGGGGAAGTCCATGACGAACGTCGGGCGGGTGAGCCCGTCCTTCACGAAGTGCTCCCAGAGCTCCTCGACGTACTTGCCGTGGCTGGGAACCTTGACGGTCACGTCGTTGGCAGCGGCGAGCGCCTCGAGCTCGGCGAGCGGGGTGGCGGGGGTGATCTCGACGCCGGCGGCCGCGCTGAGCGACTCGTACATGTCGATGCGGTCCCAGTCGCCGCCGAGGTCGAACTCGGTGCCGTCGGCCCAGGTGACCACGTGCGTGCCGGCGACGGCCAGCGCGGCGTTCTGGATGAGCTGCTGGGTGAGGTCGGCGATGCCGTGGTAGTCGCTGTAGGCCTGGTAGGCCTCGAGCATCGCGAACTCGGGCGAGTGCGTCGAGTCGGCGCCCTCGTTGCGGAAGTTGCGGTTGATCTCGAAGACCCGCTCGAGCCCGCCGACGACGGCGCGCTTCAGGAACAGCTCGGGCGCGATGCGCAGGAACAGCTCGGTGTCGAAGGCGTTGGAGTGCGTGACGAAGGGGCGCGCGGCGGCGCCGCCGTGCACGGTCTGCAGCATCGGGGTCTCGACCTCGAGGAAGTCGTGGCTCGCGAAGGTCGCGCGCAGCGAGCTGTTGACCCGGGCGCGCGCGATGGCGGTGTCGCGGGCCTGCTCGCGGGCGATGAGGTCGAGGTAGCGCTGGCGCACCCGCGTCTCCTCGCTGAGCTCGCCGTGCAGGTTCGGCAGCGGCAGCACGGCCTTGGCGGCGATGGCCCAGTCGGAGGCCATGACGCTGAGCTCGCCGCGACGCGAGGAGATGACCTCGCCCGAGACGAAGAGGTGGTCGCCGAGGTCGACGAGCTCCTTCCAGCGCTGCAGGCTCTCCTCGCCGACGTTCGCCAGCGAGATCATGGCCTGGATGCGCGCACCGTCGCCCGACTGGATCGCCGCGAAGCAGAGCTTGCCGGTGTTGCGCAGGTGCACGATGCGGCCGGCGACGCCGACCTGCACGCCGCTCGCCTCATCCGGCTGCAGCGCGCCGAAGCGCTCGCGCACCTCGCCGACCCGGTGCGTGATCGGCAGGGTCACGGGGTAGGCCTCGCCGCCGTCGGCGATGAGCCGCTCGCGCTTGGCGAGGCGCACGGCCTTCTGCTCGCTGACCTCCTCGGAGCTCAGCTCGGCGGGGGCGGCGTTCACGGGGGCGTCGTTCATGGTGACCTTCTGCTGCGGGGGATGCCGACGAGTCTACCGAGCAGCGGATGCGCGCCGTCGGAGTCCTGCTGCGCCCGGGCGGGGAGGAGCCGCAGTCACCTGCACCCCCTTTCGAGGGGTGCCGTTCACCGGGCGGTCCCGCGCCGGTCACCGCCCCCTGCTCGAATGCGGGAGCCCCCTCGGGCAGCCCTCCACCTCCGAACGAATGGAACCCCGTTGCGTCCCCCTCGCATCCGACCGCTCGCCGGCGCCGCGCTCGCGGCCACGATCGCGGGCTGCGCGATCCTGCCGATCGCCGCGCCCGCATCCGCTCAGCCGCAGCATCCTGCCGAGGCGGTCTCAGCCGCCGACACCGGCAGCCGCTTCACCCTCGCCGTGCTGCCCGACACGCAGTTCTACTCGCGCTACGCCTACGACCAGTTCGAGCCCCGCTACGGCTCGAACCCGTTCCAGGTGCAGACCGAGTGGCTCGCGGATCACAGCGACGAGCTCAACATCCCCTTCGTCGCGCACCTCGGCGACGTCGTCGACCGCGTCGGCGTCGCGAGCGAGTGGCGGGCCGCCGACGCCGCCATGGGCGTGCTCGACGACGCGCAGCTGCCCTACTCGATCCTGCCCGGCAACCACGACGTGCGGAACTCGAACGACCAGGTCGTCGACACCGACTACGACCTCGCGAACGAGCCCTACCTGCAGACGTTCACGAAGGAGCGCGTCGAGGGGCAGCCCACCGAGGGCGGCACGGATGCGACGGGCCTCAACCAGTTCCAGGTCTTCGAGGCGGAGGGCCAGGAGTACCTGACGCTCGCGCTCACCTGGCGCGCCTCCGACGCGACGATCGCCTGGGCGCAGGGCGTCATCGACGCGCACGCCGGGCTGCCGACGATCCTGACCACGCACTCGCTGCTGGCCATCGAGTCGGATCAGACGACACCGCTGCGCACGCCCTACGGCGAGCAGCTCTGGGATTCGCTGATCCGCGGCAACGACCAGATCTTCCTGACCCTCAACGGGCACTCGCACGGCGCCACCCGCGAGGTGCGGCTGAACGACGCCGGGCACGAGGTCACCCAGGTGCTCATGGATTACCAGATGGCGTACGACGGCGGCAACGGCTACCTCGGACTGCTCGAGTTCGATCTCGACGCGGATCGCATCGACGTGCAGACCGCGTCGCCGTGGGTCGTGCGCAAGGAGGCCGAGCAGCTGACGACCTACGACCAGCCGTTCCTCGAGGGCCAGCACCAGCAGTTCTCCATCCCGCTCGACTTCGACGAGCGCTTCCCGGGCTTCACTCGGGTGGAGGGCACGCAGCCCGACCTCGGCCAGGCGGCCCGGGACATCCTGCTCGACGGCTTCACCGGTCTCGACCCGATCACGACGGCGCAGCCCGGATCGACCGAGGACTACATCCGCACGCCCGGCACGCTGGCGCACTGGCGCCCCGGCGCCGCGGGCGACCTCGCCGAGGGCGGCGTCGTGCCCGACGTCGCGGGCGGCAGCGACCTCGTGCGCGCCGGCAGCGGCGCACCGGTCACGGTGACGGCGGATGCGCACGCGTTCTCCGCGGCCGGCGCGGCCACCTGCTTCACGGGCGGCGACGGCGCCGGCTACCTCACCACGGCGGCCGACGCGGCGATCAACGACGCCAACCTCTCCGACGGCTACACGCTCGAGAGCTTCGTGCAGCTCGACGCGGGCTGGGACGCGAGCGCCGACGGCTGGAGCAAGTTCCTCGTGCGCTCGGGCAACCGCACCGGGTTCCCGGAGTTCCCGCTCGGGCAGTGGGACAACACCGCATCCCCCACCGCGCTCGGCGTCTCGAACCTGCGCGAGTTCCAGTACTCGACCCTCGTCGACGATGTCGCCCGCGGCGACCAGACGGCGTGGTCGGGCGAGATCATGGCGGGCACCTGGCTGCACGTCGCGATCGTCAACGACGCCGAGGCCGGCACCATCACGATGTTCGTCGACGGCGCCCCGGTGCTGCGCAACGTCGCCGCCTCGGACGGCATCGCGGGCATGGCGGAGCAGGGCCTGCCCTGGGTGATCGGCACCGACTGGGTGGACGACACGGCGAAGAACGGCTGGAACGGCTGCGTCGGCGAGACCCGCGTCATCGACCGCGCGACCACGCCGGACGAGTGGCTCACCGCCCGTCCCGCCGTCGACGGCGTGCAGCTCATCACGGAGCGCCTCACCGTCGGCGACGACCCGGTGCTCACCGGCACCGGCACGCCCGGCGCGACCGTGACGCTCGGCGGTGATCTCGCCGGCTCGGCCGTCGTGGGCGAGAACGGCGCCTGGTCGCTCGAGGCCGCGACAGCCGCCACCGCGAGCCCTGCCGGCGTCATCGCGCGCGCCGCGGCGACGGCCGAGCCCACTCTGCGCGCCGGCACCTACGCGGTCACGCTGACCCAGGCCTTCGGCGCTCGTGCGGGTACGCCGGTCGACGCCACCGTCACGGTCGTGGCGGCGGACGTCACCGACCCGGGCACGGCTCCCGGCCAGGGCGGGACCGGCGAGGGTGACGGCAGCAGCGACGGAACGGCCCCGGGCCAGGGCGGCACGGCCGCCGACGGAACCGGCGTCGACCGCCTCGAGGAGACGGGCGCCGCCGGCGTGCCGGTGCTCGTGGGGCTCGGGGCGCTGCTCCTGGCAGCGGGAGGCATCCTGCTGATCGCGCACCGACGCGGCCGAAAGGCCTGACGATGCCGGAGGGGGCCGGTCGCGTTCACGGCCGGCCCCCTTCTCGCTTCTCGTGAACCGACGAGCTCGGCTCAGCCGGTTCGAGCGGCCCTCGGCGCCAGCTCAGCCGATCGCCTCGAGCAGCGCCGCCGCGAGCTCGGCCGGCTTCGTGAGCTGCGGCCAGTGCCCGGTCGGCAGCTCGATGACCGTGCGCTGCTCGGTCGCCGCCCACTCGGCGGCGAGGGGCGCGCCCTGGTCGACGAACTGCTGCACGAGCTCGGCCGGGTAGGAGGTGGTGATTATGACCGCAGGGATCGCACGACGCGCTGCGTCGTTGACGAGCACCGCGGGATCGGTGGCCACGTGCGCCGGCTGCGGCACCGCGATGGATTGGAACAGCTCGCGCAGCTCGGGCGTGAGGTCGCGCAGGTCCGGCTCGTCGAAGGCCGCCCAATCGGGCAGCGGGATCTGCCCGTCGACGGCGGGCAGCTCGTCGTTGATCGGCTGGCCGTGCGACGGCGGCGCGCTGTCGACGTAGACGAGCCTGCGGATCAGCTCTGGGTGCGCATCCGCCGCTCCCGCGATGACGCTCGCCCCGCCGCTGTGGCCGACGAGCGTGACCGGCTGCCCGGCGGCCGCGATCGCCTGCACCACCGCGCCGACGTGGTCGGCGAGGGTGATGCCGGCGCGGTCGGCGTCGGGCGATTCGAGCCCGGGCAGGGTCACCGCGAGCACGTCGTGGCCCGCCGCCTCGAGGGCGGGCACCACCGCGCTCCACGACTCCGCCGTCAACCAGAAACCGGGCACCAGGATCACCGTCATGGGGCCAGGTTAGGAGCGACCACCGACAGCGGGCACGGGGTCGGAGCGAGCCCTCAGCCGATGAGGATGCGCCCGTTGTCGATGAGCCGGGTCGTGCCGACCCGGGCGGCGATGAGCACCTGGGCGGGACCGCGATGGTCGTCAGGCACGCCCGCGAAGGTGTCGGGGTGGACGACCGCGAAGTAGTCGAGCTCGACGAGCCGCTCCCCCATCGCGACGGACTGGGCCGCCGCCACCACCGCGTCGACGCCGCGGTCGGCGCTCGACTCGGCGGCCTCGAGCATCGTCGGGATGACCCGGGCGGCGCGGCGCTCGTCGGCGCTGAGGAAGCGGTTGCGGCTCGACAGCGCGAGGCCGTCGTCGTCGCGCACGGTCTCGACGACCTCCTGGCGCACCGGCAGGTCGAGGTTCTCGATCATGCGGCCGACGAGGAACGCCTGCTGGGCGTCCTTCTGCCCGAAGAGCACGACGTCGGGCTGCACGATGTTGAGCAGCTTGGTGACGACGGTCAGCACGCCGTCGAAGTGGCCGGGGCGCGAGCGGCCCTCGAAGGTGTTCGCGACGCCGCCGGCGGTGACGCGCGTCTCGCTGCCGCCGCGCGGGTACATCGCGGCGGCGCTCGGCGCGAAGAGGAACGGCACGCCGGAGTCGCGCAGCACGCGCAGGTCGTCGTCGAGGGTGCGCGGGTACTGGTCGAGATCCTCGCCCCGACCGAACTGCAGCGGGTTGACGAACAGCGAGACGACGACGATGTCGGCCAGCTCCTGCGCCCGCTCGACGAGCGCGAGGTGGCCGTCGTGCAGGGCCCCCATGGTCGGCACCAGGGCGATCGAGCCGGCGTCGCCGTTCATCGCGGCCTCCGCGGCGGCCTGGGCGAGCTGCTCGCGCAGCTCGGCGATGCTGTCGATGAGGACGGTCATGGTGGTGCTCCTTCGGGCGGCCGAATGGCCGCACCGATCGTACCGTCGAGCCGCTGCGCCGGCCTGACGCCGGCCGCGACGGGGCGCTTCGGCGACGACGGGGCGTGCGCCCGCATGCCCCGTCGTCGCGAACGCGCCCCGAAGCGGAGGAAGGGGTCGAGCGGAGGGAGAGGTCGAGCGGAGGGAGGGCTCAGGCGGAGGCGGTCGCCAGCGCCGCAGCGAGCGCCGGCGGGAGCGCCGGCACGGGCCGCGGGTCGAGGTGCACGCCGGCGATCATGCAGCGCACCGAGCCGCCGGCGAGCTCGATCGTGGGCACGGGCACGGCGACGATGCGCGTGGTGCGCTCGATGCGCATCCGCTGCTCCGCGGTGAGGGCCGCGGCGGCGCGCTCGGACATCGCCAGGAAGCGACCGGAGGCGCCCTCGAGCTCGATCGCGTTGCCGGCGAAGTCGCGCAGCTGCGCGGCGCTCAGCTCGATGAGGTCGCGCCGGCGGCCGAGCCGCTCCCGCACCTCGTCGCGGCGGCGGGGATCGCGGATGCGGTCGAGCCCGATCAGCGCGACGTCGGCGCCCACGCAGAGCATGACGTTGGAGTGGTAGATCGGCACGCCCTGCTCGTCGACCGCGTCGAAGGCCATCGGCTCGAAGCCGAAGTGGGTGCAGAAGCGCTCGAGGGCGACCGGGTCGGCGCGGTGCGATCGGGCGACGTAGGCGATGCGCGCGTCGTGGTCGAGCACCATGGCGCCCGTACCCTCGAGGAACACGTCGTCGCGTTCGAGGCCCGAGTAGTCGATGACGTCCTGCACCCGGTAGCACTCCTTGAGCAGCTCGACGACGTCCCAGCGGCGCTCGCCCCGGCGGCTCGGCGCGAACATCGGGAAGACCGCGACGTGCCCGCCGGCATGGGTCGAGAACCAGTTGTTCGGGAACACGCTGTCGGGGTGGGCGCCCGTCTCGTCCTCGAAGAGGTGCACGGTCACGCCCTCGGCCGTCAGCCGCTCGGCGAGCGCGGTGACCTCGTCGTACGCGCGCCGGGCCACGACGTCGGCGGGCTCGGACGCCGGTCGCTGGAAGGCGTTGTCGGCGGCGGTCTGCGCGTTCGGGGCGAAGCGGTGCGGGCGGACCAGTACGACCGCCGACGGCGCCTGGGCGGACACGGTCAGCCGACCGGTACGCGCGCGGCGACCATGCCGAAGAGGTCCTTCGGGTCCTCCGGCTCGGCGACGAGGTCGATGTCGGTCGAGAAGCGGGTGCCGCGGGTCTCGTCGCGCAGGAAGCGCAGCGCCGAGAAGTCCTCGATGGCGAAGCCGACGGAGTCGAAGACGGTGATCTGCGCATCCGATCGCCGTCCCGGCTCGAGGCCCTGCACGACCCGCCACAGCTCGGTGACGGGCGAGTCGGCGGGCAGCTGCTGGATCTCGCCCTCGATGCGGGTCTGCGGCTCGAACTCGATGAAGACGTCGGCCATGCCGAGGATGGCGGCCTCGAGCTCGGTCTTGCCGGGGCAGTCGCCGCCGATCGCGTTGATGTGCTGGCCGGGGCGGATGTCGGATGCGTGCAGCACAGTCGCGAGGGCCTTGTCGGCCGTGCAGGTGGTGATCACGTCGGCGCCCTCCGCCGCCTCGGCCGCGGACCCCGCGGCGAGCACGCGGAAGCCGAGCGGCGCGAGGTTGCGCTCGAGCTTGGCGACCGCGCGCGGGTCGACGTCGTAGACGCTGAGCTCCTCGATGCCGAGCGCTGCGCGCATGCCGAGCGCCTGGAACTCCGCCTGGCTGCCGGCCCCGATGAGGGCCATCCGACGCGAGCCCTGGCGGGCGAGATGCCGCGCGGCCATCGCCGAGGTCGCCGCGGTGCGCAGCGCCGTCAGCAGGGTCATCTCGGCGAGGAAGACGGGGTAGCCGTTGTGCACGTCGGCGAGCACGCCGAAGGCGGTGACGGTCTGGAAGCCGCGGCCCGGGTTCGAGGGGTGCCCGTTGACATACTTGAACGAGTAGGTCTCGTGGTCGCTCGTCGGCATGAGCTCGATCACGCCGAAGGGCGTGTGGCTCGCCACCCGCGGCGATTTGTCGAACTGCTGCCAGCGGCGGTAGTCGTCCTCCACCGCGTGCGACATCCGCTCGATGATGCGTTCGGCGCCGGTCTCCACGATCCAGCGCACCATGCTCCGCACGTCCACGAACTCGGTCATCTCGACACCTCTCCCTCGGTGCCTCGACGCTATTCCTGGTCGGTCTGCACGCTCCATTGCCGCAGTGCTCGACTTCTGCCTCCGAACCGCTCACTCTGCGACGCCGAGACCTACACTCTGCTCATGAGCGAACTCAGCGACCTCGACCGCCGCCTGCTCGCCGCCCTGCGCGAGGACGGCCGCATGCCCGTGGCCGAGCTCGCCCGCCGGCTGCAGGTCGCGCGCGCCACGGTCACCACGCGGCTCGACCGCCTCGTGGCGAGCGGCGTCATCGTGGGCTTCAGCGTGCGGGTGCGCGACGAGGCCGCGGTCGACCGCATCCGGGCCATGTCGCTCATCGAGGTCGAGGGGCGGTCGACGGATGCGGTCATCCGCACCCTGCGCGGCTTCCCCGAGATCGCCTCGCTGCACTCGACCAACGGCGCCTGGGACCTCGTCGCCGAGCTGCGGGTGGACACGCTGGCGGAGTTCGACCGGGTGCTGGGGCGCATCCGCGGGGTCGACGGGGTGCTCAACAGCGAGACGAGCCTGCTGCTCAGCTCCGTGCTGCGCTGACGGCGCTACCCGAGCTCCTCCGGCGGCAGCAGCGGCCCGCGGCTCGAGGCCTGCAGCGCCTGCTCCACGGAGGAGCGCACGAGCGGACCGAGCACGCGGCCCGGCGCGTCGATGCCGATGCCCTCGAGCAGGCCCACGGCCTGGTCGACGATCGCGCGCGAGAAGCCCGTCGCGGTGGCGATGGCCTCGGCGTAGGCGGCGCGGTCGCGCTCGGCGACGAGCACGGGCTCGGCGCCCATCTCGACCACGAGCGCCTGGCCGATCGGCTGCACCGGGGCCGGGGCCGTCACGGCGCACCAGCTCTCGCGCAGCCGCACGAGGTCGATCGAGGTGCCGGTGAACGACATCGCCGGGTGCACGGCCAACGGGATCGCGCCGGCCGCCATCGCGGGCGCCAGCACCGCGGTGCCGTACTCGGCCGCGGTGTGCAGCACGATCTGCCCGGGCTGCCAGGTGCCCGTCGCGGCGAGGCCCTCGACGAGCCCCGGCAGCTCCGCGGTCGGCACGGCGAGCAGCACGAGCTCGCTGCGCTCGACGACCCGTGGCACCTCGAGGATCGGCGCGCCGGGCAGCATCACCTCGGCGCGGTCGCGGCTCGCCTCGCTGACGGCCGAGATGCCGGTGAGCGCGTGGCCCGCGCCGGCGAGCGCGGCGCCGAGCACCGGCCCGACCCTGCCCGCGCCGATCACGCCGACGCCGAGGCGCCCCGATCGCTGCCCGCTCATCGCGCGCCTCCCATCCGCTCGTCGTCCTGTCGTTCGTGGTCGTGTCGTTCGTCGCCAGCCGCATCGGTGCGACTCGTGGCGAGGTCGGGCGACGTCGCGTCGCCACGACTCGCACCGCTGCCACCGGCGGAGCCAGCAGGGACAGGGCGAGCGGATGCGGGCGCCCGCCCCCATCGATCGCTCGTCTCCTCGCGGGTCGCCGCCACCGCCGCCGCCGCGTAGCGCGCGAGGTCCGCGTCGAGCTGCGCGCGGTCGACGGCGCCGAGCGTCGGACGCACCGGGCCGGCCACGGTGTGCAGCTGCAGCACGCCCAGGTCGAGCAGCCGCAGCACCGGCCCCTGGCGCACCGCGGTGCTCTGCACCCGGGCCAGCGGCACGATCGTGAGGCTGCGCCACACCGCGCCCTTGCGCAGCAGCACCGCCGAGCCGCCGAGGTGGGCGCCGTTGCGGCGCCACGAGAAGGGCCGCAGCCATGCCGCGCGACGCGGCGAGGCGCTGAAGCCGGGTGCGCCGCCGGGGGCGAGCAACGCCAGCTCGAGCAATCCGCGGCCACGCACCGCGGCGGCGTCGGAGTCGGCACCCGAACCCGCACCCGCGTCCGCATCCGCTTCGGTACCGGCGGAGGCCGAGGCCGAGGAGCCAGCCGCCGCCGAGGCCGCTCCGTCGAGCCCGCGGCCCAGGCCGGCCTCGAGCCCGGGCAGCAGCAGCGCGAGCACCGCGAGCGCGTCCTCCGTCGTGCCGACCGGCAGCAGCGTCGTGTTGGCCTGACCCGCGGCGCCCTGCGCGCTCGAGTGCGAGGCGCGGTTGACCTGCAGCTGCCACCAGCCGACCGGGCGCCACAGCAGCGGCTGCACGATCTGCACCGAGTGCACGCGGCCGGGCGGCAGCGTCTCGCTCGTCGTCGAGGCGAGGCCGTAGCTCACCCGCACGCCGTCGCGGCTCGGCACGATGCGGTAGCGCAGCGAGCGCAGCAGCTTGCTCGCGGTCACACCCGCGAAGGCGATCAGCGCGGGCAGCACCGCGACGAGCACCACGTACTCCTGGAACACCGCGATGCCCACGAAGGAGGCGATGCCCGAGACGACGACGAAGAGCGTGTAGCCGCTCAGCAGGATCGAGCCGAGCAGGCGACCGACCGGGATGCGCACGACGCTCTCGCCTTCGTCGCCCTCCTCGCCGGCGGTGAACTCGTGCACCGCGCGATCGACCAAGGCCGAGCCCGGCGCCGCGGTGCTCGGCGATGCCGGGCCGGAGGCTGCGCCCGAGGCCAGGCGCAGCACCTCGCCCCGCAGCGCGATCGCCGGGTCGCGGTGCAGGTACTCGAGGTTGACGTTCGCGTCCTGCCCCGCCTGGTTGATCTCGAGCTTCGAGGCGCCGAGCAGCCGCGCCAGCAGGGGCCGCGCCACGTTGATGCTCTGGATGCGGTCGAGCCGCGCCCGCCGGTTGCGCCGGAACACGACGCCCGAGCGCACCTCGACCACGTCGTCGGTGATGCGGAAGCTGTGCATGCGCCACGACAGCCAGTACCCCAGCACGAGCACGAGCAGCACGCCGAGCACCGCGAGCACGCCCCAGCCGAGCCAGCCGTGCCGCACCGCGAAGTCGAGCGGGTCCTCGGGGCCTCCGCTGCGCGGCAGGAACAACTCCACGAGCCGCTCGCGCAGGTTCGCGATGATCACGCCGATGATGGCGAGCAGCGCGATGCCGCCCTTCAGCAGCGGGGTCGCGGGGTGCAGCCGGTGCCACTCGCCGTCGGCCAGGCCGCGCGCGGCGGCGGCCGCCGCCGTCGGCACGTCGACGAGCGGAGCGGATGCGGATGCGGGCTGGCCCGCGTCCGCTCGCCCGTGCACCGGCCCGGCCGCGCCGAAGGGCTGACCGCTCGGCGGTGACCAGTCGATCGGGCGCGAGCCCTCGGACCGCGCACCGTCGCCGGACGGATCGCTCACAGCCCCGCCCGGCGGCTCTCGGCGACCGCGACGAGGTGGTCGCGCAGCTGCTCCGCATCCGCCTCCGGCAGTCCCGGGATCACGACCTGGGTCGCCGCCGCGGCCGTCACGAGGCGCAGCTCGCTGAGGCCGGCCAGGCGCGCTAGCGGGCCGCGGTTGATGTCGACCAGCTGCATCCGCCCGTAGGGCACCGCCGTGTACTTGCGCTGCAGCAGGCCGCGGCGGAACACGAGGTCGTCCTCGCGCAGCAGGTAGCCGATGGCGCGCACGCGGCGCGGCGTGAGGCCGGCGATCACCGCGCAGAGCACGAGCACCGCGATGCTCGCGGGCCACGCGAAGGGCAGCTCGAGCAGGTGCAGCGGCACGGTCGCGGCCTCGAGCAGCACCAGCAGCACGGCGGTGCCGACCAGGTCGATCGCGAGGTAGCGGCCGGAGACCCGGCGCCATTCGACGGCCGATCCGTCGACGGTCAGCCCCGCGGGCTCGAGGGGTTCGGCCACGGTGCGCTCCCGGGGATCGGCGATCAGGACGAGGGGGCCGGTTCCTGCTCCTCGTCGTCGGGCGGCAGCTGGCACATCGCCTCGGCCACGAGGGCGAGGGCGGTGAGCAGCAGCGCGCCCGCGATGGTCGCGCCGGTCGGCAGCACCGAGCCTACCCCCGCGCTCACGGGCCGGCTCAGCAGGAAGAGCAGCACCCCGCCCGAGGCTCCGGTCAGCAGCGCGCCGGTGATGGCCGAGGCCTTGGCCAGCATGAGCACCCGGGTCGCGTAGAACGGGTCGACCGGCTCCTTGCGGGTGCCCTTGACGACCCGGCGGATGGGCAGCGCCAGCACCACGAGCACGACGCCGATCGCCGCGAGGGCGACCGCGAGCGTGGCCGGCGGCACGAGCACGCTGCGGCCGGAGCCGGCCAGCGCCTCGTCGAGCAGCCATCCCGCGATCACGCCGAGCACGGCCGCGATCAGCAGGGTCGCCGGGCTCGTGCGCCTCATCGCCGCACTCCCCGCCTCATCCGCTCGACGTCTCGTCCGCTGGTCGTCAGGCCGTGGTGCCGTCGGGGCGCGGGGCGTCTCCGGGCAGGTCGATCTGCGGGGCGGGGGTGACCGCATCCGCGGAGCCCTCGCTCTGCACGGCGCCATCGGTCGCACCGGGGTCGACCGGCAGCGTCGCGGGCAGCTCGATCGGCGGCACGTCGCTGACGGGGCGCTCCTCGCTCGAGAGCCACTGCGCGCGCGGCGCGAGCTTCTCGACGTCCTTGAAGAGCTCGGCCAGCTGGTTGTGGTCGAGCGTCTCCTTCTCGAGCAGGTCCTTGGCGAGCGTGTCGAGGATGCCGCGGTTGGCGTTGATCACCCGGTAGGCCTCGTCGTGCGCCTGCTCGATGAGCTTGCGCACCTCGACGTCGACCTGACGGGCGACCTCGTCGCTGTAGTCGCGGCCGGCGCCCATGTCGCGGCCGAGGAAGACCTCGCCCGAGGACTGGCCGAGCTTGACGGCGCCGAGGGATGCGGTCATGCCGTAGTCGGTCACCATCTTGCGCGCGATGCCCGTCGCCTTCTCGATGTCGTTCGAGGCGCCGGTGGTGGGGTCGTGGAAGACGATCTCCTCCGCGACGCGGCCGCCCATGGCGTACGCGAGCTGGTCGAGCAGCTCGTTGCGGGTCACCGAGTACTTGTCCTCGAGCGGCAGCACCATCGTGTAGCCGAGGGCGCGGCCGCGCGGCAAGATCGTCACTTTCGTGACCGGGTCGGTGTTGCGCATCGCCGCGGCGGCGAGGGCGTGACCGCCCTCGTGGTACGCCGTGATCAGGCGCTCCTTGTCGTTCATCACGCGGGTGCGGCGCTGCGGGCCGGCCATCACGCGGTCGACGGCCTCGTCGAGGGCGCGGTTGTCGATCAGCTGCGCGTTGCTGCGCGCGGTGAGCAGCGCGGCCTCGTTGAGCACGTTCGCCAGGTCTGCGCCGGTGAAGCCCGGCGTCTTGCGGGCGAGCACCTCGAGGTCGACGCCCTCGGCCATGGGCTTGCCGGCCGAGTGCACCTCGAGGATCTTCTTGCGGCCCTCGCTGCCGGGGGCGTCGACGCCGATCTGGCGGTCGAAGCGGCCAGGGCGCAGCAGGGCGGGGTCGAGGATGTCGGGGCGGTTCGTCGCCGCGATGAGGATGACGTTGGTCTTCGGGTCGAAGCCGTCCATCTCGACGAGCAGCTGGTTGAGCGTCTGCTCGCGCTCGTCGTGGCCGCCGCCCATGCCGGCGCCGCGGTGGCGGCCGACGGCGTCGATCTCGTCGACGAAGATGATCGCCGGGGAGTTGGTCTTGGCCTGCTCGAAGAGGTCGCGCACGCGGCTGGCGCCGACGCCCACGAACATCTCGACGAAGTCCGATCCGCTGATCGAGAAGAAGGGCACGCCCGCCTCGCCGGCGACGGCGCGCGCGAGCAGGGTCTTGCCCGTGCCGGGAGGGCCGTACAGCAGCACGCCCTTGGGGATGCGGGCGCCGACGGCCTGGAACTTGGCCGGGTCCTTGAGGAAGTCCTTGATCTCGTGGAGCTCCTCCACCGCCTCCTCCGCGCCGGCGACGTCGGCGAAGGTGACCTGCGGGCTCTCCTTCGAGACCATCTTCGCCTTGGACTTGCCGAACTGCATGATGCGGCTCGAGCCGCCCTGCATGTTCGAGAGCAGGAACCAGAAGATGGCGCCGATGATGAGGAACGGGATGAGGATGCCGAGCATCGACAGGAACCAGTTGCCCTGGTCGACGACGTCGTCGTAGCCGTCCGAGAGGTCGGCCGAGGAGACCGCCTCGACGATCGCATCGCCGCGAGGCGTCGAGTAGTAGAACTGCACGTTCTCGCCGTTCTCACCCGCCTCGGTGAGCACCAGGTCGACGCGCTGCTCGGTGTCGCGGATCGTCGCGGTCTCCACCGTGTCGCCGTCGAGGAGCTCGAGGCCCTGCTCAACCGTGATGCGCTGGAAGCCGCCGCCCCCGAGGATGGAGAATCCGGCGAAGACCACGATCGCGGCGATCACGATGTAGGGGATCGGCCCGCGGAAGAACTTCTTGAAATCCATGGATGACCGGGCAGCCCGGACCTTTCTCGGGAGGTTGTGGCTGTCAGGCTAGCCGACGCCCGCTGTCCGGCCGCTCGGTGTTCGCTTGCGGCGGGATGTGGGGGCCCGGCCTACGAGTAGACGTGCGGAGCGAGGATGCCCACGCCGCGCAGGTTGCGGTATCGCTCCGCGTAGTCGAGGCCGTAGCCGACGACGAACTCGTCCGGGATGTCGAAGCCCAGGTAGCGCACGTCGATCTGCACCTTGGCGGCGTCCGGCTTGCGCAGCAGGGCGCACACCTCGACGGATGCGGCCCCGCGGCTGCGCAGGTTGCCGAGCAGCCACGAGAGCGTGAGCCCCGAGTCGATGATGTCCTCGACGATGAGCACCTTGCGACCGGTGAGGTCGGCGTCGAGGTCCTTGAGGATGCGCACCACACCGCTCGACTTCGTGCCGGAGCCGTAGGAGGAGACCGCCATCCAGTCCTGCGGGGCGTCGAGCTTGAGCTCGCGCGAGAGGTCGGCCATGACCATGACCGCGCCCTTGAGCACGCCCACCAGCAGCGGCGGCTCGTCGGCGTAGTCCGCCTCGATCCGCCGGCAGAGCTCGGCGATCTTCTCGTGGATCTGCGGCTCGGTGAGCAGCACTTCCTTCAGGTCTCCGGCGACGTCGTTGAGCTCCATGGTCCCTCTCCTCGATGCGACTGCGACAGCCTACGCGGTGGGGTCGGTGCCGGTGCTCGGCTGCGGGCTCGCGTCGGGAGACGTCGCGGTCGGCTCGGGGGCTGTCGCGGTCGGCTCGGGCGTGGTCGTGCTCGGATGCGCGCTCGCGTCCGCGGGGGCGGTCGCTGTCGCGCTCGCGTCCGCGCTCGCTGTCGCGCTCGCCTCGAAGCGCACGAGCAGCCCGTCGCGGCGCACGCGCACCCCGGGCAGGTCGATGGGGCCCTGGCCGCGCCAGTCGGTGACGAGGCGCGCGACCTCGAGGGTCTGCGAGCGCGAGGAGGAGAGCCCGAACTCGCTGGCGAGCACGTGCCGGATGATGCGCTGCCGCAGCGCCGGCGGGTTCGCCGCGAGCGCGCGGGACGAGACGGCGATGCCGGCCTCGCTGGGCTCGCACACGTCCTCGATGATCTCGTCGATCATCCCGGCGAAGGCGCGCTCGTCCTCGCGCAGCTGCTCGGCCGTGCGGGCGAGCGCCTCGGCGACGCCGGGCCCGAGCACGTCCTCGAGCAGCGGCAGCGCCTCCTCGCGCACGCGCACGCGCAGGTAGGCGGGGTCGGCGTTGTGCGGATCGGTCCAGGGCTCGAGCTGCTCCGCGGCGCACGCGGCGTGCGTCGTCGCCCGGCGCACGCCGAGCAGCGGCCGCACCAGGTCGCCGCTGAACGGCGCCATGCCCGAGAGGCTGCGCCCGCCGCTGCCGCGGCCGAGGCCCAGCAGCACGGTCTCGGCCTGATCGTCGAGGGTGTGGCCGAGCAGCACCGGCTCGCCTCCGGCGAGCGCCGCGATCGCGGCGTAGCGGGCGTCGCGGGCGGCCGCCTCCGGTCCGCCCTCCGAACCGACCTCGACGCGCACGACGCTCACGGGGTCGAGGCCCAGGCCCCGGGCCTGCTCGGCGGCGCGCTCGGCGACCGCCTCCGATCCGCTCTGCAGCGCATGGTCGACCACGATCGCGCCGGCGGTCAGCCCGAGCTTGGGCGCCTCGAACGCCACGGCGGCGGCGAGCGCGAGCGAATCGGGCCCGCCGCTGAGCGCCACGTGCACCGCGGTGACGGGCCGCTCGTCGCCCTCGTCGTGGTGGTGCCCGCGCACGATGTGCTCGCCGGCGAGCAGTCCCTGCAGCGCGACGCGCACGGCGAGCCGCACCTCGGCGACGGCGGGATGCAACGGTGGGCGCAGCGCGTCGGTCATGCGCCCCACGGTATCGGTGCGCCGCGCGCTGCAGCCTCGGTGCCGCGGTTCGTCCGGACGCTGCCGCTCGTCCGGGCGCCGCCGCTCGTCCGGGCGCCGCCGCTCGTCCGGGCGCCGCCGCTCGTCCGGACGCTGGCGCTCGTCCGGGCGCCGCCGCTCGTCCGGGCGCCGCCGCTCGTCCGGATCCTGCCGCTGCCGCGCTCCTCCTCCCGCCGGCCCATCCCCTCCTCCCACGCCGCCCTGTCGCCTTCGCGCTACGCCGCCCCGCCCTCGCGCCACCCCGCCCCGCCCCGCGCCGCGCGTTTGCCTGCCTGCACGCCTGCCCTGCCTCACACCCCGACACAGCCATTTGCCAAACGACGGAGATTTCGGCCCCGGCATTGCGTTGGCATGATGTGCAGCGGTTGACCCGTCCGTCTGCGACCGGAACTCCGTCGTTCGGCAGATCCGGGTGCGCCATCGGCGCGGCGAGCGGACGAGCGTGGACGCAGCGCGGGTCGAGCAAGATGCAGCGAAGTGGGCCGGGCGGCAGCGGGCACGCCGGAGACGCGGGGAGCGATCGATGCGGTCCCGGGCCGACAGCAGCGGGTTGCGCTCGACAGCGGGTAGCGGAGCGGAGGGCGGAAACCGCCGGATCAGGATGCGAGGTGGTCGCCGCGACGGAGCGCCGCCATGATCGCGGCGGAGACCGTCTCGAAGTCGCGCTCGACCATCCGAGCCGAGACGCGCAGCGTGCGGTAGCCGAGGATGCTCGCGAGCGCGTGCCGACGACGATCAGCCTCGAACTGCGCAGCGCCCGAATGGAACTGCTCCCCGTCCACCTCGACGATCTGGCAGTCGCCGAGTACGAAGTCGACCTTGCCCACGCCCTCGATCAGCCGCTGCTGGACGATGTCGATGTCGACGCCGAGCAACCAGAAGTGCACGATCGATTCCGCCCCGCTGCCGCTGAGCCTGCTGGCCGCAGCGAAGCGCGGGTCGACCGTGCGGGCGAACGAGGCTCGCAGCGACTCTGCTTCGGCGCGCGAGAGCAGACGCTTCGCCAGGGCGGATTCGAAGGCGGCGAAGAGCTCGGCTGGCGCGAGCCTGGAGGCGGCGCGCAGGAGCGCATCCGCAATCGGTTCGGCGAAGGGCGCGGAGCGCTCGATCCGCGCCGCGTCCCAGTGCACCTGAACCAGACCGGGGCGGAGACGCCGGCGGGCATCCTCGGGCATTCGGAGCGCCCGACTGTGCGGGAGCACGGCGATCTCGAGCGGATGCACTCCGTGCGGCAGCCAGACACCGTGCGCGCGGAGCGCCGAGAGCCCGGCGAGGTGGCCGCCGATCCGGTAGGCGGCGAGGCCGGTTTCATCCTGCCGAGCCACGCTGTAATGACCCTGTCGCACTCGGACGATGTCACCGTCGCGCACGGCGAGCGCCAGTCCGTATCGCGTGTGGCCGAGTTGGAGCAGCTCGCGAGTTCGCGCGGTGCCGCCGAGGAGCACGAGATCGGCGAGCAGCTGCATCCCTCGACTCTGCAGCGCGCTGCGAGGGCCTCCGTCGACCGTGTTCGATGCCGTGAACCCCGGCCTCGACTGCGACGTGTGGAGGAGCCGTAAGGGCCCAGCTGAGCCCCATCCGCTTCGACCCATCGCGGCCGGGCCGTGCGCCAAACGACGGAGTTCCAGCCCCCTTCGTGCCACCGGAGACGCGTGCAGCGCTTGATCGGCCGACATCCGCTCGAAACTCCGTCGTTTGGCGAAGGTGGGCGCGGGGCGTAGGTAGCGCGCCGAGG
>Ga0265798_10003080_pt1 | contig 24027 bp, 28 predicted proteins | sample P3T30metagenome_FD_192430 | JGI IMG/M metagenome (GOLD analysis project Ga0265798, IMG submission 192430) | Plant litter microbial communities from East Loma Ridge, Irvine, California - P3 T30 | ecosystem: Environmental > Terrestrial > Plant litter > Unclassified | place: USA: California...
AACAGAGGGACAATCGCACGCCTAAGCAGCGTTGCTGGGATAATGAGTCCGCTAGGATCGGGGAAACCCTCAGCGACCTCGATCGGCGTGCGATCGATCTGAAATGCAGCCAGCGCTAGCGATTAAACTTTATGCAAAACTTTTGATTTTCGCATCACGAACGGCGGCTTTGGGGATCGGCGGGACAAGCCTCGAATGACCGACTTTGGGCGAAAGCGGACATAGGCTTGTCGCGTAAGTGCTAAGTTTTGCAACAGCTAGGACAGCGTTCAGCCTTTAGCTGATCAATCGTCGCACAACTCCGTTGCAAAACGATGTGGTTTCAGAACAGATTTGCGACAGCCTACCTAAGCGATCAACGTCGTCGGGGTACGGCACAAGCAGGATCAGCTCCTACCGGATATGCTCCATCTTGAGACCTTTAACTTTTACCTTCTTCCACTCGCGATCAGCAGTAAGGGCGGGAACGCCAAGTAGGATCGCAAGAGCTAAACAGGAGCGATCGCCGAGACCGCGCCCAAACTCCTTTGTCTGAGCGTGCAGCTCAGCAGCCGCATACGCTGCCTCCGCATCGTGAGGGCGTACATCGAGACGAAGTTCGTCTAGGATCTCACGAACAGTGGCTGCGCCCAAACCACCAAGCAACAGTTCTTTGATAACCTCTTGCAGGTTGACGGCAGAGATCGCTGCTCGTCCGACGTGAGGTGTGACCTTGTCGGCGCCTGGTTCATCCCGGACCAGCGCCAGCACCGCAGATGCATCCATCACAACAGACGTCATGCCGAATCTCCGGGCCGGTCCGAATGCGAGGACCCGCCTGCCTCGGTGACGGCCTCGGCCTTGCGATCGGATAGGAAGTCGTCGATTGTTCGAGCCTGCTTGGCATGCTCCCGATAAAGCGCCTGAGCGCGAGAGACCCCATGACCGATCGGTGACAGACGAACCTGGTCGTCCTCAACAGTCAAGATGACCTTCGCATCTCCATGAAGCCCCATTGCCTTGCGAACTGAAGCCGGCAGAATCATTCGACCGTTACTGGCCACTTTTACGTCTATAGACTGGGTAGCCATCGGGACGCTCTTCCTCAATGCGTTGAAGGATGACTATGCCATCTCAATGCATGTGACACAATGTGGGTTTCGACATTGCGCCTGAACTAGCATGCCCTCTATGTCAGTCCGGGTATACCCTGAGTGGGCATGGGCTTTGGTACACAAAACCCGCTCAAACAGGGTCGGTAGCAGAGAAATCGGACACCTCATTATGAGGGTCTAGAGTCTGCCTGAACACATTAGGGGTGCGCGTCTGACATTGCTGCGTCAGCCTCTGCCTGTCGACGGCGATCACGAGCAATCTTGGCGAGCAGCGTTCGACTGCACCCAGTCGCATCCATTATATCGCGCCAGCTTCGGCCATCGCGAAGAAGGCTCGAGATCGCAGCGTTGCGGGTCTTGTTCTCGGGACGCCCCTTATAAAGGCCCGCTGCCTTGGCTTTTGCGGTGCCTTCGGCTTGTCGACGACGGCGATCCTCATAGTCCTTACGGGCAACCGCGGCGAGTACGTCCAACATCATGGCGTTGACCGCTGCGAACATTCGGCCGGTGAACTCATCCGTCGGTGCCGTCAGGATCCACGACGTTGGCAGGTCGAGTGCAACAACCCGGACCTGCTTGGCGTCGATTAGATTCCGCAGTTTGATCCAGTCTGGGGAGGTGAGGCGGGAAAGCCGATCAACCTGCTCGACCAAGAGCACGTCTCCCGGCTCGCAATCCGAAAGCAGGCGGAACAGCTCTGGCCGGTGAAGCTTGGCTCCACTTTCGTTTTCGACATAGCGGGCCGCAATCCGAAGCCCGTGCTCGGTCGCAAACACGTCGAGGGCGCTCTTGGCGCGCGACGCATCCTGTTCGGAGGTAGAAGCGCGAAGATAGGCTCGGATAAACATCCCGTAGTCTGCTATATGTGGTACTTATTAGTCTAGTCCTTTTTACGCCGTCAGGACGGGATTAAAGTACCAGCTATTGAGAGGTCTGCGAAAGGCATACCCTACGAGTACCCCCTTATACAGCAAGGCAGCCGTTCGGCTTCCGCCCAATGCCGGTCATTCGAGGCTTGTCCCGCCGATCACGAACGCGGAAAATGATTGATCGTTAGCCAGGCTCGACAGGAACTCGGAGCCGTTTCGTTGGGGGCAGCTCAAGCGATGTAAGACTTTTCTTCAACCAACTCTGGATTTCGATAGTTTTGCTGACAAAGCCCGATGCGAAAAAAAGCACCCAAAAGCCTACCGCAAAGACCCACCCCCACTTGTGATCTGGACCAGCAGAGAGCTGAATTACTAGCCCCGCAGTCATTGATATTGCTGTCGCTATGTAGAACCAAAAGCGGCAATCCAATTTATAGGCCACTGTGATGCCTTCGCATTCTTGGTGCAGCCGCAGCACGCAAACCCCCAACGCGTTGAACATCCAACCTCCGCCCTCGGGGCGCGGCTTAGTTTCCCCACCTTTGACTTGCGGAATAAACTCGATCGTATCGCTCGCCATCGTGATGGTATCGACAGTCTGCGCTAATAGTGCCGCTCGAAGGCGTTCCATGACTTCCTGAGTCGATTTTAGCTGCGTGTGCCGAACTGTCAGTTGGCCAGTGATGGACAGCGGGAATGGCATGCGGCTGGCCTACTGCATCACTGTGAATCATGTGTTTATGATCGGAACGATCCGACCATTCACACCGACTTACCTGGGTGGACGTGCTTGGCCGCCCGCTTTGCACTCTGACAGCCGTCCCAAACACCTAGATCGGGCGTCAGCCGACTGACTGCTTTGCCTCCGCTGATGCAAAACTTTTGATTTTTGCATTACGAATGGCCGGGATGGGAAGGAAAGCGGACTGGCGGCTCGGGAGGCACAGACGAATACCCGCCGTTAGATACACGATACGATAATCTGTTTGGCTGCATCAACGGCGGATGAGGGATTTACTGCTCACGATCTGGTTTACATGGCAGGCAATAACGTCTCCGTTTTATCCAGACTCCGTGAAGGTCAAAGAAGCTCAGCAGTGGCTTAGTGACCATCTGCGTGTCGGCGATCGACTTACTTGGGGCCACTACTGTTGGATGCACTGCCTAGTTCGACTGAGCATGGAAGGCGATCGCAAGCTTCTCGGTCTCGCCCAAGGCCTTGTGCCACTTAGCTTTATCGCCCCCGACGGCGCCGATGATTACTTGGACCAAGAGGTCGCGCAGTTCGTAGGGGTGTGGACACTGGCCATAAGACGAAGATGGCGGGCCGGGCCGCATTAGTCGAGGATGATCCCATCGATAAGGGTGGAGCGACATACGGACGAACAAGAACGCTGTCGCTTCGGTATGATGACGGATACGCTGAGTCGTAACCCTATGCCCCTTGCCATGCTTCGTCAGGATACCGCCGGTGCGACTTTGCACGTTGTCCGCCGCATAGATACCCAATCGGTTAGCCGCAGATGGAGCGTTCAGTGAACCCGTTGAAGTTCGTCGTTTTCATCATCTGGACAGTGGGGTTCGTGCTCGGCGGCCTTATCGTGCTATCCATCTCCACGATGGGCGACTGTCTGGAAGGCCCGAAACATGCGGCATGCGTAATACTGACGAAGAGAACTTTTTGCGTGATAGCAACCATCGAAGTAGTGGTTTATGTCAGATTGACGTGGTCTTTGTTTCTGCCAAGCGGGCGGAACCGGTAGGCAAGTAGCGGTTCGGTTTAGGCTCCCCACTCTAGACCTTCTTCGTCCAGATAGAAGGCGTGGGGGTCGTAAACTGGCTCAATTGCGGGACGCATGGGTCGAGGCTGCGCAGGCGGGGGAACATCAGGGACCGGGCCGGGCAGGGTAGCGTACGCAAAGTTCACTTTCGTGTAGTGACCCCAGTTAGCTGCCATCAGCTTTGTGGTGGCGCAGAACGACCCAGCTCACCGCCAAAGATAACAGCCATGCTGGGAAGGCGCTAAGCAGCAGGCCAGGCCCTGGCGGTATCATATCTTGCAAAGTATCAGGTTGGCGCCAAGGCCACGGCCACGAGAGCGCCAGACCATAAAGCACCATAGCTCCAGGCACGACAGAGCCTGCTATAACGATCCAGAGTACACGATTATTACGGACGAGCCGAGAAACCCGGAGCGAAATCGCTACGATCGCCGTGATGATCGATGCTAGAATTGCAAGCATCAGAACGTAGGCGGTGATAAATAGGACTGCACCCATTCGAGGAATCAATCTTATCTGCGGGCTTCTGGCAAGCACTGCTTCGTCCGCCCGCAAATGGCTGCTTCGGGCATTAGCTAACCAGCTATTTTGCCCTCCGCCGATGCAAAACTTTTGATTTTTGCATCATGTCATCGCCGGGTTTGGCATCATCGGCATGAACAGATGACCGCTTTTGAGACTGCGAGTTGCCTACCGGATTGTCCGACTTTGGGCGACTGCGGAACGACTGCTTTTCGAATGCCACAGTTCAAACTGAATGCACCTAGCAATCCAGAGTAAATGCCCCTCCGGAAAAGCCATGCCACCCCGTGCCCGTTCTCTCCTTGGCCATGATGGCCACGGAGAGAAAGCTATGGGTACGTCAGAGTTCGATCCAATCGCAGGCAAACGCCCCCCCTGGAACGGCGGGCGCAAGGTGGGTGCCAAGCGTGCGCTCAAGCCGCGACAGGTCTGGGCCATTCGCTTCTTCCTCGATCAGCACCAGCGACTACGGGATCGAGCGTTGTTTGACCTGGCGATCGACAGCAAGCTGCGTGGTTGCGATGTGGTGAGGATGAGGATCGGCGATATCGTCCTTGGTGGCCATGTCCGAACCCGTGCGATCGTCGTCCAGGCGAAAACAGGTAGGCCGGTGCAGTTCGAGTTGATGGCGGACGCCCGAGCAAGCTTGCTGGCATGGCTGGAGAGGCGAGGTGGTTCGCTTGCCGACTATGTCTTTCCTAGCCGAACCGATCATGCCCGCCCGCTCAGTACCCGCCAGTACGCCCGGCTGGTAGCCGAATGGGTGAACGGCATAGGGCTGCGCCGCGAAGAGTATGGGACGCACTCGCTCCGGCGGACCAAGGCCTCCATCATCTACAAGGCGTCGGGCAATCTTCGCGCGGTGCAGATCCTACTCGGCCACGCCAAGATTGAGAATACCGTGCGCTACCTTGGCGTCGATGTCGAAGACGCTTTGACCTTGTCAGAGGGCATCGAGGTGTAACCTACACCGGCTTCTCGCCACTGTGAGAAGCCGGACCGGACGGACGAGCGGCAGAAGTAGCCCTTCCCCTGCCGCCCAAAGGCTGGCCCCCAATGGAAGCCAGCTTTTACTTACTCGGCAGTTTCAACTTTTGGCTTTTTGGATTTTGCCGGGGCCTTCGATGCCGTGCCATCGCCGCTGCGGCTGCTACCCAAGCCAATCCTATGGGCCATCGCACGGCGCGCTTCCGAATAGGTCGTTGCAACCATCGGATAATCAGCCTTCAGATTGTACCGCTCGCGATATTCTTCTGGCGTCAGTCCGTGCGTCGTGAGGTGTCGGCGAAGTGTCTTGTATGGCTTGCCATCGATCATGCTGACGATGAAGTCCGGGTTGGCCAGCGACTTACGGGCCGACACTGCCGGGGTATATTGCTCGGTATCAGCAACAGGGGCGTTCGCCTCGTTGGCACCGCCGATCAAAGATTGAACGCTGGAATGCATCTGGGCGAGAAACGCTGGAACGTCATCTGCTGATGTTCGCGTGTTTGGGTTCGACAACCACGCAATCGTCAGCTCGGTTGCAAGCTCGACGGCGTCTAGCTGAATAGTTTCATCAGACATTATTCACTCCACGTATGTCGCCGTCATTTGGGGTCGCCTTTTTACAAAAACAACCGCGGCTGCATGCGACTGAGGCAATCAACCAAATCTCCGCATGAATGGGTAGCGATGCAAGCGGTGCAAATATGTAAGTGATTGTGCCATTTTGGCTGTGAGGGGAGCAGGGTAAGAACGACACATTATTGAAGACATTTGCGCCCAATATACGCGCCTTCGTGCGAGCATGAGCCAAATGATCTTCAAGGTTGGCGTGGCGCAGTCCGGCAATCTTTGGCTCTGCTGCTACTGCCGATCATACTTATGGTCAGGCCATGGACGGCAGCGAAATGGCCGGAATTGGTGGAAAGCTGCCTGTCTGGTTTCGGGCGGCGGTCGGCGTAAGCGGACGTCCGTTCATCTATGGGGCAGGGACCGACAGGCCGTTTTTGAGGCGCAAACCCCCGTCCGCTTTCAGACAGTGTTCAGAGACAAATAGACGTTTGTTCATGCCGCGGTCGGGGCCTTGAACGCTCGCCTCACTGGATACGAAGCGGTCGCGTTCGAGGGGGTAAGCAATAAAAGACTTTCAGTCGTAGGGAAGTAGATGCAGCTCTAATGATATTCGTCAATTAACAGAACTGGCATTAAATTCGGCATGTAGCGCGTTGCTAAAATTGCAAGTTGCCGCTGCTAGCGACATATCAGGTGTCTACAAGTACCAATCAATCCCGTGACTCATTAAGCGATAGGCCATTCAGGTTTGAGCCAAATGTCGAGACGATAGAAAGGGCGTTAATCGTACAATGCGAGACTGGAGAGCTTAATCTCTGGTACTGCATCGCTATATGGTCCATGCCATGCCCCAGAATGCGCGCAACCGGTCCTGCATTTTGCAGGAGGCAGCCTTGTCCAATTTATACAGCGTTGCGCTAGCGCCCATGATAGCGAAGCTACGATTACATACGGAAGTATCAGACGATGATCGGGATGCTATCTTGGCCCTTCCATACATCTTGCGCACTATTGATAAACGTCGCTCGCTTATGCGAAACGACAATTCGCCAGAATACTGCGCCATAATCCTCAAGGGCTTTGCATTCAGCCACAAAGGGACGCGCGACGGGCTCAGGCAGATTGTCTCATTTCATACGCCGGGCCAAATGCTCAATATTCAGCAGCTATTCCTGAAGTCGTTTGATCACGACATTCAAGCCATGACTAAATGCGAGGTGGCCATGATACCCACAGCGGCACTTCGACATCTCGCATTAAGTCGGGTATCCATCACCATGGCATTGGTCGCTCAGGCGATGGTGGAGTCGTCCATCTATCGACAGTGGATGCTGAACGTGGGGCGGCGCGATGCTCGTGCTCGCGTAGCGCATCTCCTGTGTGAGTTCGCCGTAAGGCTTGGCGATGAGGGTATCGCTCTGGGGCACGCTTATTATATTCCCATGACGCAGCAACAAATCGGGGACGCTGTTGGCTTGACTTCGATCCATGTTAATCGAGTTCTGAGGGCCTTTATTAGAGAGGGGGTATTGTTCAAAAAAGGAAGCGAGGTGCGGTTCTTACAATGGGAAAAGCTGCAGGACGTAGCCGGGTTCAATAGTCGATATTTGCATGTCGGAGATCCTGTCAAGGGCGTAGACTATAGCGATGATGCAGGACATCAGAGGCAGTAGATTGCCAAAGGATCAGCCATTTCGCGATCGTAAAACTAGGGCCATATTGCAAAGATCGAGTCCCGGACCGTAGCCATTCCGAACGATATCCGTCGTTTGAAATCCGAAGCGACGGTAAAACTTAACCGTGTGTTGACTTGTATTCAAGATGACTCGTGTCACTCCGACCTATTGTTTAACGGCCTGCAATCTTGCATTTGTTAGCACGCGACCCAAACCGGATCTGTGGGAGCCGTTTTCGACCATTCCCCAGCAGAGGGAAGCCGTTTCACGATCCGCTTCGACAACTACTCCCCCACAGCCAACTAGTTTGGCATCGCGTTCGATTACGAGATAGCCGCAGCTATCAGCACGCTCCTCCAAAAACCTTTCGTAGCCAAGGCGCTCCTCGGGGTCGAAGAACGCAGGCACATTGCTGTCGAAAATCGCGAGGCAAGCGCCACGGTCAGTGACATCGAAGGGACGGATGCTTGGCATAGGCTCCGGCGAACGATGAAGCGGTCGTTGTTTCCCGGCAAGCTTTGCCGTGCAATTTAAATGACTACGGTTTCGTGTGATGGGGGCGAAAAAGATCGCGCGTTCTTAACGGCTTGGCCGTTGGCACGGTATAGGTGTCAGCGTGTCACACGCAAATCTACTATCGACCGTGCCCACTGGGGGCGTGATATGCTGGATCGATGAAAGACAAGACGGCGCGAACAAAAGACGATCTCCGGGATCAGATTGAAGCGGCAATGGCACTTGCCGATGAGCTAGGCCTACCGCTGGTCGGTGCCCTGCTAGACAGCGCGCTCAGGGTTATGCCGGCGGACGTTCATTATTAAGCTAGGGTCAGAGCATCGAGTACCTGCCGGTCGACGGGGCGGAATGATAGCGGCCTTCACGTGGCTGGCAGTGTGTCCGATGGCGGTGTCGCCTTAATCAATATCTGTAGATGTGCAGGCTCGCGGTTTAACGATGGCGTAACGCCAGTAATCTCGACCCGTTGAAACGGGTCGAGATTCAAAGTCACATGGCTGCAAGCATCTCAATGTGATGCTGGACAGTGGGCGCAATGGTCGATGCGACCTGCTTTAGCGCGGGAGCGGTACCGGATGCGGCAAAGCCTTGGTGTAGGGCGAGGGCCTGCTGGTGGGCCGTCTTCTGCTGCTTGATATAGAGCGCATCGCGGGCCGGTCCCTTGGACGCCTTAAGAGCAGCAATATTTTTACGTCCCATAGGGTCGAGCATCGGGGGCTTTGGCGTCAGGCCGGACTGGGTAGCCGCGCTTTTCACGTCTGCGGTGCTTTTGTTGTGGTCGCTTACCATCATCGTGGCGAACTGCTTCAGCTCGCTGTTCTTTGTCGTGGCCATAACGAGATTGCTCGATTGAATCTCGTACTGGTCAGACGCGCCAGCTTTCATGACATAGGTGGCAGGGGAAGGCGCGCTCTGCGCCGCTGCCAGGGTGGGGACAGCAATCAGCGCTGCCAATAATGCGAGTCGTTTCATTATATTCTCCTGAGCATTGTATTTGCGTGAGATTATAAGGTCTCAGCCCGTCATCACGTTCCCTTAGTGGCGGACATGCAGGACGGATCTTAATTTTGATTTATACGATTTCGAATGCTGCTATCGCCTATGGCTGACCCATTACGTCGTTGCGGGCATCGTAGCTCGAAGTAATTTACGCGGAGGATGATGCGCCAGAAGTGCATCTAATTTGCTGCTTAAGAACCAAAATCATTCAAACTCGCAGTAGGCGGAACGGCTACACACGCTTCAGACAGAATGGGGTTCGCAGGGCCTTCACATGTGATTACAACTAAGTCGGGGGATCATATATGATCGACGAACTGACCGCAGACGCCGCACGCTTTGGCAACGATGACGAGATACGTCGCATCTTGGAGGAAGTGGCGGCGTTTAGTGGAATGGGATTTGTCGCGTTCGCACGCGTGACGGAAACGCGCTGGATTGCGTGCCAGGTGTTCGACCAGATCGACGTAGGCATCTTGCCCGGGGACGAGCTGCGCATCTCGACGACAATCTGCAACTACATCCGTGAATCCGGCAATGCGGTCGTTATCGACGACGTGTCTGCCGATCCGAAATGGAACAGCCACTCGGCGCCCGCGCTCTATGGCTTTAAGAGCTATGTATCGCTGCCGATCGTTCTACCGGACGGTTCGTTTTATGGAACGCTGTGCGCGATCGATCCTCAGCCCCGGAAATTGACGCGACCGGACATGGTTCCGTCGCTTAAGCAATTTGCGAACCGCATCGCGCGGATCGTGTCGCAGCGGCGCCCTGCGGATTAGATCCAAACATGACGGATCATATCTACGTGGAAGCACCGCCGGACGTGGAGAGGCGCGGCATCCAACAAACCGCATGTTGATCCACGGCAGCACACCTTGTGTGAAAGCCGGCAACCTTAGGTCCCTGTGCCCGTTTGCGAGCCAAGAGGAACATCACGATGGCACGATACTTCTTCGATACCGCAGACAACCGGCACGAGCCCGATAGTGAGGGCACGGAGTTGGCGGATCATGCAGCGGCGAGGAAGCATGCAATCATTTATGCTGGTCAAATTATGCACGGGGAACCCAATGTCTTATGGGACGGCAGGGATTTCGTTGTCGACGTGACGAACGATCAGGGTCTGATGCTTTTCAGGCTGACAGCCTATGTCACCAATGCGCCAGCTGGGGGCGATACCAAGTAAGCATTTCGCGTCGCGATCTTGCGCGGGCATTCCCGGCAGTCGGTACGTCGTTTACAGTTAACTGGGCAGAACCAATTAGCTGTTGTTTCTTCAATGAAGGGACCACCTTCGCGTGTTACTTGAACTCGGCGTAGTAGAGCAGGTGCCCAACTAATACTACAGAATGGAGTATATTATGTCTGAGCAAACCAATGAGCCAAGTGTCATTGAACTTGCGACGGAGTTAACGGTTGCATGGTTGAGCAATGCCAACACACGGGTGTCGGCTGATGAGGTACCCGCGTTTCTAAACAAAATGCGCGAATCAATTGCTGCCTTGGGGGGCAATGTGGAGCCGACGAGCACGACTACCTACCAGGCTGCTGAATATGTGCCTGCCGTATCGGTTAGGAAGTCTCTTTCCGATCCTGACCACATCATCAGCATGATCGACGGGAAGAAGTACAAGACGTTGCGCCGCCACCTGGCGACGCATGGCATGACGCCAGCAGAATATCGGGTGCGCTATGGCCTCAAGCCTGACTATCCGATCGTCTCGCCGAATTATTCGGAAAGCCGCCGCGCGATGGCGGTGCAAATCGGGCTGGGCCGCCAGTCGGGGAAAACGAAACCGAACAAGGCCGAAGCTACGAAACTTGCACCTCGGAAACGCAAGACTGACAACGCAACAGAGTAATATTGGGTTTTCTGGCGACTATGTTGCATTTTTGGAACTCGCCGCTCACCCTCCTAAGCGTCCTTTGTCGAAGGAGACGGTCATCTCCAGCGCCCGACTTTGGGCTACGCATTTAGCGAGATTAAGGTTTTGACGCAGCTATTGGTCAAGTCGCTCGTACCTGACGTGCCGGGGTGACCCAATATGCCCCGGCCGGCCCGCCGCGCGACTCACGTTGCTGAGGCGGGCCGTTACTCCTCTCCGAGCTTGAGTTGCTTTGCTCATTGACGGGCAAAAGCGCGTGACGCCCGTGGTCTGTCCTAACCTAGTCTCGTCTTATCTAAACCTCGTACGTAGCTGTCATGATTGGAAAAATCATAGACACCGATGCAATGGATATAGCTGTTAGCCTCAGCGCCGATGGCAAGCACGTCGAGATGACAACGAGATTTGGAAAACAAGTTATGACGCCATCCGACGCCTTGGGTCTTGGCGATCTACTGGCGCACGCTGCCAGGGAGGCGCTGATAAACGACGCTGAGGATGTCATCGATCACAATACGCGATGGGTTTAGACGGGGCCATCGCGGAAATAGGGCAGCACTTGGAATAACGTCCCGGCCTGCCTGCTCGGTGTGGCTGTCCGCATGACCGTCTATTCCTTACAAGGAAGGGGCGACTAGCAATACCGATCGTTCGGATCGCGCCACGGAGTTCTTCAACGCCTTGGCCGGCCCGCCTCGCGCTTGTTCCCCTTGTCGCTGAGGCGGGCCGTTATGAAACGGTTGAGCCACTTTGGTTCTCCGCGTCTGGCGGCCAGAGATCGCGATGGAAAAACGTCTCGGGCTCGTTCAGCGGCCGCAGGCCGACGATCTGTCCAGCGGCCGACCAGCCAGTACCTTCGAGTAGTGACATGGCGGCGCGGTTGTATGCCCCCGTGGATATAAAAACTCGGCCGCTCAAGGAGGTGTTGAGGGCGTCGATCAGCGCCCTCGCGATACCGCGGCGTCTGTAGTCGTCATCGACGACGAGCTTGTTGACGTAGTCCCGGCCCACGCATCCACCATGCTGCCAAGCGACATAGCCAACCACAATACTATCGATCTCAGCCACCAACATGCGTTTTTCAACTATCTCGGCAATGCGATCGCCAGGAAAGGAGTCGAACTGCATCAAGCGCGATAGGTCGTAAGGTTCTGCGAGCCGAATGGTTGCCATGTGGTTCTCCCGATGCCTGCCGGTCTAGTCAGAACCTTTGCACTGCGTGGCTCGTTCTAATGCAAGAGGATTAACGCGCTGAAAAGGAAGCGCGGGGTACCAGCTTGCCGATGGGAACACGACTCGTAGACGCTTTGTACCCAGCTTGGCCCACTAAGGATGAGCGACAGGACATAAGGATTCCTGTCGCCTGGAATGCCACGATATCAGCGGACAAGTTTGACGAGCAACCTGTACGCATCACCGACTGCACGGCGCGGGGGTGCCGTATCGCAACTCGGCTCGCCGTTACCGTCGGGACATTTGTCCATGTCACGATCCCTCAATTCGCCGCGGTGCCAGGGTGGGTCGCCTGGAGCAGTCCCGAGGCAATAGGGATCGATTTTAGTCACCCACTGCCCAACCGGGTGCTTGAGTGCGTTATTGAGCGTAATGCGCCGTTCTGAAGGGTATCTCTTGGAAAAGCTGTAGGTCGGCACAACGTCCGATGTAGCAGTTAGACGAGGACTCAGATGGTCAGCTTTTTCATTGCAATGGCTCTCGCCACGTCACCCGTTGCGCCGCTTGGCAAAGAGACGGTTATAACCAATGCCGGCGGGGGCACTTTACGAGAGTGGCAGGCTGGTCCCGCGCGAAGCGGAATCGTGTACGTGCGCGATCGACGCGAACAGTGGTATCAGGTGACCCTCACTGGCCCCTGCACGACCGATACCGCGCTCGACACGTTAACGTACACTACGGACGTCAACGGCACATTTGATCGCTTCTCGCGCATCAAAGTCGCGCGCTATCCGAACAGGATTTGCGGGATAAGCAGCATCAAAACGAGCCTCGCGCCAGAAGGTAAAGTGGGTCTTCGCAAACGCTGAGCGGATAAGCGCTAGCTAGGAATTAGAAAACGGCCTGCGAGCAGCGCGGTGAAGCACTTTTTCGGTCTCACCTTTGAGCAGTCGTCGTCTGATTGCCTGACAGACGCCTAAGGGGCTTCGCCCTCGGTGCCCATCTTACATTCCGTCAACGACGTCCTACTTAGCGACGTTCAATGATAGAACCCCCGCTTATTCTCGCTATCGGGGACAGTCTGGTTGCAGGCTACGGCCTCCACGCTTCCGATAGCTTCCCCGCGCAACTTCAAGCGTCGTTGGAGCATCAATACTCCGGCGTCTCGGTGATCAACGCTGGTGTTACGGGCGACACGACTGCTGACGTCGTGCGACGTTTACCGCGGCTCTTGTCCAGCCTCGATCGTCGTCCAAAACTGGCGATCGTTCAGGTAGGGCCGAACGATGTGCTGAGACAGGTGCAGGCGGCTCGTACCCGTGCGCAACTCGAGCAGATTGTGCTGAGCCTGTGCAACTGCGGAATCCCTGTGTTGCTGACGACCGTCGAGCCGCCGGCGTTAATACGTGACCGTGCCGCCGCTTACCTTGGCATCCATGAGGAGCTGGCCGCAGAACACGGCGCGACCGTTTGGCCGTTCTTCCCGCCGGGCGTGCTGGGTCATTCTGACATGGTGCTGGCAGATCGGGTACATCCGAACGCAAAGGCGATCAGCGCGGTGGTGGCGGCGATGCGGCTGATTGTGGAGCGAATGTTGTAGCGTCGCGTACGCGCCTCTAAGTCTGGTCGCGTTCCCCATCTGTTCCGATATGGTCGACGAATGGAACACGCAACTGAGTCGATGCGCAACGGCGTACAGCCCTTCAGCCAGACCCATAACCTGATCGCTGAAATCCTGCCCGACATCCGCCCATGCGAAATGCAGACCATCTATTTCCAAGCGATGGAGAATGGCCCTGAGTCCTTGTTGGCATCGATCGAGGCAGAGTTCGCGCGCCGTGGCCTATCGCCGTAGGCGACCTACTCAACCGACTACTTTTGATGGGTGGCGCGATCACCGCCGAGCGGATCGTCTTGCTTATATAAGTTTGGCCGGAAGCCGGAGGGCAGGGCGTGTTTCGCCAGCTATCGATCATCCATGGAGTCGTTCCCTCCCGACTTCCGCAGTTTGTTCATTTCGCTTCATAATGGCCAACCGCGATCAAGTTCAGCCATTTGAACGGATCAAATTGGTCGATCCACGTCGTTACCGCATCGCTCATAGTTTGGCGCTGTGCGACATGCGCGTTCGCTGACCGCCAGCAGGCAGGCACCACTTTCGGAACAGCGGATAGCGGGTCCATACCGCAGCTCGGCAGTTGACAGATAACTCTACTTAGGTTGAGTAGGAGCATGGGCCGTAATCGTCGACCATCGAAGCAAATGCTGATCTTGTTGGAAGCGCTGGCGGCGCATACGCAGCAGTGGCGCCACGGCTACGATCTGATGAAAGAAACGGGGCTTCTGTCTGGAACGCTGTACCCGCTACTGATCCGCATGACCGACCAGGGGCTTGTCGAGGCCGAGTGGCGCGAACCGGAACACCCTGGCCGTCCTGCTCGACATGCGTACCGTTTGACGAACGCTGGAGTGGCATTTGCGCGGACGGCAACATCCGCCGGCCCAATGACCTTCACCAAGGCCGCCTTCGCGTGACAGTAGCTGTGTCGCGGGCTTTGCTGGCATTGGCCAGTCGGTCTCTCGGCTCGGATCGCCGAACGTGGGCGATGGCCATGGAAGCGGAGTTCGAAGCCGCGGTGGAGGATCGGCGTCCATTCCTGTTCGCCCTCGGCTGCCTATTCGCAGCATGGCGCGAAATCGGGAAGCACAGCGAAGGGCGACTGATCGTCGCGACCTACGCGCTCGCCTTGGGAGTACTCATCCCGATGGCAGCTATGCAGTTCCGGCAGGCGGTCGGCTTCCTGTCCTCGGTGGACGGTCCGCCTTTCGGCAACCCAAGCGCCAGCGACGGGCCGAACCTCTATTTGATCTGGTCCCAGAACAGCGCGATCCCGGTCTTGCTGATCACGTGGCTTCTGCTCGGCATGGCGCACCTATTTCTTGCATGGATGCTCGTGGAGGGGGACTGGCCGCGCATTGTGAAGTGCGGCACGCTGATTGGAGCGGCAATGATCACGCTGTCGCTATTCATGGGCGTATTGATGCTCGATTTGTCGTCCTTGAGGGCGCAAGTCGCGGAGCTGGCGATCGAATTTGTGGCGGTGGTATCTATTTCGCGGTGGCACGCGCGAGTTCTTGCAGACGCCTCGCGCGATTTGCTTGCTCGGTAGCTTGAAGGAACCCTTCAACAACCCACGCGACTGGCTAGGCCTCTGCAGACCTCCTTGACTCATAGATCTACATATGTTGTTTTGTATCTAGCACCAGCAGCGTGAGGCTCAAAGCGGGGGGCGACGAAACGCCAAGGCCGTGTACGGGCCGAGATGAAAGAGCGTCCGACACGCAAAGGGGAAGCGAAGATGAGACGTGTAATTAGCATAGGTGTCGTTGCAACCGGCACTGTCTTGCTTGTTGCTTTATTTCTTTATCTTCGTAAGCCTGTTGTTGATGCCAGCGCGAACGGCTTGTTCGCAAACGACTTCTGCGGCACGATAAAGCTCGCCGACGGCGAGATGCTGCTGAACGATCGGCAAACCATATCATACATTGTCGGTAGAGATGCAGAAGGGCCGTACATCTTGCCACGCTTTGACGTCGGCGCCGTATCCGATCAAGGGCTCGACGTGGACGGAACGCGCTCGGTGCGCAAGCTGCGGCTCGACAGGCTACCCTCAGCGACAAAGCTTACGCTTCATGAGGGTTTGACACCCTATGTATTTAAAAGGCTGGCGTCTGTTAATTCGCATGAATGATCTGATCCCAACCAACATAGTCTGACTCCCAAGTCTACATATGTTCCCATAGCGCGCACCGAGGGCTGCCGAATGCCACCAGCGGTAGTTCGGCAGCGAACGGTGGAAAGACTTCGGCATAGCATACCGGCCGTGCTGCACAGTGAGGAGGTGGAGCAATGATGAAAGCCATGACTGATCTGTTCTGGGGGACCCCCATACGGCTATTAACAGCCCTGCTTTTGCTTCCCGCGACAGGTATCGCGGGCGGCATAGACGCGCAGTCACAGGCAGCTGTCGGCAAACCTTCGCCGAACCGCCTTGGCTTGGCTGTGCCCGGGCCGATGGCCACCGATGTTCGCATTTCATCCGAACCGGACGTTGTTCTGGCGGGAACGCTGTACCTCCCGGCAGGCCACGGGAAAGGTCCTTATCCCTTGGCCGTGATGATCCAGGGGAATGGACCAAATAAACGTGGCGGCTTCTCCGAGCTAATCAAGCGACTGTCGGCCGACGGTATAGCTGCTCTCGAATATGACAAGCGCGGGGTCGGGCAGTCGACCGGCGCCTATGAGGAGGATCCCGAGCGGCTGACCGCAGACGCTGCCGCCGCTGTTGCGGCGATGCGCCATCGCTCAGATATCGCTGGCAGCCGCATTGCGTTGGTCGGCCATAGCGGGGGCGGTGTAATTGCGCCCGCGGCGGCGGCTGCCGATCCAAACATTGCGGCCGTGGTGACGCTGGCAGGCAATGTTGGCGACGGTCTGCCTTACGTCAGGAAGGGGCTTTACAGGCAGATGATGAAGATGGTTGTCGGCGGCCGTGACACCCTCGTCGGCCCGGCGGCGGATGCGGCTATGACTTTGCTCCAGGCTCGCGTGGACAGCAGAGATGCGACAACGATCTCACGCCTTCGCGCAAACGCTATCGACCGGTTCGAGGCAGCGGGTTTCCTGCGGGCGCAGGCGGAACAAGCGCTCACGATGATCGACGTTCCAGACGCCTGGAAAGGGAGCAAATTACGCTCGGCCTCGGATCTCAAGGCCCTGCATATACCCGTTCTAGCGGTCTATGGGACCAAGGATACGGTGGTGGATGACGCACCTGCGGCACGTGCCGCTTTGGCGAGCAACCACCTCACTCGAGTTGTGATGCTGGACGGACTCGGGCACTCGTTCCAGGAAGGCGCAGTCACAGGCGCGCCGGATGAGGCGTTGAAGTTAGGCCCGTACCTCGGATCACCTCGCCTTGTGGCAGTCGTTGGCGACTGGCTTCGAGATACGCTGTGGTCGAAAAGTCCCAGGGGGATGGGAAAAGCGCGGTAACGCGCACCTTCTCGCCGCTCGCCGACTAATCGACTGCTGCTTCTGGGCGCCGGTTCTCAGCCTTTTAAGGGCGCTTGACGGCGCTAAATCGCCATCCGCTCCACACGAACGATCATCGGCTATTGTGCCTATTCTGGCTCGAACAACAGCCGGTTTGCTTTCCTATCCCATTACGACATTCGCGAGCGGATAACCGGGTGTTAAAATCGGTCATTTGTAAAGATGAACCAGCGTCGGAAGTTAGGAAGCGAAGGAAGACGCGTTAGCGTCCGTTTGTGGATCGACTATATCCCTAACTAGACGCAGCGGCCTACAAGGGTGTGATGATCAGCGGCAATTCTTCTATCTGAGGACGTGCAAGCAGGTATCCTTGGCAGAAGCGAAGGCCAATCTCGCGCAATGCTTTCAATTCTGCCGCAGTTTCGATCCCCTCGGCAATGCAACTGATGCCGAGATCTTCAGCCATTTTCACGACACTCGCGACGATCGTCCGTCGTGCGGCGGAATCGTTGATCCCGCGGATCAGTGCCATGTCGAGCTTGAGCATGTCCGGACGTAGGTCCGCGAGTAAGCCAAGCCCGGCGTAACCAGCACCGAAGTCGTCGATTGCGGTGGTGAACCCGCGTGCCTGATAGGACTCGATGATGTGCCGGACATGGCCGACGTCGACCATCCTCTCGTTCTCTGTGAACTCAAACATCAACCGACCAGGATTAAAACCGACGCGACGTGCAGCGGCCAGCGAGGCGCGGATACAGGCGTTTGGCTCGTAAACGGCATTAGGCATGAAGTTGATGGACAGTTTTGTATCGTCCTCCGAGGCAAACAGCGCTCCGGCCAATTCAATGGCTTTCACCCGGCAGGCCTGATCAAACTTGTAGATCATGTCGGCTTTCACGTCCGCGAGCACTTCGCCTGCGGACCGACCATCCGCCCCACGAACCAGCGCCTCATAGGCAAAGACGGATCCAGTCTCGATATCGACGATCGGCTGGAACGCCATTGTGATCGCAGTTTTGAGGGGCGCGCCCGTCCGGCAGCCGCGGCATGCATCCGTCATTGCGAGCGGTGTCCTACGTGCCGGGTAAGCCGCGGTGATCGGTGAATGCATCATGCCCAGTCTTCCAATTTTCCCATTGCATTGCGCGGTAGAGCCGGTCCGAAGCGATAGCTTTTTGGGCATTCGTAGTCGGCCAGTCGAGCAACCATGACCTGCTCGATATGCGCCGACAGCCGCGTAAGATCGCAATCGGGTTTTGGAACGACGAACGCCTTCAACCGCCCGTGCGCGTTTAGGCGAATGGCGACATCCGCGACGCCGTCCACCGTCCGCAGCATGTCCGCCACCCGCCCGGGCCAGACATTATGTCCCCCGATTTGCACAGCTCCATCACGCCGACCACACGGCCGCAGAGTGCGGCTGCGGATGCGTTCGATGTGGTCGGGGAAGTCCCAGAACCGGCCGTGGCGGTCTACAAGTCGCCAGTCCTCGTCACCATGTGCCGACAACTGCCAGCGAGGTAGAAGGTCATATCCGCTCGCCGACACGTTGCGCATCGCAATACCGCTGGTTTCGGACGATCCGTAAATATCAACCAATCGTGTCAGCCCGGCCGCCAGCAGTCCTGTTGCAACACTTTCATTCAAGGACCCGGCGGAGCTGACCCCTATGACATCTTTCGGAAAGCGACGGGTTATACGGAGCAGTACCTGCCATTGCTCCGGTACCGCAATGACGAGGTCGCCGGCGGTGAGCCCAAGGGGGGCACCGATCGCCCGCGCCACGACGGGAACCCCCAACGCGTCGGGTACCAAGGCGGTCCAGATGATCCCATACAGATGATGTGCAGATACCATCGCAACTACCCGGCGTCGCCCGGTAAACTGCGTTGCCAGGAATGCGGCCTCATCAATCAAGTCGGCGATGTCGTGCACACACGGACGCGGGCTACCGGTCGATCCAGAGGTCGCTACCGTCATCCGCCCATCACCTTTGGAGTGAGCGTAGATAACCCAATCAACCCAGGCACCTACCGTTCTTGGCGGATCATCGCTCAACAAGCTGTCGTCGAGATCGAACGCTTCTGCCAGTGCGCCTAGCGCACCAAGCTGCTCCATGGAGTCCAGACCTAGTCCGTCGTCGCCAATCAATGTCCAGCTCGGCCACTCTACCTTCCCCGCGGCCGGATGGTCCGTACCGCGCTGACGGCGTAACTCAGCCGCGACAACGGCACACACGATCCGATGCACGGCTGAACGTTGAAGGCGGTCCTCAGTCACGCTGGCTGGGGTTCAGCAAAGACCCGGTTCCGACCTGCGTGCTTCGCAGCGTAGAGACGCTTATCAGCCAGGGCGATAAGGGCTTCGATTGACCCCTCGGTCTCGTCGAGGGTCGCACAGGCCAGACTGGCCGTTACCCGCAGAGTGCCCGATGGAATCTCAACGACGACATCGGCGATCGCTACGCGAAGCCGCTCAGCAAGCTCCATGGCTTGATCACGATCGTAGCGTGGAAGCAGGACCCCAAATTCCTCGCCCCCCAACCGTGCAAAAATACCGTGTGGTGGCAAAAGCGAGATGCACGCCTCGGTAACTCGACAAAGAAGTTTATCACCCACCGGGTGACCGTGCGTGTCGTTGACCGACTTGAAGTGATCGAGATCGAGTACGACCAGTGACAGCGACTGACGAAGTTCGCGCCAGCTTTCGTGTTCGCGAGCCATCGCTTGACTGAAATGCCGTCGATTTGCCGCGCCGGTGAGATGGTCGCATGTCAAGAGACGCCGCACGTCCTCGGTCGCAGCGTCGCGACGTGGTACGTCACGAAGCACAACCGAGAACCGGGGTAGGGTCGCGTTGTCGCGTGCCGACCGAGCGACGACGAGACGCTGACACCAGTAGCGCGCGCCATCGGCGCGTTGCTGCCACCCTTCCTGAAGATGCCAGCCCTCACGAACTGCGATCGCCAGCTGTTCGTCCAGACGCAGATCGCCGCCAGGCAGATCTGTGCTGAGGACATCGGCGAGATTGTGACCGGTAACGTCGGCCGGCTCATACCCGGTCTGCCGGGCAAAGCAGGTGTCGGCTGCTGCGATTTGGCCTTCTGGCGTGATCGTCAGCGCAGCATAGCCGTTGACGCCGTCGAGCAGCGTCGCGAACCAGGTATCAGCCTGCCGCAGTCGGTTTTCCTGAACAACTTGGTGGCTAATATCGGTGAGCGTTGCCATAAATCGATCCGTGGCGAGCTTGACGAGGGTACAGGCGAGGACCTTTGGCGTGGCGCCGCTCTTACCCGGTCCGAGGTCGACGAAGATACGGTGGCCGTCACAGATGCGTCCCGTGGGCAGTGCAAAGGCTTCTGCCATGCTTCTAAATTCCGGGGCGTGATATTCGAACGCCGAGAACAGGTTGCTGACGCCACGCGGCCCCGCCAGCGGCAGCAGGTGCTGCATGGCGTGCGGGTTCATCAAGCCGATCTCGCCGGCTGCGTCGCATTCGATCAAGCCAACCGGACACGCATATAGAAACTCGAGGAGTTCCTCCTCACCCGACGTATCGGTCATTCGGCTAGCCTTCAGCGTTCGATGAGTATGTAGCGGCGCGGCGTTTTCGCGGTCGCGAGCAGCCGCATGCGCACCTTGGTCGGCCGCATTCGAAGCGTCAGGACGTACGGGAAGACGTCATCGAGTTCCGGTTCGTCTTCGAACCGCTGCGCCACCATGAAATTGTTCATGCACTGCGCGACCGCGTCAAAGAACGGCACTCCCATCACGGTGGCCGGATCCAGCCCCGACATACGGGCCTCGGTCGCGTTATAGACCTGCACGATCGTGTCAGCTTCAAAGCCTACAACGCCGAACGGCAGCGCATCACGGTCCGCTATGCTCATCGTCTCAAGGTCGTGCAGTGCGACCATTTCAAAACTTACATCTGGTGATGACACGATTGGTAGCTCCCTCAGCGTGGCCTAATGCCTTAAAATGCTTAACTATTTGATAGATCCGCAACGTCTAAGGTTCGCTCGGCCAACGAATGCTTGCCCAGCATCTTGAGAAACCTGTTCGGATCGTTAGGCGGCACAAGGCATCGAACGAGCAGACTTTCGCCGTTCTGAAAGCCAGGCGACAAACCGGGCGGCTTCCATCGGCCGGGCGAACCAGAAGCCCTGGGCTTCTTCGCAGGCAAGCTCTTTCAGAATGACTGCCGCCTCGCCGGTCTCGATACCTTCTGCGACGACGCGATAGCCCAGCCTATGAGCCAAGCCGATCATTGTTTCCACGAGGACGAAATCGGATCCTGTCGCTCCGGTCAGGTCGCGTATGAATGTCTGATCGATCTTGACGATCTGTGCTGGCAGACGTTGCAGATAGGCCAAACTGCTATGCCCGGTGCCGAAGTCGTCGATAGCAAGCCCGACACCTGCATCTTTAAGATTTTGCAACATGCCTAGAGCTTGATCGGGATGATCCATGATCGCGCTTTCGGTCAGCTCGATCTCCAAACAGCTAAACGGCAGCTCGCGGGCGGTCAGTCCAGTTGTAATCCTCTCGCAAAGGTCAGCTTCGCTTAAGTTGGCGGCTGAGATATTAGCAGATAGCGTGATCGCCAGCCCACCACGCTGCCACGCCGCCAACTGGTCCATTGCCGTATCGAGAACCCATTGGGTGGTCGGTCGGGCAAGTGACGTCTGTTCGATGATCGGAATAAATTCGCCCGGCGACACGTCGCCCAAAAGCGGATGGCGCCATCGCAGTAGCGCCTCGGCACCGTTACAGTCGCCTGTGGAAAGATCGATCCGAGGCTGGTAAACGAGCCGAAGTTGATCCCCCGCCTCGAGCGCTGCGCCGAAATCTTGCAAAAGGCCATATTGGCGGCGATGCGCGGTATCGCGTGCTGGTGAATACAGTGCGATTGATCCCTCCGCATCCCTTGCATCCTGAGCAGCACTCGTAGCCCCTCGGATAAGGTCGTCGGCCGATACCGAACCCGCGGCAAAGGATCGGACCCCAATCGTTACGTTTGTGACAAAACGGACTGATGATGAAGCTCGCATGGTTTCAAGACCAGTGCGCAAGAGCTCGATATATTCTGACTGCTCAACTTCCGATGGCGAGACGAATGCAAATTGTGCGGTGCCGATCTGGTAGGCGCTTCGATCCGGCCCGAGTGCCGCGCGCAATGCCTGGGCGGCCTCATGAACCATTTGATCGACGCGAGCCGCTCCCATGGCACGCGTGATTCTGCTGATCTGATCTTCGCGGGCCAAATCCACCACGACGGCGAAGTACTGCTCTCCCGCATGGTCGCGCGCCAGGTCTATCAGATCTTCGCGAAACTGGTTTCTCGTGGGCATTCCGCTGACGGGATCGATCCGGCCGAAAGCATGCTGCAGCTCGATTTGCGCCATGACCATGGCGGCAAGGTCGGTAAGAGCGGCAAGTTCAGCGGATGACGCTTTGCGAGGTTCGGTCCCCAATACGCATAACGCGCCGAGCCCATACCCGTCATTGGTCACTAGTGGGGCGCCAGCGTAGAAGCGGGTACCAGCACGACCTAGTGGACTTTCGGCATAATCCGAGTCCTCAAGAAAGTCCTCAATAACAAATAACCGTGTCGTCTCCGCAACCTCCGCACAAGGTGCTCCGGCTCTGGGAATGCTGTAATGATCGACGCCCACTCGCGACTTAAACCATTGGCGATCGTGATCGGTCAGCGATACGGCCGCGACCGGCAAGCCGAAGATCTGGCTCGCCATTCGGGTTATACGATCAAAACTTTCGCTTGCTGGGGTATCCAGCAGTTTTAGCTGATGCAGCGCGTCCAGGCGGGACGTTTCATGGTGGTTGCGCACACGAACTCCTTCGCATTTGCGCTTATAATCAAAACCTTAACGGTTCTAAACCTGTCTCACTGCGTCAGGTTAACTTATGTCGCGTTAAGTATGAATAATGGGCCATCGATCGCCGCTGTCATTCCGCGTTGATAGATAATAGGCTGTAGCTGACCTTAATATGCGATCGCCTATGCCATAAGCCTAGCTAGGCGACGGTGGCCAACACAGCGCGGGAACGCCCCGTCAGCTTTGCGTCGTACAAAGCCCTGTCAGCCTCTAACATTAAGGCCGACAGATCGGACGGCGTACCCGATCTAATGGAGATGCCGACGCTCGCGGCAACTGTAACGTTGGTGTTGTTCAAGAGGAATGGTGTGAGTGATAATGTATCAATCAAGCGCTGCGCAGTTTGACAGGCCTCGTCAGGATTCATCTGATCGGCAAGAACGATAAACTCGTCGCCTCCGATTCTAGCGACAACGTCCGTCGCCGGTGTTACCTGTCTCATCAACTGGCTTACCTTGACCAGCAGTTGATCACCAGCCGCATGACCCAGAGTGTCATTGATCGCCTTGAAGCCGTCGAGGTCGATATAAAAAAGAGTGGCTCCGCTATTAGTGCCGTCTGTACGACCGGTAATGACGTCCTCAAGACCGGCACGATTCAGTAGGCCGGTAAGCGTGTCCTGTCGCGCGCGACGTCCATTCTCACGCTCCGACCGCATCGTCTGAACCAGCATCGCATTCAGCCGATAGGCAGCATGCGTCATGGCATAGATATACATCGGAATCTGCAGAGCGGTCGCGAACATGATGAGTTCACGGGACATAACTCCAGCGATGGCGCAAGGCCCAAGGCTCAGCGTGATCATGACCATCACGAGCCGAGGTGCTGAAAAGTTACGAAACGCGACCCCCCCGGTCATGGCCGCGGCGGACAGCATCACGAGGGTGGCAGCGAGCCAGTCCCCGCTCAGAAGAGTTATGAAGCAACCATAACCTACTGATCCTGCCCAACACACGGCAGCCAATATGTAGAGATCGATATGAGCCCTTTTGCCGC
>Ga0265798_10003081_pt1 | contig 24026 bp, 13 predicted proteins | sample P3T30metagenome_FD_192430 | JGI IMG/M metagenome (GOLD analysis project Ga0265798, IMG submission 192430) | Plant litter microbial communities from East Loma Ridge, Irvine, California - P3 T30 | ecosystem: Environmental > Terrestrial > Plant litter > Unclassified | place: USA: California...
ACGGCCACCACCGGGTCGGAGCGGTCGATGTGGAAGACCACGTCCAGGCCGTTCGGCAGCGTGAACTTCTGGAAGTCCACTTTCAGGCCGGCTTGCGGCGCGCTGGCTGCCGGCTTGCCGGCGGCGTGGGCCGGCGCCAGGACGGTCGACGCGAGCGCCGAGGAAATGCAGGCCGCGAGCACCAGCTTCGATGGGAAAGTCTTCATGCAATCAGATCCTCAGAATAGAACGATGGCGCCGGATGGTCCGGTGCACCACAAGGTTCTGGATAGTATTGCAATTTCCTGAATGCTACAACGTCCTGCCGAGCCTCGCTGCGATGTGATGCACGAACGACAGCAAAAACTTATTGACAGCACTACTGTCACAATTTACTGTATTAAAACTGCCTGACTGAATCAAGCATGGCAACCTGACTGGAGCATGAGCGTGACAAGCGACGAACCGAGAACCTTCACCATCGACGAACTGTCGGCCCTGACCGGCTTGCCGAAGCGGACAGTGCGCTACTACATCCAGCTGGGCCTGGTCGATCGTCCCGAAGGCGAAACCCGTTCGGCACGCTATGGCCAGCAGCACCTGGAGCAGCTGCTGGCGATCCGGCGCTGGACCCAGGAGGGGCTGTCGCTCGAACGCATCCGCGAGCGCCTCGACAACGCCTCCGAACCCGTTCCCGAACGGCGCAACCGCAGCGGGACGGTCGAGGTCTGGAGCCATTTCATCGTCGACGACGGTGTCGAGGTGAAGCTCGATCCGGCGCGGGCCGGCCTGTCGCCGGAACAGGTCCGGACATTCTTTGCCGCCGTGATGGCGGCCTACCAGCACATCAAACAAGAGGAACCACCAGCATGAGCATCGGCGTGAATATCGGCGTGAATACGGGCGCGGCCAGCGACGCGTTCGTCTCCCTGCGCGGCAAGTCCCGCGCCTCGGTCCTGGAATCGGTGCACGCCGAGGGCAGCGTCAAGGGCCTGCTGTTCGAGCTGAAGGTGGAGCAGCGCTACCGCAACGCCGGCGCCACCAACATCGAAGCCGTGTACAGCTTCCCGGTGCCGTGGAACGCGGTCTTGCTGGATGTGGAATTCACGCTGGGCGAGCGCGTGCTGCGCGGAACCGTGACGGCCAAGGCCGACGGCGAACGCCAGTACGAGCGCGCGCTGGAAGAAGGCGATACGGCGGTGATGGTCGAACGCGCGGCCGATGGCGTGTACACGGTCAACGTGGGCAACCTGCTGCCGGGCGAAGCGGCCGTGGTGCGCTTCCGCTATGCCCAGCTGCTCACCCTGGCGCAGGGCCAGGTGCGGCTGGTGGTCCCGACCGTCATCGGGCCGCGCTATGGCGATGCGGGCGCCATCGGCATGCAGCCGCACCAGGTGCCGGTCACCGATGTGCTGGGCCGGCACCCCTTCACGCTCGACCTCGAACTGCATGGCGAGCTGGCCCAGGGCCGGCTCGCCTCGCCCTCGCACGCGCTGGCGCTGCGCCGTACCGATGGCGGTGTCCATGTATCCCCCGCCACCGACGCCTGCCTCGACCGCGATTTCGTGCTGGCCATCGACGGCCTGGCGGCGACCTCCTTTTCCACGGTCGGCAGGGATGGCCGCGGCTACGTTGCGCTCGCGAGCTTTTGCCCGGCCACGACGGGCGCTGCCCGTCCGCTCGGCCTGAAGATCCTGGTCGACTGCTCGGGCTCGATGAATGGCGACCGTATCGACGCCGCACGCACCGCCTTGCACCAGGTCCTGAGCCACCTCGACATCGCCGACAGCTTCAGCTTCAGCCGCTTCGGCAGCGCGGTCGAACACTGCACCCGCGCACTGATGGCGGCCACCCCGCGCGCCATCGCCAAGGCCGGCGGCTGGGTTTCCGACACCCGTGCCGACATGGGCGGTACCGACATCCGCCAGGCGCTGCTGTCGACCTTCGAACTCGGCGCCCCTGTCGCTGCGGACGTCCTGCTGGTCACCGACGGCGACGTGTGGGAAGCGGACGAACTTGTCGCCTGCGCCGAGCGCGCCGGCCAGCGCGTGTTCGCGGTGGGCATCGGCAGCGCGCCGGCCTCCTCGCTCCTGCACATGCTGGCCATCCGCAGCGGCGGCGCCTGCGAACTGATTGCCGACCCGGTGGAAGCCGACGGCGCGATCCGCAGGATGGTCAAGCGCATGCGCCAGGCGCCAGTGAGGAACGCGCAGGTGCGCTGGGATGGCGAAGCGCGCTGGCAGGCGGATGCCGGCCCGCTGTTCAATGGCGAGACCGTGCACCACTTCGCCGGCTTCTTCGAAGCTGCACCGGGCAGCGCCGTGCTTGCATGGTGCGACCCCGGCAGCGAAACGCCGCAGTGCGCCGAACTGCGCATCCACGGCGACATCATCGAGGGCGACACCCTGGCCCGTGTGGCCGCTGCGGCGCGCATGCGCGATGCCGATGCCCGCACGCGCCATGCGCTGGCTATGGAATACGGCCTGGTTGGCGCAACGACCAACCTGGTGCTGACGCTGGCGCGCGCGGACGGCGAAAAGCAGCAGGCCATGCCGGCGCTGGAGCGCGTCGCCCAAGCCTTGCCTGCGGGCTGGGGCGGCGCGGGCGTGCTGCGTACCGGCACCTATTCGGCGCCGGCAGTCTGGAGCCGCGGCGACACGGCGATGATGGTCAGCCAGCGCCAGGCAGGCTACGACACACCGGTGATGTTCCGGCGGCAGGCGCTGCTGGAGGCCGATCCGTATCCGAACCGGGCGCGCATGCACGCATTTGTCGAGCACCTTGGCGACCAGTCCGTCTCCCCGCCAGGCTCCCTCGACGAACTCGAAGGCGCCCTGCCGCCGCCATTGGTCAACGCCCTGCGCGATCTTGTCGCAGCCGGCTACGGCGAGACCGCGGTGGTGCAGGCTGTGCTCCACGCGATCCGCAAGCGCGTCACGCCGCGCAGCCTGTTGGCGCGCCTGAGCGAGACGATCGGCAGCTTCGGCAAGCCGAATGACACGCCGGACGAGTGCATGCTGGCGATCCATGTCGAGAAGATCGTGCGTGACGCCTACGACACCAGGACGGCAACGAGTTGGGACGAAGAAATACCGTCTTTCCTGCGCAAGCGGGCCGATTGATGCACAGCGCAGCACCGGCCGTTCACGCAGATCCGGGCTGCGCCGCGTCAGGCGAGCGACACTTGTTTAATTGCCTTACTAAAACAGTGGTAAGGTAGCCGTTTTTCACCACGCGAGGGCGATCATGTTCAAGAGACTGGCAGCGGAAGCACTGGGGTTCAGCGATATCGGCGTCATCGTCGGCTCAGCCGATTACGACAAGGTCGATGCGGACGATTACCTGTTCAGCGAAGACGGCGAGCAGATCTTCTTCCTCATCAAGAGCAAGAAGGACGAGTACTGCTTCACCAATCTCGCCCTGATCCACGTGGACGGCGACTCGGCCGTGTCGTCGAAGCGTTCGATCAAGCGCTACGACTATGCGTCTTACCAGATTACCGACGTCAGCATCGAAACCGCCGGCACGCTGGACATGGACATCGAACTCAAGTTCAACCTGGAAGGCACCAAGTTTTCCATCGACGTGAAGAAGAGCTTCATCGAGCAGCTGAAGGATATCTACAAGGCACTGATCACGATCGGCAAGCAGCAGAAGCGCAATGCGCTGTCGCGCGATAACGCCCTGCGTGCGCTGGATGCGACGGCCTCGGTGCACAAGCTGAATATCGCGCCGGGCGCGGGCAGCCTGGTCAGCCAGTATGGCGAACTCCTGGAAGCGCTGAATACGGCGATGTTCGATACGCATACCAAGCGCGATTTCAGCGACGTGTTCACCAAGTACATTCACAATTGATGTCGTGCGGCCCAGGCCGCTATCCATAATCAAACGGCGGGCATGGGCTCGCCGTTTTCAATGGCGACCGCAGACAGTTGCCGTTTCATTAATACTCAAGCACAATACCTCGACAATTCTTGCGAGGTAAATGTGGACAACGAACACATCGACGCTGATGACGACGATGCAGCCGCCCTTGGCTGGGAAGCGATCGATGCGAGCCTGGCCGCGCTGTACGGCGACCAGGAGCCGCAGCACATGGGCACCCTGCTCAACTACCGCCTGGGCGGGCCCGATCCGCTGGATGGCATCAGCGCCTACCGGCGCGCGCTGCCTGTCCCGCATTGGCATTACGTGACCTATGGCTTTTCCGAACTGTATGACAAGGAATCGGACGTGCCGGACACCAGTGGCTATGGTTTCGAACTGAGCTTCCGGCTGCTCGCCGATCACGACGACACGACGCCGCCGGCATGGGTCTTCAATTTCCTGCAAAACCTCGCACGTTACGTCTTCGAGACCGGGAACGTCTTTTCGCCCGGCGACTCGATGAGCACGAATGGCCCGATTGCACTGGAGTCGGCCACGGCGATTTGTGCGATCGCCTTTATCGGCGATCCGGAACTGCCGCCCATCGACACGCCGAACGGATCGCTTGCCTTCATCCAGGTGGTCGGCCTCACGGTGGAAGAACGACAGGCAGCCAAGCATTGGTCTACCCAGGGTCTGCTCGACGTGCTCCTGCCCCACATGCCGCTGTGGGTGACCGACTTGCAGCGCGCTTCCCTGCACGACGTACCGGCCATTGCCGCCGAGATCAAGGCCGGAAGCGCGCGCGACGGATCGTCGTCGGGCTACCTGCATACCAAGGCGCTGGCGGTGCAAGAACGAAAACGCCTGTTGCGCCCGCCTGTAGTCGAGATTCGGCTCGGCGCACGCGAGGCGGCGGAACTCGGCGTGCTCCTGCCTTTGCGGATACCGTTCGAGCGCCCGGTGCTGCTGGGCGGTCCGGAGTGGCAGCTCAGGCTGGAAGCGGGCAGCGCATGCGCTGTCAGCATCGCGGAACAAGTGGCGACGGTGACCATGGATGCAGCATGCGCGCAGGCGTTCGCTACCTCGGTACTGCCCCATGAAGGCCGTTATGTGCTGGACGCGCTCCCGCAGCTTAGCTGGCAAGTGCAGCCAACGCTGATCCGCGATGCCGAGGGTAATGTCGTCCAGAGAATTGGCTGAGTGCTGATGCAGTTCCCGGGCAGCGCCCCCGGCTTCGCCCTGCAGTCAGGCCCGTGACGTCCACAGCTTCCGCGCGAGGCAAAGCAGCACGATGGCCAGCGCTGCCGCTGCCATGCCGGTCACCACGGCATTGAACAAGGCATGCCCCTCGGTCCTTGCCGGGCGCCACACCAGTCCCGCCAGGCTTCCACCTGCCGCCGCAAGCACGACTGCAGCCAGCACCTGCAGGCGCTGCCCCCTGCTCATCTGCCGCTCCGGCAGCGGCCCGGCCTGCGTCGTGGCCAGCCAGTGCCGCACACAGGTGGCGATCACGATGCATCCGACCAGGCTGCTCGCGTGCTGCAGGAGCTTGAATAATGGGATGGTGTGATCGCCTATCGACAGCGGAAAACGCAGCACATCGACATGACGCACAACGAAGGTATTCGGATGCGTGAACGCATCCCAGGCAATGTGGGTTGCAGCGCCAAGCATGAGGGATGCGATCACGATCGCTGTGCCGCGCACATCGCGCTTCAGCCATGGCCTTGTGGGCGGCATGCGCGCCGACATCGCAGCAGGCGCCCAGGCGATGAACGCCTCTCGCAACAAGGCGAAGTACACCCAGTAGACGAGCAAGCCGGCAGGAACGCAGTACAGGAAAATGCCGGCGACGCTGTGGGTAAAGGAACCGTCAGCGGCCAGCGGCAGGAAATACACGAAGTCGGGCGCCATGCTGCCAATGACGAGCGCCGGCAAGGAGGTCAGCCGGCGTGCACGCGCATGCAGGGGAAGGACGATAGCAGGGTGGCACAAGGTGAAAGGCATGCGGCTCCCTGCTGTATGACGATTTTCAGCGCTCGATCAGGCTGCGCAAGCCACTCGCGCGATGCGTGCGCCTCGCCACCGCCTCCGCCAGCACCGACCCGCTCGGCGACACCAGCGTGAACTCCGCACTCGCGCGCGTGATCCCCGTGTACACCAGCTCGCGCGTCAGGATGCCGTGCCGGTCCTCGGGCAGCACCAGCACCGTGTGGCGGAATTCCGAACCCTGCGACTTATGCACCGTCATCGCGAACGCCGTCTCGACATTGCGCAGGCGCGTGGCCAGCACCGAGCGCACGGCGTCGCCTTCCATGAAGTACACGCGCAATGAACCGGGACGTGCCGGGTCGCTCAGGGTCAGGCCGATGTCGCCGTTGAACACGCCGGTGCCGTAGTCGTTGCGGGTCACCATTACCGGCCGCCCGACATACCACTCGCCGCCGCGGCGCAGCAGGCCCGCCGCTTCCAGGCGCTGTTCGATGGCGGTGTTCAGGCCGGACACGCCCCACTCGCCTTCGCGTACCGCGCACAGGATGCGGAAGGCCTCGAAGCGCCCCAGCACCGAGCGCACCCAGTCCTCGTGCGTGCTGCCCTGCGGGCGGTCCACCAGCAGCTCCAGGTAGGGCTGGTAGCCCTCGAGCGCCAGGTTGACCACGTGGTGCTGGTGCGCGTGCTCGATCCAGCGCACCTGCTCGGCGTTGTCGCCGCTGCGCAGCACGGTCTCGGCGCCGTCGGCGTCGCCGGCATTCACCGCCAGCGCCAGTTGCCCGATCGGTCCGCCGAAACGGCGGCTGTGGCGCAGCATCACGGTCTGCTGGGCCAGCGGGCCGGCGCTGCCGAGGAATTCGGCGGGCAGCGTTTCGCCGCTCGCGATGCGCACGTAATCCGCGGTGTCCATGTTGTAGCCGCCGCGCTGGGCGTCGTGGCACAGGTCTCCGAGCACGGCGCCGGCTTCCACCGATGCCAACTGGTCCTTGTCGCCCAACAGCACCAGCATGGCGCCGGGCGGCAGCGCATCGAGCAGGCTGGCCATCATTTCCAGGTGCACCATCGAGGCTTCGTCGACGATCAGCACGTCCACGTCGAGCGGGTTGCCGGCGTGGTGGGCGAACGAGCGGGTGTCGGGCCGCGCGCCGAGCAGGCTGTGCAAGGTGCGGGCAGCGCCCATGCGCTCGGTAAGCTGGCGCAGCGGCAGCGCTTCGCCGACGCGCTCGGCCAGCTCGCTCAGCGCCTTGTCGATCGACTGCTTCAGGCGCGCGGCGGCCTTGCCGGTTGGCGCGGCCAGGGCGATGCGCTGACGCGCGGCGTCCGGCGCGGTGGCGAACAGCAGCGCCAGCAGGCGCGCCACCGTGTAGGTTTTACCCGTGCCGGGGCCGCCGGTGATGATGGCCACCGAGCCGCGCAGGGCCACGGCGCAGGCCAGCTTTTGCCAGTTCGGCTGTTCGCTGGCGCGCTGCGAGAAGAACAGCAAGTCGAGCCATGAATGAACCTTGGCCACGTCCACGGCGCGGGTGCCGGCGGCGCGCGCGCGGATGCTGGCCGCGACCACGGTTTCGTCGCGCCAGTAGCGGCGCAGGTACAGGCGCTCGCCGTCGAACACCAGCGGTTCGCCGTAATCGAGGTCGCCGACTTTCCACACCTGTTCGCAGGCGGCGATCTGGGTGGCCCAGGCCTTGGCCGTCTTCGGCAGCGGCGCGACGGTGACGGCCAGGCCTTGCCACTGCTCGCCGCTCCAGCCCAGCAAGGCGGCCGGGTCGCCGGCCAGATCGCTCAATTGCAGGCAGCTGTGGCCGCGTCCTTCGAGTTCGGACAGCACGGTGGCGGCCAGCAGCATCGGCGGCGAAGCGCCACCGAGCGAGGCGACGAAGCGCGCAAAGGCGCCGGACAGGCGGCGCAGTTCGCCGTCTTCGGTCAGGCGCGCCACTTCAATCCACAAGGCGTCGATTTTTTCTTCTTCTGTCATTCGAAACTTCCGTTGGCAAGCAGGCGGTCCAGGCCGTCGAGCAGGGCCAGGTCCGGCTCCAGCACGTAGCAGCCATGGGTCGTGGTGTTGGCGATCCCGCGCAGGAACAGGAACACGGCGCCGCCCAGTTGTTCGGCCGGGTCGTAGTTGTCGCCGAGGCGGCTTTTCAGCAGGCGATGCAGGGCCAGCATGTAGATCGCGCCCTGGATGTCGTAGCGGTGCCCGGCCATGCCCTCTTCCATCGCGCGCCGGGTGTAGGCGGCGTCGCCCGTACCGAGCGCGTTCGACTTGTAGTCGAGCACCCAGTAGCGGCCCTCGTGCTCGAACACGAGGTCGGCGAAGCCTTTCAGCATGCCGTGCAGCGGGCGCTCGGCCAGGGTCGGACGCGCGACATTCCCGAGCAGGCTGCGCCGGCACAGGCGATCGAGCTTGCCGATCGCCAGCTCGTCGCTGGGGAACCAGAACTCCATCTCCGGCAACGGCGCCTCGATCTCGGTCAGGCTGGCGCCAAACGGCGGCAGGCGCGTGGTGGCGATCATGCGCAGCCACGCCAGCGCGTCATCCAGGCGGTTGCCCCAGCCGGCACGCTGGATGCGCTGGGTCAGGCGCGATTCGAAGTTCAGGTCGTCGACGGCAAAGCCTTCCTGCGCCATCCACTCCAACTGCTCGTGCAGGAAGTTGCCAGGCACCGAGCCGCGCGGGAAGCGGTGCCATGGCGCGTCCTCGCCGCGCGGGGCGGCGACTGCCACTTCCTCTTCTTCCAGCAGCGTTTCCTCGGCCGCGCGCTGCGGCGGCGCCGTGGTGTGGCGCGTGATCGAGGTGAACGAGCCGACCGCCCAGTTGCGTTCGAAGTCGGCGTCGAAGGGCGCCGGCTCGATTAGCGGTGCGCGCGTTTCCACGCGTTCCAGCATGGTGCACCCGTCCAGATCATCGTCGAGGGTATGCAGTTCGATGCCGCTGCACTCGCCGCGCAGGCGCTCCAGGTGCTCGGCCAGGTGCGGCACCGCGACTGCGTTGCCGCCGCTGAGCAGGTAGCCGAGCGCCGATTCGTGCAGGCGGTTCTCGCCCTTCCTGCCGGCGGCCACCGCCGCCACGCCCAGCCACAGGAAGTGGCGCGCGCGCGTCAGCGCCACGTACAGCAGGCGCAGGTCTTCTTCCAGGCGCGCACGGTCCACGGCTTCCAAGGCCGCGTCGGACAGGGCCAGGTCGATCCGGCGTCCGCCCGCCTCGTCCACATAGTCGAAGAAGGTGCGGTTGCGGCGTTCGGTCTTGCGCGCGGTGACGGCGAACGGCAGGTACACCAGCGGGTACTCCAGGCCCTTCGACTTGTGCACCGTGATGACTTTGACCAGCTCGGCGTCGCTTTCCAGGCGCAGCACGCGCTCGTCGCCGCCCTCGCCCAGGCCTTCCACCTGCTCGGCGAACCAGCGGATCAGGGCTTGTTCGCCATCGAGCTGGCCGGAGGCTTCCTGCAGCAGCTCGGCCAGGTGCAGCAGGTTCGTCAAGCGCCGCTCGCCGCCGGGTTCGCGCAGCAGGCGCGCCGGCAGGCCGAGTTCGTGGATGAAGCGGCGCAGCATGGCCAGCACGCCCTGGCGCTGCCAGCAGTTGTGCAAATTCTTCAGCTGCTCGACGCGGGTTTCCCACGCGGTTTCATCGCTGGAGAGCAGCGCCAGTTCGGCGAGCGGCAGGCCGGCTGTGCGCGTAGCCAGCGCGGCGCGCGCCAAAGCACCATCCAGGGGATTTGCCACGGCGTGCAGCCAGCGCAGCACGTCCTGCGCTTCCTCGCTGTCGACCACCGAGTCCTTGTCGGACAGGTAGACGCTGGCCACGCGCCGGCGCATCAGGGCGTCGCGGATGGCTGCAGCCTCGCGCCGGTCGCGCACCAGGATGGCGATATCGGCCGGCATCAGGCGCGTGAATTTCTCGCCATCGTCAAAGCCCACCGCCTCGTCGTTCAGCAGTTTCACGATGTGCTCGGCGCAGTGGTGGGCGAAGAATTCGCGGTACTCGTCCACCTTCATGTCTTCGCGCGCGCTGGCGCTCATGGTCAGCGCCTGGTAGGGGCCGTCGACGCCGACCAGTTCCGCCTTGCGGCCGGCCGCTGCAACCGGATCGAAGGGCAGCGGATTTTCCTCGCCCTTGCGGAAGCGGAAGGCGCCGGTGGCATGGCCCGGATGCGACGTGTCCCGTTCCGCGTACTCGAACACGCGGTTCACCGCCTGCACCAATGCCGCGGTGGAACGGTAGTTGGTGCCGAGCTGGTAGTGCCGGCCCGCGGTAGCGCGGCGCGCCGACAGGTAGCTGTGGATGTCGGCGCCGCGGAAGCCGTAGATCGACTGCTTGGGGTCGCCGATCAGGAACAGGCCCTGCTCCGGGTCGTTCTCGGCCACCCGGTACAGCAGGTCAAAGATGCGGTACTGGTCGGGCGAGGTGTCCTGGAATTCGTCGATCAGCGCCACCGGGTACTGGGTGACGATGCGGCGGCGCAGGGCTTCGCCGTTCGGCCCTTCCAGCGCATCCTTCAGGCGCACCAGCATGTCGGCAAAGCCGAACTGGCGCGTGCGCTGCTTGAGTTCGGCCATGCGCGCGGCGATGTGGCCAGCGGCGTGGCGGAGCAAGGCGTGGGCCAGCGGGTCGATCGCATCGAGCGCCGCGCGCAGCGGCCCGGTGCCGTCGAAACAGCCCGGGATCTCGGCGCTGAAGCCCTTGCTGAAGGCGTCCTCGATGCCGTGCGGCGTGAGGCGATTCCAGGCAGTCTCGTTGAACTTGGCGGCGTCGGGTTCCAGCATGGCCGGGTCCGCGGCCCAGGCGCGCAGGGCCTCGAACCACTTGACCAGCGAATCGGCGCGCAGCTTGTTGCCGTTGAAGCACTTGGGGTTGGCATCGCGGTGGCCGGCGATCCAGCGTTCCATCTCGTCGGCACGCGCGGACCAGCCTTCCTTCAGGCGCGCCAGTTCCGCCTGTTGCGCACGCTGCACGCGCGCCACCAGGGCGGCCAGCGGCTCAGCATCGGGGGTACCGAGTACCCCCGAGCGGCTTACCAAATCACGTACCGAGGCTTTCAGCGCCTCGACGTCGCGCCAGGTGTCGATCACCGCGGCCAGCGCATGGCTGTTCAACGGATACACGTGCTGGCGCCAGTAATCGTGGGCGGCATCCTCGAACAGGGCGCGCTCGTCGCTCACCAGTTCTTCGTCGAACAGACTGCCGCTATCGAAGGCGTGCTCGCGCAGCATGCGCTGGCACCAGGCGTCGATGGTGAAGATCGCCGCTTCGTCCATGGTTTCGGCGGCCAGCACCAGGCGGTGAGCGGCGACGATGCGTTCGCTGTCGCCGGCATAGCTCGCAGCCAGATCGCGCAAATACGGGTCCTTTCGCGCCGGATCGTCGTGCGCGAGCTCGCCGCGGAAGTAGGCCGCAGCCTGCACCAGGCGCTCGCGCACGCGGTTCGACAGTTCGCGCGTGGCGGCGCGGGTAAACGTCATCACCAGGATGTCTGATGGCAGCAGCGGGCGCACGAAGGCGTCATCGCCGCCATGGCCCAGCACCAGGCGCAAATAGAGCGCGGCGATGGTCCAGGTTTTACCGGTGCCGGCGCTGGCCTCGATCAGGCGCGAGCCGTGCAGCGGGAATGCCAGGGGGTCGAGCAGCTGGCTCATGCTTGTTCTCCATCGAGCTTCTTGATCTGCACGCTCTCCAGCCAGCGCGCCAGTCCTCCATACAATTCGTCGGCCAAGGCCGGCCAGTTGCCGCCCGCGCTCAGGGCGCCGAAATCGGGCCAGAGGCGCGCCAGGCAAGGGTCGCTGACTTCGCCCGAGACCTCGAAGCCGCCTTCATACACGGCGCGCGGCTCGCCCTCTGCGACCGATGCCAACGCGGTCTTGCAGGCCAGCGGCAGCGGCGCATCCAGGTTGCGGCGCCACAGGCGCGCCAGGTTCGCCAGCTCGTCGTAGGCGGCGGCGCTGTCGATCGGCGCCATCGTGATCACCGCGTCGCGCGCGACCAGGTAGCCGGTGATGGGGGCGCCCTCGGTACCGGCGGCGCCGGCCGCGAGCTGGCGCAGCCAGGGCACGATCAATTTGTCGCCGCGCGGCTTGCCGTGCTTGTCCAGCACCTTCGACGAAATCTGCATCAGCCAGGCGGTCTGCTCGCCGTTGCTGCGCAGGCGGTCGATCCAGTCGTCGAGCTGCAGGCCGTCCAGCTCCAGGCTCACGGCCAGCTTGGGAGCCGCTTGCGGGAAGTCCGCCCCCAGGCGCAGCCAGGCACTGCGTACCGGTACAAGCCCTTCGACCAGCTGCTCCTGCCATTGCCGGCCCAGCAGGCCGATCGGCAGCACGCCTTCGCGCGCCAGGCGTTCGGCGCGCGCGTCCAGGGTGGCGCGCACTTCGTCGAGCGCCTCGGGTTTGCCGGCATCGTCGAGCAGACTGTCTTCCAAAAAATAACGTTCGAGGGCATCGAGGGCGAACGGTTCCTCGTCCTCGCCGATCACTTCCGCCTCGCCGAACATCACGCCCAAACGGCGGCGGAAGAAGTAGCGCGCCGGCTGCTTCAGGAAGCTCGCCAGGTCGGAGAGCTTCAGGCGGAACTCGGAATCGAGTTCGTAGGGCGGGAGGTCGCCGATCTCGCTGCCCTCTTCCGCGCCGTGCGCCGCGCGCCATTCGCGCGCATAGGTCAGCAAACCGCCTTCCTCGAAATAGCGGCGGCTGAAGGGCTGCAGCGCGTGTTCCACCGTGATGTCCTTGAGGTCCAGGTGCCAGCCGAGCTTGAGGTAATCGCGCAGCTGCGACACCAGCACCGAGGGCGGCTGCTCGCTGTTGTCGCGCACGTTACGGCCGACCCAGCTGATGTACAGCTTGTCGCGCGCGGCCAGCAGGGCTTCGAGCATCAGGTAGCGGTCGTCGTCGCGGCGCGAGCGGTCGCCGGGGCGGTGCATGCCGGGCAGCGCCAGCAAGTCGAAGTCGGCCTGCGGCGCGCGGCGCGGGAAGTCGCCATCGTTCAGGCCAAGCAAACAGACTACGCGGAACGGCACGGCGCGCATCGGCATCAGGGTGCAGAAGGTCACGCCGCCCGACACAAATTGGTGGTTCAGGGTCGGCTGGTCGATCTGGCTGAGCCAGGCTTCGCGCAGCACCGCCAGCGGCACCGGCTCGTCGAAGCCGCCCGCCTCCGCCATCTCGAGCCAGCATTGCAGGCCCTCGTTCAGCTGCGACAGGGTCAGGCGGTCGCCTTCTTCGCGGCCGTCGAAGAAGGTGGACAGCAGCTCGCGCGCCTCGGCGCCCCATTCAGTGGGCGTGCGCGACTGCGCCAGGCGTGCGCGCCAGTCGAGCAGGCTTTCCACCAGCTGGGCCAGCGAACCGGCCAGCGCGGCGTCCAGGCCGCCGACTTCGGCATACGGCTCGATGTCGCCATAGCGCGCGCCGGCGCCGCTGGCGTAACCGAGCAGCATGCGCCGCACGCCGAAGATCCAGGCATTCTGTTCGCCGGCCGCACCCAGGCCGAGGCCGGCGCGGTGCTCGCCGTCCAGGCCCCAGCGCACGCCGGCGCCTTCTATCCAGTGGCCGAGCGTGGGCAAATCGTCTTCATGCAGGCCGAAGCGCGTGGCCACGGCCGGCACGTCGAGCAGGTCGCGCACTTCGCTCTGGCGGCAGCGCTGCTGCGGCAGGCGCAGCAGCCATTCGAGGGCGACCAGCAGCGGGTTCACGCTGCGGTCGCGCGTGTCGCCGATCTCGAACGGGATATGGCGCGGATCGTTGCGGCGGTGCTGGTCGAACACGGCGTGGATGGCCGGCGAGAAGGTGTCGATGTCGGGCACCATCACCACCACGTCGCGCGGACGCAGCGTGCCGCTGGCTGCGAACATCGCCAGCAGCTGGTCGTGCAGCACCTCGACTTCGCGCTGGGTGCTGTGGGTAACGTGGAATTCGATCGACCGGTCTTCAGGCTCGGGCGGCATCTGCGGGTGCTCGGACAGCGGCAGCAGGTCGCGCACGGCGGCCTGCACCTGCTGCAGCAAAGTGTCGCCCTGCCCGTCGGAGAACAAATCGATGCGCAACTTGGTCATGCCGGCGGTTTCCGGGCGCCCTTCCTCGTTGTCGAACTCGTCGAGCATGCGCACGAAGTCGCGGCCTTGCCGGCCCCAGCTCGCCAGCAGCGGGTGGCTGTGCGCGTGCAACTCCTCGATGGGCAGCGCGGCCAAGTCGATGCCGCCGCGTTCCGGATGGCGTTTATGCGCCGCCTTCAGCAATTCGCGGCCTTCGATGATGTCGCCCCAGTAGAACTGGCAGGGGTTCGGCACGGCCAGCAGCACCTGGGTGTGGCGCGAGAGCACGGCAATCGCCTGCAGCGTCTGGTACGGCAGGGCCGACATCCCGAACAGCACCACGCGCCGCGGCAGGCGGTGCCTGGGCTGGTCACCCGACAGGATGGCGGACACGAAGACTTCGTGGATGGCGGCGCGCCCGGTGCCGCGCGCCATTGGCGGCACGCTCTCGTGCACCGCGCGCCAGAGGCGCGCCTGCCAGCACTGGTCGGCGGCCAGGGGCACCGGCTCGCCGCCGGCGCGGCGCAACTGGTCGCGGCCGATCTCCCAGTCGGTCAGCCAGTCGGCGCGGTACACCTGGTACTGGTCGTACAGATCGGCCAGGCGCTCGGCCAGCTGCAGGCGGCGCTCGGGGCAGCCGTCGCCCAAAAAATGGGTGAGCGGCGCGAACACCGGTTCCTTCAGCAGCGTGGGCAAGAGGCGCATCAGGCGCCAGGTGAGCGGGTCCTTGTCGAACGGAGACCGGGTGGGCACGCGCTCGCGGCCCAGGGTGGCGCGGTAGGCCTCCCACAGGAAGCGCGCCGGCAACGCCACGCGGGTGGCGGCGCACACGCCCAGGTCCTGGGCCAGGGCGATCTTGAGCCACTCGGCGAAACCGTTGGACTGCACCAGGATGGTTTCCTGTTCCAGGGGTCCGAGCGGGTGCGTGCGCAACCAGTCGAAGACCGCTTCGCGCAGCATTTCCATCTGGTTGCCGTGCAGGATCAGCAGGCCGGGCGTGATAGTCGAGGACATGGTGAAAGTGGGCGCTTATGCTTGGGCAGTTCGGCGCCACAGGATACTCTTTTTGCCTCCACTTCGGAAGCGTTGGCGATGCTCAGCGGTGATCCGTCGCGCGCGCGCCCAGTTCCGCCGCAACCTGGCGCTCCAGCCGGGCAAACAGGCTGCGCAAGCGGGCCCCGAGCGCACGCGCCTGGGCCACCGCCCCGCGCTGGTGCTGCTGTTCGAGCTCGGCGCACACTTCGCCGAAGGCCATGGCGCCGACCGCCCTTGCCGAGGACTTCAGGCGGTGCGCCACCGCGCCGGCGCGTTCGAGGTCGCTGGACGCCAGCGCGATGTCGATCTCGGCCAGGCCTTCGCGTGCGCTGTCGAGGAACATGAAGGCGTATTTACGCAGCTTGTCGGGATTGTCGCCGAAGGTGGCGGCCAGCACGGCGATGTCCAGCAGGGGCGCCGCACCGCCGGCGGCCGGCCCCTCGCTGCGCGGCGGCGCCGTCTCGGGAGTACGGGCATCCGGCATACGGGCGTCCGGAACACGGGAGTCCGGCATGCGGGCGTCCGGCGTACGCGGTGTATCCGATGTACGGGCATCCGACGCCGTGACGGCCGCCTGCGCCGCCGCGCCGCGCCGGATCGCGCGTGCGATGGTCGCCGCCAGGTGTTCGGGCGCCACCGGTTTCGTGAGGAAGTCGTTCATGCCGACCGCCATGCAGCGCGCCTGGTCCTCGACGCCGGCGTTCGCCGTCATGGCGATCACCACGGTATCGGCCAGGCGCGGGTCGGCGCGGATGCGGCGCGTGGCCTCGAAGCCGTCCATCACCGGCATCTGCACGTCCATCAGCACGCAGTCGAACATCTGGCGGTACATCTGCACCAGGGCTTCGGCGCCGTTGTTCGCCACCACCACCGTGGCGCCGGCCTCGCCCAGCAGTTCGCGCCCGACCTGCTGGCTGAACACGTTATCCTCGACCAGCAGGATGCTGCATCCGTCCAGGCGCGCCGGCGCGCTCGGCGCCGGGTTCTCGACGCGCCGGCGCGGCTGCGCTTCCCGGCCCAGGCGCGCCGTGAACCAGAAGGTGCTGCCGCGCCCCGGCGTGCTGTCGACGCCGACTTCGCCGCCCATGGCCTCGGCCAGCTGCTTGCTGATCACCAGGCCCAGGCCGGTGCCGCCGTAGCGCCGCGTGGTGGACGGGTCGGCCTGGTGGAAGGAGGTGAACAGCTGCCCCAGCTCCTCGGGCGCGATGCCGATGCCGCTGTCCTCGACCTCGAAGCGCACCAGGGTCTCGTGGCCGAAGGCGTGGGGCGAGCGGGCGCGGATCACGACGCTGCCGCGCTCGGAAAACTTGATGGCGTTGCCGGTGAAATTCAGCAGCACCTGCTCCAGCCGCAGCGGGTCGCCGCGCAGGGGCCGCGCCAGTTCCGGCGCGATGTCGAATTCCAAACGCAGGCCCTTGGCGGCGGCCGCTTCGCCGAGCTGGGTTTCCAGGCCCTGCATCAGGGTGTCGAGGCGGAACTCGAGCTGCTCGAGCTCCAGGCGCCCGGCCTCGATCTTGGAAAAGTCGAGGATGTGATTGATGATGCCGAGCAGGTGCTGGCCCGAGTGGTAGATCTTTTGCAGGTAGTCGCGCTGCTTCGGGTCGGGCGCATTTTTCAGCGCCAGGTGGGTCATGCCGATGATGCTGTTCATCGGCGTGCGGATCTCGTGGCTCATGTTCGACAGGAAGTCGCTCTTCGCCTGGTTCGCGGCGTCGGCCTGGGCCTTCAGCTGGTGCAGCTCGGTGACGTCGGTGGCCACGCACAGCACCCCGCTGACATCGCCCTCGAGGCGCACCGGCACCTTCACTTCCCACAGCTGCAAGGTGGCGCCGTCGGGCAGCTCGACGCCGACCTGGCTGGCGCGCCGGGTGCCGTCGAAGACGTTGCGCTCGCGCTGCCAGGCGGCGTCGGCCTGGGCCACGGGCATCACCTCGCGGTCGAGGCGCCCGACGATCTCCTCGGCCGGCAAGCCCAAGGCCAGCGCCATCTTCGCGTTCACGTAGCGGTAGCGGCGGTCGCGGTCCTTCATGTAGACGTAGGCGTCGAGGTTGTCGAGCACGGTGTCGAGCAGGATGCGCTGGTCGATCGCGCCGCGGCGCGACCAGTACAGCGACAGGAACAGGCTGTACACCAGCAGGGTCCCGAGGAAGCCGCTCGCCAGCGCCACCCAGGGGAACCAGCGGTCGAAGGGCGAATACAGCGCGCTCTTGCGCGCGCTGAAGTGGGCCTTCCACAGCGCGCCGTTGAAGTCGACCGGCAGCACGGTGGTGAAGCGCGCGGCGTCGCGCGGCGCCGTGCGCACGCCGTCGTCGCCGTACAGCAGGCGGTCGCCCGGCGCCAGGGCCAGCCCGGGGCTTGCTGTTCCCTTACCCCTTCCCTCCGCCGCCCCATTGCCCGCGGCACCACCCTGGCCGGCCGCGAACAGCGACAGCGCCAGGGCCGGCCCCTGCTGGCCGGAGAGCGCGCGCTCGACCATGGTCTGCACCGAGAAGGCCACGCCCACCGCGCCGGCATAGGCGGCGCGCCGGCTCGCCACGTCGGCCGGGGCGGCGTCGGCCAGGTAGACCGGGGCACGCATGCCGAGCGCGATGTGCGGCTCGGGCAGCGCCACCTGGATCGGATGGCCGGACGCGCTCATGCCGCCGCTGTCGCGCGCCCGCGCCATCGACTCGGCGACCGGGCTGGCGGCGGTCAGGTCGACGCCGAATTTCTCGGGCAGCATCTCGGGCGGCTCGATGAAGGTCAGCACGTTGTAGCTGGCACGGCGGCCCGTCGGCCGGATGGCGAACTCGGGGTAGCCTTCCGGCACCAGCGTACGGTCGGCGCGCACGGCGGCCACGAAGCTGTCGCGATCGGCGTCGGCCACTTCCTGCGAAAACGAGACGGCGTCGATGGCGGGATAATTGGCGCGCAGGTCGAGCAGCGCCACGTAGCGGTGGAACTGCAGGCGCGTGACCGGGGCTTTGCTCGACGAGAACAGGGCCGCGAGTGCGCGCGTGACGTCGGAATACGACTTGATGGAAGTGGCCAGGCGCTCCTGCGCGGCGTGTGCGCGGTTCTCGAAACGGCGCAGGGCTTCTTCCTCGACACTGCGGCTGGCGCCCATGTGCAGCAGCGCGCCGACCAGCAGCGCCAGCCATGCTCCCGCCGCCCACGACACGATGCGGGTGGTGCCGCGCGCACCAAAGGCCGCGCCGATGCTGCGGGGGATCGAAAGATTCATCGCCTTGCCCTGCCAGGTCGCTTACTGATGGGTTCGATTAATTCATTGGTAATATACGCGATCAGTGCGCCGGGGGGCGCTCGACAGTAAATACACGAACATGCGAAAAATGGCAGCGAAAGTGGTGATTGGATTGGCGGCAGGGTTGAGCGCGGGCCTGGCCGCAGGACTGGCAACGGCAGGTGAAGCGCCGGCGCAGGCATCGGCCCAGGGCTCCGGCCCGGCGCCGGCAGACCCGCGCCTGTGGCTGGAAGACGTGGCCGGCGAGAAGCCGCTGGCCTGGGTGCGCGAGCACAACGCGGTGGCCGAGCGCGAACTCGGCGGCGCGGCGCACGAGGCACTGCGCACGCGCCTGCAGACCATCCTCGACGCCAAGGAGCGCATTCCCTACGCCAGCAAGCATGGCGACTACCTGTATAACTTCTGGCGCGACGCCCAGCACGTGCGCGGCATCTGGCGCCGCACCACCCTGGCCGAATACCGCAAGGAAGCGCCCAACTGGGAAACCGTGATCGACCTCGACGCCCTTGCCAAAAGCGAGAACGAGAACTGGGTCTGGGCCGGCGCCTCCTGCCTCGAGCCGCGCGGCGACCGCTGCCTGGTGTCGCTCTCGCGCGGCGGCGGCGACGCCCAGGTGGTGCGCGAGTTCGACCTGAAGGCGCGCGCCTTCGTGGCGAACGGCTTCGCGCTGCCGGAAGCAAAAAGCAGCATCGCCTGGATCGACCAGGACACGGTATTCGTCGGCACCGACTTCGGCAAGGACGCGATGACCACCTCGGGCTATCCGCGCATCGTCAAGGAGTGGAAGCGCGGCCAGCCATTGGCGGGCGCGCGCACCGTGTACGAGGCCGGCGCCACCGATTTGTCGGCCTCGGCCCAACGCGACCTGACGCCCGGCTACGAGCGCGCCTTTGTCTCGCGCCAGATCGACTTCTATACCTCGGAACTGTTCCTGGTCGATGCCGGCAAGCTGGTCAAGATCGACAAGCCGCTCGACGCGAATGCCTACGCGGTGCGCGACCAGATGCTGGTCGAACTGCGTTCCGACTGGACCGTGGGCGGACGCACCTGGCCGCAGGGCAGCCTGCTGGCGATGGACTTCGAGCGCTTCATGCGCGGCGAGCGCAATTTCGAGGCGCTGTTCACGCCGAGCGCCACCACCTCGCTCGACGGCGTGGCGGTCACGAAAAACGCGCTGCTGCTGACGGTGCTCGACAAGGTCAAGAATCGCGTGGTCGAGCTGCGCCGCGTCGACCAGACCTGGCAGCGCCGCGATGTCGCCGCACCCGGCATCGGCACCCTGGGCGTATCGCCGCTGGATAACATCGAGTCCGACCAGTACTTCCTGACCGTGACCGACTTCCTGAACCCGACCACGCTCTACCTGGGCGACGTCGGTAGCGACAAGCGCGAGCGCGTGAAGGCGATGCCGGCCTACTTCGACAGCAAGCCCTACACGGTGGCGCAGTACGAGGCGAAGTCGAAGGACGGCACCATGGTGCCCTACTTCGTGGTCATGGACCGCAAGGCGAAAATGGACGGCAAGAACCCGACCGTCCTGTACGGCTACGGCGGCTTCGAGGTGTCGCTCAAGCCTTCGTACAGCGGTTTGATCGGCAACGCCTGGCTGAACCAGGGGGGCGTGTACGTGCTGGCGAACATCCGCGGCGGCGGCGAATTCGGCCCGCGCTGGCACCAGGCGGCGCTGAAGGAAAACCGGCAAAAGGCCTACGACGACTTCATCGCCGTGGCCCAGGACCTCATCGCGCGCAAGGTCACCAGCCCGCGCCACCTCGGCATCATGGGCGGCAGCAACGGCGGCCTGCTGGTCGGCGCCACGCTGGTGCAGCGTCCGGATCTGTTCAACGCCGTGGTATGCCAGGTGCCGCTGCTCGACATGGCGCGCTACCACAAGCTGCTGGCCGGCGCCTCGTGGATGGGGGAATACGGCGACCCGGACGATCCGAAGCAGTGGGAATACATTTCGAAGTATTCCCCTTACCAGAACGTCTTCAAGGACAAGCACTACCCGCGCGTGCTGTTCACCACCTCGACCCGCGACGACCGCGTGCATCCTGGCCACGCACGCAAGATGGCGGCGCTGATGCAGGAACAGGGGCACGACATCCTGTACTGGGAAAACACCGAAGGCGGACACGGCGGCGCCGCCAACAACGCGCAAGCCGCGCGCATGTGGGCGTTGACGTACAGCTTCCTGCTGAAGCAGTTGAAGTAAAAACGGTAATGCGCGGCCAACGGTGTTGGCCACAACCGTACGGTGGGCACTCCGTGCCCACGCGGTTACGTGCGCATCCTTTTTGCGTTGGCGGTGAGGTAACGCTCGAAACGCGTAACGACGGCCCGTATCCGTCGCACGCTTTGCGAGCGACACCTCCCCACCGCTGACTGCGGACACGTGCGTACCGCGTGGGCACGGGGTGCCCACCGTACGTCAAAGCCAACGATTCCGCAGGTGGCGCCACCGATCCGGCGCCGCGCCCCTCAACTCACCAGCCGCCGATCGAACAACACCCGGCACGTCGGCTCGATATCCACATACAGCGCCACCGCCGTCTCGACCCCGATCACCAGCGGCGGCCCAAGCCGCTCGGTCACCACGCCCGCCCTGCGCAGCAGCCGCTCGATGGCCGTGGTGGTCACCGTCACGTAGCGCTCGATCCCCTCATCGTGCCCATAACGGATGATCGCCGCGATCGACTCCATCGTGATTTCCGAGAACCCGAAGTGGCTACAACCCTCGGTTTCGATGGCGAAGCGCGACAGTTCCCAGATGTGCTCGTCGCGCGGCGCCGGCTGGCCGTGCAGCAGCTGCGAGAACGAGTCCTTCAGCATGTAGGGGCCTTCGGTCGGCAGCAGGCGCCAGCAGCCGCGCAGCACGCCGCCGCCTGGTTCGCGCATCATCATGTAGTGCGGCTCCAGGGCGTCGTAGCCGTCGATTTCCATTCCCGAGAGCACCGGCACTTCCCAGCCCAGCCGGCCCTGGAACACCTTTGCGCGAAGCGTGTGCATTTCCCACAAATCGCGGGATTTGAATTCGCGCCGTGCTGCGATATTGATCTGCAGTGCCATGTTGTTCTCCCTGTGTTGTGAATGAAAAAGTATGCGTAACGCATAAAGAATCATGCAAACCGGGCACGAGGGGAACTAGCAGCTCTGCTAGGTGGGCTGGTGAGGACGGGAGTGGAATACTGAGGTTTTGCTACCGAACAACCAGGAGACCGCATCATGCCGAACGATTTCGTAAGCGAAACCATGCTGGCCCGCCCGCACCTGCAGCCGGCCCTGCACCAGCCGCCGCGCGCGGCGCACGTGGACCTGCGCCAGTTCCGGATCAGCAAGCGCGAAAGCCAGGAAAAGTTCTGGGGCCGCTTTGGCGTGACCCAGTCGAGCGGCAGCCGCTTCGAGACGGGGCTGGCGATTCCGGCCCCGGTGGCGATCCTGCTGAAGCTCTACGTCAACGGCAAGCTCAACGATGGCGATCTTCAGGGCTGATCAGCCCGAGTGCAATCGCCTTCACCACCGCCTGCTGGCGGGTGTTGACGTTGAATTTCTGGCGCACGTTGGCCAGGTGGAAGTTGACGGTCGCCTCGGAGCAATTGGTGATCTTTGAAATTTCCCAGGACGATTTGCCCGCCATGACCCAGTTGAGCACTTCCAGCTCGCGCCGGGTCAGGCGCGGCACCGGTTCGCTGCCGAGGCCATTGTTCATGAAGCGGATCGCCGACGCGAACGCGTAGTCGCGCACCAGGGTCAGCGTCGGCATCACGTCGTCGATCGACCGCGTGAACTCCCGGCCCGCAGGCGCGTCCGACGCGAAGCTGAGCACGCCGAACTCGCCGTTCGGCCCGTGCACCGGCAGCGTCACACCGGTACGAATCCCGTACGCACAGGCTTCCTCGTACAGCGCCCGCCCCTCTTTCCCGCCAAAGGTGTCCGGCTCCCAGACAATCGGCAGTGTGCTGCTCAGGCAATGGCCGACCGTCGGATCGACGTAGGCCAGGCGCTCGGCATCGTAGCGCTCGCGCCAGGCCGACGAATAATTACTGCGCAGGAAAGCGCGTTCTAATTGGGCATGGCGCGAGCCGACCATGCCATACAGCACCTGATCGAAGCCGAGCTGGCGCGCCAGCCCGAACAGGACCTGGCTCCAGTTGCCAGGGTCCTGTATCTCCATCAGCTGCACCAGTTGTGCAGTCTCGACCATGTGTGCTCGCTTTTAACGAAAGTGTGAAATCATGATGGTAATGCAAACGCTGTCCAGCATAATGCAAACTGGCAATTTTATTAAGCTCAAGCGATGGAATGTGAGAATTTGTGGTCGCTATCCGGCAACAAAATTTGTTAAATCAAGGAATTCTGATGCGGTTGATATTTTTACTCTAGGTAATACAGGCATGTCCAATAGTTATTTCAATCGTGCAAGAAATGCGTTTGCTATCGCGTCATAAGGATGTCGGGCACCGTGCGTGTGCAGCACATAAATGAATCGTGCGCCACATCGATTCCCCTTACGCTAAGCTCCGCGCGCCTGTTCAATAATTATTTCAATCTTGCAAGACTTTCCAGCTGCGTACTTGACTTGATCCTGCACAAGCGTATCGTTGAATACTTTCTATTTAACAGTTTCCTGGACGCTGATCCGAGCGTCGCGCCAGGCCTGGCTTGTCATCCGGCCGCACAGCACACCGCACCCACCCCACTTTCCACAACGAGGATTTACCGTCGATGAACACCATGACCGACATGGCTGAACAGCTGGACGTCAAGCTCCTGCTGACGACGCTGATGGCCCTGAAAAAAGGCGACTTTTCGGTACGCATGCCTTCCGACTGGACCGGCGTCTCGGGCAAGATCGCCGACACGCTGAACGACATCATCGAAACCAAGCAGAAGATGGTCGAGACCGTGACGGAAGTGTCGCGCGTGGTCGGCCGCGAAGGCCACCTGACCCAGCGCGCCGACGTGCCGGGCGTGGTCGGCGGCTGGAGCACCATCATCAGCTCGGTCAATACCCTGATCGACGACCTGGTGCGCCCGACCACGGAAATGGCGCGCGTCATCGGCGCCGTGGCGAAAGGCGATTTGTCGCAGACCATGGCGCTCGAAGTCGACGGCCACCCGCTGAAGGGCCAGTACCTGCGCGCGGCGCAAACCGCGAACACCATGGTCGAGCAGCTCTCGTCCTTCTCATCGGAAGTCACGCGCGTGGCGCGCGAAGTGGGTACCGAGGGTAAACTCGGCGGCCAGGCGCAGGTGAAAGGCGTGGCCGGCACCTGGAAGGACTTGACCGACTCGGTCAACTCGATGGCGGGCAACCTGACCTCGCAGGTGCGGAACATCGCGGAAGTGACGACCGCCGTGGCAAACGGCGACTTGTCCAAAAAGATTACCGTCGACGTGCGCGGCGAAATCCTGCAATTGAAGGACACCATCAACGTCATGGTCGACCAGTTGCGCTCCTTCGCATCCGAAGTGACGCGCGTGGCGCGCGAAGTCGGCACCGAGGGTAAGCTCGGCGGCCAGGCCTATGTGCCGGGCGTCGGCGGTACCTGGAAAGACTTGACCGACAACGTCAACTTCATGGCATCGAACCTGACCGGCCAGGTGCGGAACATCGCGACCGTCACCACCGCGGTGGCGAACGGCGATTTGTCGAAGAAGATCACCGTGGACGTGAAGGGCGAGATCCTGGAACTGAAGAACACGATTAACGTGATGGTCGACCAGCTGTCCTCGTTCTCGTCGGAAGTGACGCGCGTGGCGCGCGAGGTCGGTACCGAGGGCAAGCTGGGCGGACAGGCGCAGGTGAAGGGCGTGGCCGGCACCTGGAAGGACTTGACCGACTCGGTGAACTCGATGGCGGGTAACCTCACGGGCCAGGTGCGGAACAT
>Ga0265798_10003084_pt1 | contig 23996 bp, 24 predicted proteins | sample P3T30metagenome_FD_192430 | JGI IMG/M metagenome (GOLD analysis project Ga0265798, IMG submission 192430) | Plant litter microbial communities from East Loma Ridge, Irvine, California - P3 T30 | ecosystem: Environmental > Terrestrial > Plant litter > Unclassified | place: USA: California...
GTCACCCCCCCCCCCCACACACACACAATTCCTAGCACTGCATTGTAGTCCCCGCAATTCGGCAATCGCGGAGTGCGCTCACCCGATGTCCCTACATAGATGAATACCGAGAATTACCGTGTCTGGGAGCGCACCGTTTTGCGAAACCCGAGCGGACAGGTAAAACTGGGGTTGCATGCAGCACGTTGCTGGTGGTGACAAGACGGTAAGGTTTTGCCCAATGTCTCACCCTCCGCCTGACTTCCTGACTAATCTCGGCTATTGTCGCTCCGCCAAACCAGCTCCTGCGCTCCGACTGTTGCGGCCATGCACTTCCCGTCTAGAGCAATCGTTGCGAAGAGCCCAACGTTTACGAGCCTGGAGCGCGTCGAGCCGAGGGAAGAGAGAGAAGAAAAAACAAGACCAAGGTCGATACGGTCGAAACCCGGCAGATTCAGCTGCGTCGCGCCATTGCTTCTGCTGGATAGAGAGGCCTAAAAATACATCCGATTGGCTGCGTTTCCAATATTTTCATCCGTGCCAGCTACGAGCACATCAAACGTAGCTGGGCTGAGCCAACACCGTTAGGCGTTGGCTTCACGCTGGGAACAATGCATGATAGCGCGTTTATCTTATAGCTTCCGCTCATGCCGCTCGCATGCGAGCGCGATTTACCTGTGCGATCGGGCAAGGCCCGAAATGCTTGCTGGTGTGGAGTGCAGCCGTTCTGTAAACAACAATAACGCTTACCGTCCTGCCAAGCCACTAGCCAGCTCGACCGGCTGAATCATCACCATCACCATCACAGGTGCACACCACGAGTTCACGTCTTGCCATGTTGTCCACAACCAATCCACGCCTCACTGCCATCCATCCACCAGCAACATTATCCAGCTCCCCTCCCCTCCCCTCCCCCCGCATTCACCTCCTCCTTCATCACACCACATGCATACAACACCCCGCAACTCACCGATCCGCCTTTGTCCATCCTGTTCCAACTATATCGCCCAAACCATGGCCATAGCCGTCCATCTAGTGGCCATTCTGCACCTATACTAACTACCCTTGCCTCTGCTATTCTTCTACGGCCAACATGCTCAAAACGCATTAACAAACCCACCCACTTGTTTTACTGCCTCGCTGCATCCATACTAGCATCGCATCTCCTGATCATTCTGGGTAAATCTTATTTCTTGGTAGTGTGGGGATACCCATACATCCCCGAACGGTCGCCGTATGAGGGCCCTTGGGATAAATAGCAGGATAAACATGTCATGCTACTTCGGTCATTACTATTGATACACGGTTAACAAAGTGCAAATGTTCCTACTATGCCCCCAGATGTGGCCGACGCCTATGCCTCCCAACGCCTTCGAATCCATGCTCAATGCAGCCAACACCCCGCACTTTCCAGCTTCAATTTCGTCCGCTACCAGTGCTTCATGCTATTCCCTTGCTTTTCTGAACCACTTCACCAACTTGCGCTCCACCCGGCTCAGTCACTCCGCAGCATGCTCTCCACCAAATCTCCCAATGGACCCCAGAAATCCTTGCTTCCACTAGCCAGACCGTGCTCATCAATGAACAGCACGTAGTGTTTGAAGCTGGTGTTGAGGTGCGGTTCTAGGCCCAGCTCGATGATGACGGGGTAGTGGTGGCAATAGATGTGCGCATAAACACGGTACAGTCGCTTGAACATGTTCCTGATGAGAGCAGCAAACGTCTTTGGGAAGGGCACTCCGATGCGCGAAGGAAACATGGCTTCATTGTCGACGTTAGACTGCACCCATGCCATCAGATGTTCAATGTACTCCGGCGCCGGCATCTTGGTCGGCTTCTTGTAGTTTTCCGAGTCTTGCCAGAGGTACTCAAACCTAAAACCGTTAGCAGCGGTCTGAAAGGCGGTGGGAATACATACTCATCCGTAGCTTTCATCTCTGGACAGCTCTGTGGCGAGCAGAACTCGGTAATGGAGCCGTAAAGCAGGTTGATCTGGTTGTAGAAGTCGACGACTGCAGTCGCGTGTCAGTCCAGCCCCTCTTCACACCCATCCGGTATTTTCCTACCATTGACGGCGAGCCACTCATCTTTATCCTCACCCTCTGGCAACTTGACAGCTTTTCTCAGGCTACCGCTACCAAGTGTGGCCTCCGCATACTGCTTGAGCTGCCAGCTGCTTGTGCCTCGGTTCGCCTTGGATGGCTTGAAGGGTGCGCGAGTCCGCGGGTTGCTAAAGAACGATAGTAAGCTTGTGTCCACAAAGTGTCCCTTGTTGCGCGGGATCCGCATAGAGTCCAAAGCTGCATGACTGTCCGCTTCTGCCAACTTCGGAGAGGTGCCGCCACTGGGAAGAAGCTTGTACGAGTAGTTTGGTGTTGCTCGCGTCGGATTGTCTGCCAGGTCAAGTTGAGAGGCAGAGGCAAACGACATGGCCAATGTGTCCAACCCCGATCGCGGCATTCTCAAAGCCTCTCCAATTCTTTGCAGGGGACTCCAATATGCCTCGCCTGGCCTGGCCAGTCCCGACTCCATTTTGTTACCCGCTATACCTCGCTCTTGACTGTCCAGCGTGTCCACGTCCATGTCCATCCTCAAGTTCATGCAGCTTTGACTCTGGGCGAAAGTAAAGACGGGCCGGAGGGGCTCCGGTTTGGCCGGGTACGAAGGGTATAAACTACTACTAGGAGAGGAGACGAACATTGTTGTGATAAAGTTGGACATGACTGCGACCGTGCTGTGTATACACTATCAGCCGCGTTGCGTTCTATCCGGTGCGCATTCCAATGGTTAGCAGGGCAATAGTGGGAGGGTATGGAATGCGCGAACCTGACGCCAAAAGTCCCCAGAAAGCGACTATTTGAAACAAGCGACAGCAAATGAGGCGCCAAGAAGCGACACTGTACACTTACAAGAGTGTAATGTACTGTTGTTTGTTGATGACGTTGACAGGTGCGGAAAGGACCGTGTTTAGACCCCGCAACAAACAATCGGGCCACCGCTGCCCGCCGACTTCGACCACGCTAACACGTGACACTACTAGCTTGATGGGCCACACATCGTGCCTACACTTTACTTCACAGGACAACTTCTGGCCACATCTTTGACTAGTTCAAGATATTCCGCTGGTGACTTGCTTTGAAAATGTGCCTGGAGTATGCTGCATCAAGGCCAATCTTGACCAAGCAGAACTTTGCATCACACGGGATACCGCACCACATACGAGGTACGATATGGAAAATATGGCACTTTTGTTTTTGCTTAGGTTTACTGTAGGCCCCAAGGGTAAGAATTTGTAGGACTGCCAATTAATAGCAAAGAGGGTCCGTATGACCACCGTCATCCATCGTCAATGAACCAGAGAGACATCTATCAACGCGCTCACTTGCTGAAATAAGGGTCCTGTTCAAAGTAGTCGCCGTTGTCACGACCACGACCACGACCATTCCTACGGTCATTCCTAGGTCTTGAATCAGATGCGCCGTCTGCCACGGTCTCAAACTCATCTGGTTCGTAGTCTTGCATGCCGGTCTTGATACGTTGAAGCTGGCCGCTCACGTAGTGGTTGAGACGGTCTTCCATCGCCGACTTTTGGTCGAGAGCCTCTTGATCCAGTACGCCGACCGAGTTCTTGCGCCTTATTGGGCTGCCAGTCTCCTCCTCTTCGCCGTTGGTCGAATTGTCGCCATAGTCACTTCGGAAGCCGATACTACGGCTTGTCGACGACCGGCGGAGACTCTGTCGCTTGGCTGGCTTGCCTTTTACGGTAAACACATCGTCAAAGTAATGGTCGGCAGCACCTGTTGGTGTACGAGGCGTTTGTGGGAGGCGGCAAGTCATGCTATACATGGTTAGTCAAAGCATTCTTCACCTGATTGCCATCACACTTACCCAGTGTCGTGGATCATCTTTGCAATCAGACCGGTCCAGCCGCACTGATGTGTCGCTCCCAGACCACGGCCCGTGTCACCGTCGAAGAACTCGTGATACCACATGTAGTCTTTCCAGTTTGGATCATAGTCCAACATCTCGTTGCCGTCGTTGATGGCTCTTCTACCGTCGTCACCGCGAGCAAACAAATGCTGGAGGCGATGTTGTATCTCCTCCGCAACATGACCGAGATGCATGTAGTCACCCGAACCCGTCGGGCACTCCACCTTGAGGGTGTTACCGTAGTAGAGATGGAAGCGCTGACAGGATTCAATGAGCAAAAAGTTCACGGCAAGCCAGATGGGGCCTCGCCAATTGCTGTTGCCACCGAAGAGGCCACTGTCCGAGTCCCCAGGGAGGTAGGCGACTTCGTACTTCTGGCCATTGACGTCCATAGAGTATGGATGGTCCTTGTGGTATTTCGAGAGCGATCGAATCCCGTGATCAGCAAAGAACTCGTCCTCATCCAGCATTCTCTTCATGATCCGCTTCAGCCGGTCTTCGTTGACAAGTGAAAGAAGCATACGGTTGCCTTGACCACGTTTCGATAGTGTATGGATGTTGCGCTTCGACTTCTCTGGGCGGTTGGCAATGAACCATTCCACCCGCTTCTTGAAGCTGGGCAGTCGGTTCATGATTTCCGGCTCCAGCGTCATAGTCGAATACAGAGGAATGAGTCCTACCAGAGAACGAACGGGCATCTGGTGACTCCATGGTCCACCCCACGAGATGGCATCGTAGTAGAAGCCGTCCTCCTCGTTCCACAGCGGCTTCGACTCGCCCTCGCTGCGAAACTGCATGGCGTCGCTGATCATGAGAAAGTGTTCGAAGAACTTGGAAGCCATGTCTTCGTAGATGCGGCGTCTCTTGGCGAGCTCGAGGCAAATATTCAGCATGTTCAAGCAGTAGAAACCCATCCAACCAGTACTGTCAGCCTGCTCAAGGACACCGCCAGTCGGCAAAGGATCTGAGCGGTTGAAGACACCAATGTTGTCGAGACCTAGGAAGCCACCCTCGAAGATGTTCTTTCCGTCCGCGTCTTTTCGGTTGACCCACCAGGTGAAGTTCAACAACAGCTTCTGGAAGACGCGCTCAAGGCAGTCAAAGTCCTCACGTCCGTACATCTTGCGCTCGATCTTGAACACCCTGAACAGCGACCAGGCGTGTACCGGAGGGTTGACATCGCCAAAGTTCCATTCGTACGCTGGCAGCTGCCCGTTGGGGTGCATGTACCACTCGCGCGTGAAGAGGTCAAGCTGCTTCTTGGCGAAGTCGGGGTCGATCATGGCAAGAGTAATGCAGTGGAAAGCGCTATCCCAAGCAGCAAAGAAGGGATATTCCCAGGAGTCGGGCATGGAGAGAATGTCGTCCAAGTACATGTGCTTCCACTCTTTGTTTCGTATAGCCTTTCGGCCAGGTGGGGGTGGAGGCATGCCGGGGTCACCGTTCGCCCACTGATCCCAAACAAAATGGTAGTACTGCTTGCACCACATCATGCCAGAGAAGGCTTGACGCTGGATATTGCGCAAATCGTCGGCAATTGGGAGGGGACTTATTCGGTAGTAGAATTCATCTGCCTCGGCGCGTCGCTGCTCAATGATGTCGTCGAAGAGCTCTTCGTCTAGGTATCCCTCATTCTTGCGTGAGAAGCGAAAGCGGACTACAGCGCACTCGCCGGGTTGAACACCCTCGCCTTCGTCGAAAGCGTACCACGCTGCACATTTGGTACCAGTGTTTTCAGGGTTGACAGCATCCATCTCCTCATCTACGATGCGGCGATGGAAAGCGTCTTTGACATAGGGCGTCTTGTTCTCAACCTTCCACAGTCCCTTGTAGTTTGTGTCGTTGTCGGTAAAGAGCAGCTCGGGCTGGATGTCGTCGCCACTGGGGCCTGTGCCGGGAGATGGAGAAAGCTGGAAGTAGCGTTCTCCAAGCTTGTGGTGTTTTGATTGCGCAGTCGTTGGACCGACTTTTGTAATGGAAGGCTTCAGGCTGGCATCTTCGTGGCCCCATGCCCAGGTATTCCTGAACCAACAGTGAGGCACTATGTGAAGTGGTGCCGGTTCTGGTCCGCGATTGTAGGCCGTGACTCGGAAGCACAGCTCTTCTGGGTCGTCGGCTTCTTTGGCAGTCTCAATGAAGATATCCCAGTACCGGTCGTCGTCGAAGACGCCAGTGTCGACGAGGTTGTACTCCTTCTCGAGCCGTGTTCGCTCTCCGTTGGTCTTGATGAGGTCTTCGTATGGGAACTTGCGCTGGGGCAGCTTGTAGAGGAATTTCATGTATGAGTGCTGTGGCTAGGGTCAGCGGCGAAGCTTAGCAGAGGCAGACGACGTACGGTTGGAGTGTTGTCCAGATGGAAATGGCACTCCTTGAGTGACTCGCCGTGGTTGCCCTGTGGATTCGAAAGACCGAAAAGGCGCTCCTTCAAGAAGTCACTGCATCCCGGTCAGCACAGGTTAGGGCGGCTGCGATGATGCAAGCCTACTCCTTCTCATTCCAGAAAGCAAAGGCGATATTCTGGAAGCCATGTGAGTCGGACACACCAGCAATGCCGTCCTCGCCCCAGCGGAAGGCCCGTGACCGTGCCATGTCGTGCGTGAAGTCTGAGCAATTAGCAGAGGCAATGGCGCGGATGAAGAATGCTTACGACTCCAGGCATCTCCATCGTGACTGCACAGGTTTGTTAGCAAGGAACGGCGTCCAAAAACATGTCCAGCAGGAAGGGCACCCACGAGTAATCTTCACGAACTGCACGTGTGTTAGTCCAGAACCATGCACAAGCACAGAGAGGAAGACTGACCTGTGGCCCACTGCCGTTCGGAAACGTAGGGCCCCCATCGCTTCCAGTAAGCGGTGCGTTCACGATCCTGCTTGAGGCGCTGTTCCTCTTCGCAAAGGTATTCCTGATTCTCAATGAGAACCATGGTGACTGTGTGAGCCGATGTGGTGTCGGAGACGTGCTACAGGCGATGAGCAAGTGAGTGCTGGTTGACGGCGCGAGGAGCGGTGTTGAGATAAAAATTCCCTGCAGGCAGTATGGAGCAAACAATGGGGTAGTTTGGGGGCAGCCAAGCGGTTAGAGGATAGACAGGCGGGGTAGTGTATGCGTGCACAGCAGCTGGTAGCAGGATGCTCAGTGAGAGAATGGTCAATGGAGAAGAAAAGAGGAAGAGATGAGACGGCACGAGAGAGATTTTTTTCCTTCTTCTCCCGCTGGCTGGGCGAGTGTCTGGGGTGGTAGCTACCTAGGGTACGTACCGTCCTGGCTACCGCGAACCATGGGCTGCAGGAACTCGCGATGCATCATGGCAGCCGCGGACGGTGCATGGCGGGACTTATCGCGAGCGGTTGGCTTAAGCCCCAGTCGAGGATAACGGGTTGGGCTGCCCGGTTTCAGTACCATGTCGGACGAGCCGCATCAAGGTGGCCAGAAGGTGGGCGAGGCGGCGTTACGCGTCTGTCGCGGTGTGCCATAGGTAGGCGAGAGCATTTTCTCAGCAGTGCGTGAAAGTGTTGAGCGCGCTTGCTGCCCCGCGACACCAACCTTGGGAACAAGCAGCAGCGTCACCGACGTTAGTGCCGGGCCTCCCCCCACCGGGCCCATCGTCGATCGTCCTCTGGACTGGCCAGCCTCCAGAACGGGTCCGAGGCTCTGCCTGGGGTGTGGAGTCGTGACAGCGGGCCCCCCGGCCCACTACCGTACAGTAGGCTGGCATATGCACATGTATGTGTATCTATTCGGCCCATGGACTTCTGAGCGTGGCCCATCTTGCTTGGCCGCCCTGGTGCACGACAAGTTGACAGGTCATGGCCACCTGCATGTCGCACATTGCAGATTGCATCTCGCGTTTTAGCCAACGCCAGTTCACGTGACATGTCCAACACCGACCCAACACACCCGCACATGGCCTGGCCTTGCCCTAGGTGGGCAAATCGAGGAGCCGTCGCACACCATGTGCCGTACATCGAGTGCGAAGCTGTGGGGCCATGTTGAATCATGTGTTGGCTTGCCCACCATCTCGTGGGCCGAACGTCTCGACACACATCTGGGGGTACCTAGGTACATGCTGTGGAAGAGGAGGAAGAAAAAACGGAATTCAAGGGCACGCAGTTAACTCCTGGAATCAAGCCACTGTATACCAGGTTCAGACAGTATAAGCCATCGCAACGGGAACTCGCAGTCTTCCGACCCACGGATGCACAAGAGCTTCCATTGCAGCAGCCATGTCTTGAGCTACAGGATGGGCAGCCACAATCATCACTTCCTCATCGACGCCTAGGATGCATTGAATACTCCCCAATGGATTGTCGGTGGCCAGGACCGGCGGTAGATACATGGATGCCCCTTCCTGCAAGCTGTTGAAGCAAAGAACTCAGATAGCTATATCGGCATCCAAGCTCTCCTCTTCGATACTGTACAGTATCTATGACCATCCCGTATGCAGAAGAGTGCCAGGTCATGGACATATGTCTCCACTCATGTTCTGCATGGCCGTCTCTGGGGTAATTGGAGAATACAATGTCTCGCACTCGGGCAGATTTTTGAACTAGAAACTGGGCCTAGGGTTAGCATGTCGTTGCAAGCGACACTTTGCTGCCTGCACAGCGCTACGCTCCATGGTTTTGTTGATGAAAGATAGTAAGTGCCTGCGTATCCCACCTATCCGCTAGCGCGTTTCCCGGCAAATCTTCGGGCCGTCCTTAATCATAGTCGCTCAGGTACGCGGAAGCTCAGCCAGGCCAAACACACCACGTCGCTGCAGTTGAACACGCTCACGCTTCTTCACGCAAAATGCTCGTCTCCCTTACCGTCGGCAAGGTGGATGCCGGAGTGGCCGTGCTGCTGACCGAAGATAAACGTCTGGTTAGTCTTCCAATGCCCCTCAGCGCTCAACACAGCGCAGGCGCATCCTTGTAATTCACTCTGGCTGACGTGATTCCAGATTGAGTTCCCCTCCATATTGCTTCCGCCAGACATCTCTTCTGGGTCCATGGTGGACATTGACGTTGGACGCAACTACAAAGCCGAAGCCGACGCACAGAAAGCCTTCCACGAGCTCCAGTCCGAGATCTTCCGCACCTTTGGCCAGCGTACGCCTTCAGCGCCCGTCCTCAAGTGTCGCAATGCCACACAAACCTCCGTAGTGCTCGAGTGGGAGCCCATCGATATCGCGACTGCCGAACTCCGTAGCCTGACACTATACCGCAATGGCAACAAGGCAGGCACAATACCCAAGCCCAGCGACCAACACAGCACCAAGTTGAGCGGCCTGGCAGTGGACACGGAATACGAGTTCCACCTGGTCCTTAAAACTAGTGCTGGCACATTCAGCAGCGAGAAACTAAAGGTACACACGCACAAGATGACGGATCTGTCAGGTATTACAATCACGCCCGGCCACATGCCTGCCTCACTTCGCGAGTCGCTGCAGCGATCTGTAGAACGAATTGGTGCCAAGATTGCCGACAATGTACGCATCGATACAACACACTTTGTATGCACTGAAGGCAGAGGGCCATCATGGGAGAAAGCAGTCGAGAACAATATTCCCGTTGTGGTCCCCGACTGGGTCATAGGATGTGAGAGGGAGGGCAGAATTGTCGGTGTAAGGGGCTACTACTTGAATGCAGATCCCAGATTACGAAACGTCGGTCCTGGAGGGTCCCAGCAACCACCTCAGCAGTCACAACAACAGCCGACGCCACCACAGCAGCAGCAACAGCAACCTAGAAGTCCACTGATGAGCCCAAGGACCGAGGTTACACCACCCACACCCGAGCGATCGACGCATGACCGCAATGCAAATGGTGGAGCGCCTCCCCCACCACCAAAGGATGATGTGAGCTCGAGGAGTAGTTCGGTAGAGCCGAAGATGCAGACAGATGAGCAGAAGGCTCGGGGTGAGCATGTCAGGCCATATTCTGAGAAGAACAAACAGCAAGAGGATAGCGAGGACGAGGACGATGAACCCGAGCCAAGCGATGAGAAGGCCATGGAGGCTAATTTACCACAAAGATCAAAGCCAGGCCAGGCATCAGCTGAGGATGATGAAGACGGAGCGAGCTTCCAAGAAGTTCAGCTTTAGAAGATGGCGCAAAAACACGTGATGACTTTAGCAACATGGTCACTAGGGATCAAGTGGAACAGAGCTGCTCGGACCTTGTTTCCAGTCTACCGAGGACTACTGTCCACATTTTACTTCCGGCCTCCCGTGTTTCTCGCTAAAGCTGGATACAGCTATGCAACCAGTCTGAACCTGAGCTCCAGCTAAGCCTATAGCGTTGTAGTCGTACCGTTTTGACAGAACAAAATAGTATTCGATCAAGATTCTTGATAGCCTGTTCGTGTCTTCTGAAGATCATATATATTTTGCCCAGGTGCCTTCTTGCCTACCACATCTCTCATTTAACACTCGGATCAAGTAGCACCAGGCACATCCCATACCTTGGCAAAATCATCATGTCGCCAATCCACGACCCTCTCATACTCCAGACTCAAACTCATATACTCTGCAACCGGCTCCCCATAGACCCGGCTCACAAAGGCATACATTGCATCGGTACCCGCTGAAACCCCGCTACTGGTGAAGGTGTTGCCGTCTTCGACCCAACGGGCTGTTGGCACCCAAGTCACGTTCGGTCCTGTAGAAGTTGCCCATGTCCAACTGCGCTTGTTTGTAGTGGCACGCTTGTTATCGAGGACCCCCGCACGTGAGAGGAGAGTAGCGCCGGTACAGATTGAGATTATATATTTGAGCTTGAGGTGATTTCAGTGAGTGCAAGAACATGAGAAAGGGGAAGAGGGCGGGGGGTTTCCTCCTACTTTTGGATAGGTTAGTTTGACAAAGTCGATTTCTGCGCTCATGTCTCTGCGGGTTCCACCTCCACCGGGTACGACGAGGACGTCAATATCGCCTTTGTTTGTTGCATTTCCACTCTGACTCCCTTCTGTTTCACGTCCCGCTAAATACTCTGCAAAGGTTGTCGTTGGCACAATCTCTTGTCCAAAGCCACCCGTCATCATTGCGCTCGTCACTGGTGCCATGGTCTTGCTGAGGACAGAGAGATGCGGTGTCTGGGTAGTGTTGCTGTAGAGCATGAAGAGGGAGTTTAGGAGGTCCATTGGACCGAAAATGTCGAGAGCTTGATAGTGGGGGAAGATGAGGAGGCCATAGTGGGTGGGCAGTGTGGAGGTGTTGGTTATTGGTGGCTGGGAGGGTGCGGATAGGGATGGTCGGAAGGCCAAGAGGGCCGGGAAGAGAGATGAGTATCGCATGCTGGGTGTAAGGTGATTTATTGTTACAGGAAATTCGTCCTCTTGTAGAAGGATTGAGCAGTGATTTTATGCTCAAAACATTGGTAAAACTCTATTTCTATTGTAAGCTGTTGGGTCTGTAATCCAAAGGCTAATTAATATATCTTAATCACTTGTGGGTGCCTTGATGCGCTCACTAGCCTTTTAGAGTAGCAATCGAGGTGCCGAATGAGGGCCGAGTAAGTTCAAGCATGGTGCAGCCGAAGTAACAAGCAACACCTGAGAAGTATATTGGCAATGCGGCAGGGCGCCCTTCATATTTGAGAAGATTTGAGCAGCTTAAGCCCACCGATGACTGCATGTGCCCAATAGCACATGGGTGCTCTTGTGTAGTACAGAACGACTGGGCGTTGGGACGTAATAGATTGCGGTATAGGGGTAAAATCCAGTATACATGCCCAAAGTGTGGGGTTTAGCTCGCAAGTCTCAAATGCTCTTTTGGGTGCATCCATTTCTTCCCTGATTATTGTGTAGGTGATGCAATTCTGGCTTGCTTTTTCCTTTGGTCACCGGATTCGACATACTGCACCTGCATGCATCGGCAATAAGGAGCTCTTACCGACATGAGTAGTATCACGCTAGGCAGCACAGCTATGGATGCTTCACTTTTCCTACCCTTTTGCTATGCCTTTATTGGCAATAAAACTCGACTGCTGACTTCAAATCACGTGCTCATCGCCGGCCGAGGGCTAGCGATGACGTGTCTGTTCAAGCTGCAGCCTGGGTTAGAAACAAGGTGTGAATGTGAAATATGCAAGATGAAGACACGACTCTGTAGAGACGGTCTGTGAAGAAGGGGTTTCCCATGTACACAGTCCGGTTAGACGCGTCGAGAGGAGGCCATGTCACGCCAAGCGAACGGGTTCCTGCGATTATGACGTACTCGAGCGGCGCGTGATGCCAGCCGCAGCCTGAAATCTTCATCCCGAGCTGCATCCCGAACCCACGCCACAGCTCAAAGCCAGTCACTCTATTAAGCTGGGCATCGATGCATTTGAAGACCTGCTGGACTCATACTGTCTCGACGAGGTAGCACACCAAGCTACAATGCCCTCAAGACGGCCCGCCATCGAGGCGCGCCGGTCAACACTCCACTACGAGACCTTCCCGACGATTCCACCTAGAAGTCGCGGTCATCCTCCATCCAATTCGCCAGCTCGCAATGATGGTACCCGTTCTGAAGACAGCCACAGTCATCGCGAGTCGCCCCTGCCGACGCGGCAACTTATTGTGCTGGCCGTCATAGCGCTGGCCGAGCAAACAGCGCTCAACTCAATAAGCCCATATCTCCCGGAGATGACCAAGTCGTTTCCCGAGGTCAAAGATGGCCAAACAGGACTATACGTCGGGCTGATTGCCTCGTCCTTTGCGTTGGCGCAATTCACCACAAATTTCTTCTGGGGCTGGTTGTCAGATAAGATCGGACGTAAGCCAGTCATCATAATGGGAACTTTCCTGACCATGTGCTGCTTCCTCGCATTTGGCTTCTGCAGAGAGCTATGGCAGGCCATACTCGTGCAGGCACTCATGGGCTTTGTCAACGGCAACTCGGGCGTCGTATCGACATGCTTGGGTGAAATTACAGATCGAAGCAATCAGTCGCGCGCTTTCACATACCTGCCCGTCGTCTACGGTATTGGTGGCATCACGGGACCTATCGTGGGCGGACTGTTGGTCATGTACAAGAACCCTTTCGCTAACAGCGAAGCGAATCCATACCCGTACCTCCTCCCGAACCTCTTCTCGGCCCTCGTCCTCGCGGTAGATCTGGTAGTGTGTATGCTCTTTTTGGAAGAGAGCTTGGAAGAGGCAAAGAACATGCCACCATTGGGCAAGAGGTTGGGCAATCTATTCTCGTGGATGTGGCAGTTTACGAGTTCGTCGCGACCGACCTACGTGCGACGCCTATTCGGCAACAAGGGCCACGACTCACACGACATGAATGTTGCAGAGGACGATCTGGATGGTGATGATGACGATGATGCGTCAGATAGCTCTGGCGAGTCTGCGCCTACACTCTTCCCGCACTCTAGCGGTGAAGAGCTCTCGCGCAAGGAAATCTTGAATCGGGATACTATCCTGCTTCTAGTGACATACTTCATCTTCCAGTTGGCGAATATTTCATACAACTCTCTCTACCCTATATTCGCCGAAGAGCAGCCGCCTACCGGACGCGGCTTGAAACCCGAGGCTGTCGGACTGTCTCTGTCCTTTGCAGGCGCTATCACAATACTGTTCCAAGTAGGGATATTTGGCAGGCTCCGAGGCAAGCTAGGCAACAAGATGGCTTACAGAGTCAGTCTAGGCTTGTTTATTGCAGCGTTCGGACTCATGCCTTGGGTAGGTTACAAGGAGAGCCAACCGTACAAGGGCATCGGCTCAGGTGCTGGCTGGTTGTGGTTTGAGCTCGGCGTGGTGCTGGTGATCAAGACGATTGCAGGTGTCGGCGGCCTGACAGCTGCACTTCTTATGGTGAGTTACTGCCCTTCAAGACTGTTGCAACCCTACAAATGCTAACTATATACAGATCACCAACTCGGCACCCAACCACAACGTTCTCGGAACTCTCAACGGCCTTGCGCAGACTCTATCTGCTGCCGGTCGCGCAGCTGGCCCGTTTGTATCAGGCTCGCTCTTTACAGCGGCTACTAAGATCAGACCCAAGGGTGAAGCTTTGCCATTTGGTATCTTCGCTGGTATCGCGCTTGTAGGCTTCCTTCTGAGTTTCGGCATTCGTGGAGAAGGCCTTGAAGCAGAGGGGTGGAGCGACGAAGAAGACGAAGAGGACGAAGAGGAGGAGGTTGGCGACGACCTGAACGAACGCACAGGGCTCATCCGAAAATAGACGGAGCAGAAAGTGTACATAGCATAGTGTAGTTGCATGGTCTAGGCGTTCTCTGAACCTGGGCGGTCAGCATGGCGTTTGTGGGGCGTTCCAGTACAGGCTGAGATTACAGCTGATACCCTATCTATCAGGAAGAAACAAATACACATGCACGACAGTCCACACCTGGGATGTTGTGATATTCCAAGGCTTCACTCCGAACGTCGACCAGCGGTGGGGGGTTGGGGCTGCACTACAAGCCCCGCACTGAGCATCACTATGCCAATTTACGAAAGCTCATTAGCGTTTGAAGAACAATTCCGTCACCCGTGGACGCTTAGCGCGCTCAGATGTCGCGAGTGATGGACATCTCCCATAACTGCCGCGGACAAATATGAGGCCGTTCAAGGCCGCAAGGCCAAAGCGGTGACCCGAGTGATTCCGCGCGAACCAGCTTCTAGCTTGGCACTTTTGTCTTCACTAGAAAGGCAACAAGCTGGCTGCTGACAGCACTTTGTGTTCCGTACACGGTTGGTCCCGCCCACAAATAGGTAGCGGACATTAAGTGCGGGCGATCCGTCGGGCTTTTGTCCAGGACAAAGTCCGTAGGGTCGATTACGCCTTGTAGCATACGCTTCTATAACTGAGTAATACAAGGAACTCGGAAGGGCGAGCAGAGCTGTCAAGGAAACATTACGGCTGTAAGAATGGTGGGGTGTTTGTAAAACGCCGGTTGAATGAGAGGTTTACTGGCATTGAATGTTGGTCGTGGTAACAGACGAAAGAGGATGCCTAGGAGTGGGCCTTGAAATTGACTGAGCTGACCGCTGCAGACACGAGATTGAAGTTTGGATCAGCACCGCTGTAGCAACTCACCCACCCTACCCCACTCCACCCCCAAAGACAAGCCCCTCGGTCCACGCCGCACTACGTTGTTTATTTTTACGACAAGGCTAGCGGGATTGGCCCTCCGCCACGAATACCACGCTTGCTCCGCCGGCGGCCTACCTCCGGGCCTTCTCTCCTGGCTGAGCTGAGTCTCAACTATAGCTAGGCCTACACCGTCTAATTTCACACGGCAGGTCGCCAAGCACGACGTGTCGGAACGATTGGACCAAGAAACGTCCCAGGCATCGTATTCTCTGTACCCCACCAGCTGTGCTTTTCACATCCATGTTGGCGTTGTCAGCAATTGCACTGTTGGCGATGCTCCTCAAACGGACCCGCAAAAGGCTTGGCGATGAAAGCTTCATTCGCCTTAGCATCTCTGAGCCTCTTACAGAGGCTACATTTTAGGCCAGCACGGACAGGCGCGACAAGCCACCATGCCGTGCAGCTGGTACCGTTGCTAGCTATCTAGAGTAAGATCCATACTGCTGGACACAGGGCCCCGCCCCTAAGATGGAACATGCACCGCAGCCCTCGTCGGGTAACTTGGTCTCGCGTGGTAACATACGAGGAGATCTGCATAAGAATCTCGGCACGGCCGCCCGAAAGTTGATGGCGCCTTGGTGTCTTCTTTCCAATCTTGGGCTTCGTGCTTCCCATTTATTTCCTCGTCGTCCTTCTCCTCTGTCATCGTTGTCGTCAAGGTTGCAACCATGGGTTTCAGTTTCCATGGCCACAGGCGCGATGTCGACGCTGAGAAGCATCTCAGGCGGCTGCACAAGACAACGCCATTTATCGAATCCCCACTAGTCGGTGCTGATCACCAGAACCTGGTCTTCTCGCAACGGCACGAGGCTAATAGCGTTGAACTCTTTTTCGACTTGTTCTTTGTTGCAAACTTGGCAACGTTCACGGCATACCATTCAATTACCGATGGCGACTACCTACTTGGATACATTGGCTTCTTTGGCATCTTGTGGTCCTGCTGGTTCCAGATTACGCTCCACGATGTACGATTTGCTCGAGACTCGTTATATGAGCGAGTATGCAAGACAATCCAGTTTATTGTCTTTGTTGGCCTGGCACTAGTCGGAAGTCAGTTCAATCCAGCGAGTACGAAAGGAAAGTTGAACACCACCGTGAGTTTCCTATTGTGAAAAACAAATAAAGCCAGTATACTAATCCACACAGAACTTTCGTATCCTGTGCTACACGTTGGTCATAAGCCGCGGCCTTCTCGCGGTCCAGTATTCCGTCGTTCTCTTCTTCACCTGGAGAGCAAAATACTCAAAGCTGTTTCTGCCCTTGATCCTCATGTTTGCCACCTACGCTGTCAGCATGGCCGCCTTCGCTGGCATGACACCCGCCTTCAGTGACAATCTTGAAGTCAACAACAAACGACGACTTGTTTACCTTGTCTGGTATGTTGTCATGGTATTGGAGGCCATTGCGGTAATCGCAATCTCCTGTTTCTGGCGCATGCTCAGCTTCAAGAAGACGCACTTGATGGAGCGCATGAGCTTGCTTACGATCATCGTCATCGGTGAAGGTGCGATTGGCGTTACCAAGACTGTGAGCAGAATTATGGGAAAGCACGGGTTGGAAGTCGAAGGTTGCTTCTTAATAATGTGCATCATCGTCATTCTGGTGCTGATCTGGGCTCTGTGAGTTACTGGGAGAAAGGACTGGCAAGTAAATTCTAAGCTAACAGCTGTTGCAAGATACTTTGATAACTTCCCTCATGGTCACTATGGAACTATCCGCCAACAAATCTGGAGCCTTTTACACTTCCCCTTCCAACTTGGAATCGTGGGCATTGTAGAAGGCGCGCAACAAATTGCTCTGGCCCGCTTCATTACCAAAAACGCCACCAAAATCACCAATACCATCGCGAAGCACTGTCAAAAGGAGAATCTGGACGGAGAGAAGTTACAGGACAGTCTTATGCAACTGCTAGAATACTTCCAGCTCAACCAAAAAGCCGAGACCAGGGACTTTTTCACCAATGCGCAATCGGCTATCTGGGTTATTGGAAACTCTACGGGCATCTGCTCCCCTGCGAATGCTAGTACCTATACTATGAATCACGACGATGAGGATAATCTTTGGCCTAAGGCTTTTCAGCAAGTTAGCTACTATATAGGCAACGGCATGTATATCGGCCTCGGCATGAAACTCCCTGTGGACAAGCTCGAAAAGTACAGTCCACTCCAAGTCGGACTGGGGGCGTGGAGGCTTGTGTACTTGTACGCATGGTCTTCATTTTGCCTCATCATGATCTGCCTGATCATATTCCTGTTTCTAATCCGCCGGCACAAGGCTGACCTCTTCGACTATACGTCCGTCATCTCGCGGTTGATTGCGCTCGGGGTCGGAGGCGCCATGTTGGCGCTTATGGTCGACAGGACCAGGCTCTACGCTGCTATCGAATCCCCGATGCTCCTTCCAATCATTGTGGTCGTCTTATTTTTGGTACTAGTCATCGACAAGATAAGCGCGCTACACTGCAACAAACAAGTGGAAAAGAGCAATCTACCATACGCGTTGGAGTATGAAGAGCATGGACATCATCACAACCATAGGCACCATGAGGACCTCGAACACGAAAGCCCGAAGATGCTCGGATCTGTCCATCACAAGGGCCCGTTGCATGGTCATTCGTTACACAGTTCAATCGCGGGGTCGGAAGAGATGCTAAAAGCGGCGCGGTGGAGCGCGCACCCGGAAGATATGAGGCCGCTTACAGCTCATAGCACAGCATACCACTCGCCACATCAAGACTACGCATTGGAGCCACTAAGGAGTCCCGCACTGCAGACACCCAGCCCTGATCCGGAGGTTCACACTGAATATATGGGCAACGCGCCTGGTGGATATGCGCCCGTGAGCACGGGTCACAACCTGGGGGCATAGTCCTTTCCCTTGATTCTCGAACAATCTTGTTGGTGTTTGGCCAACTTTTTTTTCTTTTCTTTATTTCATTCATGGTCCTTTAGCGAGCGCAGCATTTCTTATCGTTTAGAGAAGTGATATAACTTTCAGGGCATCTGGAGTCTGGACGCGATAACAAAGATGGTGGGCATATCATTAGCATGGCGTATACTTTTCTTGTAATTTTCTTTGGGACGGCAGCAAGAAGGGTCATTTTTTCTCTTAGTGGCAAAAGCGTCTAACCTTTACTTAATCCTACTTACGCCACACTCATTGCTTGACTTACAACCCATAGTGATGATGGTGATGATGCTATCAAAAAGGCACTGTCATCAACGCCCGACCACGGAGAGCTTTGACAAAACCGAGTCCCTTGATTGATGGCAAGGCCGAAAGATGAAAGTCAAAGTGGCCGAGCAGATTGCGACGCATAGCAGGACAAACGGTGGCGGAAAGTCAGCAGGTTTCAAAGTCAGCGCACAAGCCGCATCCGGTCAGGGATGATGCACCGACAACTCGTGCGGGTAAAAGGAGGGCCATGTGGAGCAAACAAGAAACCCAACCGTGATGATTATCACGAGTGCCTCTGCGTACGTACGTACGTCCATGGTCAACAACGACCTTCGGTCCGAAAAAGTAAATAAAAGGAAAACAAAGGGGGCATGGATAGGCTTTGCGTCTCGTATCTGATCCACAATGACCAGCGGAGCCTTGTCAGACATTGCCCAAACTTGAAACACCGTCTTTTCCCCCAGACGACAGCAACTTATCAAGTTTTGAAGGAAGAATGGGCGGCCCAAAAAACATCTTGTTGCCATGGCGTTGAGCGTGGATGTAGGCGAGCCGGGAAGAATACAGGCAGTCACATACCTGCAACACCACAGTAGTGACTATTACCCACACCTACATGTGCAGAAAGGAAAGCGCTAGTTTGTTACCTAGAGATATATATCTCATACAGCAGCCCCAAGACCATGGTCGATTAGGCATATGCCTGCCTCTCCTTGGTCCACCCAGGTCGTAGATACTCTGAATCGAACCTCGAGCTCCAACTACTCTCAACCGCATACTCTTGCACAAACTGCACGTCAACCTTGGCACCGTCCTCCTCCTGTGCCCACACACTCAGTCCAATCACGTTGTCACCCGCATAATTAAGGATACCGGGCGGGATCGGGAACTTGATCTCGTTTCCGACGTGAGGGTTGAATCGCGCATACTGGTAGCCGTTGACGAAGAGCTGAACACGAACTGTCTTGGGGCCGGTAGCGTTGAGAACAAAAGCAAAGGATGCGTCGACGTCTTTGGGGACATGAAGAGGGAAAGTTGTGCGGTAGAACTTGATGTCTGCGCCAGAGAAGCCGGTGGATGGTGAAGCAGAGGCCCAGTTACCATCATCGAAACCGGGAAGGTGCCATCCAAGGCGCTCGGCAGTGAGACCGCCCTCTGCAAGAGGTCCGCGTACAGGGTCCAGTTGGATATCCTCGCCGCCAGCTTCACCTGCAATCTTCCAAGACGTAAAGTCTGCTCCATCAAGAGTCGCACGGAGAATACCACGGGGATCGGTAGCACCTCCACGTAGATCGTGTCCAGTGTTATCCTGTGCAACAAGCAAGACATTTGTGTCATTCTCATGCATGGTTGCGTTGGCAAACGATAATGTCATGTTACCGACGCCTAGAGTTGTGTTGCCCAGCCACGATCCAACTAGATCGCCGTTCAGCCATGCGCTCCAGCCGAAGGCGAGACCACCCTGCACAGAGAGCTGGGCGCCCTTGGCCGATCCTTTGAAGTAACCACGGAAGAGGTGGAAGCTGTTGTGGAAGCCATATTCGTCAACATATAGAACGGGTAGTGTGTCAGGCTTGGTGGGGTTGGGTGTTGTAGTATGGTCTGCGACGACCCACGCTGCACCATTGTCATCGTACTCTGCCATCTTCTCCGGAAGTCCCTCGTTGACTTTCCAGTCTTTTAGCGAGGGTAGGTGGATGGTGCCGTTGAATGCCGAGACATGGGCCTGCAAGCTGCCGTATGATGTTCGCGAAGTGTGTAGCTTCTTTCCATTCCAGGAGAGTGTGTGTGCAGTTCCGTGTGCAAAAACTTCTATGTCGGTGCCACTCTTGACGTCTCCCTTCAATGCAAGCACACCTGCATCTAATGATACACCACGAACGAGGTAAGGACCTTGAACCAAGACTAGACTCACGTTAAACCCGTCTATTTATGTAACGGTTGTGGGGACTTACCAGACTGGTCGACAGGCGCAAAGGGATCGTTTGATAGGTTAGGCGCCCAGAATAAGTATGCCGCGGGCTTGTCAGCGACAATAACCTTGACGCCGTTGTCAAATTGGTACACGAACATGCCAGATACTCTCTCAATGTTGGTCGTAACACCACCTGCTTCGGCGCGGAACGTGGCATTCGAAGTGGCTCCACTGCCGGCCAAAGAACCCTTTGTAGCGCCCTTGACGTGGAACTCAACTGATTCTCCAACCCCCGTTGATAGTACCACTACTGGGTTTGAGTCAATGAGAGCATATGTGAGTATCTCCGCCGTGGAGTACGTAAGAGTTTTGTTTCCCATAGCAAAGTCAGTTGCAATAATCTTGGACTGATGGCCATTGAGAACAATCGAACCAGAATGCTGGGGGATAGTCAGATTCCCTACAGATGTGCTAACGTGTAGCTTAAACGATTCTGTGGTAGAAGAAGATGATACTGAATGGATAGTGACGTAGAAGGCAGCGTTGGTTATAGGGTTGCGGAGCTGGCTTGCTGCAACAGCGGAGTTGGTAGTGTATGAGCTCGAGTTTCCAAGACGTTCGGTAACGGTCAAGTCATCGGCGACACGAGTGAACATGGCCAAGTTCTTAGTCTCGTAAAATTTGGCGCCAATTTCACGATTCTCGCTGATCGGACTGCTGTAATCGTACGATGTAGCTGTTACTGGGGCAGCAATAGCGCCCCAGTTGGTACCCCCAAACATCATGTAGAGTGAAACAGCAGTGACTCGTTGGGAAATGAGGTTCCGGTAGAAGAGATTTGCAAAGTCTGCGCCGATGTCACCCGGACATCCACCCTCTGGACCTCCCCATGGATTGTAGGAGCCACCTTGGAATTCCGGGAAGAAGCTTGGCTGAGTAGGAGACACCTCTTTGAAGTGGTCATAATAGTTTATAACTTGGTATGCCACATATCTGGACGAACAAGTCAGTTGAGAGTACTTAAAAAAATCTCGAATCAAGTAACGTACTTTCCGTTGGTACCCGTACACTCTTCAAGGTTGCATGACCAACAAGATGGATAGCTGTCTAGTCCAGCAACATCAACGTTCCCAACAGCACCAGGCGCGTAATCCTTACTCCAACTCTTAGTGTTCATGTTCGGATCGTTGTGGATAAGAGGGATCTCGATGCCATTGGCTCGCGCAGAATCCTCCAGTGCCTGCATGTACCTTCCAGCAGCATCGTTGGGGACCTTGTTTTTTCTGTCCTTCCACTGCTCGCCGTACTCATTCTCAATCTGGTAAACAAGCGCGTTTCCGCCATTTGTCACAAGATGCTTGGATGTAAGCTCAGAAAATTTGGAAAAGTAGGGATCCAGAGCCTGAAGATATCTCGGGTCGTCATCCCTGAGCTTTCCATAAGCCCCTGTTGTAAGCCATAGCGGGAAGCCACCAGCATTTGCTTCAGCGTTGACATAAGGGCCAGGCCTAGTGATGACGTAAAGGCCGACACGATGCGCAATCTCAAAGAGCTTGCTGAAGTCATGTGCGCCGCTCTCGAAATCTAGCGTCTGGTTGTTCGCGCTGTGGTAGGCCCAGTTACCATAAAAGGCAAAAGCCGTAAAGCCTTGCAATCTTTAGCTAATGTTGATTTCGCCTGGTCCAGAAAATGTAGACTAACCTGCAGCCTTGATTTTCTCTAGCAAGTCTTCCCAGACCTCATAGACTGGAATACGCCAGTAATGGATCTCTCCGGAGAAAACGAAGAGACGTTTTCCATTCACCTTGAAGGAGTAGTGATCCCATTGCACAACATCGTTCAGGCCGTTGTCGTGGAGCGGCCACGCACTAGGTGTGTTGTTCTGGGCGTTGACACTGAATCCATTGGGCAGAGTAGCTAACGGTGTCAAGGCCAATAACCAGGAGAGCCCCGCGAGAGTCTTCATGGTAGTTGAAGTCGGAAAACCTCAAGGCCAATAAGCGCTGCCGCCGTTGTATCGGACATGTTGAGAGTTTATGAGTACTATGAAGGTACCGAGTCCCCGGCTCCAGCAATGCAAACAAGACGCTAGTGTCTTGTTATGATCGAATATTATGAGTTGCGGGGATGCGAGATGATTCCTAATGGTGGAATTGAGATCTCATATGCGCACGCTCCACTAGTTGTGCCGAGGCACGGGTAAACATTGAGAAATAAAGCATCGAGCACGGAAGGGTTCCTCCAATACGTTAGTGTTACGAAGATCTCATAAGAATGAGAGATGGAAAACGGGAGAAGGACTGACAGGGCTGGAAAGAATCATGACATGGTGTGGGGTACTGTGACTCGGACTGAGCTCATTAGGTCATGGTTTCCGACGTCAACTACGAGTACACCGCTCGTCCGGACCGTTGGCGACAGCATCGTCTCTACCAGCAGTAGATTACAAAGAGCAAAAATGACAAGGAAGAGTAACCAAAGTGGGAGCAAGTCAAGGCTGCTCTAGTGTACACTCAGACTGGGCGGTGAACAGCACCTACTTAAGCACGTTATGTGACCTCAGTCGAAGTCACAGGCAGTACCGCGGCTAGTAGTATTCAGTTCATGTCGGTCACCATAGCGAGAAGCATTTTCAGAGAGATGATTGGATATAATTGCGTAGCCGTTGTATACTGCAGGTTGCATTGCGGGGAGTTCGAGAGCGCGCTTCCCACACTTCCCCGCACCAGGGCGAAGCACGAGCCATCGGAAATGCGACCCTCCGTCGTCCACAGCAGCCGTTGCACCCAGTTTCTACTATGATACTGTTGCCCATATTTGAAACACAGCAATTTATTCGTTCTCCCTGACATCGATCATGGTCGACTTGAACTTGCGAGCGGAGATCCTGCGGCTGAACAAAATGTCGAGCTCACGGTAAGAGCGGTCCTTGAACTCAGGAAGACCAAAGTAGGCCGAGACAAAGCACACGCAAGCTGTACCTCCCCAGACGTATCCGCACTTGCCGGCCATGTTCCAACCGGTTGGGTTAAGCATGCGCGAGGCAAGATAAATCATGGGAATTTCCGCGACGTAGTAGGCGGCACGACCAACGCCCGTACTCAGGGCACGGAGGCGGATTGACGAGGTTTCCGCAATGATAGAGTATGAAATTGGACCCATGGCTCCGGCAAAAACGAAAGAGATGACCACACCTAGGCAGGCCTGGGCGTAGTTGGTCGCTTTGTTCTGCTCGATCGAGGCGCAAATACCGAGAAGGAAGAGCAGGGTGACGTTGATAGCCGTTCCTGTTAGGTAGATGGCTCGACGACCAAACCAACCGCTCAACGGCCAGGAGCACATGTTGGCAATCAGCTGCAGGCACGAGTTGATCAGGTTCAGCTTGAAGGAGAAGTCTGTGGACATTCCAGCCTCTATGGAAAGTCAGCTATACACTCACACCAGGTTGGGGCTAAGGGATTGAGTAATACTTACGTTCGAAGAAAAATGTGGCCTGGTTGGCGATCAGGTTACCAGCAAAGTTCTGCGACGCATAGATCAAACAAGTGATCATCGTTCGGCGGAGATCAGTGCCCTTGAAGAGATCAAGCAAGTTAGGCTCACCACCCATATGCGCTTCAATCTGAACAGTACGCTCCATCATGGCAAGTGTGTCTTCGGCAGCCGCCTGGGTTCCGTTACGACGGCCGAGGCGCTTGATGGATTTTAGGGCTTCATCTCTCCGTCCGCGACGTACCAGCCACCAGGGACTTTCGGGTGCAAAAAAGATAAGTACCATAATCGGCGTCTGGAGCCTTTAGCTTTGGCGTAGCCATATCAGGAAGGGGATAGTTACAGGAAAAACCCATTGTAGGGCAAGAGGCGCACGCCATGCCCATTCATCGTTTCGCTTATTGTAGCCAAGGGTGGCGGCAGCAACGATG
>Ga0265798_10003085_pt1 | contig 23991 bp, 3 predicted proteins | sample P3T30metagenome_FD_192430 | JGI IMG/M metagenome (GOLD analysis project Ga0265798, IMG submission 192430) | Plant litter microbial communities from East Loma Ridge, Irvine, California - P3 T30 | ecosystem: Environmental > Terrestrial > Plant litter > Unclassified | place: USA: California...
CGCGCCCGCGTCGACGTCGCTCTGCTGCACGGTGGAGGTGGCGGTGGCCACGACCCACTGGCCGGGCAGCAGCACGCCCTCGGCTCCGGGCCAGGCGTAGGTCGGCGCGCCGATGCCCGCGACCGTGTCGGCGAGGGCGACCCCGCTGAGCGTGACGTTGCCGGTGTTGCGCAGCGTGTAGGTCCAGGTGACGGTGTCGCCGGCGACGCCGCGGTCGCCGGCGGCGAGCGCGCCGCGGTCGGTCACGAGGATCGACGGGGTCGCCGTGGCGACGGCGAGCTCGAGCGAGTTCGACTGCGCCGCGACCGGGATCGCGCCGGGCGCGAAGCCGGTGACGAGCGCCATGTTGGTGACGCTGCCGCGGTCGATGTCGTCCTGGGTGATCTCGTAGCCCGCGATCGCGCCGACCGTCTGGCCGGGCTCGAGCAGGCCGACCTCGCCGGGCCACTCGAGGTAGTCGATCTCGGAGATGCCGGGCAGCGGGTCGGTGATCTCGAGCAGCTGCACCGTGACGGTGCCGGTGTTCGCGATCGTGAAGCGGTACTCGATGTCGTCGCCGGCGCGGCCGCCTCCGATGACGGAGCCCTCCTTGAGCAGGCCGAGGCTGCGCTCGACGAGCAGCGCGACCGGAGCGGTCGCCTGCCCGGTGAGCACGACGCCCCGAGGGGTGGTCGCCTCGCCGCTGAGCGCGTTGCTCACGGTGCCGGCGTTCACCTGCGCCTGGGTGACGATGCTCGTCGCGGACGCGGTGAGCGACTGGCCGGGCAGCAGCACGCCGGGGCGGCTCGGGTTCGGCCAGGTGAGGCTCGGCGCGCCGACGTCCGCCAGCGCGTCGGCGATCTCGACGCCCGTGAGCGTCGTGCCGCCCTCGTTGACGAGCGTGTAGGTCCAGACGATCGTGTCGCCCGCGATGCCGCGATCGCCGGCCTCGAGCGCACCGCTCGTGGCGACCGAGATGCGCGGGGCGCCGGGCTCCACCGACACGACCGACTCGTTCGAGGCCTGGCTGACGGCGCCGCCCAGCGGCTCGGAGGCCGTGGCGGTGGCGGTGTTGCGCACCTCCGCGGCGTCGAGGTCCTCCTGCACGATCGTGTGCACGGCGGATGCGGTGACCGACTGCCCGGGCAGCAGCACGCCCTGCGCGGCCGGCCAGGCACCGAAGGCGATGCCGGTGGCCTTCGGGTCGCTGAGCGCGACGCCGGTGAGCGTGACGTTGCCGGTGTTGCGGAGCACGAAGGCGTAGTCGATGGTGCCGCCGACCGCGGCGGTGCCGCGCAGCTGGCCGGTCTTCTCGACCGCGAGCGCACCGTTCGCGGCGATCGCGACGTCGTCGGTCGCGGTGCCGCTGACCTGCGCGCCGCGGCTCGGGGTGCCGACCGCGGTGACGCGGCTGGTCGCCGAGCCCGCGTCGACCTGCGCCTGGGTGAGCGGAGCGGTCGCCCGCACGGTGGCGGACTGCCCCGGGGCGAGCACGCCCACGGCGCCGGGCCAGCTGTACACGGGGGTCGTGCCGAGCACGTCGCTGACGGATACGTCCGTGAGCGTCGCGGAGCCCGCGTTGGTGATCACGTACGTCCAGACGACGTTCTCGCCCTCGCGGCCCTCGGAGCCCGGGGGCAGCGCGCCGTCGTCCGTCACGCGGATGGATGCGGCGGGCACGGCGAGCGGCGTGGTCGCCTCGGCGGGCGCGCTCGTCGCGAGCGAGCCGGCCGGGGTGCGGCCGTTCGCGGTCGCGACGTTGCGCACCTGGCCGGCGTCCACATCCGCCTGGGTGATCGTGTACGACGCCGTGGCCTGCACGGTCGCGCCGGGCGCGAGCGCGGTGAAGCCGTTCGGGAAGGTGATCGGGCCGAGGCCCGGCAGCTCGTCGGTGACGCCGAGCTCGCGCAGCGTGACGTTGCCGCCGTTGCGGATCGTGAAGGTGTAGGTGATCACGTCGCCGACGGCGGTGCCGTTCTGCGCCGCGCCGACGAGGTCGAGCACCAGGGCCGACTGCGCGGCGAGCGGCACCGTGGCGGTGGCAGATGCGCGCACGACCGTCGTGCCGTCGGGCGCGGTGCCCGCGGTCGAGACGAGGCTGACGACGGAGCCGGCGTCGATGTCCTGCTGGAGCAGGTCGTAGGACGCGGTGACGACGACCGACTCGTTCGGATCGAGGGTGCGGTCGAAGCCCGCCGGGAAGGCGATGTCGCGCACACCGACCAGAGCGTCGGTGACCCCGACGCCGCTGAGCGTCACGTTGCCGGCGTTGGTGATCGTGTAGGTCCAGCGCACATCGCCGTCGACGACCGGGCTCGCGCCGACCGGGTCGAGACGGCCCGAGTCGGTGATCGCGATGCGCGGCGTCGCGGTCTGCAACGGCACGCCGGCCTCGTCACTGTTCGACGTGACGAGCGCGGCGCCTTGGAGGGTGCGCGCGGTCGCACTGGCGGGGCTCGCGAGGGAGCCGCGGTCGACGTCGGCCTGCGTCACCGTGTACGTGGCGGTGGCCGTGACCCGCTCGCCCGGGGCGAGCTGCCCCTGCGCACCGGGCCAGGTGCCGAAGACCGCGGGGCTCGTGCCGCCGAGGGCGTCGGCGATCGCGACGGTCGTCAGCGTGACGTTGCCGCGGTTGACGAGCTCGTAGGTGAAGGTGACGGTGTCGCCCACCGCACCGGCGCCGGAGACGGCCGCCGTCTTGTCGAGCTCGAGCGCACCGGCGCTCGCGATCGTCACCGCGGCGCTGGCCAGCGCCGAGGTGACGGGGGCGTTGTCCGGGGCGAGGCCGTCGGCACGGACCGTGCTCGACACGGTGCCCGCGTCGACCTGGGCCTGCGTCAGCAGCGAGGTGCCCGTGACGAGCACCGAGTCGCCGGGCCGCAGCGTGCCCGTGGCGACGGGCCACTGGTAGTCGAAGGCGCGCATGCCGTCGAGCTGAGTCTCCGTGAGGACGACGTCGTGCAGCGTGACGGTGGTGCGGTTCGTGACCGTGTAGGTCCAGGTCACCAGATCGCCGGCGACGCCCCGCGCACCGTCCGGCAGGGCGCCGGTCGGGTCGGAGATCTCGATGGCGCCGGAGCGCCCGGCCGTCGGCACGATGCTCTCGGTCGACGAGGCGCGTGCGACCGCGCCGTTCGAGGCGACCGCGCTGGCGGTGGCGGTGTTGCGCACCGAGCCGGCGTCCACATCCGCTTGGGTGACCGTGTAGGTCGCCGTGGCGACGATCTCGGCGCCCGGTGCGATGGTGCCGTCGAAGCCCTGCGGGTACTCGAGCTGACCGAGGCCGGCGAGCTGGTCGACGATCTGCGCGGCGCCGAGCGTGACGTTGCCGTCGTTGCGCAGCGTGAAGGCGTAGGTGATGACGTCGCCGAGCGCGACGTTCGTGGACGGCGTCGCGATCTTCGAGAGGGTGAGGATCGGCTGCGCCGTGAGCGGCACCGTGGCGCTGTCGCTCTCGGTGAGCAGCACGCCCTGCGGGAAGGCCGTGGTAGCCGGGGTGCGCGAGGTGCCCGTGATCGAGCTCGTGATGCTGCCCGAGTCGATCTGCTGCTGCGTGAGCGACGAGGTCGCCATGACGGTGACGCGCTGACCGGGGGCGAGCACGCCCGCCGCGCCGGGCCAGGCCGTGTCGACGATCGTGACGTCCTGCAGCGCCTCGGTGATCTGCGCCGCCGTGAGGGTGACGTTGCCGAGGTTCTCGAGCGTGTAGGTCCAGGTGACCGTGTCGTTCGGCGTCGCGAAGCCGCCCGCGGTGAGCACGCCCTCGGTGTCGACGGCGATGGCGGGGGCGCCCGGCTGCACCGCGACGGTGCTCTCGGCGGTGACCGGGTCGATCGTCAGGCCGGCGGGCGTCGTGCCGCTGACGGATGCGGTGTTGACGACCGCGCCGCGGTCCACATCCGCCTGGGTCAGGTCGTAGACCGCCGTGGCGACGACGACCGCGTTCGGGGCGAGCACCCCGACCGCGCCGGGCCACCCGTAGGCGAGCGCGCCGAGGCCCGCGAGCTGGTCGGCGATCGCGACGCCCGAGAGCGTGACGGTGCCGGTGTTGCGCACCTCGAAGCGGTACTCGATGGTGTCGTCGGCGCTGGCGGTGCCGGTGGCACGACCCGTCTTCAGCAGCGAGAGCGAGGCCTGCGGCGTCAGCGTGACGGTCGCGTCGTCGGTCAGGCGCAGCGGCGAGGTCGCGCCGGGTGCGGTGCCGACGCCCGCCACGATGGAGCGGACGCTGCCCGCGTCGACCTGCGCCTGGGTGAGGCGCGTGAAGGCCGTCACCGAGACGGTCTCGCCCGGCAGCAGCACGCCCTCGGTGGCCGGCCAGCTGTAGACGAGGTTGCCGACGGGCACGTTCGTCTCGTCGAGCGCGACGTTCCGCAGCGTGACGTTGCCGGTGTTGCGCAGCGTGTAGGTCCAGACGACCGAGTCGCCGGCCTTGCCGGAGGCGCCGGGTGCGAGCACGCCGTCGTCGGTGACCGCGAGCGCAGCGGATGCGGGCGCCAGGCGCACGACCGCCTGCTGCGATTGCGCGGAGGCCGCAGTGCCGCGCGGGCCGGCGCCGGTGGTGCTGGCGGTGTTCGCGATGCTGCCGTTGTCGACGTCGGTCTGCGCGACGCGGTACGGCGCCGTGATCTCGACGCTCTGGCCGGGCTCGAGCACGCCGGGGCGCGCGGGGTCGGGCCAGGCGACGGTCGCGGTGCCGAGGCCCGCGAGCGTGTTGGCGTACGCGATGCCCGAGACCGTGACGTTGCCGGTGTTGGTGATCACCGTGCGGAAGGTCACGTCGGCGCCGACCGGGGCGCCCTGCGGGCCGGCCGTCTCGACGATCGAGAGCGCGGGGCGCTCGGTGAGCTCGACGGTGGCGGGGTCGCTGACGGAGAGCGGCGTGCCGGCGCCGCCGGTGGCGCCGATGCCGGTCGCGGTGATGCGGCTGTCGATGCGACCGCGGTCGACGTCGGCCAGGGTGAGCACCGAGGTGGCGCGCGCGGTGACGGACTGCCCCGGGGCGAGCTGGTTCGGGGTGCCCGGCCAGGTGCCGAAGACCGGCGTGAGGCCGAGCGACTCGCTGAGCTGCAGCGGGCTGACCGTGACGTTGCCGGTGTTGCGCAGCACGTAGGTCCACTCGACCGCGTCGCCGACGCGTCCGGTGGCGCCGGCCGCGAGCGCGCCGTCGTCGGTGACCGCGATGGCGGCGCGACGGGTCTGCAGCGGCACCTCGGAGGGGTTCGACGAGAACGTGACGACCTGGTTCGCCGGCGTCGTGCCGGTGACGGTGGCGGTGTTCGCGACGGAGCCCGCGTCGATGTCGGTCTGCGCGATCGGGTAGCTCGCCGTGGCGGTCGCGCGCTGACCGGGTGCGAGCACGCCGTTCTCGCCGGGCCAGCTGACGACCGGGGTGCTCACGCCCTGCTTCGAGTCGGTGAGGCGGATGCCGCGGATCGTCACGTTGCCGTCGTTGACGAGCGTGAAGGAGTACTCGACGCGGTCGCCGGAGCCCGCGGCGCCGGAGGCGACGCCGTTCTTGGTGAGGGAGAGCGAGGCACCCGGGGCGAGCTGCACCGTGGCGGAGTCCTGGTCGCTGACGCCCTGGGCGGTCGGCGAGACCGCGGTGACACCGACGGTGCTCACGACGGAGCCGGCGTCGATGTCGGCCTGGGTCAGCACGGAACGGCCGGTGGCCGTGACGGACTGGTTCGGCGCGAGGGTGCGCGCGGCGCCGGGCCACTGGATCTGCGCGGCCTCGACGCCGCTCAGGCGATCGAGCACGTCGACTGTTCCGAGGGTGACGTTGCCGTCGTTCGTGACGACGTAGGTCCACAGCACGGTCTGGCCCGCGCGAGCGGCGCCCTGCAGCGCGCCGCTGTCGCGGATGTCGATGGAGGGGCGCGCGGGCTGCGTCGTGATGATCACCGGCGCGGAGTCCGCGTCGACGGTCACGCCGCGGCCGCTGGTGCCGAAGGCGGTGGCGACGTTGCGGATCGAGCCGGCGTCCACATCCGCCTGGGTCACGGTGTAGCTCGCGGTGGCCTGCACCGACTGGTTCGGTGCGAGCGCGCCGGCGGCGCCGGGCCAGGTGTACTGGATCGCGCCGATGCCCTGCAGCGAGTCGGCGATGCGCACACCGCTCAGCGCGACGGTGCCGGTGTTGCGGACCGCGAAGTCGAAGCGGATCTGCTGCCCGGCGGCCGGGGTGCCCGTGGCGGTGGTGGTCTTAACCACGGTCAGGGTGGGCTGCTGGGTGATCGGCACGGTGGCCGTCGCCCGCGCGCTGACCTCGCCGCCGCGCGCTCCGGTGCCGAGGGCGTCGACGACGCTCACGGCGGCGCCGGACTCGACGTCGGTCTGGGTCAGCGGGTAGCTGCTGGTGATGGTGGTCGAGGCGCCGGGGGCGAGCACGCCGGTCCAGCCGGCCGGGTACTGCACCGTCGCGGTGCCGAGGGCCTCGACGACGCGCACGTCGCGCAGCTCGACGTTGCCGGCGTTGCGCACCACGTAGCTCCACGTGACGGGGTCGCCCGCCTGACCGCGGGCGCCGGTCGCGAGCGCGCCGGCGTCGGTGACGGTGATGCGCGGGGCCGCGGCCTGGAGGGTGGCCGGGGCGGTGTCGGGCTGGCTCGTGACCAGCACGCCGCGCGAGTCGGTGCCCGAGGAGGTGGCGGGGGTGTCGATGACCGAGAGGGTGTCGACGTCCTGCTGGGTGACGGTGTACCGCGCGGTCGCGGTCGCGGTCGCGCCGGGGGCGAGCGTGCCGTCGAAGCCGGCGGGGAAGGTGATCGGGCCGAGTCCGGCCAGCGCGTCCTGCACGGCGACGCCGCGCAGCGTCAGCTGCCCCGTGTTCGTGACCAGATAGGTGTACTCGAGCACCTGGCCGGCGCCCACGTTCTCCGCGGGCGTGACGCTCTTGTCGATCGTGATCGCGCTCGTGGAGCTGAGCTGCACGGTCGAGGCGGCGGGCGCGTCGATGAGCGCGCCGGCCGGGGGCTGCGCGATGCCGATCAGGGTGCTGAGCACCGATCCGGCGTCGACGTCCTGCTGGGTGACCGTGTAGCGGGCCTTCGCGGTGACCGACTCGCCCGGCAGCACGACGCCCTCGGCGCCGCTCCAGACGAAGTCGGTGGCGGGCGAGACGTTCACGAGGGCGTCGCGGAACTCGATGAGCCGCAGCGAGGTGTTGCCGGTGTTGGTCAGCGAGTAGGTCCAGGTGATCACGTCGCCGGCGACGCCCGCGGCGTCCTGCGCGAGCGCGCCGGAGTCGGTGACGCGGATCGACGGCGCGGCCGCCTCGGTGTCGATGACGACCTGGCCGGAGCCGGCGCTGACCGAGCCGCCGTTCGGCGTGCTGGCGGAGGCGCTGGCCACGTTGGTCACGCGGCCGGCGTCGACGTCGGCCTGGGTGATCGCGTAGGTCGCGGAGGCGCGGATCACGCCGCCCGGCGCGATGCCGTTCTGCGCGCCCGACGGCAGCACGCCGCGCGGGTCGGCGCCGCTGCGGTCGACGCTGAGCTGGCCGAGACCGGCGAGCGCGTCGCTGATCGCGGCGCTGCCGAGGTTCTGGTTGCCGGTGTTGCGCAGGACGAAGGAGTAGACGAGCTGGTCGTTCAGGCCGATCTCGCCGGCGGTGGCCGGAGCGACCGTCTTGACCAGCTCGAGGCCGGGCGCCGCGGCTGCGGTGAGCAGCGAGGCGCGGCCCTCGCTGATGATGCGGGACGCGGCGTTCTGCGGCAGGCCGGTGATCGTCGCGGTGTTGTCGATGACGCCGGCGTCCACATCCGCCTGGGTCACCGTGTAGGACGCGGTGACCGTGAAGGAGGCGCCGGGGTCGAGCGCGGTCTGCGGCAGTGCGATCGGCTGGCTGCTGAGGCGCGGGTCGAGCAGCTCGAGCGCGTTCACGCGCACGTTGCCCGAGTTGATCACACGGAGGCTGTACTCGATCGAGTCGCCCACGGCGCCGCCGGCGGGCGTGCCGGACTTCTGCAGCGTCAGCTGCGGGGCCGCGGCCACGACGGGCAGCTGCGTCTCGACGCTGCTCGCCCGCACCGGCTCGGCGCCCGTGACGCGAGGGTTGCCGACGGCGGTGACGGTGTTGCGGATCGGCTGCGCCGCCGCTACGTCGTCGTTGGTGATCGTGTACTTGGCGATGACGGTGGCGACACCGCCGGGCAGCAGCACGCCCTGCTCGGCGGGCCAGGCGACGACCACGTCGGTCAGGCCGGTGCGGGTGCTCTCGATCGTGGTGGCGTCGAGCGAGACGTTGCCGCTGTTGCGCACCGTGTAGGTGTACTCGATGACGTCGCCGGCTCGGCCGACGCCGTCGGCTCCGTAGATCGCGGTCTGCGTGACCTGCAGCGCCGGGGCCGGCGTCGCGGTCTGCAGGCGGAACGGGTTCGAGTCCTGCGTGACGCGCACGCCGGTGGGCGACGTGCCGACGGCGGTGGCGGTGTTGTCGACGTAGCCGCGGTCGACGTCGGCCTGCGTGAGCACGTAGGTGGCCGTGCCGAGCGCGGTCTCGCGCGGGGCGAGGTAGCCCGAGGTCGCCGGGAACTCGAGCGCGGGGCGGCTGATGCCCTCCAGGTCGTCGCGCAGGTCGATGAGGCGCAGGGTGACGTTGCCGGAGTTGGTGACCCGGAAGTCGTAGCGCACGGTGCTGCCCGCGGAGCCGTCGCCCGAGACGATGGCGCCGGTCTTGACCGCGGCGATGTTCGGCGACTGCGCGACGGTCGGCACCTCGGAGAGGGCCGACTCCGCCGTCACGGCGGTGCCGGTCGGATCGGTGCCGCGTGCGGTGGCGACGTTGCGCACGGCGCCCGCGTCGACGTCCGACTGGCGGATCACGTAGCTGGCGGCGGCGGGCACGCTCTGGCCCGGGAGGATGGTGCCGGGCGTGCCGGGCCAGTCGATGCGCGGGCTCGTGACGCCCTGCAGCGGGTCGCTCAGCGTGACGCCGGTGAGGGTCGTGGTGCCGGTGTTGCGCAGGGTGAACGCGTAGTTCACGGTGTCGCCCGCGGCGACGGCTCCGGCGACGGCCGGGGTGCCGACCTTCTCGACGACGAGCCCGGCGGTGCGGGTGAGCGGCACGGTGTCGATCGCGCGGCCGCGCACGGCGGCACCGGTCGGCGGGGTGCCGACGCCGTTGACGACGCTGGTGACCGCGCCCGAGTCGACGTCGCGCTGCGAGATCGGGTAGAGCGAGGTCGCGGTGACCGTCTCGCCCGGTGCCAGCACGCCCTCGGCGCCCGGCCAGGTGTACTGCACCTCGCCGGCCTCGACGAGCGACTCGATGAGGGTCACGCCGCGGAGCGTCACGTTGCCGGTGTTCTGCAGCGTGTAGCGCCAGACGATCTCGTCGCCGGCCACGCCGGTGTCCCCGGTCGCCAGAGCGCCGCGGTCGGTGACCACGATGCTCGGTCGCGCGGCCGTCAGGGTCGCGGTGTTCTGCGGCGAGGCGCCCTGCACCGCGGCGCCGTTCGCGGCCGTGCCGCTCGCGGTGGCGGTGTTGCGCACGGAGCCGGCGTCCACATCCGCCTGCTGCAGCGTGTAGACCGCGCGGAACTCGACGCTCTGCGCGGGGGCCAGTACGCCCGAGACGCCGGGCCAGGTCGTCGCGGTCGGTGCGCTGAGACCCGGCAGCGGGTCGGCGGCGGTGACGTTGCGGACGGTGACGTTGCCGCCGTTGGTGACGGTGATCGTGTAGACGACCTGGTCGCCCACGCCGCCGGTGACGCCGTCGCGGTTGGTGTCGGCGACGACGCTCGTCTTCGCGACGCGGAGGGAGGGGGTCGCCTGCGCCGTGGAGACCACGGACTCGGGCGAGCGGCCGATGACCGGATCGCCGGAGGGCAGCGTGCCCGTCGCGGTGGCGGTGTTGCGCACCGAGCCGGCGTCCACATCCGCCTGGCCGATCGGGTACGACGCGGTGGCGCTGACGCGCTCCCCCGGAGCCAGTCGGCCCGAGGTCACGGCGGTGCTCCAGTCGACGACCGGCGTGCTGATGCCCGGCTTCGAGTCGACGAGCTGCACGCGCGAGACCGTCACGTTGCCGGTGTTCTCGATCGTGAAGGCGTAGGCGATGCTGTCGCCGACGCCCGCGCTGCCCTGGGCGACGCCGCGCTTGGTCACGACGAGGCCCGAGACCTGGTCGAGGCGCACCGTCGAGACGGCGGTGTCGTTGCGAGCGGATCCGTCGCGCTGCGAGGTGCCGCTGACCGAGGCGGTGTTGACGTAGGCGCCGGCGTCGACGCTGGTCTGGCTGAGCACGATCGACGCGGTGACCGAGCGGCGCTCCTGGGGCGCCAGGCTCGGGATCGTCAGCAGGGTGCCGCCGAGGTTCGGGTCGCTGACGACGACGTTCGCGAGCGTCGTGTCGCCGGTGTTGACCGCGGTGAGCGTGAACTCGACGCGATCGCCGGCGCGGCCGGTCGCACCGGGGGCGAGCACGCCGGTCTTGATGAGGTCGACGGATGCGGTGCTCGCGGCCAGCGCGGTGGAGACGACGGAGTCGTCGGTGACGACGGTCGTGCGATCGGGCGCGGTGCCGCTCACGAGCGCGGTGTTCGCGATCGAACCGCTGTCGAACTGGGCCTGAGTGACGCGCACGTTGGCGGTCGCGGTGGCCTGCTGGCCGGGCGCGAGCACGCCGCTGGCGCCAGGCCAGGTGATCACGGGGGTGCTGAGACCGGCGAGCCGGTCCTCGAGCTCGACGCCGCTGAGCGTGACGTTGCCGGCGTTGCGGATGACGAAGCGGTACTCGAGGAGCTCGCCGACGCGCTGTCCGCCGACCGGGGCCGTCTTCACGACCTCGATGGCGGGGGCCGCGGGCGAGGTCGTCGTGATCTGGCGGTCCGACTCGATCGAGAGACGGGTGCCGCTCGGCGGCTGGCCCACCGCCGTGACGATGTTGCCGACCGAGCCGCGGTCGACATCCGACTGCAGGATCGTGTACGCCGCCGTGGCGGTGGCCGTCTGCGTGGGCAGCAGCACCCCGGGGCGCGCGGGGTTCGGCCAGGTGATGTCCGGCGCCGAGACGCCGGGCAGCCGCTCGATGAGGTCGACGAGCGTGAGCGTGACGTTGCCGGTGTTCGAGACGGTGAACGTGTAATCCACGACGTCGCCGGCGTCGCCGCGACCGGCCTGGGCGAGCACGCCGTCCTTGGTGACGGCGAGGCCGGGACGGGCGGCGATGGTCACGTCGGTGCGCGAGTCGGCGGTGACGGCCGCGCCGCGCGGCGGCGTGCCGGTGCCGTAGAGGTCCTCGGTGATCCTGCTCGCGTCGACCTGCGACTGCGTGAGGGCGGAGGTGCCGGTGGCGGTGACGCTGCGGCCGGGCGGCAGCACGCCGACCTCGCCGGGCCAGGTGTAGCTGGCGGGGTCGATGGTGCCCACATCCGCTCGCATCGTGACGCCGGTGAGCGTGACGTTGCCGGTGTTCGTGAGGCGGTACTGCCAGTCGACGGCGTCGCCGACCACGCCGGTCGCGTTCGGTGCGAGCGCGCCGGTGACGGAGGAGCTGATCGCCGGCTCCTGCGTCTCGGTCGGCGTGACGATCTCGGCGCTGGTGGCCGAGAAGGCCTGGCCGCGCGCGGGCGTCGCCGAGGCGTTCGCCTGATTCGTGATCGAGCCGGCATCGACCTGGGCCTGCGTGATCACGAGGAAGGCCGTGGCCTTGAGGCTCGTGTTCGGGGGCAGCACGCCGTCTTGCGCCGTCGGCCAGGTGAGCACGAGCGGGCTGAGGCCCGGCAGCGGGTCGCGCAGCACGACGTCGCGCAGGGTGACGTTGCCGGTGTTCTTGACCTCGAAGGCGTAGCGGATGAGGTCGCCGGCGCCCGAGTTCAAGCCGGGATCGCCGGTCTTCAGCACCTGCATCGAGGGCTCCGCCGCGGCGAGCGGCACCGTGATCGTGCCGGAGGTGCCGGTGACGGCCGGGCCGGACTGCGGCACGCCGCGCACGGTCGCCGTGTTGGTCACGCTGCCGGCGTCGAGCGCCGCCTGGGTGATCGGGCTCGTCGCGGAGGCCCTCGCGGTCTCGCCGACCAGGAGGACCCGGTCCGCTCCGGGCCAGGTGATGGTGAGACCGGTGAGGCCCGGCAGGCTGTCGTTGAGCGAGACCTCGCGCAGGGTGACGTTGCCGGTGTTGCGGATGGTGAAGGTCCAGTTCACGGCGTCGCCGACGGCGCCGGTCGTCGTGCCGGCCTTCGTGACCGCGATGCCCGCGTTGGTGGGCAGCACGACGGTCTCGGGGTCGGTGACCGCAGCGGGCGCGGTGCCGCGCACAGGGTCGGCCGTCGCGCGGGCGACTCCGGTGACGTTGCCCGCGTCGATGTCGCCCTGCTGCACGGCGTAGCTGCCGGTGTAGACGATGCGCTGCCCGGGCGCGAGCTCGCCGACCGTGCCGTTCGGCCAGGCGCCGGCCGTGAACGCGGCGTTCGAGTCGGTGATCGCCACGTTGCGCACCGTGCCGAGGCCGGTGTTGGTGACCGTGATCGTGTAGTCGACGGACTCGCCCGGCACGCCGGTCGCGCCAGCGCGGAGCGTCCCGACCTTGTCGATGGCGATGGTGTTCGTCGGCACGGCGAGAGTGACCGGGGCGTCGTCGCTCGCGCTGACGGTCTGCGGCGGCGCCGTGCGGGCGGAGGTGCCGGTGACGTTCGCGGTGGTGTTGATCGTGCCCCGGTCGACGTCGGCCTGGGTGACCACATGGGTGGCACGGGCGATCGCCTGCTGGCCCGGGGCGAGCATCCCGCTGGCGCCGGGCCAGACGATGGCGAACTCGGAGCGGTCGGTCTGCGGGTCGCTGAGCGCGACCCCCTGCAGGGTGACCGGCCCGGTGTTGCTGATGACGTACTCGAGCGTGACGACGTCGCCGACCCGGCCGGCCGCGCCGCCGAGCGTCGCGGTCTTATCGAGCGTGATCGCCGCCGGGGTGCCCGGCAGCAGCTCGACGCGCTTGGTGTTCGAGACCTGCGAGGTCGGGTCGCCGTTCGGCTGCGTGCCGGATGCGGTGGCGGTGTTGTCGACGTAGCCGCGGTCGACGTCGGCCTGGGTGACCGTGTAGGTCGCGGTGCCGGTGGCGACCTGGCCGGGCGCGAGCTCGCGCGCCGTGCCGGGCCAGCTGAAGGTCGGCGTGCCGATGCCCTGCAGGGTCTCGGCGAGGATCACGCCGTTCAGCGTGACGTTGCCGGTGTTCTCGATGCGGAAGGTCCACGTGATGGTGCTGCCCGCGGCGCCGGTGCCGCTGGTGACCGAGCCGTCCTTGACGACGGCGAGCGTGGAGCTCGGGGCGATGGTCTGCACGGCGTCATCGCTCGTGCTGACCGCGCCGCCGCCGCTGTTCGGCGTACCGCGAACGGTGGCGACGTTGCGCAGGGTTCCGGCATCGACCTCGGCTTGGGTGAGCCGGTGCGTCGCCGTGGCGGTGACGGATGCGCCGGCCGCGAGGCTGCCGTCGAAGCCGGCGGGGAAGGCGATGGCGTCGTTGGCGAGCAGCGGGTCGCTGAGGGTGATGCCGTTCAGCCGCACGTCGCCGGAGTTGGTGATCAGGAAGGTGTAGCTCAGCTCGCTGCCGGAGAGCAGGACGCCCTGCGGGGCCGAAACGCTCTTCTCGAGCGTGAGTGCCGGCGCGGGCACGATACGAGTCGTGGTGGTCGCGCGGCTCGAGGGGTTGCTGGCACCGAAGGTGCCGGTGACGATGGCCTCGCTCGTGACGGACCCGTCGTCGATCTGCTGCTGCGTCGGGATGTAGTCGAGCGGGCTGGAGGTGACGCTCTGGCCAGGCGCGAGGCTGCGCGGCGGTGCGTTCTGCCAGATGGCGTAGTCGAGGAGGTTGCCGGCGAACAGCCCGTCGCGCAGGTCGACGGCGGAGAGGGTCGTATTGCCGGTGTTCGTGATCGTGAAGGTGATCGGCACGGGGCCGCCCGCGTTGACCGTCGCGGGCGCGGACTTCGTGATCGCGATGTCCGGGGCGATCGTGCCCGTCGCGAGCTCGACCCTGGTGCTCTTGCTCACCGGGGTCGTCCCGAAGGCGGCCGAGGCGGTCGCGGTGTTCACGATCTTGCCGGCCTCGAACTCGGCCTGGGTCACGGTCGCCGTCGCCGTCGCCGTCGCGACCTCGCCGGGCAGCAGGCGGTTGGGGTTCGCGGTCGAGGGCCAGGTCACCGTGATCGGGCCGGTGATGCGGGGGTCGCTGAGCTGCACGTTGGTCAGGGTGACGTTGCCGACGTTGGTGATCGTGAAGTCGAAGCGCACGGTCGAGCCGGCCGCACCGGCCTCGACGCCGCCGCTCTGCTCGGACGAGTAGGCGGCGCGCTTCTCGAGCGTCAGGTCGGCGGTGCGCTGGAGTGCGACCGAGGCAGGGTCGTTGCCCTGCGGCAGCGCGGCACCGGCACTGCCCTTGGCGTTGCCGTAGGCGACGTTCGCGACGGCGCCGGACTCGACGTCGGAGAGCAGGATCCGGTAGGTGGCGGTGCCGGTGAGCGAAGCGCCCGGCGCGACGGATGCGGCACTGATCGCCAGGCCCGGGAACTTCGGGTCGGTGACCACCGCGTCGGTCAGGGTGACGTTGCCGGTGTTGCGCAGCTCGAAGTTGTAGATGATCTCGTCGCCGGCGTTGCCGCGGGCACCGGGCGCGAGCGCGGCGGTCTTGTCGATCGTGAAGCGCGCGTCTCGGGCGACGAGCTGGCTGACCGCGGGAGCGGAGGCGTTGCTGACCCGCGCGCCCGTCGGCGGCTGGCCGGAGCCGGTCGCGACGTTGCTGACCGAGCCGGCGTCCACATCCGCTTGGTTGATCACGTAGGTGCCGCGGGCGACGACCGACTCGTTCGGGGCGAGGGTGCCGGTGGCGCCGGGCCAGGTGTAGACGAGCGCGGAGATGCCGGCCAGCGAGTCGGCGATGGTCACGCCGGTGAGGGTGACGTTGCCGCTGTTGCGCGCGGTGATCGTGTAGGTGATCGTGTCGCCGACGACGCCGCTGCCCGAGAGCTGCGCGCTCTTCGTGGTGGTGATGGCGCCGTTGCGCGCGACCGTCTCGGTCTGCGCGAGGTTGGAGTTCGCGGTCACCGCGCCGCCCTGCGGGTTCTGACCCGAGACCGTGGCGGTGTTGCGCACGAAGCCGGCGTCCACGTCGGACTGCCGCACCACGTAGGTGGCCGTGGCGGTCGCCTCCTGGTTGGGGGCGAGCACGCGGGCCGTGCCGGGCCAGGTGATCACGGGCGCGGTGATGCCCGGCAGCGAGTCGGCGAGTGTGATGCCCGAGACCGTGACGGTGCCCGAGTTCCTGATGAGGAAGGAGTACGTGATCGTCTGGCCGGCGGTCGCGCCGGTCGAGATGCTCGGGGACTTGCTGACGCTGAGCACCGCGGTCTGCGCGAGCGGGATGGTGTCGTTGGCGGTCGCCGTCGTCATCGAGGAGTTCGGCGCGGTGCCGCGCGCGGTCGAGGTGTTCGCGACCGATCCGGCGTCGATGTCGGACTGCTGCAGCGTGTAGGTCGCCGTAGCGGAGACCCGCTGGCCGGGCTGCAGCGTGCCGCTGGTGCCGCTCGGCCAGGTGCCGTAGGTGATCGCCGAGAGTCCGCTCAGCGGGTCGGTGATGCCGGCGCCCGAGAGCGTGACGTTGCCGGCGTTGCGCAGCTCGAAGGTGTAGGTGACCGTCTGCCCGGCGCGGGGCGTGCCGGTGCCGGAGACGACGCCGTCCTTCGTGACGCTGATCGAGGCCGCCGAGGCGACGGTCCGGGTGGTGACCTCGCCGCTGCTGGCGGTGACCGGGGTGGCGCCGGGGGCCGTGCCCGTGAAGGAGGCGGTGTTGCGCACCTGGCCGGCGTTCACATCCGTCTGGGTGATGCGGTAGGCGGCGGTGCCGGTGACCGATGCGCCGGGCGCGAGCGTGCCGTTCCAGGTGCCGAAGTCGATGGAGGTGCTGGCGAGGCGCGGGTCGGCGACGGCGCCGCCGGTGACGGTCACGTTGCCGGTGTTGCGCACGACGAAGGTGTAGGTGATCACGTCGTTGAGCGCGCCGGTGCCCGCGACAGCGGCCGTCTTGGCCAGCGTGACCAGCGGCGCGGCCGTGGCGGTGAGGAAGGTGTTGGCGACGTCGGCGCTGCGCACCGCATTGCCCGTGGGCGGGTTGCCGGTGGCGGAGGCCGTGTTGACGACCCGGCCCGCATCGACGTTCGCCTGGGTGAGGGTGTAGCTCGCGGTGGCCGTGACCGTCTGGCCGGGGCGCAGCGTGCCGCTGGTGCCGCTGGGCCAGGTGCCGTAGGTGAGGGCGCTGAGGCCCGAGAGGTTGTCGGTGAGGACGACCCCGGTGAGCGTGACGTTGCCGGAGTTGCGCACCGTGAAGCTGTAGTCGACCCGGCTGCCCGCATTGCCGCTGCCGGTGCCGAGCACGCTGGTCTTGGTGACGACGAGGCCGCCCGAGGAGGCGACCGGCAGGGTCGCGCTGCCGGTGCGGGTGAAGGCCGCGCCGCTCGGCGGCGTCGCCGTGCCGGATGCGGTGTTGGCGACCGCGCCCGCGTCGACGTCGCTCTGCGTGAGCGTGTACGTCGCCGTCGCGACGACCTGCTGGCCCGGCTGCAGCGTGCCGCTGGTGCCGCTCGGCCAGGTGCCGAAGGCGATGGCGCTGAGGCCCGCCAGCGGGTCGGTCAGCGCGACGCCGGTGAGCGTCACGTTGCCCGAGTTGCGCACCGTGAAGGTGTAGTTGACGGTGTCGCCGGCGCGGCCGGTGGCACCCGCGGCGAGGCTGGCGGACTTCGCGACCGTGTACGCCGGGTTCGCCGCGGCCGTGCTCGTGGTGATCTGGCCCGAGGTGCCGGTCGTCGGCGTGGTGGCACCGGGGGCGAGGCCGCTCACGCTGGCGGTGTTGCGCACGGAGCCCGTGTTCACATCCGCCTGCTTGATCGTGTACGTCGCCGTGGCGGTGACCTGCTGACCCGGGGCGAGGGTGCCCGAGGTGCCGCTCGGCCAGCTGCCGTAGGTGAGCGCCGAGAGGCCGCTGAGGGGGTCGGCGATCGCGACGCCGGTGAGGGTGACGTTGCCCGAGTTGCGCGCGACGAAGGTGTAGCTGATCGTGTCGCCGGCCACGCCGGTGCCCGAGACCGCGGCGGTCTTCTGCACCGTGACGGCGGGCGCGGCGGTGGCCGTGCTCACGCGCGTCTGCGCCGAGCTGCCCGACACCGTGCCGCCCTGCGGGGTGCGGCCGGATGCGCTGGCCGTGTTCTGCACGAAGCCGCGGTCGACGTCGGCCTGAGTGACCGTGTAGGTCGCGGTGCCGGTGACCTGGGTGCCCGGGGTCAGCGTGCCGGAGGTGCCGCTCGGCCAGGCGCCGTAGCTGATCGCGCCGAGGCCGCTGAGCGGGTCGGTGATCGCGAGCTGGCTGAGCGTGACGTTGCCGGTGTTGGCGAGGGTGAAGGTGTAGCGCACGGTGCTGCCGACGCCGCCGTTGCCCGAGGTGATCTGGCCGCTCTTGCCCAGCGTCAGCGCGCCGGCGGCGGTGATCGGCACGGTCGAGGTGCCGGTGCGGGTGAAGGCCGTGCCGCTCGGCGGCGTGGCCGTGCCGGTGGCGGTGTTCACGACGCTGCCCGCGTCGACGTCGCTCTGCTTGAGCGCATAGCTCGCCGTGGCCGTGACCTGCTGGCCCGGCTGCAGCGTGCCGGCGGTGCCGCTCGGCCAGGTGCCGAAGGTGATGGCGCCGAGGCCGCTCATCGGGTCGGCGAGCCCGACGCCCGTGAGCGTGACGTTGCCCGAATTGCGCACGGTGAAGGTGTAGGTGACGGCGTCGTTGGCGCGGCCCGTCGCCCCGGAGGCGAGGGCACCCGTCTTGGTGACGACGAGGTTCGGTGCGGCGGCGGCCGTGGTCGCGCGCGCGGTCGCGGCGTTGGTGACGACGGCGCCCGAGGGCGCGGTGCCGGAGGACGTGGCGGTGTTGTTGATCGCGCCGGCGTTCACGTCGGCCTGCTTGATCGTGTAGGTCGCCGTGGCCGTGACGGTCTGGCCCGGCTGCAGCGTGCCGCTGGTGCCGCTCGGCCAGGTGCCGTAGCTGAGCGCGGAGAGACCGGTCAGGGGGTCGCTGATCGCGACGCCGGTGAGCGTGACGTTGCCCGAGTTGCGGGCCGAGAACGAGTAGCTGACCGTGTCGCCGACGGCGCCGGTGCCGCTGACGGTCGCGCTCTTCGTGGTGACGATGGCGGGGGCCGCGGCGACGGTGTTGACGGTCGCTGCGGCGGAGGTGCCCGTGACGGCGACGTTCGCGGGGGTGCGGCCGCTCGCGGAGGCGGTGTTCGAGACCGAGCCGCGGTTCACATCCGCTTGGGCGATCGACGAGGTGGCCGTGGCCGTGACGGTCTGACCCGGAGCGAGGGTGCCGGCGGTGCCGCTCGGCCACGTGCCGAAGACGGGGGTGGAGAGGCCGGCGAGGGTGTCGGTGAGCGTGATGCCCGTGATGGTGACGTTGCCGGAGTTGGTGATGCCGATGGACCAGTTGACCGTGTTGCCGACGACGCCGGTCTGGCCGGTCGGATAGGCGCCCGACTTGGTGACGGTGAGCGCCGGGTTCGCGGCGACGGTCTGGGTGCGGTTCGCCGTCGCGGTCGGCTGGGTGCCGCCGTCGGGGTCGGTGCCGCGCGTGCTCGCGGTGTTCGGCACGGAGCCGGCGTCGACGTCGCTCTGCTTGAGCGTGTACGTCGCCGTCGCGGTGACGGACTGGCCCGGGTTGAGCGTATTCGCGGCGCCGCTGGGCCAGGCGCCGTAGGTGAGGGCCGACAGGCCGGAGAGCGGATCGGTGATCGTCACGCCCGTGAGCACGCTGCCGGTGCCGCCGGTGTTGGTGGCCGTGAAGGAGTAGTTGACGACGTCGCCGGCGCGGCCGGTGGCTCCGGCGGCCAGGCTGCTGGTCTTGGTGAGCCCGATGGCGGTGAGCACGATCGAGGTGCTGTCGTTGGCCGAGATGGAGTAGTTGCTGTTCGCGGTCGTCGCGGTGACCGTGGCCGTGGAGGTGTAGTTGGCGGCACTGCCGCTGTTCGCCACGCAGGTGTAGACCCACTCCGCGCCGCTGGCGAGCGGCTCGGTGCGCGTGCGGTTGCAGTTGCTCTGGTCGTCGGTGACGGTGAACCCGGTGAGGTTGCTGTCGCCGGTGTTGCGCACGCGGATGGTGAACTGCGCGGGCTCGTTCGCCGTGCGGTACTGCACGTCGGAGGTGCTGTTGATCAGCGTCTTCTGGATGGTGAGACCGCCGGTGGGCACCGAGAGCACGGCGTTGCGCAGCAGGTACGAGTCGCCGGTCGTGCCGACCCGGAGGCTGACGGAGGTGTCGCCCGCGGCCACGTTCGCCAGGGTGGTGCTGTTGACGTCGATGCTCTGGTTGGTGAACGTGGAGCTGTCGCTACCCTGCGTGTAGCGCACCGAGCCGGTCGCACGGCCGATGCCGATGTTGCTCGTACTGCCCGCCGGGTTGGCGACACGGGTGAAGGTGCTCGAGCTGCCGCGCGAGTACTCCATGTAGTCGTTCGCGATCGAGCGGTCGCCCTCGAAGAGGGTGTAGCCGAGACGCGTCGTGCCCGACTCCACGGCGGTGAAGCCCTGGAACGGCACGGTGAGCGGAACGTCGTTGTTCGCCTGGCGGACGTGGCCCTCGTAGTAGATGACGCGCTTCGGGGCGCTGGCCGAGTTGCCCTGCACGTAACCGTCGAAGTCGTAGACGAGCGTGAGGTTCCAGCCGGCGTAGCAGCCGGCACCCGTGGGGGCCCAGACGCGCCCGACGGTGACGTTCAGCGGCGTCGCGCTGCCGGTGACGTTCGCGAACGCCGAGGTGACGTCGGCGCCGGCCGAGTAGTAGTGCGGTCCGGTGGTACCGACGTCGGTGTCGGTGTCCTCGAGGATCGAACCGACCGGGACGACGGCGGGCGAGCCGCTCCCGCCGACGCGCAGCTGCACGCCCTGCGTCCGGTAGCCGGTCGTCGAGCCCGCGGGCAGGGTCGCGTTCGCTGTCGTGCCGCTGTAGGTGTTGTTGGTGCAGCGGGGCGTGGCGCCCTGGGCATCGACGACGCCGGTGTTGGCGCTCCAGTTGAGGAAGGCCTTGGCCACCTTGGCGCCGGTGGGGATGGTCAGGTTGGCGGCCGAGGAGTTGCTCGTGAAGCCCGACGTGGGCGTCGCGTTGACCATGTTGAAGAAGTCGTTGACGTTGTTGCCGGTGCCGACGCCGTTGGCGTGGAGATCGGTGCAGTTGCTCACGCCGGTCTGGTTGCTCAGCGCGGTGCCGGAGCACGCCAGCAGACCGTTGCCCACGGTGATGAAGTCGCCGTTGACCGTGTCCTGCCATGTGGGCGTCGTGCCGTCGCCGTTCGCACCCCAGCTCACGACGGCCGCCTCGGCCGGCTCGTGGAGCGCCGCGAGGCTCAGCCCGGTGACGGTGACGGCGATCGCGAGCACCCCCGCCACAGCACGGAAAAGACCGGATCGACGGATCGACGAGCGTGCCCGATGACGCGGCCGTGCCATGTTGTGCTCCCGAAAGCAGGCGGCTCGATGTGCTGCTCGAGTCGCGAAGAGACGTGCCCGGCACGCGAGACGACTTTCCCCGAAGCCTCGCGCCCCACTTGGAGGGTATGGCACGGGCGGGAGAAGACCAACACCTGGCGTTACCGGGGTTACTCCTCAAGTTACCCTCAGGTTCCGACCGCCACACGCCCCACTTCGAGGGCGTCGCTCAGCGCCGCGGCAGTCCGTGCCGCAGCACCCAGGAATGCATGGCGATCGCGGCGGCGGCGCCGGCGTTCATGCTGCGGGTCGAGCCGTACTGCGCGATGTCGACCACCGCATCCGCTGCGGCGAGCGCCGCCTCCGTGAGCCCGGGGCCTTCCTGACCGAAGACGAGCACGCAGCGTTCAGGCCAGTCGAAGTCCTCGATCGGCACGGAACCGCGCACGTTGTCGACCGCGACGATCGCGGTGCCGGTCTCGCGCGCCCAGGCGATCAGCCCGTCGACGTCGTCGTGGTGCAGCACGTGCTGGTAGCGGTCGGTCACCATGGCGCCGCGCTTGTTCCAGCGCTTGCGGCCGATGATGTGCACGGTCTCGGCGGCGAAGGCGTTGGCGGTGCGCACGATCGAGCCGATGTTGAAGTCGTGCTGCCAGTTCTCGACGGCCACCGAGAAGGGGTGCCGGCGCTGGTCGAGGTCGGCGACGATCGCCTCGACGGTCCAGTACCGGTAGCGGTCGATCACGTTGCGGCGGTCGCCGTTCGCGAGCAGCTCGGGGTCGAAGCGCGGGTTGCTCGGCAGCTCGCCCTGCCAGGGGCCGACGCCGTGCTCGAGGAGGGGCTCGTCGGCGTGGTCTTCGGGTTCGGGCACCCGACGAGCGTAGTCAGGGCGGGCGCGCGACGGGGCCCGGCCGCCTTCGCGACCGGGCCCCGTGCATCCGCTCTCCGGGAAGGGGTCAGACCTTCTCGGGCTCCTGCCGACCGCCGGTGCCCGCCGAGGCGCGCAGGTCGATGAACGGCAGCTCGCTCACGTCGAGGTGGGGGTTCGCGTCCTGCGTGTCCACGAGCTCCCGTGCCTCCTGCTCGGTCTCGACACTCGGCATCGAGCCGGGCAGCGGCCGCTGCGAGGACTCCTTCATGCAGAACACCGCGATCGCGCCGACCGCCGATGCGCCCATGAGGAAGAAGGCCGGGGCGAGGTCGCTGCCGGTCAGCTCGATCAGCCCCTGGATCATGAGCGGAGTCGTGCCGCCGAAGATCGCCACGGCGAAGTTGTAGGAGATGCCCATCGCGCCGTAGCGGCTCGACGTCGGGAACAGCGCCGGCAGCGACGAGGCCTGGTTCGACACCCACAGCGCCACCATGACGGCCATCAGCGAAAGGCCTGCGAGCGTGGTCCACACCGGGCCGATACCGATGAGCAGGAACGCGGGCACGCCCAGCACCAGCACCGAGGCGGCGCCCATCCACATGACGGGACGGCGCCCGATGCGGTCCGAGAGCCGACCGGTGAACGGCAGCAGGACCGCGAGCAGCAGCAGCACGGGGATGGTCAGCAGCGTGCCGTGCAGCGGGTCGTAGCCCATGGTGTCGGTGAGGTAGGTCGGCATGTAGCTGGTCAGCGCGTAGCCCACGGTGTTGGCCGCCGCGACGAGACCCATCGCGATGAGCAGCGGTCGCCAGTACTGGCGGATGAGCACGAAGCTGTTGCGCGGGCGCCCCTGCTCCTCCGCGATGGCCGCGTTCGAGCTCTCCTGCGCGTCCTGGGTCGCCTGGAACGCGGGCGACTCCTCGATCTTCAGGCGGAAGTAGATGGCCACGGCGCCGATGGGACCAGCCACGAGGAACGGGATGCGCCAGCCCCACTCGACCATCGTCTCCTGGCCGAGGGTGAGCTGCATCACCGAGACGACGGCGGCGCCGAGCGCGAAGCCGGTGTAGCTGCCCGAGTCGAGGATGCTGGCGAAGAAGCCGCGCTTCTTGTCCGGCGCGTACTCGCTGACGAAGGTGGTCGCGCCGGCGTACTCGCCACCGGTCGAGAAGCCCTGGGCCAGCTTGAGCAGCACCAGCAGCACGGGGGCGAGCGGACCGGCCATGGCGAAGTCGGGCAGCACGCCGATGAGGAAGGTCGAGGCCGCCATGAGGATGAGCGTGCCCGCCAGCACCTTCTGCCGGCCCACCTTGTCGCCGAGGCGGCCGAAGAAGACGCCGCCGATGGGACGGGCGATGTAGGTCGAGGCGAAGACGCCGAGGCTGAAGAGGATCTGGATGCTCGGTTCGGCGGTGGGTAGGAAGACCTGGCCCATGGTGATCGCCAGGTAGCCGTAGATGCCGACGTCGTACCACTCCATCGTGTTGCCGACGACGGTGCCGCCGACAGCGCGGCGCATCATCGATCGGTCGACCACGGTGACGTCGCCGACCTCGAGCCGGCGGTCGCGCCCGCCTCGCTGCTTCGGACGGGCGGGCTGGGTATTCGAGGGATCGGATCCCATGGGGTTCTCGTCTCCGGCGGTGCAGTCGGCGCCGCCTTGGTGAGGGATGAACGGCCGTCCCCGGTTCCTGGACGACCTTTCGAGCTAACAGGGCCTTCAGCGCGGCGCCGAATCCTGGCCGTTTCTCGCCCCGCGCTTCCAGAGACCTGTGCGGGGATTCGGAGGCGCCCATCCGCTCTCCGGGCGCTCCGGGGCCGTCGATATGCTGTGGCCATGAACCCCCGACGCGCCGAGATCGAGTGCTGGCTGACCGACATGGACGGCGTGCTCGTCCATGAGAACCACGCCATCCCCGGCGCCGCGGAGCTGCTGCAGCAGTGGCGCGATCAGGGCAAGCCGTACCTCGTGCTGACGAACAACTCGATCTTCACGCCGCGCGACCTCAGCGCCCGGCTGCGCGCCTCCGGCCTGCACGTGCCGGAGGAGTCGATCTGGACCAGCGCGCTCGCCACGGCGGACTTCCTGAAGCACCAGACGCCCGGCGGCAGCGCCTTCGTGATCGGCGAGGCGGGCATCCTCACCGCCATGCACGAGGCGGGGTTCATCATGACCGAGACCGACCCGGACTACGTGGTCGTCGGCGAGACCCGCAACTACTCGTTCGAGGCGATCACCAAGGCGATCCGCCTCATCATCGGCGGCGCGCGCTTCATCGTGACGAACCCCGATGCGACGGGCCCCAGCGCCGAGGGGCCCATGCCCGCGACCGGCGCGATCGCGGCGCTGATCACCAAGGCGACCGGTAAGGAGCCCTACGTGGTCGGCAAGCCGAACCCGATGATGTTCCGCTCGGCGCTCAACAAGATCGGCGCGCACAGCGAGAACACGGGCATGATCGGCGACCGGATGGACACCGACGTCGTCGCCGGCATCGAGGCCGGCCTGCACACGATCCTGGTGCGCACCGGCATCAGCGACGACCGCGAGATCGCCAAGTACCCGTTCCGCCCTAACGAGATCCTCGACTCGGTGGCCGACCTGCTCGTGATCGAGCCGGAGCTCGTCGAGATCGACTCGCTGCCCGCCGACCTCTGATCAGTGGACGACGGAGGGCGCCCCGGCT
>Ga0265798_10003087_pt1 | contig 23983 bp, 34 predicted proteins | sample P3T30metagenome_FD_192430 | JGI IMG/M metagenome (GOLD analysis project Ga0265798, IMG submission 192430) | Plant litter microbial communities from East Loma Ridge, Irvine, California - P3 T30 | ecosystem: Environmental > Terrestrial > Plant litter > Unclassified | place: USA: California...
ATCTCAGATGCCAAGTCGTTCAGCCAGCAAGAGTTCCCTGTCTGGACATACTATCTACCCAAGGAGAGAGTGGAGTCTGAATGGGATCTCTTTTTCGTGCTCCTGGTGGAGCCGTTTCCTGAGGAAGGCATCTATCGGCGTGTGGCACTTGGCAAGGTCTTTCAAGCGGCGTTTACTCAATCTCCCGACGAGTGGAAAGAGATCATCTTGGGGTAGCCAGTGTTTCTGCGCATGACTCTCTATCGCTTCCTCATCATCGATGAATCGCGTGCATATTTATTGAACCCTTTCGTTTCGATGGCGTTGTATCGAATGGCGAACAGTATATTATACTTGCGATTTCTCTCATTCGTGAGAGTATCTTTTCGTCAAGGTCGTCGATGTTGCGGAAGTTGTGAGTGGCTCGTTTCGCTCTGCGTCATCGCAGTACCATGGGATGGCGAACACGCGCTAGGCCTTTGCAGGGTATATAGATAGCTGAACGAACAACTGTTCGATTCACTCTCTTCGCACGTCGACGCGTTTGTAAGAGGCTAATTATCCAACGCAGTGTGTTGAGTGCTCATACTATGCGCGCACTGACAAGCCGAGATCGGAAACACAAAAGCGTCCTCGGAAGTGCGCCAACACCGACTCTTTCAAACACGACTCCCTCCCTCCGACTTACTGGTGTGACCACCAAGACGTGATACATGTGCTTAGGACAGGTTTCCACATCTCGACCGACTACCACACACTCAAGTGTTTGTGCGTCGATAATGTCAGTTCTATCGAACTTCACCCAGCCCATCTCGGCACTTACTGCTGCGCTTCGTACACCGCAAGCTCCATCATCCCTCGGTTCGATCTTACACTGCTGTAAGCGTCTCGTGGTAGCCTGTAGTTCTCCATCTGCCAATCGGATCTCAGAATTCCACTCAACTTCGCAGCACTCGACTTTGGGATACTCGATTCGCCCACTGACTGCCATCCATGACCACGAAGGTACCTGTCGGTCTGGGGCAAACTGAATCCGCTGCATCCTTGCAGTGTCAGCTCGGTGCCAGAGGAGACTTCTGTGCAGATAATCATGGAAAACGCCATGCGAAGCCCTCATTTTGAACGTCTCAGCCAGTCGATCTACTAAACCGGAAATTGCGACAGGCCTATCAGTGGGATTGGTGATGCCGAGCTGCGAATATCTTTCGAACAGGCCCTGGAATAATCGGATCTTGTCGCGTCTTCGACGATGCATGAGAGATGCTGGGAACTTTGGATCAGCCAAAAAAAGCGCTTTCGAGCTGGAAGTGCGTCAGTATCTGAGCCTCCTGTACATAATTCTACATCATTGCAACTCACTTGCGCATTCGAGTCAGTGTTTCGCAGCGCACCCCTCCGCCACATTCCCAATATGTCTGGTTGGCCGTGAAGTGAATAGTTCGTCGAGACAGTGCTCGCTCCTGTAAGACCCAGGCTCGCTGATTCAAGACGCCGTTTTCGACATCGCTATGATAATCGTCGATGATGCTGCTGATTAACACAGTTCCATATGTACTTGTGTGGACCTTGGCAAATTGAGAGTCTGGGTCTCGCAATCTTGGTCGCTCCAAGAAACCCTGGGTAGCATTTCGAGCAGACGTCGCGGCGATCGTTACGTATGCATTACCGAAGATGTTGCCCATCCGCCCCGATTCCATTCTCCAATCTTCGAGATCATCGTCATACTGAACTATGCATAGTGAGTCGATCCATAGGTATTTTTTGCCGAGCTCACGCGTTACCGTGATAGCATCCTGGAAGGTTTTTGGCAGGGTGCCAATATCCAGACCCCGCGTGCATCTGGACTTGAGATTTCCAGAAGACGTACAGAAAGATCTCTTCCGTGCTTGCGATAAAGTACCCCAACAATGTGACAGGGCGATATACTCCCCTCGCTCACCTGGCCTAGACACATGAAGTCGCAGCCCATTGTCGCTGACATCGAGGACTCTACTGGGCAGTTGAGAGTTTGTCTCAGTGCAGCATTTGAAGCTCTTGTGGTCTTTATCACACAATCGCATCCACTCTCGACAAAGTTCAAAACGATTATCGTCATCTGGCAACATCGGGAACCCGATCTGCATACCCGAAAGCGCTGCTGTGGATCCTATGTGAATTGATCAGTTCTTTTAAGATCGCAAATGTCGAGCAGACCAACCTGGAGCGGCGCATAGTCTAAACAACGGTCGATGATCGTGTTTGAGCATCTCGGCTTCATCACTTGCGTTGAGCTTCCGCTGTGCTAAGATTTTGCAAAGCCCACACGACCTCATACTTCTACTATAACCACAGGGCGCCATTGGTATGTCCAAACAAATGCTGGTACAACGATTACAGAGGTGCGAAGCTGATACCATCCGGCAAATCTGTTCAATTTGCGTGAAGAACGACGCTGCGAAAGAATTGTCGACAGGAAAGGTCCAAACGTCTTCCATCTTCCAGAGTTCGAGAAGATGTTTTCTGAACTCTAATCCTTTGGCTCGAAGCTCATTATCGTAGCGTCGCAGATGAGGATTCAGAAGCTTTTCAAGGATGGATTTGGGCAGTTTGGCCCCGCTCTGCTTCATGAGCCCAACGACCTTCTGACGGATTTTGACTGTACCCGGGACTTTTATTTTGAAATATTTGTCTTCCCATAATTCGATCTCCTGAAACTCTGGGGTATAGATGCCATCGTCATGGTCGGTAGTGTTGGTAGGTAAATCGGAGAGCTTATCTTTAAGCAGTCGCGCATTCCGCCGCTTGACCGTCGTGCTTTCGGCGATATCTAGATTGCGGTTCCTGGGCCGAAGTACGCGTCGTTGAGGATCTGGCTGTCGCGCCATCGTCTGACGGCCCATTTTGTTGTTGTCTCCAAGGGCGCGATGAGAAATCTTTTCGTTCTGGAGCGTATGGATTGGAACTTTAATGGCTGGAGTGTTATATGTTGGTAGACAATAGACTGCAAAGAAGTGGATGAATAATACGACGCGCAAAGCTTTTTACGTTCGTGGGCGAACGAGCCAAACAAGCAAGTCACAAGGAGGCGCAGCTGCTGCGGAGGGCCACGCTAGCGCTGTGTCACCGCCACGATGCTGTCATGGTCTGTACTACTCGAAACACAGATTAGAAGATACGAATCCGTGCAAGGTCGCTCAACATCCGCGCAGCTCGTGACCAGGGATAATGTATTAAGAGATGCATGCGCGAGAGTACTATTGCATTAGACAAACAAGACCTGAATAAGAAAAGGCAGCATAGTCTTGCAGCATGCGTCGTGAGCTGGAGTGTGGCTGCCTCCCCGGTACGATGGGGCTATGTTCCCGAGGTTGTCTTTTGAGACGAATCAGCGTGACTAGTCAAACTTGTCGCGGGGTCGCGCAGCGATAAATGCCTTGCATGTCAGTTCTTACGAAAGGTGGTCGAGGGCTGTAGTATGTGGTGCTTAGTATGGGCCTAGTATACATCATCGCGTTGCAGTGCGAACACCAACATGTCCTATATCGACCGAAGCTGCAACACTCATAGACCGTCGCGCTCCCGGTCTCTCGCTATCTGAACTGTTATACACTTTATCCACTGCTTCCCTCGACGACGGCACTGCAGACGCTTCATTTACCCGTGCGACGACGCTCGCCTAATGCACGCTGCCGATATATACGTCAAAACTACCCATTCCTTCACATACGACCATAGGATTTTGACACACAGCGCTTCCCGTTCGCTCAGCGGTACTTAAGCAAGATACCGGCGGATTAGTACTCGGGTGGGTGACCACCGGGGAATCCCCGCTGTTGTATGTTTTTGACATCTCTTTTTGCCCATCTTTTTGGCCCATGTTCGAGGCGGGCAGGTGGGCCGACGGCGAGAACAAGCTTAACCAGGTTGACACAACAGAAGACATGCCCCCGTCTACAATCTTGACACACCTTCCATAAGATCATCGATTGCGCTGTCTTGCGCAGTCGCAATTTTTGCGTCCAAAAGCTGCTCAGCTAAGTTGTCCATCTCTGCATCTTCATCGGGCGTGACTCTATTCTCGTCCTGCACTCCCATCTCTTCGCGCACATCTCTTATATCCCAAACCCTAACCAGTGTGTTTCTTCTTTGTGCCAAGGCCTTGAACCCTTCAAGATACTTTATCCGAAAGATTCCTGCCCTATCTTCTGCTTCACATACCCTACCTCCTCTCTTTACTGCTTCTAGCACCGTTTCGTATGTCCAAAGCTGCACTTACGCCTCTACCTCGTCCGTCAATCTCCGCGCACCCGATCCTCTCTTTCGCTCTTCGAGGTAACGCGGGTATTGGCTGCGTATGCGATCTTCGATGCACGCGGGGCAGATGAATGAATGCTGATGCAGGTTTTCTTGCCGCTTGAGCCAGGCTAAGGGGAGTTGGGGCTTTGCGGAGTAGATACTGCGCATGCAGTTTGATGAGCATGGCGACTTTGGGGTAGGGAAGCACACCGGTGTGGAAGGCGGGGCGGGTGGCTTGATGATGTGTTCGCAGTCTAGAGTGTGGAGAGGGGTGGACGGGTCGTCGCAGTGGTTTCGAGGCGGCGGCTTGGTGAGCGCCATAGTGGAGTGCGGTATGGGTTGGCTGGATAAGTCGCGGGCGGGAAGAATCTGGGGTTGAGTGTGAGTGAAATGGTGGGCTGTAGTAATGTGATTGTGAAGACATGATATAGACGGACGTATGGTAGAGGGATCAAAGTGCAAGTGAGATTACAGCTATTTGAGAGTGTTGTTGTATCCTCGGCATACAATGACTAGCTTAATTGAAGCTGCAGTGTATCCGCTATCGTCGTATCCTCCTTGGGTCCCGGAGCCCCGAGTCCCTCTTTCTTACCAGGCAGAGCTCCTTCTAGCCATCGCTTATGCCTTACATCCTGAAATCCTACAACCCTGAACACCATCTCCCTCCCCATTGTCCGTTTCGCTTTTACATACATCCCCGTACTCACTTCCTGCAGCAAATGGCCAGTTTTCCGTACGACGCCTGGCTCTTCACAGCGCACGTTGAATCCAACGCGCTCGATTGAATGCCGCTCGGGGATACAACGGAATGCGTCGCGCCAGCTCTGGATGAAGGGAGTCATCAATGGGCCGAAGATGTCACCATCGTTCAGAACATCATCGGTGGAGACGAGCGGGGATATCCCGATGTGCAGCGCTCTGATTGCAGTGACGGGGAGTGAGAAGCAGTCGTCGACGGACTTGCGTGAAGATTGCGGCTGGAGGATGCGGATGTCGGCGTCTGATGTGGCTAGCTTGTTGCCTAGAACTGAAAGGGTCTCGGGATCGTTGATGGTAACGAGCAGATATGGCTTGTTGCCAGGCATGGTTTCTTCGTAGATATCTGGACATTCTGACGATGCGGTGAGGGTGTCGGGATGCTCGGTATATGTTCTCAGCTCAAGAGAGACTGGCATCGCGAAACGGAGATTGTTCTATGGATCGTCAAAGAAGAAGGGTTCGCAGAGGAGTGAATGTCGATGTTGATGTCGAGGCTCATGACGTTTCGCCTCCGCGCGATGTTGACGATTTAGGCAACCATCAAGGTAGCCAATGAGCGTGGCTGTCTTCTATGCAACTGGGAAGACTTTATTGTGCTTTCTGACATTACTCTGCCTGACTCTTCGAGCTATTGGTCCTTGGTGCCGACACATCCGAATATCGCCAGCGTTCACTTCCCGCAATTGTCGGCCATGTTGTGGAACGCATGCCTTTTACGTCGCAAAGCGGGCAAGCACAACCAGCAATCAACGTGGAAGCAGAGGTAGCAAGCTGACGTCATTCCTCAATCGCTCGTCAGTCGCGCCTACCCCGGCTTCACGATGCCTCCGCCAAATCTCTGGTTGTGTATATACTACACCACCATGTGAACCCACGTCACGAAATCGTCCGAAGACGCTATAACACCCTCATTGTTCGCTGCGTACGCGATGCGCAGTCTGAAATCATGGGCGAGGCGAAGACTGCACGGTTGCTATTGTGCGCGGCTTGCCCTTCACTAACTACGGCTGCGTGAGTATCGCCAATTCAAGAGCTCACACCCGACTCACCCTCACTTCTTGGCGGTGAATTCTGAGTATTCAATCCTATTGTCGTCAGACTGCCCCTTCTCTTTCGACTCACTCGACATCACCTGGCCTACAATCCAAGCTACCGACCACCCACCTACCGCGCAATCCGAATCGCGCTTGCCGCCTACATCACCTTGTATCCCAACGTGTTATCGTCGTTAGCACTCATGTCGTCGTCTGTCGCCAGACAATTCGGCAACATGCTCGCGACTCGGTGGTCACTCCCAGAGAAACCCGCACCGTCGCCATCCACCAAGCAAAAGACCGACTCCAAGCAGAAGGCCGAAGCCATACACGAGAAAGTCATCTACCCACGCGTCTTAGGATTGCGGGATGCGGACTCATGCAATAACCCATCCATGTCCTACGAGCACCTCCTCGAATGCGGCCACCTCATCACCACACCCACGCCCGACGAGCGATGCGCACCCAATTGCTACTGTGTCGAGCACGGATGGCACGAGATCAACGGCGACGAGAAGAAGAAGGCGAAGATGTTGCTGTTCTACTGCGACGCGTGCGTAGAGGAGAAGAACGAGAAGCTGGTGGCTGGTACTTTGACGTCAGCAGCGGCAGGTATGTTCACTTGCTAATAGTAACGCTCACGACGATGTTGACCGCTTGACAGAGAACCTTCGTCGCACACTGCGCGAAAAGGAAGCCACGAAGCGCGAAAAGCAGACGAAGTTTCGCAAATGCTACATCGCACTCAAGATCACTTCCGTGCCTTGCCACACTGACGGCGCACTACGCAAGAGTTATACGCCGCGCAAAGAGCATCATCCCTTCGATAACTCGATCCCTCGAGTAGGCGACAACTTCTTCGAAGATATACTGGTGAACCCGGTGAAGGAATCGAAGGCGCCTGGCAACACTCCCGCGACCGCGCCCGGAGAAGCAAACCACCCTATAGTCAGTAGTAGCCCAGCCAATCTCGGCGAAGCCGGTGCAAACTACCTGCGATACACTGCAGCGCAATCCGCAGCACCCAAGGCACCCAAAGCCAAGCCGAGTGCCTCCAACGCTAAAAAGACCGCGTCGCTGTCTGCTCCCCGCGAGGCCGCTGCAGCATCACCGGTGGTACCAAGCTCCGATGTCGCGCAGAAGATATCACCAAAGCAGTCGCGCAAGAGGCCCATCGTCATCGACGATGATGAGGAATACGTGGACGCGCCGGAGAAAGAAGCAGAGGTTGTTAAGAGAACCAGGAAACGACAAAAGGCAACCTCCTTACCTCTGCCTCTACCAGCTGCCCCGAAGAGGAAGCCAGGGCGCCCTAAGGGAAGCGGTCGCAAGAAGGTGTGAGGGGTTGACGGATACAGGTGGTGCGAAATCGTGAGGATGTGGAGGTGATGTCGACGTTGGAGATTACAAGGATGGTGTGGATGCTGCTATGCGATGCCTGGATACTGTCGTATTTGCCGGGCTGGTATTCTGGTACAGGTATGTATTGAATCGAACATGTCGTTGATGATGCTTCTAATGGAAGATGTGATGAAGAAGGATGGCAGATGGCCATGGTGTGTGATGTTGCTTTCATCCCACTTGATCTGCTGACTAATCTGCATCCTGTCATCTCGGCGCTACGTCTCTCTATATCGTACCAAATGCGTGATTGATGTGTACAACATATTTTATGTTGACGTTCATTAACGCAACATGCATCGTGCATCCTCCGGCTGGAGTACATCCAGATCTAAACCATCAAACACGAACTTCCCCACATCGCCTCTCTTAGATACAACCACTCACAACACCCCAGTACCATACAGTATAGACAACGCAAAACACACACCGCTCACAACCAGAAGTACCGCAATGGTCGTGTTCACCCATTCGCCCTGCCTGTACATCCCAGTATACCGACGCCCACCATTTCCGTGCGGGGAGCGACCGCGTTCTAGATCAGGCATACTGCAATCTTGCTCGTCGTGCGGATTGGGGTTAATAAGTAAGCCGGCGAGTAGGTGGTTGGCGGCTACGGAGTCGCGAGTAGCTGTCGAAGGGGAGGTTGAAGTAGATGTGGAGGTATTGTTGTTTGGGGTAAGTGTTGAGGGGGTCGATGGATTGGTTGTAGAGGTACTGTTGTCTGGGGTCCGTGGGATTATGGGTAGCATCGCTGTTACTGGGTCTGAGTGTAGTGAATCTGAGCGAGGTAAATGTAAAAATAGTCCCGGCGCTTTATAAGTGAATGTGCAATGGGTTTGTTTGCTGCCTGGGTGGATGGATGGAAGGAAGAAATGTGGTTCTGTGAGTCCCTTCAAGAGTGCATGATCGAAAGTGCCTGTATGTTCCACAATACTTCGTTTCCTAGAGATGAGGCAAAAGCCTTACGTGCCATTGCGTTATTAGCTATGGGAAGGCTCCACTGGCTCTAGTAGTCATTTCTCGCGATCCCCCGCGTTCCACGACGAACATCAGCAGAGTTGAGGGACTGACGATATGCTTCTGTAGATGACTGCATGGCTCTCACCATGAATCATTCCTCAGTGTCAGAACCTTCGACGTCGTCCACATGTTGTCAAGCCGCAACGGCGAAGGTCCCCCAAGGAGCATGTACCACTTTAGATCCTTGGACGAAACGTAGGGTATGTTTTCCAAAGCCGACGAGTCGCGGAGGTACGGGCGATACTCTCGGACAGTCGCTGCGGCCTCCATCTCACTACCCACGACCCAAACCTTGTCAAATCCACCTATAACCGTATTCGAAACGACGATAAGACCGCCCACTTCGATCAACAGGAGGCGGTTTCCAAAGGTTTCTACAAAGACATCCATCGAGTTCTCAAGAAAGACTACGTTCTTCAGGTGCAGGTCCACTGGTAACAGAAGTAGCTTCTTGACTGCGATCTTGTTCAGCTTAACGTTGACGAGACTCAGCGTTTCGAGAGTGCAGGCCCAGATCGAAGAAAGAAGTTGGGACCATCCACACGTCAGCCCTATCTGAGGCGTGAATATGTGGAACGCATTGTTCTCTGCTAGTGATTTCCCCGAAAGGATTAAATGCCTTAGATTTGGACAAGGCGGCATATTAGACAGGGCGAGAGGGCTGAAGGCTAGCCTAGAATCCGAGCCGTTGTTGCTATACGCATTTGATTTGTCGCCACTGTCGAATGTGTATTCCAGCGTGGTGAGATGAGGAAATACCATCGATTCGGCTGGACGGCCAATGAACCCCATTGTGTTGAGGTTCATTGAAACTTTTCGGAGGTGCTCACTTTGGCGGTGATCTACGTGTCTAAGCAACGCGTAAAAGATGTTCATAGAGTGTCTGCTTTGAGATTTTGCGCAGGTGTACCATGGCGGATGGGTTTGAGCCAGGTTGAATGGAGGGACGACCATGTTGCTTGATAGATTCCCGTACAGCTTTTGGTAGAAGACTTATTCCATGAGAAGCAAGCTGTGAGTCTCCCTGAGTGGTGTGTGCTTCGTCAATGGCCTATCCACAGAGACTGGAAGTAAGCTGCGGGTTGGACGATAGCAAATCTCTTCCAAGTCGATGAATTTGTCCATCCAATCTAACTTGTTATCATCCCACCACGCAGACCAAAGACAAGGGTCTGTCATCAGATCGTGTCGACAAAGGCGATGAAACTCGCGGTCACAATGGCTTGGGCCTACCCTCTCGAATTCTGCAGCCTCCAGTCGTCTCGGCGCTGCATCTTTGTACACCACAGACTTCACGAGTCTCGCTCGAGCTGGATCATCAGCGATTTCCTTTAGTACGGAGAGACTTTTTGGATTCGGGGCAAAGCACACGGTGCGATAGAGATACTTCTTGAACCCCGGTTCGTTGCAGCCTTTACAGGTCAAAAGGAAGCTCAGCACGTCGTTGTAGCTCTTGTTGTTGTCGCAGATAACATGGTCTAGTACAACGTCGAGAACCTCGTTGGGGAATGGAAACTGGCTGCGCAAAGGCACTGCCGGCGAGCAAGCTTCGTCATGAAGTCGCAGGATATGTGGCTGATCCCTGAGATGAGCTTCTTCATCAGCCAGGGTGCTTAACCATGGCGCTAATTGGTTCATATCAGCGATGAGCCGATTGGACGCCAGATTCCGCGACTGGCACATATACATTTATACATGTCGGTCTCGCGAACGGCGCGTGGACCACACCGGGTGGTCGGACGGCACCACGTGTCGCTCACTTGTTGTTGCAGCCTTTGTGGGCACTGACAAACAATGAGAGGGGTAACAGTACTGGAACCGAAAGATATGTGTCTCTTTTCGGCATTCTCGCTTACACTGAGGAATAAAGCGTGCTGTCCTGAGTGTGATGTATGCATACTCCGCACGCGTAGCGACATGGGTGTAGCCCGAATGTGGGGCCTCTCACAACTGGATAAAGTACCGTTCGAGCGCGTGCACGCAGCCCCGTCGGATGGCAATGCGTGAGCCATGGGTATAGCGCTGTATCGCAGTTTTAACCGTTGATCAATTGCCCGAGTATGTCGACGAGCACAACCAACTTTGAGCTTCGCCCTGCAAGATTCTCAGATCTTTCTTCGATAGCAACAGTATGGGCAGCGGCATTCTTTGACGATGAGATCATCGGCGTGATCATGCATCCGTACCGCAAGGAGTATCCGGACGACGTATACTGGTTCTTGCTGCGTGGCATTCAAGAACGGTTCTGGCATTGGCGACATCGATTCGTAGTCGTGACAGACAATGAGAAGGTCGTTGGCGCCGCAGATTGGAGGAGGCTAGGCAGAGGCGGAGAAGGCATGGAATTGGCGCGAACAGATCCACGTACGCCTCCCTTGCAACAACCCCTATAGCGTGTGAGCGCGTCTTTTGGCTTACTTTACTTCTACACAGGGAAGCTCATCGCGCCCATCTTGAAGGCATACCACTACATGTCTCTGACGCTCTACCCCAATCGCGCGGCTGATCCTACGCGCACTTCCTTCCTCGACACAGCTGTCGCGAACTCTGATAAGTACTGGACTGGTCATCGCACTGAGTGCTGGGACTTGCACGTCTGTGGTGTACAACCAGACTACCAAGGTAAAGGCGTTGGAAAGCTGTTAGCCACGTGGGGTGTACGCGAAGCGCAGAAGGAGGGCGACGAGGTTGTCGCTAGTGTATTGTGCGGAGAGAAGAATAAAGGATTCTATGCGAAGGCTGGTATGGGTGTTCAGGTCTCGGAATCGAAGGGCGATGGAGGCGGCATCGTGTTGTTCACGAGATAGATCGCACGGGCTGACGCGCGTCAGCCAATCAGCGTTGCCGCGGTTGTGCCGGCGGCATCGCGTCTCCAGTGACGCGTCTGCGACTACCATATCTTCCTCCCCATCACGTAGCGCTTTCTATCATCACATTCATCTCTTGCCCATCGTCAATCGTCCCTTGGGAATCGATTAGACAGCACACAGCACCGTAATGGAGGTGAGAAGGAATGACCGAAAATGCCGAGCGCGCGGACCTAGCGTGACTGCCTGGCAGCAACACATAGCTGCTGCCACCCGCCGTATTAGATGACTTTCAAACAATGAACCCTTCTCCTCCATCAACCACTCTTATGCCAGGATACAAAACATGAGATTCGTTATCACATTCGCTGCAGGCGTCGTACTTCACGCTACTGTCTTCGCCGGGCATCGCGAATGGGACCGCCATTCAGCCAACATCTTATCCTCAGCATGTGTCCTCTTCGCAGCTACAGTCATATCAGCCGCTGTTGTCGGCAATGCCTCCTGGACCTCGTCTTTCGCTTGCATGTCCGTTATGACCGCTTCCTTCGTCAGCGGCCTTCTCAGCTCTATGACTGTGTATCGACTATTGTTTCACCCTCTCAGATCATTTCCAGGACCTATAGCTGCACGAATCACTAGCCTATGGACCATCAAGCAAAACGTCCCTGATCTCGACCTATACGTCAAGATGCGCAGCCTTCATGATCGATATGGGGACTTTGTGCGAATAAGTAGGTTTGGAGAGCATTTAGACGAGGGCGTCGTTGACCTGGTCTAGGGCCACGCGAGATCTCGATCTGCCATCCTGATGCGATAGCGGACGTACACGGACCGAGGAGCAAGATCCTGAAAGGCGAATTCTACGATCAGACCTATCCATTTCATAGCCTCCAATTCATCCGCGATACGAACCTCCATAGGGAACAGCGTCGGTACTGGGACAGAGCTTTCCGTAATCCAGGTCAGTGATCTTCGTTTTGTTTGCTGCTAAGCGGTTAGGGTCGAGCATACACCTCCTTCTGTCCTGCCAATTCTAGTTCCACACAATCAACGTCGCCAGCTAGCATATTGAAATGTTAGACTATCACAGCTAACAGCCGTAGCACTACACGACTATGAGCCACTGCTTATAAGACACTATCGAATCACAGCCAGTATATTTGCGAGTCATGCGGCGTCACGAGAGCCGATCGACGCCAGCAGTGCCTTCTTAGACCTCTTCTTTGACGTTATATCGGACTTGACATTTGGCGAGTCTTTCGACACGCAGACCACGAAGCAGCCAAATCCGATCATGGTTGAGTTCCTCAGCAAGCAGAAAGCTCTTGGCTTCGCCTTGCTGAACATGCCTCTGCTCCACCTCGCCAAGAATCTACGCATGTCCGCGAAGAAGCAGAAATCCTGGGAAGGTTGGTATGATGAAGCATTGAAGGCCCGCAGTAAGGTAAGTCAGCCAAGCTCTGACGGACTTTTAATACTCATGCTCATGTACGAAGAAAACTGTCTCGATATCGGACATATACTTATACCTGCCGCAATCTGAGGACTTCAACGGCAACGCGCTCAGAGAGGCAAAGTTAGCTATCGTTGCTGGCGCGGATACAAACGCTATCACAATGTCTAACATTTGCTATCTGCTATGCCGCCATCCCGAGTATCAGGCGAAGCTCCACGATGAGTTGTCAGGCTTACAATCGTTTTCTTTCAACGGCCATGATTTCAAGAACAGTCCTTACTTGAATGGCATCATCAACGAAGCATTGAGATTGTATCCGCCCGTCCCCTCCGGTCTTCAGCGTGTAACACCCGCAGGAGGCGCAGTCGTCGCCGGCCGACATATACCGGGCCATGTGAATGTCACAACGCCGACGTACGCGCTACATCGAGGTAGTGCTGTCCCTCCTACTTGATGCAGCTTGAGCTGACCTTTCAGATACCCGCGCCTTCGTTCGACCTAACGAGTTCATACCCGAACGCTGGTTCTCGCGCAGCGACCTCATCCTTCGCAGAGACGCATTCGTGCCATTTGGATACGGCGCGTACAGTTGTGCAGGCAGGCCCTTAGCTATGCTACAGTTAGGATCGGTGCTTGCCATGATCTCCCAACGGTTTATCATTGCATTTGCTCCTGGCCAGGAAGCTCTATGCCAGTACTTCATCGATCATCAAGCCGACTGCTTCACGCTCCACCTTGAGCCCCTTCCTTTGCTGTTCGAACGAAGAGGCGTGTGAGTAATACCAAGGGGGATCTTGTATCGCGATGTGGTTGGCACATCACCGCATGCTACAATGGCGAAGATGATACATTGCTACTGCAACTTTCTGATAGGTCTGCAACCTCATGCCTTGTTCTCCATAGTTGCAAGCATTCACATGGATATTGACGAGCTCTCAAAACTGTGAATGAAATGCGACTTGAGCGGCGAGACAGGCAGTCAAACAAATGACCCTGAATGACCAGTTGTGCTCCCCTATGGTTCGCTTCCAACCCACACTCCGTTCGCTACCACTGAATTACAGCAGCCCCTTTTCCTCCCGCTTTGACCTAAGCCCAAGTAGTCGGCATTATGGGCTTCATGAAGCAAGGCAGCCAACGTCCCCTCGGCAGGCGACGCACTCTGCACGACTTGCGAAGGGCAGCGCGCAGCTCCAAGCAACCTGAGAATTCCGATCAGAAATTAGTGCAAACAACAGACGCCTCACAGGCTCACGACGCCACGTCGCGACTGAAGAAACGTGCGAGCACCTTCGGCATCAAAAATGCGCTCACCAAATTACGCATCATCAAAACCAGTGCAGCCCCCACGCCGCCAATCTGGACCCAGTATGAGCTTGTCAAACGCATAGGCTCCGGTGGAAACGGCCTCGTAGATCTTTGCTTCGACACCTCAGCCGGCATCCTCGTCGCAGTAAAGACCCTGACCCTCCCAAATCCCGCCGCACCTCTAGCAGAAGCAACGATTCTGCAAAACCTAGGCCGCCACGGCAACATCGTCCGATACTATAACAGTGTCCTGAGCCCACCGCATCCTTCTCGCCTCCAATTGATTTTCGAATACTGTCCCAGAGGCGATCTACTGGACTACCTGGATACCTTGGATGGCCCCATCCCTGAACTATTCCTTTGGCATATGTTCAAGCATGTTGCTTGTGGTCTTGCTTTCCTGCACAGCCGAGGTATTGTGCATGGCGATATAAAACCTGCCAATATCCTCCTCACCGCGGCACGAGAAGGTGAGCGTTTCTCTCTACCCAAGATCGCAGACTTCGGCGCTGCGGCATGTGACTGCCCACCAGCGATACCACGGGGACACATAGGTACACCGTCCTTCCAACCACCTGAAGCCGACTATCGCCACGGACCAGAGTCCGATATGTGGTCGTTGGGAAGCATGATCCACGAACTGATACTGGGTCGTCTACCTATGCAGAAAGTGCGGGAGCTGGAGAACGATGCCGAGACTTGGTTTGAGGCGAGCGGACGACAGGTACCTGATGGTGTCGTTGCTTCTGGTCTCTACAAAGAGTTCTGCTACTACCAAGCTAGCCACGTTGTTGAACGCGCACGCATCGATTGTCCGTCTGAGTATACGACGAAAGTATACAGCACCCTGCTGAACCATTTCATGATGCGCGCTCTTGACCTCGACTGGGAGAACCGCATCACGGCCAGCCAACTGTATGACCTATTACCTAAGCTCGAAGCCATTGTGCAAGATCTCCACATTCTGGGCAAGCCTGAACTTCTCGATAGTCTAGAAGACCGAGCGGAGATGAATGGTCAAGAGGTCGTATGCGTCACCGACTCCCAGATGCTCCGACAACTGTTCGAGAGATTGGCACGGTGTGCGGATTGGGCGAGTCATCAGGAGATGCGGAGGAGAGGGATGCAATTGCTGTTTATTATGGAGGAAGAGGATCATTTCGCGGTTTTCAGGGCGCTGAGGGATGTAAGGGGCTTTTGGGGAATGGAATGGTGAGGTTTGACGGCTGGCGGTGCCAGACGTATACCAAGCGGTTCGAAGACCGCGGTACCATTGTCTTCAGGAGGGACCCTCAGGCACACACAACATCCGGTATCAGACGCCTATGCCGCGATGCCGCAACTCAATACACCGTGGACAAACGTCAGGGAAGCGGATGTTGCTAACGGATGTTCGCTCATTCGAGTCGTACCAATGGGATTGATTGCATGTTAAACCAATCCCAATCACTCACTAAACTTCTCCTGTTCCAAGTATCTATAATCATCCATAGCCGCCACAACCCACCCCTCAAGCCTCCTCCCCTCCACCTCCCCAAACTCTTCCCTCCACTTCCCTCCCATAATCTCCACATCGATCTTGCTCCTCAGATCTCCCCTAATAACCCCCGTCGACCTGTCCAGCGTCTCCATGAATTCCAAATGCTGTGGATCATGTGTCGTTTTCGCCGCAATCTCTGCCTTACTCGACGTCGCATTCCAGGTAAACTTGAGCTTCTGCGGGTCCAAGCCAACACGTTTGCTGACGCTGATAAGCATCTGGGGATTCGCGACGACGTCATCGGCATCAAGGATAATTCCAGTGATGCCGAAGGTGTGTTTGTAGAGATCGTATAGGGTACGTGTCCAGTGGTAGGTGTTTACCATGGTGGCTTGTTGCAGTACCTTCTCTGGACTTGAATCTGAGGCTTTGAGCACGCGGTAATAAGATGAGAATGCTGATGCTGGGTGACGAATCACGAAAATGGGATACCATTGCCGAAGGAAGTCGTCGGGAAGCAGGGTCCCATTATGCGTCGAGTGTGCGGAGGAAACGGACCACGCATCTTCGCTTCCGGCACTGGTACCAGAATAAAAGCAGTACTGCGCAACGGGATCGGATATCGATATGCTGTGTTCGCGGAAGAACGCTGTCTTGCCCTGGCGTTCGGCTAAAGCGGCGTATTCGGTGACAGTAGCAAAACCTTTTCCGTAATGATCGTTCGTTGCTGTTCGTTCTTCTTCCGCCCATTCGCTGGGCTTTCGAACGCGCTCGCCATCGAATTTCAGCTTGATGGCGGGACTGAAACTGTGGCCATAGTCGGGTAGGTCGGGGTGTTGGAGTATGTCGGGCTGAGAGGTTATGTTCAGGATTTTGAGGATGAGATTCGAGGCGGTGCGTGGGTGAGAGAAGAATGCTAGGCGGCGGGCGTTGTCGGTCGACATGTTAGATGATGAAGGTTGGGTAAGGTTCAAGTGACCAGAGGCGAGGTCTTTGCCTAGTCTTTATTCTTGAACAGTTTCCAGGCGCTAATAAATCCATCCACTCAAGATTACCTAGGTATGATGTACGGTGTAGCGAAACGAGGTGCGGGGCTGTCACACGCGTCAGGCGACTTGCTTTTTAGATGCGGCTGCTCGAACGGGAACGTTTGTATGCGTGCATCACGTCACGTCATGCATCCGAATACTGTCGTGATCATATTGAGCCGAGTTCAAGGGTATTAGCCTCGTAGTTGGGTACACATGCTGCTGCTACCTACAATATCGGAAGTGGTTGGTAATTGCACACAAGCCTTTGCAAATTACATTTCATCTCAGCAAGCAGGCTCGCGAATCTGCTTTCTTCTTTCATTTACACGTTCACCAAATCCAAGAACCCAGCAAGCTGTACCCTGGCTCTGCCATCCTTCTCCGCCCATGCTCGGCCAAGATTCCCGCCAATTCTTACAGCATTCTCACGCTTCCTTTGCCCAGTCTCCGTGAACGCTGCATCAAGGACGGCTCGAACTTCGCGTTCCCAACCACTCATATCGCATGTTGTATCCTCTGCGTTCTCCGTGTTTAGAGGGCAGCGATCAACGCGCATCTTTGTGAACTCGAAGCCAGCGTCTATAGTACGCGCCATGTATGCGATATTGAGGGGCTGGTCGATGGCAAAGGGCCAGCCCATCCTGTTACATGTGAGTAGACATATTGGATGAGTCTCGCAGTACACACATTGGAACTCCTTGGGTGAGGGCTTCCATGATTCCGTTCGCGCCTCCGTGGGTTATGAACCATCCACAGGCCTGCGTCATCGATGTCAGTTTGTTCATGGAGTCAATGAGAGGAGCTGTGATTTAGACATACCTCATGAGCCAGAATTGCTTGTTGCGGCACGAATGGCGATATGATCGCTTTACAGCTGCCAAGGTATTTGCTCTTCAGTCTAGAGATCGTGTGGGCATTCGGATAAGCGTGCGCGAGTATCTTGGAAGATTTTTAGCTGTGACTTGCCTTTTAGCGGTCTTGTATCCACTGCACTTACGAAAGGATGATTGCGGGCAACGATGTAGTCTAGAAGAGTCTCGAGGTAATTAAGAGACGACGGCCTAGGACACTACAAATTAGGCCGAGGAAAGAGTGGGCATGAAGCAGACGAGACACTAACCAATGCTCAGTGCCAAAGCTGATGTAGATCACACTCTGCTTTCCGTTTGTAATGAAACAATCGTCCAGAAAATGGGTGACGGCGGTACCCAAGCCTTCCGGGCATGTGTTGATCTCTATTTCGATAGCTTTGGCAGAAAAGGTACGAGTGCCTCGAATGAGCGGCAACATAGGGCCAAGATGGAACGTCTTCCGGTCATCATGACTTCCAATCCATTGTGATATAGCATCGAGACATTCCACACTATCGTATTCTGGAGCGCATGCTGTCAAGAGCCCGTCAGCTCGTTCCGCAAATCTGAAATGTTAGCTACTAACAATGTAGTCCAAAATTTGTGCAAACTACCTCGTCATCGTGGCCTCCGCAGCATGAATCTTGCTCGCTTTGTCGCCCACATCTTCAGGATTCAGATCGCGACACGTCATTGGAGGCATGCCTGGGATTGTGACGCCGTCCTCACAGTCGTGCGAGTCCTGACTCATAGGCTTTCCACTTCTTCCTCCAAAGTGTGCCGGCCCGCACATGTGCATGAAGCCTCCTGAAAAGGCCATCATCCATTGGAAGACGGGTGGAGGTGATTTTTCAGATTTTACAATCTCGAGCCATGATAATTGGAATCCCTTCATTGAAAACGATCAGTCGCGCAGTGTGAACAAAAAGGTAGATCATCCTACATCAAGTACGACCACCGAGGGTCTGGGGACTGCTTCAACTTCCTCCAACGTAGAGCAGCATCTCACAGGCTTACTTTCCATCAAAGCCTTCCAAATAAGCTTGAACTCATCGTCCAGAGATCTACCCTCTCTATCATTTGATGGCAGACCGATGACCCTACTCCGATGTAAGTATAGACCGACAAAGACATCAGGAAGCACGCGATGCTTCTGCATCACAATGTCGCTTACCTCACTTTGCTGGAGTTATCGAGTTGCTCAATATCCGTACATCTTGAAACTTCTTGGGTTACCCTATCGACAACATTACCCGAACTAGCTACCAGTATCGTGACGGAGACGGCTCTTGAATGCGCTATCCGCGCAGATAGGATGCACATGGAGCGGAGATGACCTGGTGTTGTATCAGAATGCTGACAACTTCTCATCTCTGGATTTACGTACTCCAATTTGCCTTGCAAGAGAGGACGACATGGCTAGGAGACATGTTGCAAGCGATATTTTCAGCGCCCGAGAAATTAATATATGTGCTGATATGCTGATATCGGATCACAGAAGCGCAAGTTGGCGATGACGAACGTGATATGTGCAGCGCTCAAGTATGTTGACAGTCAGATTTGCAGGGCTATATTTTGGCTAGCTAGCGTCCATGAACATGGTTCATGCATTGCCAGCGCACTCTGTACTACGCCCAAATCAGGTATGGTTCGTTGATCAATATACTTATGAACTTTGATACCGAAGCCTCGCGCTCTCGCCAAACTCTTCACGCCCTCTACCGTCTGTCTGTAACGCCAATGTCGGATGCAAAGCGTTTGCAAGTGGCCATCTGGTAGGTGAAGCCCGAAAAGAACTGAGCGCCAAAATCTCACCAAGACATTTTAGTGGAGGTGGCATCGCTGGGATGACTGTTGCGGCATTGCTGGCAAGATATCCAGATGTCGACATTCACTTATTTGAGAGCAAGCCAGAGATCCGCGCCATTGGCGCTGGCATCGCAGTATGGAAGAGATTCTGGGATATCTTCGAAGAATACATGGATATGGATGAGCTGTGTGCTTCTAAAGGCATACGATGTACTCCATGGTCAGAAGGCACGTACTGCAATTGTGTTTGAGGACGTGGCAGCCGTAGCCAATGAGTATCTGCTAGCAGCTAACTCCACTCCAGTTCGTGGACCCGTCCTCCGGAAGTCCGATACACCCTCCGGTGGAACAGACTTCTCGCAGATACCCCATGGACCTAGACTTGTCCCTCGAGATGCCCTTCTGGACATACTTCATACGCACGCCGATACTGGACGATGTCATATCAAAACGAACAAGAAGATGAAGTCATACATCCAAGAAGATTCTGGGAGTCTCACCCTGCTCTTCGAAGACGGTAGCGACTTCACAGCTGATGTGCTCATCGGGGCTGATGGAGTTCATTCACGCGTACGACGGCACATGTTTCTGGGCAACGATGTACTATCTGCACCTCATTTCAGCGGTCAGTTTGCGTACAGGATGAGCTGCCCAAAAGCCGATCTCCAAAAAAGGCATCCCAATAACGTGGCGTTAGACGGATTCAAAATAGTAAGGCGTCCTCCGAGTGCACTAGCTCATTGACTGATCATGGCGGCAATGCGCGCAGTGGTGCGGAAAAGGAAGACACGTAACCTCGAATACTGTCCGGGACGACATCCAGATGACGGCGTACGACAATGTCTTTGATGCAGACGGGGTGGCGCCCCCTTTCGATGGCCCGTGGGTTGCCGAGGTGCCATCCTCACAAATCGCCGAGCGTTTTGCCGGGTGGGAACCAGACCTCGCCGATCTGCTGCAGGTTCCAACGGTTGCATCGCGATGGGCCGTCCACGTCGTACACCCACTTCCAACCTTCGCAACGGACCGCGTGTGCCTGATCGGTGACGCTGCGCATGCCATGACACCACATCAAGGTCTTGGTGGGGGTCAGGGTGTTGAGGATGCATATATCCTGGCTCGCTTACTAGGGCACCCCGAGATGACGGCGTCCGACGTGCCGCAGGCGCTAAAGATATACGACACCATCCGTCGGCCAGCTTCGCAAACGGTATCGCGGCAGTCGTTGGTGAACGGCCTGACGTATGGGTTCTTTGGCGTGGAAGCTAAGGCACTATCTCTGCCTGAGATAGGAGAAGAGTTGGTTGAGAGTTGCCGGTGGCTGCTCCAGGACAGGGGTGCGGAAAAAGAATGGCTGAAAGCGGAGTCTGCACTCAGCGCCGCGCTGGAGAGATGCAAAGACGACCCGGCTTCCCCCAATCTCCTGCCCGGTACTGGGCATCGGGAAGCGACGGTATGTCACCATGGTTGATGAGGTACTGTGGCCCTCTCGTCACCTGCCGGGCGCTTCATGGCAACCGTTAGACTTAGCGATCTGGGTTTTAGACTAGAAAAAGATTGTGCAGTGCATCGGACTTGTAGATGGTCTTTGGGCACGCAAAGCCTATTGCTGTTTGAATTTTCACCAAAGCTCTCTCACGTACTCGGGGCACGCTGTTTCTTGACACCCCAACTCCACGCCGACACGTTGTCGTAATTGTAACGACAGCGAGAAAAGAGTCGTTACCATTGTATCGCCTATCACATCACCAGGATGGCATCGAATCAAATTCAGCGCATCAGCGTGCCAGATCAGGAACGAGCAAGTCAAGTCCCTAGTGCAGCGACCGTTGGTGCCGCAGTATCAATCCTGCACAGGGACGGGATAGTTGTTTTGGAAGACGTCGTGGACAAAGCTGCCATAGCAAAGCTGAACTCTGTCCTCACCGAGAGATCTGAAGAGCTGGCCAATGATCCATCCACGCATTTCAATCAAGGCAAAGCTACCCGCAATATCTCACAGCCACCGCCTGCTACACCCGAGCTCATGTTCCAATCAGTCTGGGCAAATCCTTTCACAGCAACCATCAGCGCCGCAATGCTAGGGCCAAGCCCACGAGTGCATTACGCCAATGGAAATACAGCACTATACTCAACTGAGCGACAAACCGTTCATGCAGATCTCGACCACAATCACCTCCGCTTCCCTTTCGCACTGGTGGCGAACTACTATCTCATCGACACATGTCCCACGAACGGCGGCACGGAAGTGTGGGTTGGCAGTCACCGAGACACCAGTCTTGCCGATCATGTCGATTCGCGCGACGCGCCGGGAGGCCTTTCAAGTATTCGGCCAGAACTTGTCAGCGAAAGGCTCAAGGTCCTTCCGCCGGTGCAGATCTCGGTCAAGGCAGGAGATCTTGTGCTTCGGGATGTGAGGCTATGGCACGCAGGGATGCCCAACAAGACTAACGTGCCCCGCATCATGTTAGCTTTTCTCATATTCCCCTGGTGGTATCAGGCGCCCATGAAGATGGCACTTCCTTACGCAGCGCAATCACTGGTGCAAAGATGGACGAGGGAAACAGGGCTGGAATTCGAAATTGAGTGGTTGAAGGAAGACGAGTCACCGTCGAAGTTCTTCGTCACCACTGCCTCGGCGAATGAACATGTAGTGTATGGATGAGGAATGCTGAAGACCGGGGTTCGCCAAGATAGCATGCAGTGAAGTGTCATGCACGCCATGCGGAATCAAGACTGAAAGAGATTAATGCCATGCACGACCAATTTGGGCCCATTCAGTGCCAGTGGATGTGTGAGCAGGCGGGGGACCGAGCTGAGCCAGTATCATTGCCAGGCAATCTGGCGGGGTGTAAGGCCTATTAAGCTAAACTCTTTGGAGGTTACCGTCATCGTCATCAACGCGACTTCAACAAAGAACCACTTCGAGATTAAGACAGATACGCGAGAGGACTACCAAATCATCACATTATCCATTCATACAGAATACAATGGCTGATATCGATGTTGAAGACATCCTTTCTCGACTAACTGTCGCCGAGAAATGCGACATAACAGCTGGTGTGTTGAATTAACTACGTACCCAGGTACCAGTCAAGCTCTTCTAATATTGACATGATCTCAGGACGCGACTTTGCACACACCGTGCCTATTTCACGGTTAGGCATACCAGCACTAAGAACAAGTGACGGTCCAAACACGGTGCGCGGTACCCGTTTCTTCAACTCAACGCCAACAATATGCCTACCAGCTGGACCAGCGCTTGCAGCCTCATGGGACCGACAGCTCTTGCGGGAAGTAGGAGGCTTATTGGCCGATGAATGTATCGCAAAAGGAACGCATGTTCTGCTCGCACCCTGCGTGAACATTCCACGCACTCCGATTGGAGGCCGTGGTCATGAAGCCCTCGGAGAAGACCCTCTTCTCGCGGGTGTTCTTGCAGGCTACATGTGCATTGGCATCCAAGAGAAAGGGGTCATAGCCACGCCGAAACATTTTCTCTGCTCTGATCAAGAACAAGGCTGCTTCAGCATGAATTGCATCGTGACTGAGCGCGCTCTACGAGAGATTTATCTCATGGCGTTTATGTTGACCATCAAGATCGGCGACCCGGGTGCTATTATGGCAGCATACAACAAGATCAACGGTGTTCATATTACCGAAGATGAGCGAATCCTGACTGGAATCTTAAGGGAAGAATGGGGCTTCCGCGGTCTTGTCATGAGCGATTGGTGAGTAGCTTGACGCTTTCACCCTTGAAAATATGCTTTCGGGAAGACGTAAACGCTAACTTCCTGATGAATAGGCACGGTCTATATGCAACAACAAGTCCAATACGAGCAGGACTAGACCTCGAGATGCCAGGGCCCAGCCAATGGAGAGGAAAAAGCCTCGCACACTCACTCCTAGCCGACCGCCTCAGCACGCGTGCCCTTGACAACTGCGTGCGGCGCGTCCTGAACATGGTCAAAGAAGCTGCCCGCTCCAACATTCCTGAGAACGCGCCTGAAGAGCCTTTGAACCGCGAACAAGACCGCAAACTACTCCGTCGCGCTGCAGCCGAATCGATCGTCCTCATGAAGAATGAGGGAAAAGTGCTTCCGCTTGATCCCAACAAACCCGTCGCCGTGATAGGTCCAAACGCTGCTATCGCAGCATATCGTGGTGGCCGCATTGCCCATCTGCGACCATACTATGCAGTGACCCCACTAGATGCCATTACCCAGCGAAGCAAAGGAGAAGTTCGTTTCTCTCGTGGAATATACAACCACAAAGAACGACCTCTTCTCGGCCACCAGCTCCTCACAAAAGACGGCAAATCCGGATTCGACATGTACATCTACGCGGAGCCACCAACCGTTGCGTCACGTACCCCAGTCGACCAGTACGAATTCCTCAACTCATGTGGATACTTCCTCAACTACGAGAACATGGATCGTGTCGATGGCCAGAACTGGCACGTGGATATCTCAGGGCGCCTTGTTGCAAGCGAAACAGGGCCCTATGACTTTGGCGTTAGTGTGCAAGGTACCGCGAATCTTTACGTCGACGGGAAACTCGTTGTAGACAATACCAAAGACCAGCAATTTGGCGAAGGCTTTTTCCGCGCGGGTACCGTGGAGAAAGTCGGTACTGTCCATCTCACCAAGGGCGAGACATACGACGTCCTAGTGCACTGGGCTGGTGCGCACACGTCTGATCTCATCAAGAATTCGCCACTTACCTTTCATCCCGGCGGGCTACGACTAGGCGGATGCTACCAGATGG
>Ga0265798_10003090_pt1 | contig 23975 bp, 16 predicted proteins | sample P3T30metagenome_FD_192430 | JGI IMG/M metagenome (GOLD analysis project Ga0265798, IMG submission 192430) | Plant litter microbial communities from East Loma Ridge, Irvine, California - P3 T30 | ecosystem: Environmental > Terrestrial > Plant litter > Unclassified | place: USA: California...
CGTCGAGTCGCTGTCGGCCTATGCGCGCCAGTTCCTGCAGCTGATGGAGAAGCCGGACGTCGACCTGATCGAAGGCCTGTCGCCGGCCATCTCGATCGAGCAGAAAGCGACTTCGCACAACCCGCGTTCGACCGTCGGCACCGTCACCGAGATCCACGACTACCTGCGCCTGCTGTACGCGCGCGTCGGCACGCCCTACTGCCCGGACCACTCGCACGAGCCGCTGACCGCGCAGACCGTCTCGCAGATGGTCGATGCCGTGCTGGCCATGCCGGAAGGGACCAAGCTGATGATCCTGGCGCCGGTCGTCGCCAACCGCAAGGGCGAGCACGGCGACCTGTTCGCCTCGATGCAGGCCCAGGGCTTCGTGCGCTTCCGCGTCCAGAGCGGCACCGGCGATGCGAAGATCTATGACGTCGACGACCTGCCGAAGCTGAAGAAGACCGAAAAGCACACGATCGACGTGGTGATCGACCGCATCAAGGTCACGCCCGAGATCAAGCAGCGCCTGGCCGAGTCTTTCGAAACCGCGCTGCGCCTGGCCGACGGCCGCGCCGTGGCCTACGAGATGGACACCGCGAAGGAGCACATCTTCTCGAACAAGTTCGCCTGCAACGTCTGCGGCTATTCGCTGCAGGAGCTGGAGCCGCGCCTGTTCTCCTTCAATAACCCGATGGGCGCCTGCCAGGAATGCGATGGCCTGGGCCACATCGAGTTCTTCGATCCGAAGCGCATCGTCGCCTTCCCGAACCTGTCGCTGGCGTCCGGCGCCGTGAAGGGCTGGGACCGCCGCAACCAGTTCTACTTCCAGATGCTGAGCAGCCTGGCGCAGCACTTCGAATTCGACCTCGATAAACCTTTCGAGCAGCTGCCGAAGGCGGCCCAGGACGTGGTCCTGTTCGGCTCCGGCAAGAACACCGTGCCCTTCGCCTACGTGAACGAGCGTGGCCGCACCGTGATCCGCGAGCACACCTTCGAAGGCGTGGTCAACAACCTGCAGCGCCGCTACCGCGAGACCGACTCGATGGCGGTCAAGGAGGAGCTGGCCAAGTTCATCAACGAGAAGGAATGCCCGACCTGCGGCGGCGCGCGCCTGCGCACCGAAGCCCGCTACGTCAAGATCGGCAATGGCGAGCAGCAGCGCGCGATCTACGAAGTGGCGAAAACCCCGCTGCGCGACTGCCTGCGCTACTTCGACAGCCTGCAGCTGAGCGGCGCTAAAAAAGATATTGCAGAACGCGTGATCAAGGAGATCGTCGCGCGCCTGAAATTCCTGAACGACGTCGGCCTCGATTACCTGTCGCTGGACCGCAGCGCCGACACGCTGTCGGGCGGCGAAGCCCAGCGCATCCGCCTGGCCTCGCAGATCGGTTCGGGCCTGACCGGCGTGATGTACGTGCTCGATGAACCCTCGATCGGCCTGCACCAGCGTGACAACGACCGCCTGATCGCGACCCTGAAGCACCTGCGCGACATCGGCAACTCGGTACTGGTGGTCGAGCACGACGAGGATGCGATCCGCACTGCCGACTACATCGTCGACATGGGTCCGGGCGCCGGCGTGCACGGCGGCGCCGTGATCGCCGAAGGGTCGATCAAGGACATCATGAAGAACAAGGAGTCCCTGACCGCAGCCTACCTGAGCGGCCGCAAAAAGATCGAGGTGCCGAAGAAGCGCACCCAGGCCGACCCGGAGCGCATGCTGCACATCAGCGGCGCGACCGGCAACAACCTCAAGGACGTGACCCTGGAACTGCCGGTCGGCCTGATGACCTGCGTGACCGGCGTGTCCGGCTCCGGTAAATCGACGCTGATCAACGACACCCTGTTCCCGGCCCTGTCGCGCCACCTGTACGGCTCGCAGACCGAACCCGCGCCGCACACGGCGATCCATGGCCTGGAACACTTCGACAAGGTGATCTCGGTCGACCAGGCGCCGATCGGCCGCACCCCGCGCTCGAACCCGGCCACCTACACCGGCGTGTTCACGCCGATCCGCGACCTGTTCGCGACGGTGCCGACCGCCAAGGAGCGTGGTTACTCGGCGGGCCGCTTCTCGTTCAACGTCAAGGGCGGCCGCTGCGAAGCCTGCCAGGGCGACGGCGTGATCAAGGTCGAGATGCACTTCCTGCCGGACGTGTACGTGCCCTGCGACGTCTGCCACGGCAAGCGCTACAACCGCGAGACCCTGGAAGTCGAGTACAAGGGCAAGAACATCACCGAAGTGCTGGACATGACGGTCGAGGATGCGCACGAGTTCTTCAAGGCGGTGCCGGTCATCGCCCGTAAGCTCCATACGCTGCTGGACGTGGGCCTCGGCTACATCAAGCTGGGCCAGAGCGCGACCACGCTGTCGGGCGGCGAGGCGCAGCGCGTCAAGCTGTCGCTGGAGCTGTCCAAGCGCGACACCGGCCGTACGCTGTATATCCTCGACGAGCCGACCACCGGTCTGCACTTCGCCGACATCGACCTGCTGCTGAAGGTGATCCACCGCCTGCGCGACCAGGGCAACACCCTGGCAATCATCGAGCATAACCTGGACGTCATTAAAACTGCGGACTGGATCGTCGACCTCGGTCCGGAAGGCGGCGCGGGCGGCGGCACCATCGTCGCCACCGGCACGCCGGAGCAGGTGGCGGTGAACAAGGCCAGCGTGACCGGCAAGTACCTGAAGCCCCTGCTCAAGCAATAAACGCTCCGTCGTCCCCGCGCAGGCGGGGACCCAAGTTCCGCGTGCCTCAAAACTTGGATTCCCGCCTTCGCGGGAATGACGGGCTTCTTATTTCGCCAGCTGGAAGCCTTCATCCAGCCAGCCCGTCACCCCGCCGATCATCAGTTTCACCGGCCGTCCCAGCCTGGCCAGCCGCAGCGCGCCGCGGTGCGCGCCATTGCAATGCGGCCCGGCGCAATACACCACGAACAGGGTGTCCATCGGATAGTCCTTCAGCTTCGCCTCGACGATCTTCCCCTGCGGCAGGTTGAGCGCACCGGGCACGTGGCCCTGCGCGTACAAGGCCGGGCTGCGCACGTCGAGCAGCACGAAATCCTGCTGTCCGCCCGCCATCGCCTGGTGCACGTCGGCGCAGTCGGTCTCGTATTCGAAAGCCGTGCCGAAATGATGCGCGGCCTTGTCGCTGGGTGCTGCGGGTATGCTTGACACTGCTGAAGCCATTGCAATCTCCTCCATGAAATGAGCTTGCAGTGTGCCTTCAGGCGCCGCGGCCCGGCAGTGGCCGCGGCGACAGAAGCTGGTAACATCCGGACATGCCCCACCATGTCGCCATCCTCGCCTACGACCGGCTGTGCACCTTCGAATTCGGCTGCGCGGTCGAGCTGTTCGCGCTGGAGCGGCCCGAGCTGGAAGTGGGCTGGTACAGCTACGCGGTGTGCGCCGCCGAAACGGGGCCGCTACGCGCGGCCGGCGGCCTGGCGGTGCAGGTGCCGTACGGGCTGGATGCGCTCGACCAGGCCGACACCATCGTCGTTCCCGGCTGGCGCGATGCCGCCGAGCCGCCTCCCGCGCAATTGCTTGCCGCCCTGCGCCGGGCCCACGGACGTGGTGCACGCCTGTGCTCAATCTGTTCGGGCGCGTTCGTGCTGGCGCATGCGGGCCTGCTTGATGGCCGCAGGGCGACCACGCACTGGCGCTACTTCGACAGGCTCGCCGCAGACTTCCCGGCCATCGTCATCGCACCGGACGCCCTGTACGTCGAAGACGGGAACATCGTCACCTCGGCCGGCTCGGCGGCCGGCCTGGACATGCTGCTGCACCTGGTGCGCAGCGACTTCGGCGCTGACATCGCCAACCGGGTCGCGCAGCGCCTAGTCATCCCCGCACACCGCGACGGCAGCCAGGCCCAGCTGGTCGCACGGCCGCTGCCGGCGTCGAACACCGATCCGATCGCGCAGACCATGGACTGGGTGCGTGAAAATCTGCGCGCCGTGCACACGCTGGCCTCGATGGCGGAGAAGGCCAGGCTGGGTGTGCGCACCTTCCAGCGCCGTTTCAAGGAACGCACCGGCGCCAGTCCGCTGGACTGGGTGGTACGCGAGCGCATCATGCTGGCGGCGCAGCTGCTGGAAACCCGCCCGCGCCTCGACATCGGCGCCATCGCCGACCTGGCAGGACTCGGCTCGCCGGAATCGCTGCGGCGCCATTTCCGCATCCACGGCCTGCCCTCGCCCTCGCACTACCGCAGGCAGCACCGGCAGGCGCTCACTCCACCGAGTACAGCGGCACCCGCATCTTCACCGGCCGCACATCCATCCTGATCCGGTAGATCGAATAGGCATCCTCGCGGTTGGTCGCGTACTCGCGCGTGTCCGGCACTTTGGTCAACGTGAACTCGAAGCCGCGTTCCGGCGTTTTACTGCCCGGCCCTTCGAAAGCGATGCCGACGGCTCGCTGCTGGTCGCTGTCCACCAGCTTCTCGAGCAGGTTCACCACCGAGGTGTTGCCGAGGATGTCGGTGGTGAAGATGGCCTCGCGGTGCTCGCGGTCGATGTTCTTCAATGGCTCCTTGTCCGGCCCCGGCGAGTAGGCGCGGTTGACCAGGTTGAAGCGGTCGCCGCTGTCCAGGTAGCTGATGCGCGCGTCCGACACGTTGAAAGCCGGCTGCGCCCTGTTCGTGGTGGCGCCGGCCAGGTCCAGCACCAGCGCGCCGCGGTAGCCGATGATGGTCACGTCGCGCGAGGGCCCCACCACGGCGGCGGTGTTCTCGTCGATGCCCAGTCCCAGCGTGTAGCCCTTGGCCAGCATCACCGGCAGCATGCGGGCAAAGCGGCCGCGGATCAGGAAGTGCTGGTCGATGAAGACGTCGTCGCCGACGAAGCCCAGGCCGGGCGCGACGTCCTTGCCGTCGGTGATGCCGTTCTTCAGCATCGGCAGCACCTCCGCCGGCGGATCGTAGAACATGGTCCGGCTCATGATGGCGGCGCCGGCGCTGGTGCCGGCGATGACGCCGCCGCGCCGGTACATCTGCCACAGCGCGTCCAGCACCGCCGTGTTGCTGCCGTCCGCATGCCTGAGCGCGCCGGTGATGCGGGCCTGGTCGCCGCCCGTGAAGAAGGCGCCGCCGGCGCCGCGCACCTTGTCTGCCAGCGCAGCATCGTCGGCGGCCTTGCGCGCGTCGGTGCCTGCCAGGCGCGGCGCGATCGGCACCACGAAGGCTTGCGCGCCGTGGCGGTTCAGGGCGTCCACCGTCAGCCGGCCTTCGCGCTCGGGCGTGCCGGCGGCGGTCGGGAACACGGCGATGCGCGCACCCTTGCCGCCGGCCAGCGCGACGATCCGGTCGTAGACCTCGGCGTTGTTGGCGCGCAGGCCACCGCCGATGATGACCAGCGACCCCTTGGGACGGTCCGGCGGGCCGGCGTCCCGCGCGGCCGCCGCGCTGGCCATTGCCGCCAGCGCCAGCGCGAAGCACAGTTTCTTCAACATGCCAACCCCATCACTTGAACGCGTAGTTCGCGCTCAGGAAGGCGCTGCGCCCGCGCGGGTCGGTATAGCTCGGGTCATACCCGGACAGGAAGAACCAGGACTGGTTCGAGAACGGCGGGTCCTTGTCCAGCAGGTTCAGGATGCCGGCGCGCAGCTTGAGCTTGTTGCCGATCGCCCAGCTGCCGGTCAGGTCCCACAGCGAATAATGCTTCACGTGGTTCGGCGGCAGCAGCGTGTCGCTGGCCGGGTCATAGGTGGTGTTCTGGTCGGTGTAGCTGGACGAATACTGGTTCGCCAGCGTCAGGCTGTACGGGCCCTTCTCCCATTCGAAGTTGATGCGGTGGCGCCACTTCTGGATCACCTGGTCGTTCAGGAAGACGCCCAGGTTGGTGCGGTAGGGCTCCTGCGGGCCGAACTGGCGGTCGTACTTCAGCACCAGGGTGCCGGACAGGTTGACGCCGACGCGTCCCCAGGCGCCCTGCTCGCTGTACCATTCGCCGCCCAGGTCGATACCCGAGGTCTTCAGCCGGCCCTGGTTTTCCTTCATCAGGAGGATGCTGGCGATGTAGCCGTCTTCGTCGCGCTGGATGTAGGTACCGTTGTAGGTGGCGGGGTTGTTGATGATGACCTGCTCGCCCAGGGTGCTGATCACGTCCTTCTTCTCGATATTCCAGTAGTCGATCGATAAGTTGGTGCGCTTGGCCAGCTCGATCACGGTGCCCAGCGTGAACTGGCGCGACTTCTCGGGCTTGAGGTTCGGGTTCGAGCGGCGCTCGACGTCCCACTGGTCGGTACAGGCGTCGATGCTGCCGTCCTGGGCGACACACTGCGGGTCGGTCAGGATGCCGGCGGTGGTGCCGAAGATCGTCGGGCGCTTCAGGTCCGACAGCGATGGCGCGCGGAAGCCGGTGCCGGCCGAGGCGCGCAGCAGCACGGCCTTGGCCGGCTGCCAGCGGATGCCGATCTTCGGATTGGTGGTGTTGCCGACTTCGCTGTAGTGGTCGTAGCGCAGCGCGAACTGCATCTCGAGCTCCTTGGTGAACGGCGCCACCACCTCGGTGAACAACGATGCGACCTTGCGGCTGTTGTCCGAGGCCTCGCTCTCGAGCAGCTCGCCGGCGGGGATCGTGCTGTCGCGGTCGCCGGCGATATTGTTCGACAGGAGCAGGTCCGAGGGCGTGAACTTCTGCCGTTCGCGGCGCAGTTCGCCGCCGACGGCGATCGCCAGGTCGCCACCCGCCAGCGCCGTCAGGGCGCGCGACATCTTGCCATCGAGCGAAGTGCTCACGCCTTTCGCCTTGCGCGCCTCGTCGTTGATCTTGATGCCGTTGATCAGATCGATGGCGGCCTGGGGCGAGGGCGCGAAGGGGTTGACGGTCCCGTTGCGCACGGCGGCGTCGAACTTGTCGAACAGGACGTAGCCGTTCACGTACTTGTCGACCGCGCGGTTCTCGGCGCGCGCCACGGCCACGTCGTAGTCCCAGCCGGCAAGCGTGCCGGTGGCGCCCAGCACCAGGCGCTGGCCGGTACTGGTCACCTCGTTGCTGCGGTTGCCGGCTTCCGCCATGCGGTAGCGGATGCCGCTGAAGGTATCGGGCAGGCCGGCGCCGCTCAGGGCGTTGCGGTAGGCCGTCGGCAGGATGCTGACCGGCAGGTTGCGGATACGGATCGGATTCGGCGACAGCACGTATTTGGTCTTCGCCTCGGTCTGCACCAGTTCCGCGAACAGCTGGTTTTCCGGGTTCAGCTGGAAGGTCGCGCGGCCGATGAAGCCGATCTTGCGCGAGTCCGGATAGATCTCGGTGTCTTCCATGAAGTCGTAGCTGCAGCCGTACCTGCCGCCCGGCCCCAGCGGGGCGTACACGGTGGCGGGCGGGTTGCAGCCCGGTGCGCTCGGGTTGACCCGGCTGGCGGTGCTGCCGGCCGGCAGCAGGCCGGCGGCGATCAGGGCGTTGCGCTGCGCGCCGGAGATGTCGATATTCGCCGGGAAGGTGTTGCTCGACATCTGGGCCGGCAGCAGGGTCGCCAGCGGGCGGTTCTGGATGAAGTCGCGCTGGCCCGAACGCAGGGCGTCGAGCTGCTGCACGTCCAGCACGCCGAACACGTTGAAGCGGTCGGTGTCGAGGTTGCCGGCGCCCGCGCTGATGCTGGCGGTCTTCTTGCCGGCGCCGCCGTGCTGGGTCCCGGCGAGCGAGCCGGCCAGGTCGACGCCGGTGTAGTCCTTGCGCGTGATGAAGTTGATCACGCCGCCGATCGCGTCGGTGCCGTAGATCGCCGAGGCGCCGTCCTTCAGCACCTCGACCCGCTGGATCGCGCCGGCCGGGATGTTGTTCAGGTCGACGCCGGTGTTGTCGCCGGGAGAGGCGAAGTTGGCCAGGCGGCGGCCGTTCAGCAGCACCAGCGTGGACGAGGCGCCGATGCCGCGCATGTTGGCCGCGTTCAGGCCGCGCTGGCCCGAGGTGCCGTCGGTGATGCTGGGACCGTCCGTGATCGGCGCCGTGTTGGCGCTGATGTTCCTGACCAGTTCCGCGGCGGTGGTGGCGCCCATCTTCTCGATGTCCTCGCGCGAGATCGTCTGCACCGGCAGGGCCGTCTCGCTGTCGATGCGCTTGATCGACGAGCCGGTGATCTCCACGCGCTGCATCTTCGGTTCCTGGTCCTGCGCCTGCGCCTGCTGCGCCATCAGACCCAATGCCGCGGCGACGCTCGACGCCAGAATATGCTTTCTCATGCTCTGCTCCTTTTGGGGTGGTGGTCGCCGTAGAGGTAGGCGGCGATGGCTTCGGTATGGCGGGCCGCCTTGGCCACATTGGCTTTATGGGAAGTCATCAGCGACACGGCCAGCGCTTCGATCACGGCCAGCGTGCTGCTGCCGCTGCTGGGCAGTACCGGATGCACGCTGTGCGCGTACAGTACGTGGTGTCCCAGCTCGGCGAGCGGGGACGCGGGCGAATCGGTGATGGAAACGACGGTCGCGCCGTTGTCGCGCGCGAAGCGGGTCAGCGGTACGCCGGCCAGCGTATAACGGGGCAGCGAGATCACGACCAGCACGTCACGGCTGCCGATGTTCGCCAGGTGGCTGGCCGCCACTTCGGTGCCGCCGCTCGCGGCCACCTCGACCACGTGGCGGCAGAAGGGCTGCAGGTGCATGGCCAGGGTGCCGGCCAGAAAAGAAGACAGGCCGAATCCCATCACGTACACGGTGCGCGCCTTCGTGAACACCGTGCCGATGCGCTCGAGCTGGGCGCCGTCCAGCGCGCGGCTGGTGGCCGTGATGGCGGCTTCGGCGTAATGCAGGCTTTCGAGGGCGGGCGTGCTGGCGGGCGTTCCCGCCGCCGCCTTGCGGGCGATGGTGCTGCGCAGCTTCTCGACCGGCTGCAGCACCGACTGCAGGGTCTCGGCCACCGCGCCGCGCATCGCCGCGTAGTTCTTGAAACCGAGGTCGCGCGCAAAGCGGCTGATGGTCGCCGTCGAGACCTCGCAGGCCTCGGCCAGCTCCTCGATCCCGAGCGCGGTCACGCGCATCTGGTTGCGCAGCAGGTAGTCGGCGATCGTGCGGTTCGAGGCCGAGCCTTCCGCCAGCACCCGCAGCAGGTTCCGCCCGAGCGAAGACTCGGCGAAACCGATGTCGGGCGAAGCGCTGGACGGGGCTGCAGGCGTCATTGTGACCGGATGTCAATGAATAAACATTTCCAAATCTAAACCACTTCGCGTGGCGAGTTCAACAAGATTTTGAAAAAATTCTTTCATCGATTTACCTTGTGTAAAAAACCATACATAATCGCCGTGCACGCCGGAACCGGCCAGGAGACTGCCCATGCATGCCCACAAACACGCGATCGCGACCGAAGCCGGCGTCGCCGGCTACGAGCTGACTTCCTGGCGCTACGGCAGCCCGGGCAGCGGCAGGAAGGCGTATATCCAAGCCGCATTGCACGCGGACGAGGTGCCGGCCATGCTGGTGGCGCACTGCCTCAGGCGCGAACTCGACCGCCTGCATCTGGAAGGCCGCATCCGCGGCGAGATCATCCTGGTCCCGGCCGCCAATCCGGTCGGCCTGTCGCAGGTCATGCAGGGCATGCCCTTCGGACGCTTCGATTTCGGCACGGGCGTCAATTTCAACCGCGGCTTCCTGCACGCGGCCGACGCACTCAAGGCCTCGCTGGCAGGCCGCCTGGGGGCTGATGCGGAGGCGAACGTCGCCGCGATCCGCGCCGAAGCGCGCGCCCTGATCGCCCGCTGGGAAACGCCGGATGCGACCACCTTGCTGAAGAAGACCCTGCTGGGCATGGCGATCGACGCCGACATCGTGCTCGACCTGCACAGCGATAACGAAGCCATGCTGCACCTGTACACCGGTACCGCGCTGGCGCAGAAAGTGGCGCCGCTGGCCGCGCTGCTCGGTGCGCGTACGATGCTGCTGTCCGATGCCTCGGGCGGCGACCCGTTCGACGAAGCCTGCGGCCGCCTGTGGTGGGACCTGGCCGCGCATTTCGGTCCGCAGATCCCGATTCCGCCGGCCTGCGCCGCCATCACCGTGGAGCTGCGCGGCGAGATGGACGTGCGCTACGATCTCGCCGAACAGGATGCGCGGGCGCTGCTGCAGTACCTGGCGCGCGAAGGCCTGCTCGACATCCCTCTGGTGCCCCTGCCCGCGCCGCTGTGCGCGCCGACGCCGCTCACCGGCGTCGAGCGGCTGGACGCGCCGCAGTCGGGCGTGCTGGTGTTCCTGAAAGCGCTCGGCGAACAGGTCGCGGCCGGCGAGGCGGTGGCCGACATCGTCAATCCGGTGAGCGGCAAGACCGCTACCGTGCGCGCCAGCCGCGAGGGACTGCTGTTCGCCAGTACCGCGCACCGCCACCTGCTGCGCGGCGCCCACATCTGCAAGATTGCGGGCGCAACGCCCTTCCGTTCCGGTTCCCTTTTAAGTCAATAAGGAAGCACTACGCATGCGCCTGCGAATGCCCAATACCTTCGTGCTGCTGTTCGCGATCCTCGCACTGATCGCGCTGGCCACCTGGTTCGTCCCCGGCGGGAAGTACGAGACCCATCTGGTCAACGGCAAGCAGCTGGTCGACCCGGCTACCTTCCATTACGTGGCCAGCGCGCCGCAGGGACTGGTGGCGCTGATGAAGGCACCCATCAAGGGCTTCGTGGAGGCGGCGCAGATCATCGGCTTCGTGCTGATCGTCGGCGGCGCCTTCGCGGTGGTGCAGAAGACGGAAGCGATCGACACCGCGATCCGCTCGATCGCGCGCGCGCACGAACATTCGGCCCTGGTGCGCGCCACCATCATCCCGGTCTTCGTGACCCTGTTCTCGCTGGGCGGCGCCACCTTCGGCATGAACGAGGAGGTGATTCCCTTCGTGCTCATCTTCGTACCGCTGGCGCTGGCGCTCGGCTACGATACCGTGACCGGCGTCTCGATCCCTTTCCTGGGCTCGCAGGTCGGCTTCGGCGCCGCCTTCCTGAATCCCTTCAACGTCGGTATCGCCCAGGGCATCGCCGGCGTGCCGGTGTTCTCGGGGATGGGTTATCGATTGATCGTGTGGGCGGCCGCGACGTTTGTGACGATCGCCTTCCTGATGTGGTACGCGGCGCGCGTCAAACGCAACCCGGCACTGAGCCCTACTTTCATCCTCGACCAGGGCAAGCGCCAGGAGCAGCCGCCGGTGCTGGCTGACGAACACATGACGAGCCGCCACGCGGCGGTGCTGGCGATTTTCGCGCTGACGCTGGGCGCGATGGTGATCGGCGTGGTGAAGTACGACTGGTTCATCGACGAAATCGCCGCGCTGTTCCTGGCGATGGCCATCGTGGTCGGCATCGTCGGCCGGCTCGCGCCCGACAACTGGGTCGCTTCCTTCATGCAGGGCGTGAAGGACCTGGCGCCGACCGCGCTGGTGATCGCGATTGCGCGCGCGACGATGGTGATCGCGCGCGATGCCCACATCATCGACACCATGCTGCACTCCCTGATGCCGCTGGTGCAGTCCAGCCACCCGGTGTTCGCGGCGCAGAAGATGTACCTGATCCAGTCGGTGATCAACTTCTTCATCCACTCGGGCAGCGGCCAGGCCGCGCTGACGATGCCGATCATGGCGCCGCTGGCCGACCTGGTGGGGGTGACGCGCCAGACCGCGATCCTGGCCTTCCAGCTCGGCGAACTGTCGACGCCGATGATCCCGACCTCGGGCATCACGGTGGGCGTGCTGGCGCTGGCGCGCATACCCTGGCTGACCTGGGCCAAGTGGATGATTCCGCTGCAGCTGATCTACCTGGTGCTGGCCTTGCTGCTGCTGGTGCCGCCCTGCCTGATGGGATGGAGCTGACGACACGCCGGCTCATTCCCTGGCGGGCGTGTCGGCGCCCTGCTGCTTGCGGTGCACCTTGACCCAGACGCAGGTTGCCGTGCAGACGAAACCCGCCCCTGCGATATCGCTGGCGTTGTAGGACCAGCGGTCGAGGTTGCCCTGGTAAGTGAGCTGGCACAGGCCCTGCGGCGGCAGGCGTACCGAAGAAAGGAAGCAGGCATTCGCCTTGTCGGAATCCGGGATTTTTTTCCAGATGCCGTTGGTCGCCTCCTTCAAGGACATGTGCTTGACGTTGGTGCTCTCGATCTCGAGATTGTCGATCTGCTGCAGCATCTCCTTCTTGTCGTTTTCGGATTGCCGTTTGTTGCGTGCCGCTTCATTGGCGATATGGCCTTCCACGCAGTTCAGCGCCGCCTGGACGTCGCCGATCGTCTTGATGGCGCCTATTTTTGCGAGGCAATCCTCCTGCGCCGCCGCGCCGGACATCCATCCTGCCAACATGCAGGCCAGCACACGGGTCTTCACATGGGGCTTCACATCGCGCTTCATTGAGGGTCTCCATCCTTATCGGTCACCGGAACAGGCAGCTCGCATCCCTTTGGCTGACATCTGGGTTCCTGCAATTGTCGACGCGTGCCGGCGCCTTGGCTTTTGGCTGGGTCTTGCGTGGCGCCGGGGCGGGCGGCCTGGCCGCCGGTTGCCTGATGTGCGTCTCCACAGCCGCGCTGTCCGGCACCTTCGTGTCCGGCAGCGCCGGCGATGACCGGACCGGCGATGCAGGCGCGGCTGCCGGTGCGGTCGATGGCGCCGATGGCGGCGCTGCCGCTGCGGGTGCGGGTGCCGCTGACGCTGCCGATGCGGCCGGTGCCGGCGGGGGTTTCTCGATCCCGATCGCAAGCGCCAGGATCGCGGCCAGCAGCGCCCCGCCCATCGCATAAATGAGGAGCCACCTGTTGTACGCGGACTTCGCCTTCGCTGGCGGCATGGCCTTCACCTCCGGAACGGGTGGCGGGCGGTTTTGCGGTTCCGGCGCCGCCGGCTTGAATATGGGGACGGTTTCGGCGGCATGGGTCTTGGCTGCAGGGGCCGGTTCGTCCAGTTTCGGTTCGATCCTGGGTTCAAGCCCGGGTTCCAGCTTCGGTTCCAGCTTTTGCGCTGGCGCCTGCTTCCGTGCCGGGGGCTTCGGCGGCGATAGCGGCTCAGCCAGCTGGGGCTCTGGTTTGGGCGGCGGCGGTGCGGGTGTCTTCGGCAGCGTTTTCGGCGGCGCCTGCGGCTCTGCCGGACCATGCGCCGGCATCGCGGCGTGCTGCAGGCTTTGCCCCGATTCGACCGGCGGCTGGTTTTCCCTGCTCCGCGGCGTCCTCGGCCTTCTTTTTTCGGTCGGATTCGGTGCCGGCTGAACCGGCGGAACCGGGGGCGCGCTGGTCTTCGCCGGGCTGTCTTTCGGTTTCTTCCGCTCGGCCAGGCTGGGCTCGATCCTGGGTGGCGATGCGCTCGCCGGGCCGGGCATCTCGAACGGCTTGTTCTCTTCGTCGGAGTCGGCTGCCGGCTGGAACAGCTGGCCGCTGAGTGCACGCATGTACAGCACCGGGGTACCCCATTCGATGGGATGGCCGTTGCCCTGCATGCGCAGCCTTGCTTCGGTCAGCGAAGCGTCGACGGCGCCGGTTGCGATCAGGTCTCGGTAGAAATAGCGGGTGAAGATCAGTGCGGCGTTATCCGTGATCGATGCCTGCATCGCGACCACGGCAGGCACGCCCTGCTTCAGGAATCCCTGCGCCAGGCCCGAGAAGGGCACGTCTTCGGAAATCGCACCGGAGCAGGCGTTCAGCACGATCAGCCGCGGCAGCGCTCCGCTCGGAAACGCGGAGCGCAAATGGGTCGCTTCCATTTCCAGGCCCCTGCCCGATTCCTGCTCGAGCACCAGCGCACCCGGCAAGCCATGGCCGACAAAGTGGAAAATATGGGTGCTGAAATGGCGCAGCGAGTCGCGCAGGTTGTCGAAGGTACAGTTGCCCGGCACGCGCCGCAGTTCCAGGCGGCCGGCCGTGATCGAGGGTTCCAGCGCCTGGCACAGGATCTCCCACTCCCGCGCGATATCGAGCCGCGGATGATCGGTCGGCGAAGACAGGGCCACCAGTACCCGCAAGGGCCCCTCGACCGTAATCGGCGGTATCGGTTGCGCGACGGGCAGGTAGCGGATCAGGGGCGTGTGCTCTCTCACGGCAAGAAACTCGCGGCACTCGGTATCGAACAGGAATTCCCAGGGCCGCGCGTGCAGTTCGCTGTCTTCCGGCAGCCGCAGGCGGATACGCAGTCCCTTGCCAGCCCGGGAAGCCGTGTCCAGCGAGGAGCGGAACAGGTGCTCGATATCTCCGGAAAACACGGCTTCGAACAGCTTGCCGCCGAAGTCCTGGATCGTGCCGCCCTTGCCCGAGCGGGCGCGGCGTTGCCGGAGCCCGCCGTAGATTTCGGCCAGCAGCTCGTTTTCTTCCTGGGTGTCGAAAGGCCAGTTCACGCGCATGAAAGGACAATCGCCTTGCGGCGACTCCAGGACGCGCGCGCACAGCTGGCCTCCCTGCGGGCTTATGATTTCCAGATCGAAGTTCTGATAAATCATCGCAATCCCGGTGTGATCCGCAAATACACACTTAGACAGCAGCGCACGGCGAACGTGCGCTACCGGCAGGATTTCCTCATGCCGGTTTCCATGCAACCTTGACCCGCTAACTCCCTTCCGTGCTCGCCCGCGCAATCACGACGCCGGCTTCGGCATCGAACTCCAGGCTGAACTCGACTTCGATTTCCGCCGGCGCAGTCACCAGGTCCCTGCATGCGGCAAGGGCCGCATCGGCCACAGGACGAATGACGGCGAGCGTTTCCTCCAGGGACTTGCCGGCGGTTTCCGTGACGCGCGCAAAGCTTGCACCACGTACCGGGCCTCCTGTCGCGCCCTCCTGGGATTCGACGAAATTCCTCTCTTCAAATGCAAAAGGGACAGGCATCTGCCTGTCCCTCCTTGCTTATGCGTCGGCTTGTGTCAGCCGTCGTCTCCTCCTGCCAAACCCTTTATGCCCCCAGGCGCTGCTCCAGCTGCTGCTTGGTCTCCACCAGTTCCTGCGGCAGGCGGTAGGCCAGCTTGTCGAACAGTTCGCTGTGCAGTTTCAGCTCTTCGCGCCAGGCATCCTTGTCGATCGAGGTGATCTGCTGGAACTGCGCTTCGGTGAAGTCGATGCCGGTCCAGTTCAGGTCCTGGTACGAAGGCGAGGTGCCGAACATGTGCTCGACGCCGCCCTGCTGGCCCTCGGTGCGGTCGAGGATCCACTTCAGCACGCGCATGTTGTCGCCGTAGCCCGGCCACACGAAGTTGCCGGCATCGTCGGTGCGGAACCAGTTGACGCAGAAGATCTTCGGCAGCGCGGCCGGATTCTGTGCCTGCACTTTCTTGCCGAGATCCAGCCAGTGCTGGAAGTAGTCGCTCATGTTGTAGCCGATGAAGGGCAGCATGGCGTACGGGTCGCGGCGCACCACGCCCATCTGGCCGGCGGCGGCGGCGGTGGTTTCCGAGCCCATGGTCGCGGCCATGTACACGCCTTCGGTCCAGTTGCGCGCTTCGGTGACGAGCGGGACCGTGGTCGAGCGGCGGCCGCCGAAGATGAAGGCCGAGATCGGCACGCCGGCCGGATCGTCCCAGGCCGGGTCGATGACCGGGTTCTGGGTCGCGGCGACGGTGAAGCGCGCGTTCGGGTGCGCGGCCTTGGTGCCCGAGGCCGGGGTCCAGTCCTTGCCCTGCCAGTCGATCAGGTGGGCCGGGGCTTCTTTGGTCATGCCTTCCCACCAGACGTCGCCGTCGTCGGTCAGCGCGACGTTGGTGAAGATGACGTTCTCGCGCAGCGAAGCCATGCAGTTGGGGTTGGTCTTGTCGTTGGTGCCCGGCGCCACGCCGAAGTAGCCGGCTTCCGGATTGATGGCGACCAGCTTGCCGTCCGCGCCCGGCTTGATCCAGGCGATGTCGTCGCCGATGGTGGTGACCTTCCAGCCGTCGAAGCCGGCGGGCGGGATCAGCATCGCGAAGTTGGTCTTGCCGCAGGCCGAGGGGAAGGCGGCGGCCACGTATTTCTTGTCGCCCTGCGGCGATTCGACGCCCAGGATCAGCATGTGCTCGGCCAGCCAGCCGGTGCCGCCGAGCTGCGCTTCCTGGTAGCCCATGTTGGAGGCGATGCGCAGCGCGAAGCATTTCTTGCCCAGCAGCGCATTGCCGCCGTAGCCGGAGCCGAAGGACCAGATCTCGCGGGTTTCCGGATAGTGGACGATGTACTTGGTGGCGTTGCACGGCCAGCGCACGTCCTGCTGGCCCGGCTGCAGCGGCATGCCGACGCTGTGCACGCAGGGCACGAAGGCGCCGGCTTCGCCCAGCACGTCGTACACGGCGCGGCCCATGCGGGTCATGATGCGCATGTTGACGGCTACGTAAGGCGAGTCGGACAGCTCGACGCCGATGTGGGCGATCGGCGAGCCCAGCGGGCCCATCGAGAACGGCACCACGTACATGGTGCGGCCGGCCATGCAGCCGTCGAACAGGCCATTCAGGGTCTGGCGCATCTCGTTCGGGTCGGTCCAGTTGTTGGTCGGACCAGCCTGTTCCTTGGTGGCGGAGCAGATGAAGGTACGGTCTTCCACACGCGCGACGTCGCTCGGGTCCGAGCAGGCCAGGTAGGAGTTCGGTCGCTTTTCCGGATTCAGGCGCTTCATCGTCCCGGCCTCGACCATCAAAGCGCACAGGCGGTCATACTCTTCCTGGGAGCCGTCGCACCAGTAGATGGCGTCGGGCTTGGTCAGGGCCGCGATCTCGGCCACCCAATTGATGAGTTTGTTGTGCTTGATGTAAGCTGGAACGTTCAAAGCGGCGACGCCGCCCATCACGGGCTGATTCATGAGTACCTCCAATGCCAATTAAGAATTCGTGGGGCCTCGACAAGCCGGCTTCGCGTCGCAAGGCCGCGGCTGGCAACGGTTCATCGAGGGTCCGTCCTGGTCTTTTCCGCTCGGCAGATCGTCATCGTCAGAAGTCCCGGAACCGGGCCCGCGCTCTGGAATCCATTTGGCAATGGTTCGGCGCCGGGGTAACGTGATGCGGCGGTCGTGTCGGCTGCTGGCCTCGACTCATGTCTCAAATGATGCTATTCAGACATCGTGGGCCTTTATTTCTGGACGATTCTACACCCGCATAAATGCGTTTCAAATGCTTTCACAACAAAAATGTAGGAAATTTGGTTGAGTAATGTAGTAGGACATTTATGATCTTTTGATTACTCGTTATTTCATTACTTACCCGTACGAAATTTACAGAAAAGCTTATGAAAATAGCCATTCTTGACGATTACCAGGATGCGGTGCGCCATCTGGACTGCTTCCCTTTGCTGGACGGGCACGAGGTCAAGGTGTTCGCCAGTTCGAGCCGCGGACTCGGCCAGTTGGCGATCCGCCTGGCGCCTTTCGAGGCGCTGGTGCTGATCCGCGAACGCACCGCCTTCCCGCGCGCCCTGCTGGCCAGGCTGCCGAACCTGAAACTGATTTCGCAGACCGGCAAGGTCTCGGGCCACGTCGATGTCGCGGCCGCCACCGAACACGGCATCGCCATCGCGGAAGGCGTCGGCTCGCCGGTTGCGCCCGCCGAGCTGACCTGGGCGCTGATCATGGCGGCAAGCCGCAGGATTGTTCCCTACGCCAATAATCTGAAACAGGGGCTGTGGCAGACCGCCTCGATCAATCCGGAACTGAACCTGCTCGGCCGCACCCTGCAGGGACGCACGCTGGCAATCTGGGGCTACGGCAAGATTGGGCGCATGGTGGCGGGCTATGGCAAGGCCTTCGGGATGCAGATCCTGGTCTGGGGCAGCGAGAACAGCCGCGCGGCCGCGGTGGCCGACGGCTTCCAGGCGGCGCCCTCGCGTGAGGCCTTTTTCGAACAGGCCGACGTGCTGAGCCTGCACCTGCGGCTGAACGAGGCGACACGCGGCATCGTCACCGCGGAGGACCTGGGGCGGATGAAGCGCGACGCGCTGTTCGTGAATACCAGCCGGGCCGAACTGGTGGCGGAGAATGCCCTGGAGGCCGCCCTGCACCGCGGCCGGCCCGGTTACGCGGCGCTGGACGTGTTCACCAGCGAGCCGCTGCCGCCTGACGCGCCGCTATTGAAGATCCCGACCGTGCTGGCGACGCCGCACCTGGGCTATGTGGAGAAGGACAGCTACGAGCTGTATTTCCGGACTGCGTTCGAGAACGTGGTGCAGTTTGCGGACGGCAAGCCAACGAATATCCTGAATCCGGATGCCTTGACCCGGTGATCAGCGCAATTCCGGCTCGCCCGTGAAATTCGGCTTACGCATCGGCATCTCATGCCGGCGCGTCCACAGACCGGCCCAACCCGGCGGCCAGCCGATGTCGGGGCCCAAATACGCGGGCAGGCCGGCGCGTACCGGCACCACGGGCACCGGCGGCATCTCGACCAGGCCGCTGCCTTTCGGTTGCGGGGCCATGTCGAAACTGTACATGTAGCCCGGCAGCAAAGCGTCGCACACGCCGGCGAACCAGGCCGTGTGGTCTTCATCGCGGCCGAGCGCACGCGCCAGGCCTTCGGGGTCGAACCTGGCCAGCGCATGAACCAGCTCGTCCGTGGTGGCGCCGGGCGCATCGCCCCAGCCCATCACCGGGTTGCCGTTGTAATCGGCGCCCGAGCCATACCAGCCTTCGCGCCAGGGCCGCTGCATCCAGTCGCGCTGGCCGGCAAACAGGTGCCAGCGCCAGTGCAGGCCGGAAGGCTTGGGCCAGGAATGCAGGTAGAGCTTTTCGTAGCCGGCCTTGTGCAGTTCGCGCACCATGGCCATCAGGCGCGCGTGCGGCATGCGGTCCGGCGGCGAACGGCGGAACAGGATGGCTTCGCCATCGGCGTGCTGTACTTCGTCGGTGGAAAGGTTGAGGTCGAGCGTGCGCGATTCGTTGCCGAAGCGCGCAGAGATCCAGCCAGTCAGCAGGTTGACGTGGACAATCACGCCATAACCGCGATGGCGATGGAAGATGACAGTGCCTGGAGCGACGGGTTTCATGTGATCAGTGTACTCATCCGATCCGGAAGATTCTAGCGCAGTCACATACGGATACACCACGGTTTGCGGCTATCATTACCCACCTTATTTTTCTGCGTTTCCAAACCATCATCATGACTTTGCGGATCATCGCCACCGGCGGCACCTTCGATAAACACTACAACGAACTCAACGGCGTTCTGGGCTTTGCGGACAGCCACTTGCCTGAGGTTATCAAGCGTGCGCGCATCACCATTCCGGCCGCGCTCGAGGTCGTTTCCCTGCTCGACTCGCTCGACATGCAGGACGCCGACCGCCAGAAAGTGCTGGCTGCCTGCCAGGCCGCCACCGAGAAAGCGATCGTGATCGTGCACGGCACCGACACCATGCGCGAGACCGCCGAGGTGCTGGGCGCGGCAGCGGGCACGAGCGACAAGACCATCGTCTTCACCGGCGCCATGATTCCCTACGAGATCGCGAACTCGGATGCGCTGTTCAACTTCGGCTTCGCCTGCGGTGTCGCCCAGACCCTGCCGCCGGGCGTGTACGTGGCCATGAACGGCACCATCTTCAGCTGGGACAAGGTGACCAAGAACCGCGCCGCCGGCGTCTTCGAAGCGCGCTGACCCGCGGCGTTGCTGGGCGGCTAGCGCGCGCTGCCCATTTTCGTCAATTTTTACAATGCTCCTTCCATGCATGCAGGAGGAGCAAACAAATGAAAGAGCAGCGCCCGACCCTGACCACCCGCCAGGGTCATCCCGTCCGCGACAACCAGTCCCTGCGCTCGGTTGGCGAGCGCGGTCCGGCCACACTGGAAAACTACCAGTTCATCGAGAAGATCACCCACTTCGACCGCGAGCGCATCCCCGAGCGCGTGGTGCACGCGCGCGGCACCGGCGCCCACGGCTACTTCGAAGCCTACGGCAAGATCGGTGACGAGCCGGCCAGCAAATACACCCGCGCCCGCGTGCTGAACGAGGTGGGCGTGCAGACGCCGGTGTTCGTGCGCTTCTCGACCGTGATCGGCGCCAAGGAATCGCCGGAGACGGCGCGCGACCCGCGCGGCTTCGCCGTCAAGCTGAAGACCCTGGACGGCAACTGGGACCTGGTCGGCAACAACCTGAAGGTGTTCTTCATCCGCGATGCGATCAAGTTCCCGGACATGATCCACGCCTTCAAGCCAGACCCTGTCACCAACCAGCAGGAGCCGTGGCGCTTCTACGATTTCATCTGCAGCCATCCGGAAGCGCTGCACATGGTTACCTGGGTCAAGAGCCCATGGGGCATCCCGGCCAACTACCGCGAAATGGAAGGCTCGGGCGTCAACACCTATAAACTGGTGAACGACCAGGGCATCGCCCATCTGGTGAAATTTCATTGGCAGCCCAGGCAGGGCGTGCGCAACCTGACCTCCAGCCAGGCCGCCGAGATCCAGGGCCAGGACACCAGCCACGCCACCCGCGACCTGTACGAGGCGATCGAGCGCGGCGACTATCCGGAGTGGGAATTCTGCGTGCAGATCATGGCCGACGGCGAGCATCCGGAACTCGATTTCGACCCGCTCGACGACACCAAACGCTGGCCGGAAGACCGGTTCCCGCTGCTGCCGGTGGGCCGCATGGTGCTGAACAAGAACCCGGACAATGTGTTCGCCGAAACCGAGCAGTCGGCCTTCGGCACCGGCGTGCTGGTCGACGGCATCGATTTTTCCGACGACAAGATGCTGCAGGGGCGCACCTTATCGTACTCGGACACCCAGCGCTACCGCGTCGGCCCCAACTACCTGCAGCTGCCGATCAACGCGCCGCAGGAGGGAGCGCGCGCGCGCACCAACCAGCGCGACGGCCAGATGACCTATTACGTCGACGACGGCGGCGAGAACAAGCACCTGAACTACGAGCCGAGCCTGCTGGGCGGCCTGCAGGAAGCGCCGCAGCCGCAGAAGGACTATCACCAGTATGTGCAGGGCCACCTGGGCCGCTACCAGACCACCTCGACGGCCGCCGACTACAAGCAGGCCGGCGACCGCTACCGGACCTTCGCCGACTGGGAGCGCGACGACCTGGTGAACAACGTCGGCGGCGATCTCAAGAAATGTCCGGAAGTCATACAGCTGCGCATGGTCTGGCACCTGTGGCACTGCGACGAAGACTACGGCCGCCGCGTGGCGGAAATTGCCGGCGTCGACCTGGAGAAGGCCAAGGCCCTGCAACCGCTGCCGGGCAAGCCGGCGCCGCATGCGAACCGCCAGGGCGCGACCTATACCGACGGTCAGGCCGAGCAAGGCGGCGGCGGGCATGAGGAGCCGGCGACCACCGAGGAAGTGGCGGCAAAGTAAGCGCTACGGCGCGGCATGAAAAACGGCCCGGGGTTTCCGGGCCGTTTTGTTACGCCAGCATCACTGCGTTCAGCGCGTCACCAGGTAGTACTTGATCCCGGCGGCGTTCTGGGTTGCGCTGCCGGTCTGCACCAGGGCGACATGGTTGTCGTTGGCGCTGTGGTAGATGCCGATACCGTAGCTCTGCTGGCCGCCGATCGCCGGCAACGCGATGTCGGTATCGGGCAGGAACAGGGCGCCGGTGAAGCGCTGGTAGTTGGGCGCATAGGTCACCGTCGGCGGATAGCTGCCCGACGGGTTGCTGCTCGTCATCACAAGCGTTTCGCCCGCTGCCGACGCGTTGCTCATCGACTGCAGGTTATTGCTCAGGGTCAGACGGCCCGCATACTGCAGGGTATCGGTACGGAAATACGTACCGCTCGTGGTGAACAGCAGGTCTTCGTTAGCGCTCAGGTAGAACGGTGCGCTCATCGCATAGTCGCCATGGTAAGGGGAATCCCCGGTCTGGCTGACCGCACCGCCGGCGTCGAGCGTGAAGTAACTGATGTCCACCGGCGACAGGCCGTACGAGATCACGAACGCCTTTTTCTTGGTCGCCGCGAAAATGCCGCGCTGCGTTCCATAGAAATAGCCGCTCGCGTAGCCCTTGCCCAGGGTAGCGGTCAGGTCGGTGCCGGTGCGTCCGTCGACGACCGTGACTGCCGGGTTGACCCACTGGCCGCCGGTCTGCCCGACCATGTAGACGACACCCGCATTGGTGACGAAGGCATCGGTCTGCGAACCGCCGGTTGCCGAGGAGCGCAGCAGGGTGGCGGTACCGATGTCGACCAGGCTGACCACGCCCTCATGCAGCACGGCGGCCAGCTTGCCGTCGGCGCTCAGGCTGAACGCCTTCACGCCCAGCGGCAGCGCTACCTGGCGGATCGAGCCCGTGAACGGATCGACGACGTACATTGCGTTCGGGTTGGTGGCGATCGCGACGAAACGGTCGAGACCCTTGCTGTAGCGGGCGTCGAGCGGGGCAAAGGGCAGCGCCACCTGGTTGGTGACGCCGCTCAGTGCCTTGATCGTCACGTAGGCGAGGCTGGAGCTCTTGCCATCGCTAACGGTTACCGAGGCGACATAGGTACCGGCAACGTCCGGCACGAACGACAGCTGGACGGCGCTCGGGTCGGCGATCGCCGCGCTCGAGCCGGTTGGGCGCGCATCGATGGCCCAGGTGTAGCGCAGGCTGTCGCCATCGTCGTCGTAGCTGAAGGCGGCGGAGGCGCCGACGCCGGCGCCGGCGATCACCGACACGTTGCTCTTGTCGATCACGGCCACCGGGGCCTTGTTGCCGCTCTCGATGCTCAGCAATTGCTCGGAGTAGGCGCCGGCCGGATCGGTGACGCGCAGGCGCACCTGGTAGCTGCCGGCGACGTCGGTCGTCAGCTGTACGGTCGAGCTGGTGGTGGAAGACAGCGCCACGTTGCTGCCGGTCGGTTTCGAGACCAGGGTCCAGGCGTAGGTCAGGGCGTCGCCGTCGGCGTCCGTGCTGCCGGTGCCGCGCAGGGTCAGGATGGTATTGACCGGCAGGCGCAGGGTCGGGCCGCTGGCCAGCGCGATCGGCGTGGCGTTGCTGCTGATGGCAGCCAGCGGGCGCTGGTTGCGCACCGAGACTGTCGTCTGGTAACTGCTGGCCACGCCGCTTGCATTGGTGGCGACCAGCTTGACCACGTAATCGCCCAGCACGTCGGGGACGAGCTGGCTGAAGGCGCCCGTCGTTGCACTCAGCTGTACTGCGCTGCCGGCCGGTTTCGACACCAGGGTCCAGGCATGGCTCAGCGTGCCGCCGTCCGGGTTCTTGCTGCCTTCACCGCTCAAGGCGACCGTATAGCCGATCGAAGCCTGCACGGTGTTCGAACCCGAGCTCGTGATCGTTGGGGTGACCGTGCCGAGCACCACCGTTTGCGGCGCATTGTTGATGGCTTCGACCGGATAGATGGTTTCGCTGTAAGCGCCGGACGGGTCGCTGCCGCGGGCGCGCACTTTGTAGACGCCGGCCACATCCGCGACGAAGCGCGCGGTGCCGCTGCCAACCGTCAGGCTCGCGTTGCTCGCGGCCGGGCGCTCGATCAGGTCCCAGGTGGTGGTGACCGGATCGCCGTCGGGGTCACGGCTGCCGCTGCCGTCGAGCAGGATGGCAGCGCCCACGGTCACGCTGCGCGCGGGCAGGATCGCGGGCACGGCACTGTAGCTGGCGGTCATCGTCAGGACGGTAACCGGCGCCGCATTTGCACGCGCCTCGATCGTCGCCTGTTTTTCGGCATACGCGCCTTTGCTGTCGCTGACGCGCAGGCTGACGACGTAGGTGCCGCCGACGTCCGGCTTGAAGCTCACTTTCGCTGCCGTACTGGCCGCCAGGTCGACCGCACTGCCGGCAGGCTTGGACAGCAGGCTCCAGCGGTAGGTGATCGCATCGCCGTCCGGGTCCTTGCTGCTGCTGGCGTCAAGCACGACTTCGCCGCCCACGGAGGTCGATACGTCGGCACTGCCTGCGCCCGAGCTGACCAGGCCCGACAGGATAATGGTCGGCAATGGAGTGGCATTGCCCGTTGGCGTCGGTGCGCCCGCCGGGGCCGTACCGCCTCCGCCCCCGCCACCGCAGCCGGCAAGCAGGCCAAGGGCGAGCACGGCAGCCCCGACATAAGCGCGCAATGCGCCTTGCATTGAAGTCTTCATATGAAATGATTACGGGAGGTAAAAGAGGTTTGCGAACGGAGTATATAGAACATCTATAAAAAAAAACACGACCACTTGCG
>Ga0265798_10003091_pt1 | contig 23970 bp, 24 predicted proteins | sample P3T30metagenome_FD_192430 | JGI IMG/M metagenome (GOLD analysis project Ga0265798, IMG submission 192430) | Plant litter microbial communities from East Loma Ridge, Irvine, California - P3 T30 | ecosystem: Environmental > Terrestrial > Plant litter > Unclassified | place: USA: California...
ATTATATTCTCCCAAGCCTTCAACTGATGATCTTTCAGCATGTCTTCAATTACTTTCGGAACCACGTTTCTGAATTTCCCTTCATCTGAAGGTACGATTTCAATCATTCTGTCGATCATTTCTTGAGGATCCATTTTGCCTTCCGGTGTGGCGAAGAAATCATCGAAACCTTTACGGAGATCTGCTCTTTTCGTGAAATTAACTTCATCATCCAACCAACGGAACGGATTGTCTGCCATCGTTTCATTGTAGCCGGTATAATAAGCTCCCGGATTAATGGTCTGGATTTTAATGCCATATGCTTCAAGTTCCTGTTGCATTGCTTCTGCCAAGGCTTCCAAAGCATGTTTTGTCGAAACGTAAGTTCCCCAGTTTGCAGGTGTAAACAAACCTCCCATGGAAGATGTGAAAACTACTTTTCCTTTTTTTCCTTCTTTCACCCATTTCTGAACCACGCCTTGAGTTAGAATTAGTGGCAGGAAAACATTCACTTCATAGTTTTTTCTGACAATATCAACAGGAATTTCCCAAACCGGACCGGCTTCTCCCATTCCTGCATTGTTCCAAAGGATATCGAAGTCCCATTTCAAAGCTTGTTTGATGTCGTAATGATCGGTAAGATCCAATCTTTCTACTTTTATTTTATCTGATAAACCCAGTGCTGCAACTTCTTCGCGAAGTGGTGTTACCTGTGATGAAACATGTACGGTTGCGATGATGTTGTGACCGTTTTTAGCCATTCCGATGGCTGCGCCTTTTCCGAATCCTGTACCTGCGCCTGTAATTAAAATTGTTTTTGTTGTACTCATGATTTCTAATATTTATTTGTTAAGTAATTTTCTTAAAGATTATTTTTATTGATGTTTAAATTCTGCTTCCTGCAGTTGCAATTTCAAAATCCTGATCCGGGCTTCCACCTGACACTCCTATGTATGCAACTATCTCGTTTTCTGATGTAACGGGAACTCCGCCTTTAAATCCTACAAGGCCTCCGCTGGTATTGACCATTCCGAAGGTTTTATTTTCAGGATTTAGAAATTCTCCCACGGCTTCAGAGTTCATTCGGAAGAGCATCGCTGTTTTTGCTTTGCCCATTGAGATGTCGATTGATCCCAGAAAAGCATCATCCATTCTTACAAATGCTTTGAGATGACCTGCCTTGTCTAAGATTGTGATGTTGGCGTTTACGCTAAGTTCGGTTGCTTTCTCTATCGATTGATTTAAAGATTTGAAAGCCTGTTGTTGTGTGATTTCCATGATGAATATTTTTTAGGTTGTGAATCAATATTGATTACTGATTTTCTCTGTAGCAAAGTTGCAACGAAACCAAAGGGAAGTTTGTACAAATAACAAAGGCGTCATTATGAATATCAAAGATGGATGAGAAAGTGGGGTCTATGTATTTTAAATTATTATTCATCTGCAATAACAATCAGAACTACCAAATCTATTGCAGTAAATATGTTGGTTTGATTCTATCAATCTGTTTTTGAAGCAACGATTATTATGAGTCATATGATTTAGATATTTATAAATAAAAATCCCATTACATCTGTAACAGGATTTGATCATTGCTTGTAAAACTCTTATTCTTATTTATCGTCGTGATCTGTACCTACAATTGTATCGTACCAATTGGCAATATCTTGTTCGAAATCTTTAGTTTTGTTTCTGAAACGTTCAAGTGTATCTGTCCCAAGCGGCAAATGAATGGGTGGCTTGTTTGAAGAAGCTAATTTTAGAAATGCAGCAGCCAGTTTTTTTGGATCACCTGGCTGATTTCTATTCGCAGAAGTTGCAAATTTCCGCATCTCGCCTACAGTCTCACTGTAATCATTAATTACATTTTCGGTTCTTATTAATGAAGACTGATCCAGAAAATTTGTCCTAAAAAATCCTGGAGCGACAACTGTAGCATAAATACCTAAAGGAGCAAGTTCCTGAGCAAGACTTTCTGTAAGTCCTTCAATTGCAAATTTTGTAGCACCATAAACACCCCATCCTGTAGAAGCTTTCAGTCCTCCTATAGATGATATATTGATAATATGTCCAGAACGCTTTTCACGCATAAATGGAAGAATTGCCCTTGTGACATTTAGAACACCAAATACATTGACATTAAAATTATCAAAAACTTCCTGCGATGTTGCTTCTTCGACCGCAGAGAGTAATCCGTATCCAGCGTTATTAACCAAAACATCAATTTTTCCGAATTTAGCTATCCCTGACACAGCAGCTTTTTTTGCTTGTATCTCATTTGTTATATCAAGAACTACAACATGAAGATTTGGATGATTTCCTAAATTTAATTCCAATGTTTCCGGATTGTTTCTAACCGTTGCTACTACATTATCTCCGGAATTTAAAACCGCTTTTGTTATATCAAAACCAAAGCCTTTCCCAGCACCGGTAATGAACCATGTTTTTTTAGTTTTCATTATAAGTTGATTTTTATATTTTACTAATACAAAATTGCTTTAAAAAGCTACCTTACTTTGTACAAAAATCAAAGAATCACTTATGAATATCAACTTTTAAATTTGAAAAGACATCATTGCACGATCTCCTTTCTAACGATTTCTAAATAACCAACCAAATGTTGCTTTGATTTTAAAAATTAAATTTTAAGTCAGAATTAAGCTGTGAGTTAATTTACACGCTTCACGTTTCCAAAATCTACAATTTAATTTTTGCGGGTTTTTCGCAAAAGAGAACATTAGTGCAAAGCAGTACAAAAAAATATAACTGGAAATTATATGATTACTTGCAATGTTAAGGTTATATGCTGTGAATTTTAATATAACGGTGCTGATTCTATAATCTTAAAAAGTTAGTATTCAAGTATTGAAGACAGTAAGTTTTCATAGAAGAAGGTAAGTATTTCTATTGTTGATGTATTAAATTAGGCTAAAACTTTTGAAAAAAATCAGATTATATTGGAGAGTTGAATTACAAGGATGTCAATATTAAATTTGGATAAAGATATAATAATAGTAGGCAGTGCTTTTTATGAGATATTTCGGCTAATTTTATACTTAAAGATGAATAATTTTAGTATCTAGTTCGAACTTGGTTAAGCGCCTAGACCTGAATTACGTAACACCAATCAACCTATGGATTAACTAGTTGATTCAGTGTTTTAATATATAAAAAAAACAGTGATAAAATTTAATTTTGTAATTTATTGATTATAAATATCAGATGAATAAATGGCGCCAACTGTCTTTAGTTGGCGCCATTTTTCGGTTGTACCCATAACCGAAGATATATCGAAATATTTGGTGGAAGATTTAGAAAGAATTTCGGAGATTTCAAAATTTATTAATCCTGTTTTATGACGTTGAGGCAATTTAGAAAAATACTTTTGTTGATAAGTACTTATAATCAAATTAGACGAGAATTAGATGTAGAAGCATTTAGGATTTAATTTCCTGTAATTATAAAATGTTTTGAAATATAACGATAGCGGTAAGTATGTAAAGCAATCAAAAAGTTGACCTAATTTGACTTTATTCTATTTTGATTGTCTTCTATTTCTGCAACAAAATTTTGCGTATTATACAATATAATATTTTTGTTGTATATGGTTTAGAGGTTTTAGGTAAAAATGCAATTTAATATATTCTAAACCACAAAAAAAGATTAAATTTTTGTAATTGATAATCAGTAATTCTAACATTTTAGTAAGTACTTAACCTTTAGGTAGGTACTTGTTTAAAAGTTTGTACATCTATAGCTTTGTCAAATATTAATCGAATAAAATAATCAAAATATGAAAATTTTAGTATTTGGTGCAACAGGTTCACAACAATTCAATGTGATTGGAGAAGCAAGGAAAAAAGGTGCAGAAGTAATTGCTGCTACAAGTTCAGAAAATAGTTTTGAAAAATTATCTCAGGCGGGAGCAACTCCGGTTTTGGCAAATTTAGCTGATGCTGATAAAATGAACGAAATTTCAAAAGGCGTTGATGCGATTGCGTTTATGATTCCGGTATCACTTCCTAACCCTTTTGACGGTTTGCAATATTCTAAAAATGTAATTGACGCAGCTACAGCAAATGGCGTCAAGAAAATCGTATGGAATACAAGCGGTTGGTTAGAATCTCAAAAAATTGGTTCCCCAGTCGATGATGTAAAATTAGATGTTCAAGATTATTTGAAAAATAGTGGAGTAGATTACGTAATCATCGAACCAACAATCTATATGGAAAATATGATGGGCGCTTTTTGTGCACCTTTTATCACCAATGAGAAAAAATTAGCATATCCTACACCCGAGGCGATGCCGATTGGTTGGATTGCATCAAGAGATGTGAGTGCCTTTGTAGTTGAAGCTATTTACAATGAAAGATTAAAAGCAGATAATTTCAAAATCAGCGGTTTGGAAAATTTGAAAGGCAATGATTTAGCATCAGAATTTTCAAAAGGAGTACAAGAAGAAATCGCTTATTATCCTCAAAAACCACAAGAATTTGGCGACATTTTGAAACCATTTGTAGGAGAGGCAGGAGCAAACAGTGTAGCAGCATATTATGAAAATCTTCAGAACGCTACTGAATATCCTTCTAAATTTAATCCTAAAATGAATGAAATACTGGAAAAACTTCCTGTAAAAATGACTTCATTAACAGATTGGGCTACTGAAAACAAAGGCTATTTTATCAAATAGATTTGTAAAATATGGAAACGAAAGAAATTGTAGCAGCATACTTTGATGCCTTGGCAAAAGGCGAAGTGGAAAACGCATTTTCTAACTTTACGCAAGAAACAAAATGGTACCAACCGGGAAATAATAAATTTTCTGGTTTAAAAAATAATCTTAGTGAAATTTTCCAGATGTTGGAAGGAATTATTGCAGATACTTCGGGGCATATGGTTGTAAAACCTACCGGACTTATGCTGGAAAGCGGTGATTTGGTCTCAGTTCCCGTTTGGTTTACAGCAAAAAAAGAAACCAAAATAATGGATTTGGGCGGGATGGATTTATTTCAAGTAAAAGATGGGAAAATTGTTCAGGTTTGGACATTCTCAAACGACCAATCCGTAGATGACGAGTTTTTTGGAAATTAAAAATAAGTTTATTATTCAGTAGAAATTTTGTCCAAGATGCTCAATACGAATTTTTAGAGAAAATAATTTCTTTCAATTAAATAAAATAGAACGGTTGGTTTTAAACTATACCGTTCTTTTTTTAACCAAATTCTGAGGACTGTAAAAACAAAAAAAATAAAATTAAAAAAAATCACGTTCTTTGTAATTCATACCAACCAGTATCTTTTATGAAAAAATCATCAGCAACCCGACTTACGATTCTTGAAAAAGCATTTGAGATTATCTACACAAAAGGATATCAAACGACAAGTGTTGATGAAATCATTGCGACGACAAAGGTTACAAAAGGTGCATTTTATTATCATTTCAAGACCAAAGATGAAATGGGTTTGGCAATTATTAATGAAATTGTAAAACCTACGATGCAAAATGACTTCATAAAACCTTTGATAAATACTGAAAATCCAATCAAGGAAATTTATGATATGACGCACGCATTACTTCTGGAAAATCCGTTCTTGAAACTGGAATTTGGTTGTCCAGCCGGTAATTTAGTACAAGAGATGACACCGTGGAATGTGGAATTTGGAAAAGCATTGTCTGAAATCATTTTAGAATGGCAAAAAACCATCGAAAACAGTATTAAAATTGCCAAAGAAAACGGAATTATAAGAGAAAACGTAGACCCTGAACAAATTTCGTATTTCATTATGTCCGGCTATTGGGGAATCAGGAATTTCGGGAAACTTTATGGCAATACCGACTGCTATCATTCCTATCTAAAAGAGCTGAAAACCTACTTAAATAGTTTAAAGTAAAATAATAAAATCAAAAACATACTAATTAGTATGTTTTTGTTATCTTTGCATCGCTAAATAAAATTTACGATGTACCAAACGCTTACATTCCTACACTCCATTATGCGCTGGCTTGTTTTGGCAAGTTTAGTTTACTCCATTTATCGCGCTTACAAAGGGTATTTTTACAACTCCGAATTTTCTAAAACTGATAATAATATCAGACACTGGACTGCAACAATTGCTCACATTCAATTGATTATTGGGGTCATCTTTTATTTGAAAAGTCCGATAATTAGATATTTCTGGAACAATTTCAATGAAGCCATTCATAATTTAGACATCGCTTTTTTTGGTTTGATTCATATTTTTCTGATGCTTACTGCAATCATTTTAATTACCATCGGTTCTGCAAAATCAAAAAGAAAAGCGACCGATAGAGAAAAATACAAAACGATGCTGGTTTGGTTTTCAATCTCGCTCATCATCATTTTTATTGCTATTCCGTGGCCATTTTCTCCATTTGCTAACAGACCTTATTTCAGATAATATGATACATTTATTAAAAACAAAAATCGGAAGATTACGCATCATCGGATTTCTCGAAGGCGTTTCATTATTGGTATTGCTGTGCATTGCAGTTCCAATGAAATATTACTTCGGCAATCCCAGTTTAACCAAAATAATGGGACCAATTCACGGGACTATTTTTTTACTTTTTCTTTTCAATACTTTAAGTGTTGGCGTAGAACAGAACTGGAAATTTAAAACAATCACCTGGAAGGTTATTTTAGCTTGTTTAATCCCTTTTGGAACATTTTATATTGACCATAAAATATTAAGTAAACTATGAAAAAGCTGTACATCATTGGCGGAATTCTTCTACTGATTTACATTTCGTACAGAACTTATCGCTTCGCAAAACTCGACGACGGACTTGCCGAAAAGATAGAAAATGGAGCGGTAATTCTGGATGTACGAACCGAAAAAGAATTTGAAATGGGACACATTGAAGGTTCAACAAATATTTCTCTTGGAAGCATCAGAGAACGGTATATCGAATTAGACTCCACTAAAACGTATATCACGGTATGTTCCCACGGCCTGCGAAGTGTGAAAGTGGAAAATATTTTAAAAGAAAAAGGATTTAAAAATGTTTTCAATGGTGGCGCGTGGTCTGACCTTGAGAAAATTGTGAAGGAGTAGTGAATTTTCTTTTATTAAGTTTACTAGTTACAAAAACAAAGATGATATTTTTAATCATTACGTAAACTGCAATTAATAGAAGCAAAAGTGTAATTTTTGAAAAGGATTGCAGAATTAAATTTGCAAAGGCGTAAAGATAGCTTAGCCGGCATAATCTATCTCGCCTAAACAATATAATTTTAATTTTTAAAAAAAATCAGATGAGGCTCATGCAAATTTCACTGTTTTCACTATTTTTTCTGTTATCACTCAATATGAAAGCACAAAACAAATCAAAAGAAAATTTTAATTTCCCTAAAGACAGAAAAATCAACATCGCAGTATTGGTTTATGACGGTGTAGAAATCGTAGATACGGGCGGACCAATGGATGTCTTTATTAAAGCCAATAACTGGAATGGCAATTACAATATTTATACGGTCTCGGCTTCGGCAGATAAAAATACGCTAATGGATGGCGGTACCTTTAATATGCTTTCAAAATACAGTATAAGCGATGCTCCACAAGCAGATATTTTGATTATTCCAGGAACATCGCCGGAGATTGTACACAAGGTTTCAGCAGACAAGAAAATGATGAACTGGATTGTAAAACAGAATGAAAAGACGATTATGACAATGTCTGTCTGCACCGGGGGATTAATTTTAGCAAATACAGGACTTTTGGATGGTCGCTCCGCTACCACTCATCATTGGTCTCTCGATGAGCTGAGGTCTCATCCTAAAATCAAAGTGCAGGAAACCACACGTTTTGTTGTCGATGGTAAATTTTTGACAGGTGCAGGTGTCACTTCAGGAATAGATGTCGCTCTTCAGGCTGTTGAAATTATCCACGGTAAAGAGGTGGCAGACGATTTAGCTTTGGGAATGGTGTACGACCGCTACAATACGATGGAATTTTTACCTAAAAAGTAAAGTTCTAAATTAATAAAAAGTGCTGACCAAAAAATAAATTGGTCAGCACTTTTTTGTTATTCAGCAGATTGTTTTCTCTGAAATTCCTTCGGAGTTGTGCCGGTATGTTTTTTAAAGAAATGATTAAAATAACTATCCGTTTCAAAACCAAGTGCATAAGCAATTTCTTTTACCGAGATTCTTGACCAATACAAAAGTCTTTTAGCTTCAAGCAACAGATGCTGATCAATAAGTTGTTTAGGCGTTTTAAATGTGGATTTTTTAATAACCTGATTAAGCATTGCTGTTGTAACATTGAGTTCGTTCGCATAAAAGTTGACCTGATGTTGCTTGTGGTAATTACTATTAAGCAATTTTTTGAAATCACGATAAATTCCATAATCATCGTCATTTGCTGATACATTACTATCTGAGATCGCTAAGCATTGAATGATCAAAACATTTAATAAAGCTTTGATAAGTTCCTCATTAGGAAATTCTTTCTTAATTTCTTTTGACTCCATCTCTATGATTTCATCCAATTCTGTAAGTTGTGTAGTAGAAATGGTGAGAAATGATCTGGAAAACAGGTAAGTCACTTTTTCCAAAAAATAATCCGTTTCACTAGAGATAAAATCTGTTGAAAATGCAATTGATATCATTTTGCAGGAACCGATCTGCGGATGCGTATGCACTTGATCAATATCAAGCATCAAAATTGCCGGAGCGGAGACCGATTTGTTATCGAAGTCAGAATAATGATCTATTGTCCCTTCGTACAAAAAGCTGAGTATATAAAAATTATGACTGTGCGCATCAGCATTGAAATCCATAAATTCCTCCAGTTCCTTTTGCTCAAGAAACCTAAAGCTGTTTTCAATGTTGATATTATATTTTTGTATGATATTGTCCATTAATTAACTGAGATTTTATTTTAATTATAAAAAAAGAAAGTGCCTGAGATTCATTAATCTTTAAAATTATTTTTATTCAGTTTGTATGTTATTCGATCGATTTCAAGCAGTGAATTTTCAAAATGCTCTTTGTTGATTCCTATTGTTCCCTCCTTTAGCTTTGTGATTGCAATTCTTAATTTTACAAGATGTTGTTTTGCGTATAATGCAACATCACTTCGTTGTGCAGTGGTTAATGCTTTACCTTCTTGTACATCTTTAGGTATAAGAAGTCTGCTTAATTTTTCAATGTAACTACGCTGTAAACCTCTTCTGTAAAAATCGAGTTTTTCGTTTCCACTAAAGTCTACCCAAACTGTTTTTTGTACATCATTTAAAAATTCCGTAACCGTGTAAGCTCCTTCAAACTGCATGGCTTTCAGACTTATATTATAGAGCATCCCAGAACTTAAAAGTATATTTAACATCTGATTTTGCTGATCTGAAATTTCTTCTTCCGTTTTCAATGGAATTAACTCGCCAATTTCTTGCGGATACATCCACAGTGGGGCGGTGAACAATTGTCTACCGATATAGTCTATCGCAGCTTTTACCTTTACTTTGGGAACAGGTTGGTAGACCGAACCTTTTTCATCTGCCGTTCTTTTGGTGATGTAGTTGCTGCCAATGTATTTCAGCACATGATATAGATACAAACCATACTGTTTTACAACCGCTTTATGCATTTCAGATAAATTATCATACGCATCATGGGGTTCATACGTCCAATGAATCAGGTTGGGAACGACACGTTTTAAGTTCTTAATTCCGTAATCACTTGCCAATACGGCATCATCGCCCAAATCTTCTCTCTGGCTCCGCGGATCTTCGTCTTTTCCTTCGCCTCCAAACCATAGCTTAGGATTGGCGGTTAAACTATCAGTAGTCATTTTACTGAGGATATCTTCTTCCTCAAACTCATTATTCGCTTTTGGGAAATAACGATAACCCCAATTTACAGCCCATTGGTCATAGATTCCAATACGTGGATAAATTCCTTCCGGACTGATATGATCTTCCGGCTGTGCCACATAGTTAAGTCGGGCATAATCCATTATAGAAACGGTGTGGCCATTGGCCTCGACCCATTTTTTATCCCTGAGTTTTTCAACCGGAGTAGCGCTGCTGGCTCCCATATTGTGACGCAAACCAATTGTATGACCAATTTCATGAGAAGAAACAAAACGGATCAACTGTCCCATTACCTCATCATCCAAATGCATTTTTCTGGCCTTGGGATCTAAAGGTCCAACCTGGATCATATACCATTTTTGAACTAATTTCATCACATTATGATACCATCCTACATGACTTTCTATAATTTCGCCGCTTCTGGGATCGCTCACCCGAGGTCCGTAAGAATTAGGCGTTTCTGATGCATAATATCGGACCACAGAATATCTTGCATCTTCCAGACTCATCGATTTATCATCTTCAGGCCATTCTTTACCTACAATGGCATTTTTAAAACCCGCAGCCTCAAAGGCTTTCTCCCAGTCATTGATGCCTGCAATTAAATAGGGTCTCCATTTTTTTGGAGTGGCAGGATCGATGTAGTAGACGATCTGTTTTTTAGGCTCGACCAACTGACCGCTTAGATATTTCTTTATGTCTTTATCTTTTGGTTCCAAACGATAACGCTGAATTATGTATTTTGTCTGGGCACGCTGCTGCTCATCATCAAACAAAATGTATTTATTGGCAAAAAATCCCACTCTTTCATCGGAAAAACGTTTGCGCATTGGTGTTTTTGGAAGCAGAACAATCGATGTATTCAGTCGTAAAGTGATGCTTCCGCTGCTTGCGTTGGAATTAGTGTATGTTTTTGTGGTTTTAATTTCGATGTTGATCGGATACGGTTCAATATTTTCGATAAAAGATTTATCGTCAGCAAGAGATGTTAGTTTTCTTTCCGTCTTCTGCTTGTTCTCGAGCGAGAACATCGCATTGTCTTTTTTGAAGGCATCTGTTACTTCAATGACAATGTCTCCTGTCTCAGGATTGATCGTTTTGATCGGAAAAGCTGTTACAATCGGATTTTCATTGCTGCCTGCTAATGCTTTTGCCAACATCGATTCCGGATTGCGGACATCTTGCTTGTACTGCAACGATCTTAAATAAACGGTGTTATTACCTCCTTTTTCAAAATAGATTGTCTGTTCATTGGCTTTTTCGCCACCAAAAATTCCCATTCCTTCAGGAGTTGAAAGATATCGGGTAACCACAATCATATAGCGATTAAATAAACTGTCCGGAATCTGAAAATAATATTTATTATCCACCTCATCAACTGTAAATAAACCTGATTTACTTACGGCATTTTTCTTAATGATCTTATCATAGGGCTGTAAACCTTTCTGCGGCGTGGTGGCGCTATCTGGTTTTTTTTCCGGTCGGGTTTGAGCAAAACCATGTTGAATAATAAACAACAAGATTATTAATTTCAATAATTTCTTCATTAGAATTAAAAGGGAACTGTTTCGTTGGTATTTAAGGTAAGCTTTGGATTTTTTGTCAGTGCAGACAGCGGAAAAGGGACAATGTACAATCTTGAATCAGGCTGTAACGTGTACGTTTTTTGAGGAACGCTGGTGTTGACCAATGGAAATAATCGTGTAATCGTCTTTGCATAATCGGCTTCATTATTCAGTCTTTTAAGGTCAAAAAATCGATTAAAACCAAGAAGCAATTCTTTTCTGCGTTCGTTAATGACTAATTGCATCATTGCGGTTCTGGTGGACGGAACTGTGAAATTTACAGTACCTGATAAGATTCTTTTTGCTCGTAAAGTATTTAAAATAGCTACAGCGTCATTGAACCTGTTTTGTCTGGCATAGCATTCGGCAAGCATCAGATAAACCTCAGTGGTTTTCATTCCGACAGTCGGATAGAAAAATTTCGTGTATTGAGTTGCCCAATAGGCTGTATTGGAACCTTGGTCGAGATTGGTAGTACTTGTAGAATTGAAAAACAAATTAAAACGCGCATCATTGTTCCCAAATAGAGTACGCAGTTCAGGACTGATGATACTACTTTGAGCAAAATTCATTTCATTGTAGCCCGTCATATACATATAACTCAATACTTCAATATTGTTGGCCGCAGGAACAGCAATTACGTTCGGTCCGCCTTGTGTGCTATAAGCTACAAGATCAAATATCTGATTGTTGTAGCTTAACGATTTTTCAGATGCTGCCTGAGCTTCGGCAATTTCACGTTTGAACAAATGAACTTTAGCTTTGAATGCATAGGCAAATGCCAATGACGGATGGTATACATCAAGTGGTTTTACCTGAATGTAGGGTAGTGCCTCTTCTATATCTTTCTGTATAAATTCATAGACTTGTGCTACCGTTGACTTTGATGGCTGAGCTTCCAGATCGAATTTATCCATAATACAAATTCCACCATCATTAGCAGCAGTCTGCGGATTATAGGCTTTTGCATAAGTGTTGACCAGCAAAAAGTGATCGTACGCTCTGTAAATTTTGGCTTCTGCTTTTGCTAGTTGTTTCGTGCCTTCATCTCCTTTGCTGTCATCGACTAATGAAATAATGGTATTCCATCGGTTGATGTACGAATATGCCTGATTGTAAAAGCTGGAAGTTTTCATCAGTGAAATTCTATCTACACTTTCATCAAAGGTAAAATTGAGAATATCGATGTTGGGCGTCTTTCCTATCACATTGGCTTCCCTCATCCATTGATCGTCTGACAGGTATTGAAAATTGTTGATGGGATACCCTCTGTTTGGAAGTGATACCATTTCGTGAAACTGGTCTGCCGTCTCTATGACCAATGCTCCTTTTGGAGTAATATCTGTGTAATCTTCGCACGATGCTGCAGTTAAAATCATTAGCGACAGCAATATAATTTTTATATATTTCATTTTTTTTAAAGTGTAAGATTAAAACCGAATAGGAATGTTTTTGGCAATGGCAGATTTCGGGTACCGCTGTTGACCGAATATACTTCCGGATCAATCCGATTTCCTGCGGCACTCCAGTACCAGAGATTATTGACCTGTAAAGTAAATTTAGCCGACACCACTTTACTTTCATCAGTAAAAGATTTCGGCAGATTATAACTCAATGAAATGTTTCTAAGCTTGATGTAATCGCCGTCTACCACATTGGCAGTTGAATTTCGCCATTGACTGCTGATCGTTCCTGCATAATTTCTCACACTTTCATCAAAATCTACAAACAATCGTACATTGCCATTTTGGTTGGCATCTGTATACCGATCATCAATACCCGAAAGATTGACTGCATCTGAACTTGTATCAAGAGTTTCCTTACGCATCACATTTCCTCCTGAGAACACAAACAGGAAATTCAAATCGAATCCTTTATATGAAAATCTTTGTGACATAGAACCTGTATAGGTGGGTGTCAAACTTCCCATATTGACCAAGGCGGCAGAATTTGTAACTGTTTTTATTGCAGTTGAAACCGGGTTTCCATTGGCATCAAAAGTAATGGATGGATTTCCATTTTCATCTAAAACATAAGGATATCCATTGATAGTTCCTCGATACTGATAAGCGTACAAACTATTGTAGGTCTCATTTTCCAAAAAGAAGTCTAGCGGAGAACTCACATACACCGACGCATTGGATTGTGCTCTTGTTATTTTTCTAACCGTTGTATTGTTAAAACCTACAACCAGGGTAGAACCTATTCGAAATTCTCCTTTATTCAACCAATCAGAACCTATGCTGAATTCAACGCCTTTATTGAGCAATGCTCCGGCATTAATTCTTCTGGTGAGTGCACCAACCGTAGGATCCAGATCTGTGGTCGCTAATAGATCAGTACTGTATTTACGATAAACGTCAACGCTTCCTCTTAATTTATTTTGAAACAAGCTATAATCCAATCCCAAATTCCTCGTTTCTGTTTTTTCCCACCTCAACAAAGGATTGGGCTGAGCTATAATATCGATATACTGTAATGATTGGTATAAGTTATCATTTCTTCTTCTCGCTGTTATGTAAGGTGTTGTGGTCTGGTCTACATTTCCGTTGACGCCGTAAGTGGCTCTCAATTTAAGTCCGTTTACCCATTGTACATGGTTCATAAAGTTTTCGTTGCTCACATTCCATCCTAAGCCTAAAGACCATAATGGGCGGTTTTTGTACTTGGGATCAACTCCAAACAAATCAGCTCTGTCTACTCGGTAACTTCCCGTCACGTTGTATTTTGATAAAAAAGTATAACCGGCACTGCTAAAGACCGAAAAATAACGATGCAAAATTTCAGTCTGTACTCTTGAGCCTGCTGACAAAGTCCTGTTATTTCCATAAATATAACTCGGAACTCCGGTTTGGCTCAATGCAAGACTGTTGATTATTGAAGAAGTGAGGGTAACAGGGTCATAACCGTATCGCAACTGCTCAACGGTTCTTGGAACAAAAGTTTCACGCATTTCTGTACCTAATAAGGCTGTAAAAGAATGTTTTCCTCCATCAAAATTTTGACTGAAATCCAGTTGGTTTCTAAAAGAATAATTGTTTACTTGACTGCTCAATTGTTTGTATCGACCTCCTGTAGAAAAACCTTCGACGTAGGTGTATGCATTTGTTGTGGGATTATATCCGGTTAAAGAATTGATGGCATAACGCATCTTATAAGAATTGATGTCATAATACTGCTCGTTATCGTTTCTTCTTGTTTCGTACTGAAATTGTGTGCTGAAACTCAAACCTTTCCAGATCTTGGCTTTTAGATTGGCAAAAGCTCTCAAATTGAGCGAGTTTTGTTTTGTAATACCTTGTTGAAGCTCATCCAAAACATTGAAAGTAACAGGTTTAAAACCACTCAGACCATTTATTTTTGCAGCCACTGCAGGATTAATAATCCCTCCCGAAGTAAAATCATCATTGATACCCACAAATTGCGAGATTACAAGATTTCCATTCTCATCAGTAATGCGTTCGTATCTTTTTTGAATATCATAATTTCCGTAACTTCCATCGGTAACATCTTCATTGCTGTAGGTTCCGTTTAAACCTATGGTCGCATTGAGCCAGTTACTGACCTGAAAACTGCTTTTTGCATAAAGATTTAATGCTCGGCTATCGTTGTTCACAATGCGTCTGTTTGCCTGGTCGTAATTAAAGGATACATACGTATTGTGCTTATTGTTTCCAACCGAAAATGCAATATTGTAACGTTGTCTCAATTCGTTTTGCCAAACATTGTCCCGATAATCTTTATTGTAGTCATTTTTTCTCCATTGGGAAAGGGTTTTGTTGTAATCAGAATTGTTAATTTTACCCTCTTCCAAATCTCTGTTAAGCTGATAAAAAGGACTGTAGTACTTGATACTGCTGTTTCCGATATCTCCATAACTGTTGAACATCGTGGCAACATTGGCAAATCTTGCCCGCTCTCTATTGTAAACAGCCTGTTCAAAATCTATCAACTCACTTGTAGAAGCATAATTCATATCCCTCAAATTGGGTCTTTCAGCAAGAAATAAATCCGAATTGAAAGTCACTTTTAAATTTCCGCTTCCTTTTTTGGTCGTCAAAACAATAATCCCATTTGCGGCTCTTGATCCGTAGATAGAGGCTGCTGCTGCATCTTTGAGCACATCTATGCTTTCAATATCATAAGGATTGATCTCATCCAATGTCAACTCAGTGGGCAAACCATCAATCACCAAAAGCGGACTGTAGCCAACCTGAAGGGAAGAAAAAGTTCCAATTCCCCGTAGAATTGGTTTATCTGCACCAATTCCAGCTGGATTTTTTTGAAACATCAAGCCTGCAACACGTCCTTCTAGAGCACTTGCTAAATTGGTGTTGAGGTTTTCGTTTAGGGTTTTCTGGTCAATCTTGGTTATCGCTGCAGTGGAGGAGCTTCTGTTAAGAGTCTGATAGCCTGTCACAACGACTTCTTCTAATAATGAAACCGATGGAGTCATTGCAATGACTACAATAGAACCCGAATCATTTTTTGTGTATTTTTTTTCATTTTGCTCAAAACCGAAATGTGAAAATTGCAGAGTGACCTCCCTTGCGTTTGTTTCAAAGGTAAAATGACCGTGGTTATCTGTTTTCAAAATATTGGAAGTACCTTTCTGCATTACTGTCGCACCTGATATTCCTCTGCCGTCAACATCGGTTACCATGCCTTGTAGCTTGTAACTGGTTTGTGCAGAAATCAGATGGACGCAAAGAATGAATAATAACAGAATTAAATTTTTAAAATTCATTTTATTTTTTAGGATTAAGTATTATTTAATTTGATTAATCTATCAGAGATTTCAATTCTGATTTTTGATATTCATATACTTCTTCATTGAGTTTGGCCATACCGCCATCAAGTAAATACAAATTGGTAATGCCAAATTCCTTTAAGCTTTTCGCGTAAGAAAAAAGATCGTTATCAAACATCATCATGTCATAAAGAATGACTGTTTTACCGCGATACTTCGCCACCTTATCTGCGTTTAGCGTACTGAAAGGTATATTGATCGCATTTTTAATCCTGCCGATATTTTTCCAAGCTACCTTATCGGTGTCGTTGTATTCGGTTTCATTTCGGATATCGATGATCACAGAATTTTTTTGATCTTTCATTTTTAAAAGTTCCTCAGGCAAAAGAAATTGATATTTTGTTTGTAGAAACTTTCTTTCAGTGCTAGAATTAGCGTCGATAATATTTCTTAGACCAAAAAGTAAAACGCTCGTATCATAGCCTTTTTCAATTAAATAATTGGCTCCGATCGGACTTAGTTCGCCTTCATTATCGAAGAGATAGATGCTTTTGTTTTTATCCAATTTGTTCAAATGATCTTTTAATTGATCATAAGGGATATGAAGTACAGATTTGATATTTCCGAATGAGTTTCCTCTTTCTATTTTCGCAGTGCCGGTATATAAACTGTCTGGTCTAACGTCAATAATTTGATATTTTTCATTGTTAAAGGCTTTCATAAAATCCTTTGAGGTTACGAACTTGTACTTTAGATTTTTGATGTAATATTTTTTTCTGTAGGGCATATCCTCTTCAGAAAGGGTGTTTAAATAAGATAATCCACCATTGATATTCACCACGTTTGCGAAACCTTTATCTGCTAGCTGATTGGCTAATACCCGCGACCTCTTGCTATGACTGCAATAGAGGTAGATTGTATCATTTTTATGTTTTGAATATTCAGGGTAATATTTTTCGAAGTCGCTAAAGTCAGTTTCAATGGCTCCTCTTATTTTTCCTTGATTGAAGGCCAGGTTTTTGCCAGTGTCACCTCGTTCTCCATCGCTTCTAATGTCGTAATAAACCAATTTTGGATTTTTCTCAAGCTTTTTAAAAAAATCTGTCCACGTTATTGTTTTATAAATGACATTGTCCAATTTGAAGTTTTGCGCATCAACGCAGAAACCCAAAAGTACTAATGCTGTTGTAATGATTAATCTATTCATTTTTGATTGATTGTAAAGTGAAATTTTTAGAATAAGAGGAAGCTTACGAAACCGCCAATGCTGTTTTCATTGTGCTTTTCCGGTCCGTAATAATCGATATTTGAACCTATTCCAAAAGTTATTTCTTTATAACTCAAGCCGGCACGTAACATCAAATAGCTTCTGGTTTGCATATCGATGACGGTGCTATACTCATATAAAGCTTGAACTCGTGAATAAAAACGCCAATGATCATTAATTTTCGGTTTGTATTCCACCAAAAACATCCCTTCGATATTGGTATCTTTAGAAAGATCTATGCGGGAATTGGCTACAAACAACCAATTGGGATTTGCTTTTGTATAAATTAATCCGGCAATCGGTCGCATTCCTTTTACAGGCGTCACGTGAAAACCACCGGCAACCTTTAAGCCTTTCACAATTTCGTAAGTAAAACTGGCTTGCGTCATATAATCATTGACTTTATCATTTCCCCATTCACCCACCAAAGAGGTTACACTGAAAAATCCTAATTTGGGAACACTTTTTATTTTTTTATCAATGATCATTTGAAAAGCCAAACCGCGGTTGCTCCCTAAAACTTCCGTGTTTATCGGAACGCTGGGAGGAACTTTGTTTGATTGATTCTGAGCTTTTGTTCCATTAAATATGATAATGAAACAGAGTAGGAGGAAGCCATGAGAGACACTTTTCCCTGAAAGAATATTTGAAATTAATTTCATTAAATTATTTTGAATGTTTAAGTTTTTTCGTTTTCTAAACCATCAAGTATTGGGTAAAGCCTGCTCTATATCTACACAAAGCAAAGCCGGATAAATGATAATCTTGTCATTTTATCGTATCCAACATTCAATTATCTCATTGTTCTTATGACATAATTTTAAAAAAGAAAGTCGATTTATAGTAAGACAATTGGAAATGTTAAAGAGTAAGAATTACGCTCTGTGCCTGTAGTAATTAAGTACAGACAAATGTTGCACACATTACAAATAATGTTGCGAATGGCTGTAATTGCGTTTCCTGAAATTGAATCAAAAAGTCTTTCTCTTTTAAAGAATGTTGTTGATTAAACCAAAGGAGGATGAAATATTTTTGATTGATATTGAGAATGGTAAAAATCTGCACAGAAGGTGCTGATTGATTGACGATGACAATTTTTGAACTCCGAATTGATAAATTTAAAATCTTCGGTCACTAGAAATATATTAATCGTAGGAATAGAGATTTTCTGCTCGTTTTGGGTCGTCTGTTCGGTATTGGTTTTCGACAATTCTTTGGAAACATAACATTTACCATTACACATCAACTCTGGTTTCTCTTTATTTTCGCAGAGATTTTCCACGATGTAATCATAATTTACCGCATAGTTTACCAATGGCAATATCGGGCGTAATGCAATGGTGAAAATGATAAATGCGGTAATTAGATATTTCAAAATCTATAATTTGAAAATGTGTAATGGTTAGATATTACGTTCTCAGGGAAATTTTAAAATTATTTTAGAAGCTTTCTGATATCTTCAATCAAAAGTTCACGGTCGGGATGGTATTTTCCTTTCAAATCAGTATTCAGACCTTCCGCATCTTCATAATTTAATCCTGAATAATAAAGAATCGGGATGTTATTTTTCCCAAATCTACATCTGATATTTCCTTCCTGGTCGACTAAAGCAATCATTCCACTGTGATTCAAACTTTCAGATTCGTCATCTTTATCACCGACATAAATGTTGAACTGGTCGGCAACTTTCCCGATGTAATCTCTGTCACCAGTCAGAAGATGCCAATTGGGAGATTTAATTCCAATTTTACTTTCATGAGCCTTCAAAATCTCCGGAGTGTCATTTTCTGGGTCGATGCTGATGGAAATAATTCCTAAATCAGGACTGTTGATTTCCTCCGAAATGTGCTTCAAATTGCTGTTCATAATCGGGCAAATCGTAGGACAAGTGCTGTAGAAAAACTCAACCAGATACACTTTTCCCAACATATCTTTATTAGAAGTTTTTTTGTTGTTTTGATCAGTCAGTTCAAAATCCGGAACTTTCATTACAGAGTATAATTCTTTTTTGAAGTATCCAGTTCCAAAGGATATGATGGCAAACAGACCTGCAATGACCAACATAGGAACAACAAATTTACGAATAGCTGAGCTCTTCTTTTCTGAACGTTTATTTGTTTGCATATTTCTCTGGAGTTTTTTTGAACGTTTCTTTACAGCCAGATGAACAGAAACCGTAGATTTCATTTTTGTAGACAGCGGTATCTTTCAGATATTGAGCTGTTTTCATTTTGCAGATGGGATCTTCTTCGTTTACCACTTTTACATTTTTTATGTCGACACCAGCGGTCATCGATTTTTTGTGGTTGATTTTAAATTCTTTTTCTTTTTTACAAGACGTAAGTGATAATGACAGCATTGCTATCAATATTATTGTTGATTTCATTGGATGAGATTTGTTAAATTTTGTAAGTACTACTTTGATAAAAATCAAAATAGAAGTAATGCAATAATTTAACTAAAGAGGGGCGGGTGAAAAATGGTGAAAATATATCTTGAATTATACAAGTTGATATATTCTGAAATGAATTCAGTAACTGGAATATATTCTGATCTGTTTTCAAATGATAAAATATCATTCGGAAGAAAAATATCTAAGGTAATTACTTTTGCGACTGTTTGCGTGGACTGTTTTTCAGTTTTCGATAATTCTTTTGCCAGAAAACATTTTCCCTTGCAAGATAGTTCTGGCTTATCTTTATTTTCGCATAAATTTTCTACGATGTAATCATAATTCACAACATAGTTGTAAACCGGCATTATTGGCCGGATAGCAATGGTGAAAACAATAAATAAAGATAATAGAAGTCTCATAGGATTCTGCGACAGTAAATTTAATAATATTTGGTCATTTGATAAATATGAATATTATCAGTGGCAGCAAAGTTATCTGTTATATTTTCGATATTTGGTTCAATTAAATTAAACCAAATGGTTAAGACCAAATGTCGCTAACTGCTCAATAATAGGTAATGTACTTAAACCTTTTTCTGACAAAGTATATTCTACTTTTGGCGGAATTTGCGGAAATGATTTCTTATTAACCAATTCATGTTCAACCAACTGGTTTAATTCCTGAATGAGCATTTTTTCGCTTATCCCGGGGATTTTACGTTTGAGTTCTCCATATCTTACTTTTTGGTCATTGATCTGATATAAAATCAGCAAAGTCCATTTACCGCTTAGAAGCTGTAGAGATTTACGGACAGGACAGTCTTCGTCACAAATATTAATTTCGCTTAAATCCATTGATTAATTCTATTTCTTACCTTTTGGTATGTACTTGATTATGTGTATTGTACAGATGCAAAGGTAAGGCTAAAATGTTCTACAGTCAAATTTCAACATGAATTGAATGGATTCTTGTCATTCGAAGAGAAAATTGATGTCCTTTATCAGATGCTTCGCTATTAGCGAAAAATGCAGTTTAGGTAGTTATACTAAATCTATTTGTATAACGTTTACATTGTGCTTAGACTTTCAAGATATTCGGAGGTAGTCATTCCTGTCTGCATTTTAAAAAACCTCATCATATGCCCCGGTTCAGCGTAGTTCAAATCAAAGGATATTTCTGAAACTGTTTTATTAGAGTAAACCAATCGATCTTTAATTTCAGCCAATAAACGCTGCTTGAGGAGTTCTGTAGCAGTCACATTATATTGTTCTTTTACAGCTTTGTTAAGGGTAATCCTGCTGATGTTTAATAAAATGGTGTAATCTTCAATATTCTTTTTTTTGCATATGTGTTCCTCAAGAAGAGATTTATATTGTATTGCGTAGTTTTTATCATCCTTCTCAATCAGTAAATCATTAGCAGATGCATACCGTCTATTTATGGTCTGTAAAAGGTAGTACAGGATCGATCTGATGATGTGAACGCTATCTTTTTTTGTGTGCACAAGTTCAGTTTTAATTTCTGCAAGAAATTCATTGAACCTTTTCATTTCAGAATCACTCAAATTGAGAAGTAACTCATGGTTGAGCTGATAAAAAAACAGCATTTTGTGAGTGAAAAATTTATCAGCAAAGAATTCATTCAGAAAGTCTTCCCTGAATATTAAAGTTTTGAACTCAAGCCCTTGTTCTTTAATTTTCCAAGCTCTTTTCTGAAAGGCTGAAATAAAAACTATGGAATTATCTTGTATTTCAATTGCTTGATTGTTGATCTGCACAGTACCCTGAGCTTTCGTAAAAAAAACAACCTCAAAATAATCTGTATTGTGTACATCGGTCTGAAGATAATTGACTGTGTCCTGATTCAGAACATTGATGAAAAAATCGACGCCACATTCTGTCTTGTGAAAATTAATTGTTTGCATGAGAAGTTTACTTAATTCAAATGTACAATGAAAACGCTTGTTATCAAAATGACATCAAAGCAATCAACCAAAATTAATTTTCCAAACTTCCAAAATTAATATTTGACTACAAAAATTAAAATAACATTAGTTGGCAAATTGAATCAGTTATCAAAATGGTAGTAATTATTACAGTTTCGATATTTTAACAATATGATGTTATTCAGAAATTTGCATTGTTCTTATTTCATCAAAGAATTTTTAGAAAAGAGCAAATTAATTTAAAATAAAAAAAATGAAAAAAGTAATTTTAGGAATGGCATTATCGCTGTCATCTCTCTTGGCATTCGGACAAATAAATCCGAACACAAAACCTACGTTGCAATTGGTTAGAAATGCAACCTTGTTGATTGATTATGCCGGTAAAAAAATATTGGTCGACCCCATGTTATCACCAAAAGGAGCAATTGATTCTTGGGCAGGAATCCAAAAAAATCCTACAGTTGAGCTCACTATACCTCTAGAAGAAATCGTGAAAAATGTTGACCTGGTGATTGTAACGCATACTCACGAAGATCATTTTGATAAGGCAGCAAGCAGCAACTTGAATAAAGCTATAGAACTTATTATGCAGCCCACTGATAAAGATTTCTTTAGAAAAGAAGATTTTACAAATGCAGAAGTTCTGGAAGATAAAAAAGTATGGAATGGCATCACAATCAATCGGATAGAGGGAAAACACGGTTCTGGTAAAGTATTGGAAATGATGGGAAAAACATCTGGATTTGCTTTGCAGGCCAAAAACCAGCCAACCATTTACATCGTAGGAGACACGATTTGGAATGAAGATATTAAAAATGACATTAAAAAATTCAAACCCGATTACATTATTGTTAACTCTGGAGGTGCACGTATCAAAGGTTTTGAAGATACGCCAATCATTATGAATGAAAAACAAACAATGGCTTTAATAGCCGCAAGTGGAAAAGCAAAAGTAATCGCAGTTCACATGGATGCTTTGGATCATTGTTTCACAACAAGAGCTATTCTGAAAAAGAAAGCTACCGAATTGAAAATTGGAAAAGACAAACTTATCATCCCTGAAGACGGAGAAAAAATGACACTTTCTCAATAAACCATAGTTCTTTAAAAAGAAAAAACAGAAAAATGCTTAGTTATCAAAATGGTAGTTTAAAGAACTACTTTGATACTCTAAAATTAGCCTGAAAATTCTAAATTTGATTTAAATAAAAAAAATATTTTATGAGCAAGACAGCATTAATTATAGTAGATATTCAAAATGACTATTTTGAAAATGGAGGTTTAGAATTAGTAAATCCGATTGAAGCAAGTAAGAACGCTGGTAGAGTACTTGAACATTTCAGAAATGAGAATTTACCGTTGGTACATGTTCAGCATTTATCAGCAGAAAAAGAAAGTCCAGTATTTGCCGTAGGATCGGAAGGTGTTAAAATTCACGAAAATGTACAACCTTTGGAAGGTGAAAAATTGGTTCAAAAATACTATCCAAATAGCTTTAGAGAAACAGATCTTCTACAATACCTCAAAGATAAAAATGTTACTGATCTGGTTATTACCGGCATGATGACCCACATGTGTATTGATGCTACGACGAGAGCTGCTTTTGATTTAGGTTTCAAATGTACCGTAATTTCTGATGCTTGTGCTACAAGAGATTTAGAAATCGATGGTAAAACTGTGGCGGCAGACGATGTGCATCATGCGTTTTTGGCAGCTTTGGCTTTTGCTTATGGTGTCATAATGACAACTGAGAAATTCTTAAGCAAAAACAATTTTTAGGACAAATCAAATGTTTTTTTATTTTTCTAAGTGGAAACCTGAATATAATTTGTCAAAAAATAAATGAATTAGGGATTAGGGAATAATATAAGGAAGCATTAAGATCAATATCCTAATCAATACAAGCATCTTTGATCATTTTCCAAAAAACTTTACTTTGAATTTAACTAAACTAGGGAAGATACAATTTGTAGTATTGGTTTGAACTCGGTTATGCCATCTAAACCGGAATACTTGAGTCTTGATAATTATTTATTTGATTATCAGTTTTATAATAACAAATGGCGCCAAGTGTCTTCATTTGGCGCCATTTTTTGGTTGTACCCATAACCGAAGAAATATCGAAATATTTGGTTGAAGATTTAGAGAGAGTTTCAAATATTTTTAAGTAGATAGTATCAAAGGATTTTTAATGAAAAAAGCTCAGAACTATATATTAACTTTATCCCGATACTG
>Ga0265798_10003092_pt1 | contig 23966 bp, 23 predicted proteins | sample P3T30metagenome_FD_192430 | JGI IMG/M metagenome (GOLD analysis project Ga0265798, IMG submission 192430) | Plant litter microbial communities from East Loma Ridge, Irvine, California - P3 T30 | ecosystem: Environmental > Terrestrial > Plant litter > Unclassified | place: USA: California...
TAGCGACAACATCTTCGATGTCACTGCCCCCTTAGACGATGTGTTCATGGCAGGTCTTCCCGACTTTGGATTCAGTCACTTCTTCGAGCCCGAGGCTGTCCCCGCATCCCCTGTCCCTATTGCGAAGAGGAAGTTCTCAGACGGCTCTGCTAAGCGTGTGCGCTTCGATGACGATGTCCAAGTATCAGATAGTTCGAGTTCGGAGTCTTCAGAGCTTGATAGCAGTCTCTTCCCTGATCTCTTCATGGAGCAAGACAAGATACCCCCTAGCTTGCACCAGCTTCTTGAGATGGATAACGATGATGATAATGGAGACATGACTTCTCCTCAGTCCGACATTTCCTTCTGGGACTTTGAACAGAACGAGTCTCGCATCACTCAAGTCGACCATTCGGATGAGTCCGATGGCGAGTCATCTGGCGAATCCAGCGGCTATGAGTGTATGGTAGTGCCCTTCATTTACTTTTATCCGGCGACTAACATTCCTTTGCAGCTGACATGGGTGATACCACTGATGAAGAAGAATATGGGGAGGATGACGTACCACGCACGCCAGCCCAAAAGCAGTCTGTTCTGCGCCGGCCGTCTTCAGCCCCAGGCTCGCGTGCTGCTACGCCCAAGCCATTCCAGCGCAGTTCTCGACCGATTGGGCGCCAGATCCCCCCCACTCGCGGCATCTTCATCCACGATGAGACTGATCAGGCTATTGCGGTTACCAACCGAGCCACAAAGACTGTCAGCTTCTATCGTCCCCGCACCATCATGATGCCGTGGATCCCCATGACGGACTACCAGAGCAGCACGAGCAGCACCGTCAACAACAGCCCTAGGAACTCGATTGCTCAACTGAACGCCTCGGATAGTGAGGTGAGCAACGAGATTGTAACCAACGGCCTCGGTGCCGACATCATGCTTACGGGTATTTTTGGGTCTGCTCCAAGCAATGACTTTGTTTTTGGACATGAAAGCATCGGTCCTCCCGAGGCTTTCTACCCGTTTGTAAGCATATCTGCCAATGGTGAGATGGGCATTATTGACGAAGACGAGGATGATTCTTCGAGCGATGACTACGAAGAGGATCTCAATCTCGCTGACTTTATGGAATTTCCTTCTGACGGTGATGATACGGATGTTGACGAAGAAGAAGAAGATGATGATGATGACGTCGAGGACACTGATGTGCCAGCAACTCCAGCAACCTCAAGCATGGCACCACATGACTCGACCCCAGCCGCACCCTCGACCACCACACCCAAGGCCCGTAAGAGGTCCACGTCGGATGTCATGCTTGGCCACTTTGATGCTACCGTCATCACTGCCTTCCGCAACAACCAGAACCGGTACCGCGATGTTGCATCTCTGCCATCAGACCCTGCTGCCCGAGCGTCCATCTCACGTCCGGTTCGGTCTGGAAAGTCGGCCGAGGCTTTGATTACACCACTCCGCAAGCGTTCGCGGTCAAACAGGATGGCCAAGTCGCCTTTGAAGAACTCGACCACCATGAACCGCAGTTCTCCGCTTTCCGGTATCGCCAAGGCTACATCCAGGTTGCAAAGCTCGGTCATGGGTTCTTCGCGTGGACCTCCCCGGATGGGTACATTTTCTTGAGCCCTTCGCGGAGCACGCACATGTCATCACAACTATACGACCAACACTTCCCACGGCGGACCAGGAGTATGGACGAGGATATAGGAGGAAGTCATGGTAATCTCTCAAGGAGATGTACCCACGATGTCACGATACCCACGACCTTTTGTCTTCAAGCTGTTTCAGCGGCTGTGTTACTACGAACTCGATTTTGCGCTTCTAAAAAGTTGTTTAATCTTTTTTAGATGGTCCAGATAAAAGTTGAGGGAGGCTCACGGCCTTGTGTGGAACTTTTTGGTGTCGCAACGCGTCGACTCTGTTCGGCCAGTGCAACCGGCTTGCGTTTACGAATCTCTTTTGTTTTGCTTAGTTCTGTTTTACACCTTCGTTAAGTACACTTTCCTTTGTACATTTCCTATATTCACTGCTCACCTCGTAGCTTCTTCGATAGGAGCGATGGGCTTTGGGATGATACCATGTGTTTTACGAGCGCGATCTGTGGGTTCTGCTTCCTCTGGCGTTTCGGTCTGCAGCTCAATAGGCTGTTGATCCAAGGGCGTTATGGTCGGCGCGTTGCTCATGGTCCCATCGAGTACCCTGTTGGTTTCTGGCTGTGTTTGTATTTGGTATTGATATTGAGCCGCTGCGTTGTGTAGGATTATGTGCGTTGAGTATAGTAGTTTGTTACGATTAAATGCAATGTTCTTTATACTTTGTGCTTTATGACTACGCCGTGTGCATACAACCTTGAACGGTACCGAGCCACCAACTAATGATACAAGACTGGACATGGATACGACGAGGGCCTCGTGAGATGAGCGAGTACAATGGCACTGCACGCTCATCTGTGGACCCGCTTGTCGTCTGCCCCTGCATGATGGCGCAACGCAACGCAACGGCCGTGGAGTGCTTAGCGCGGGTGAGGGTCGTCTGTGCGGAAGCTACGTCACACCTCAGCTGCATGTGAACATGTGCGCCTACAACATTCCAACACCACAGTTCTGTCAATGTAGTGCCTGGCACCCACACTAACGTCATGGAGCGTGTCAAAGAAGACTTTGTCGAGGATAGATCGGTCCTTCAGCTCGCTACAGTAAGATCCCTGTGCCCCGTACCCCTCAGACAGGCAACGCGTCTTCTCCACTACTGCTGCTAATCAATGCTTAGGACGTCTTACTGCTCCCCATTCGCATAGCAACGTCTCCGACGCTGCTGAAAACCTACATCAGCACAGTACTCCTCTTCATCGCATCCACCATACTTTTTGGCGTCGCAGTCGTAGCATACTCGTCCTTCTACTACACCTACATTCCCGTTCGTGGCATAACAGTACCCGTATATCTACAGTACGACCACGGTTCGTCATTTTTGTACCACAACGCTCAGGCAGATGGCCTACCAGTTGGTAAGCCTGCAAAGTGGCCGTATGGCCTCGCGAATATACCAGGCTTGGTGCATCGACAAAAGTACGATGTCGTGGTAGAGATGGAAGTACCACGTAGTGACACAAACCTCAATGCTGGCAATTGGATGGTCGGGCTAGAGTTCCGGGGGCCCACGGCAATCGGTCAGGGTGTGAAGCACCTGTTGGGCTGGGATGAGGACTGGAATGTTGAAGACCACAGTCAGGGTGGCGTTCCAGGAGCTACGGCCGAGAAAGTCGTTACAGAAGGGGCTACGAGTGACACGCCGATAGTGCTCGCTAGGAGCAAGAGACCAGTCCTCCTCACCTACCGGAGCCGGATACTCGAGATGATTTACCGCTTCCTGCGTCTGCCGCTTTACCTTGTCGGCTGGCACACCGAGTCCGAGCACATTGAGATCAGCATGATGGAATCGGTCATGTTTGAGCCTGGTTATCGTAACATTCCGTCCTCGCTTAGGCTAGAGGTGCGGTCAAGGCTTCCCCTCGAGATCTATCGGGCCAGCGTACGGATTAGCGCTCGATTAGAAGGACTTCGATGGCTGATGTACCGATATTGGATCACAAGCGCAGTAGTCGGTATCGGCTCTTTTTGGGGCATGGAAATGGGCACTCTACTATTCATATGGGGTGTATTTACTTTCCTATTCAGCAAGTCCACTCCACAGGCTGCAAACGAAGAAAAGAAGATTAAGCAGGAAGGCAATGAAGCTGCAACCAAACCCGAAGCAGGTGATGGCGCTGGGATAGAACCAGGAACACCACACAGCGACGCAAGCCGTATATTTCCCACACTACCATCTCAACAACCACTCTCCTATAGCTCACCGTCGGTCAAAGAAGAACGTGACATGACGCCTGGTCTGGAGCATATACCCACAAGAGAAGAGGCAGAGGCAGATGATGAGGATGAGGATGATGACTTTGTTCTAGAAGAACCGGTACCGCGGGGTATAGAGCGGGAAGGTGTCTTCACTGACTCTGGTATAGGCACGAGCCTCGAGAGTAACGTGGAAAAGGGTCTATCGAGGAGAAGGAGCGCCGGTAGTCGCCGTGGGCCAGGAGGTTAGAAGCCTCTGGGACATGTGGCACATGGGAGCGGGGTTAAATGTACGGTTTGCGACAGGAGGTCAAGAAGTGCTTTTCGATGATTGTTGTATATGTTTTTAATGGTGGATGGGGGCGGGGCACGAAAGGGCTGGACAGTGAAGATTATTAACATTGTACTGTATACCCATAAGTCTGTTATTTGACTAGTAATGAGATATGAACATTATTCTGTCTCCCACCCGTCCACAAGCCATGAGATTCCAGTTTTCTCGACTTGGGACACATTCCTTCTTTCTCCGCCAGGCCTAATCACAAACTCGCATCCGTGCCCTTAGCATTGCGGTACCTAGAATCCCTTGGTATCAGCATCAACTGCAAGTGTTTCCAAAAGAGTTTTCACACTAAGAAGAAGAAGAAGAAGAAGAAGAAGATACTCACATTTGGATCCATCCCACAAAAGTAATAACAATCCGCCAAGTTCTCTTGTGCACACGCCTCTCTGCACGAAAAGGAAACACAGGTAGGAACCGCAGGCGCCGGAGCAGGCGCTTGCTGTGCAGTGGTGGGTGTCGGGGCAAGAGTCGGGTAGTGTTTATGGCCTTTGCCGGGTTTTACGCCATCTAGTAGGGAAAGGGTTAGTTTTTTTTGTTTGTTTGTCATGTGTCGATGGATGGTAGTGGTTGAATAATAGGAATAAGAATGAGAATAAGAATGATGATATATATGAAGAAAAAAAAAGGGGGGGGGAGGGGGGGGAGCGATGAACTCACTGCATGAAAATGGTGCTTTGAAACATTCGGATGCGAGAACTTGGGTGGTGGCGAGTGTGAGGATGAGAAGGATTGTGGTTGTGGAAGTTGGTGGCTTCATTTTTTTTTCTTTGTCGACTTTGGAGATTTGTTCTTCGGTTGGGGTGGGTTGGTAGGTGGTAGATGAGATGGAGGGTTGCGAATGTGGGTTGGGGGTCTCTGCCTGACTGAGAGGGAGAAGTAGTAAGAGAGTGGTAAAAGATTTGATATAGTTGCTTTATTTAGCGGTACCTAAGTTCATTTTCTTGTCTGGGTGTCCACATCTTTGTGGGAGGGCGAGGATGGGGCTTCCAGGTACAGGTATATATTTAGTGTCCAATTTGGCTTCAGCCTTGGTTTGTTTCGTCATGCGAACCAAGGAAACTAAGAAAATCACGGAAAATGTAAATGGAAAAATTTGAATAAGATGGTGAATCCAAGGTTGATGATGTACGCATGAAATTAATATACCGTATCTACGCTTGAAGAGAGGGAAAAAAAACTTTACTTCCACCTGTATATACCCTCACACGCACACAAAGGTACTCTTCGCTTAAAGCATCGGCCTCTCTGAACTAGGCTCCAACCCCTTCTTAAACTTGGTCTCGATCCTTTCCTTACCCTTCTTCATATACCCATCTACCTCATCGTCTCTAATCTGGGTCAACCCTGTTTTCACATCCATATCACTTCTCTCTAGCGTCTTCGCTTTGATATACACTCCATTACTGACAAGCTCCCTGCCTTGCACAACATCCTTGCAAAAATTGGCGTACTCATCGAAATGTACATCTCCACCGGGCAGCCCATCAAGCACCATGGCGAAACAGTGCGGCATAGCTTCAAAGTCGCGCCAGACGACCGTGACACCCTGCGCGGCCAGGCGTTGAGCCAGCACGGCATCCTCATCGCGCAACAATTCCTCGCCAACAGAGAAAAAAAAGGGAGGGCTGTTTGACCAGTCTTTTGCTGCGAGCGGCGAAACGAGAGGATGCATCAGTGCGCTGCCTTCGCAGTAGAAATCTGCGCGTGGAGGGTTCGCGGGCCAGACGTCGTCTTTGGGTATCTCGCGCGTTTCGACTTGGCTCGGTGGGGGCAGGTAGTCATATCTAGTCCCTGATTCAACAGAGGGGAGGGAGCGTGTAATGTCGAGCCATGGTGATGACATGGCTACGCCTGCGGGTAATGGGACCTCGACATTTTTGCCGTGGAAGCGGACCGCTGGCGTTTGGCCTGCTGGCGCGCTACGATGAAATTGCAAGAGCAGTTGCAGAAGCGCAGTGCAGCATGTTCCTCCCGCCGAGTCACCGCCAAAGACGATTTCATTTGCGGGAACGGGGTCGTGGACTGCACCTGGTGGTGGGGAGAGCAGACTGAGGTAAGCTGTGAAGCAATCGAGTAGCGCAGACGGAAAGGGACCCTGGGGTGAGAGTCGATAGCGTACGTTGAAAACACGGCCTCCTGTTTCCTTTGATACACGACTAGTCAACGGCCGGGTTGTTGCTGGATCCATGAGGTACATTGCGCCGCCGTGGAAGTAAAGTACGGTGACCTTGCTCTTCGTCTCATTCATCAGGTTCTTGTATTTATCTTCCTCACTCATACCGACAGGCTCGGGCTCATCGTCTTTTACATCTGCACGGTACCCATTCCATTCCGCCTCCAGTGGCCGTTGCTCGGGTTTCATCCACTGCTCTTCCCCCGTGCCCAGGTCTTCAATTGCCTTGAACATCATTTGTCGCGCATCGTCTTCCTCTGGCACGTCTAGTTTGACTTTGCTAACCCAAATCTTGCCCTTGACACCAGGGTCTTTGCACGTCATGCGCTGGACCTTTGCGACTGGCGTCGGCGAAGCCCTTGGTCCCATTATGTCGCGGAGGAGGTTGACGGTGATTTCCGTCTTGAGATCCCATTTGGAAGACGTAGGCGACATGGATAGAGAATGCCATAGTGCTGTCTTCAGCAGTAACGGCGTCTTTGGAAGCAGGAACTTTGCAATGCCGGTAGGTGACGAGTCCATCTTGCGCGCACAAAAACAGCACTCGAGGGGGTATCAAATTTACAGAATGCAACAGTCTATAGTACTACTCACAAAGGAAGGGAGGTCGTCGTCCTAGTGGCAAACGGGGGCTAGTCTTGACGTCGCACTAAATACACCATCGATCGACGCGGAGCGCTGCCTCGGCTCATTGTCGCCGCGAGTCAGTCGCTAGCGCGCGATATACGGTCTATACGCTAGGAAAGACGGCCGTTATTCTCCCGTCACAGGACCACGGAGACATTCAAAGAGCAACTACAAGGCAGCGCGTAGCAGGTTGTGGTCGCATAATAAAGAACGCTATTTACTAGGCTTACAAATGTTGGAAATGTGCCTCTTTCCAGTGGTATCTTTGCCATTACCAAACGCCTATTTCCCCGTCTTCATCCAAGAACGAAACGTAGCGACTGCTTCCAGACTTCCCCCCTTCTGACGAAGATGACGTACACTGCGATGGTGTAGATAAGGTTCCCTCGTTACCCGTCAACTCGGGACACTGATTGATGCCCGTATCACTATCAAGCTCCGGAAGAGACTGCATTACTGACTTCTAGCCATCTAGTTCACCCTCTTCGCTACCTCTTTCGGTCGCATTACCCTCGCCAGTGCCATTAGCAGGAGGCTGTGACTGGATTGTCATCTGCACGCCTTCCATGCTCCGGGGGGTGTCTTCGTTGTCAATGCCGTCTTCAGGTGTCCTAAGCCCTGCGTACATGGACGGCTCCCCATCTTTGTCAGGCGACTTCTCGTACAAGTCGGCCATCAAGTTGCACGCTTTCCTGATATCGCGCAATTTAACGTGTTGGATCTCCCACCACGGTTTCCCATCGTCGTCCTCTAACTGAACTTCGGCCATGCGCGCGCCATAGTATAGGGATGCTGCGGCAATGGTCCGTGACGTGTACAGCAAGCACATTTGTGTGTTTGTAGAGTCGGATAGAAAAGCCCATGCCGAGTTTCGCAGCTTCTTGTTGTGCTCTACGCCATAGTACTTCATCATGTCATACATTGTTTTGTATGGCGACTCGACATTAAGGTCGAAAGTTATGGCCTCTAGGAGCACATCTTCGCTGTACAAAATGGTATCTCGCCATTTCCAAAAGTCTTTTGTTTGTTCGTCGACGAGCTTGTTCGGGTCTTTGAGTGCGACTCGTACGCAGGAGACGACGAGCTCTTTCATTTTTCGGCAGTTTTCTTCGACCTTGGTAGCAAGAAACAGCGCCGTTGCGGCGATTTGCTGCAAAGGTCAGAAATGTACAGGACGTGTGCTCTCAGTTGCAGGTAGACTCACGTATTGGTGCAGCGGCTTGTACCCCGGCCGTGCCTTTAAGCTCGCGCGCATCAAATACCGGTTGAAAAAGACGGCAGCAGTGCTAAGTGTGGTTTGTGGTAGCTTGAGCATCATTCCCACCTGTAAGATAAAGTTGACACCCTTTCGCCGTAATGTCCGTTCTTCTTCCGCCGGCATCCCGTCGGTGATGGACGGCGCAAGTAACAGTTCCTCCTCTGTGAATATCCACTGCATTTCGGCTTCGATGACAGCTGGCGGCGGTGGCCTAGGGGGTTCGCGCTGTGGCGGCATTGTGCTGATAGTGGGCGAAACCATGGCGAAAGGTTCGTAGCACCTGTGTCGTCGCGGATTAATGTGGAACGTGGACGCGCCAGCTGGTGGTACCGAGATGCGACCAGTCGCTATAATCGGGTAATGTTGATGGCTAACGACGAGATAGGGGATATAGGCGACTACTGTGAGCGATATGATGTCGGAAGTGTGGCAAGGCGATCTGGGTAGATTGTTGGCAGTAGCAAGGCTCTTGTTCGTGAAGGAACGGCTATCGAAGCTCAAGTGCCAACGGCTCTCTTCCGCGGCGAAGGCAGGGATCAGTGCCAAGACAAAGTCGTACACCGTGCATGGTCAAACGTTAACATGCTTCTCTGCCTGATGAAACTTCGGATTCCGGTGTCTTCTCCGGAAGCTTGTATGCTGTTTGCGGAAACCGTGAGCCCGTTTCAAAACAACATTAGGCAAACAACGTTTCCAACCATACCGAAATCATTTCACTGAGGCTGCCATCACAAGAGAAGATCCAAAATCAGCAAAGCATGTCAATTTAGTGAACAAGGTATGCTTGTGTGAAAAGATGCATAGTACCCCGCTCCCTGTTATGCAACCCAGGAAAACGCCAGTGACCATTTTCCAATCGCAGCATGACAAGCCACGAGTACAACTGATATTACATAGAAAAACAACAATGAGATCAATTTGATACAGTGTGCATCAAAGATCAGTGCTTCAAACTTGACGCGCCGCGCCAAGCTCGAGATTATGAAATCTACCCGAGGTAGAAAGCTTCGAACAGATAGATGATGCCGAAGACTAGGAAGGCAATTGCGCCACCAAGAGTGACTGTGAGACGTTAGCATTGAACCGAGAGATGGGAAAATTGTCTTTCTTACCATTGCGCATACTGATCCGCCCAGCAATGGCACGGCCACCAATGACTGCACCTGCAGTACAGAGACCGTGGCCTACTACAGCGCCAGCAGTAACATACCAGTAGTCAGAACCAGCAGCCATAGCAACAGTCGCAATCTGGCTACGGTCACCCCACTCTCCGAGGAATGTCATGACAAACGTCTGTACCCAGGCAGGGCTGAGAAGCAGAGAAAAGAGGTTGTTTACGGCACCCATTGTACTGGTCAAAGAGCCTCTGTGCGGTGATGGTGCTCGGTCGGGCGAGGTAGAAGGGCTTCGGGCAGGCGCAGGTAGTCGCGAGTTTGATCGTGAACCTCGACCAGACTCGAGAGCGTAGGGAGAAACGGAGGCCTTGCGGCGACCTTGACGGCGTGCCAGCTGTTCTTTTTCCTCAAGTTCTTGCTCAACTTCTCGCATCTCTTCCCCAACACCGTCCTCTGGGCTCATATCTAGACCCTCCCTAATAAGCTTAACGCCGAATACGAGAAAGAGGGCGGCGGCGGCAAAGTGCGTGAAACGCTCAGAGAGAAGGGCCGGAACGGCGTGGCCCATCATGGCAGAAAGAACTGTCATGACGACCAAGGCGGAGAAGGCAGCAGAGAAGACGAGGAGTCGTGGGTGTCGCATGGCCATGAGAGCAGCAACGAGGAATGTCTTGTCTCCGATCTCCGAGAAAATGATCATGGTGAAGGCGAGGACAAAGGAGTGGAATGGCTGTACGGGGCTGTTGTCGGCATCACCGGGGGCTGAAACGGGTGTTTTTGAGGAGGGTGTCTGGTCCAAGGGGTCTTTGCTGGCCACCGAGTCGGGAACAGGATGGGGAATGTCATGCGGGGAATCGGGGAGGTCAGTAGGTTTCTGTAGCGTGATTAGTTTGAAATCATCAGCGTTGTGGTGTTGCAACGTACCTCGAGGCCGCCCGCACCAGGTGCCCGAGTGACACTTGGTGTAGGTACGGCTTCTCCCTCTAGGTGCTTCTGATCCGCAGGGTGCGGAGGTGCCTCTTTTGGCGACTCGGGAACCTGCTTCATCTTCGCACCGGTCTTGTCTTCATGTGCCAGACGCTCCTTGTCTTTCGCCGACACACCGCCCTCGGTGCCTGTCTTGCCTGTTGCCAGCTTCCGGCCTGGGTCCTGCATCACACTCTTGTCCCCATCCAACACTTTGTCCACCAAGACGGACTCGGAAGAGGCCTTGGGCTTCTTCGGAGACCCGAGGTCCTCTACGACGTTGGGGGCCTTGTCGTGGGCCTTGGGCGTATCGTCAACGTATGGGCCGGCGTGTGGCTTGCCGTCTAAACCATCAACAGGTGCATCCTTTGTGCCTTTTGCGCCAGGCGAGGCCTCGGCGACGATGGCGGCTTGTGTGTAGGCTGGCTCAGCGACAGGCACAGCGGCTCGTGCAAGCAGCTTGTCGTTTGGTGTCTCTCCTGCGACGGATGTGGCGAGGACTCGTAGTGCTGGTAGAAGGAGCAGCAGAGTGTGCGGTCGTGATTGTCGTATTCTCATCTTGAAAGGCGGTCGCAATGTGTGTTGAGAAATTGTGCGATGCCAGGAACCGGTCAATCAAAGTGTCGAAGAAGAAAAAATGGTGTGTTGGAGGGAGTGACGAGAATGGAAGAAGCTGCGGCAAAGAGAGTGTGGCGAAGCTTAAAAGTACGGGGTCGTAAGAGGTTCACACTTGAGTTCAAACGTAGGCCAGTTGAGGACTACGAAGCTACGTGCAAGGGGTGTCGTATCCTGCAGACTGCCCACGTATTATATTTAGACGTACATACGCAAGCAGAAAAAGCACTAGTTAAGGGGGCTTTCTTCTGGAATGGATGCCTGTGGGGAAGTGACGGCGGAAACAACCATTGCATGCCGTGGTCCCGTCTCGACCGCTGAGGCCTCGTCTCCAAAGTCCGTATGCACGCCTCCGCCGGACACTGGCCCCTTCTCCGTGCCGCTGGCTGAGCCGCTGAGGCCCATGTTTAGGCTGGGATTCACGTGAGCGCCCGTCGAGCGCGCCGCTTAGTCAGCCGTCGTTATGGAACATCCCGAGCACCATGTAAACATCGGCGCGACACTTTCACTGATCACACCAACTTTACAGCGCACCTACGTCGCATGCGCCGCTAGTCGAAACAACGCGCTTTTACAGAGAAACACCATGGCCGACTCCAGAGGTGTGCGCCCTGCGAGCCGGCGCAAAACACCTACCCCACAACCACTCTCCAGAGGCATGGCTCCACAATTGGAACGCGTATCGCGAACACGCAGTTTGCGTAGTGCAAGCCGCGAAGCAGATAACTTTGCGGATATACAAAAGCCCACTCGCCGAGGCGCGCGTCAAGCAACCGTAACAACCGTAACCGAAGAAAGTGAAAGCGAGGCACTACCAACGCGTAGGACAAAGCGACAACCCACCAAAGAGACGTTGGGAGGTTAGTAGTCCCTCTACAACCCAATACACTACCTCCACATCCTGCGCAAGCCCGCTCCGAATGCCACTAGCTAGACGATCCCATGGCTAATGAACTTGCGTCAGACCTCACCATTGTCGAGGAAATGGAGACTCGGGGTGCGCTAGAAGAGGAGGAAAACAATGTTGCGCCCGGTACGCCGACGCGCTCCCAGCCTGGAGATCCCGCCCCCTTCCGCTCGCCAGGCGCCGCATCCGAGATGTCGGGTACCACTGCCATTTCCTCGTTTAGTGTGGTCGAGGCCGATTGTTTGAAGTCCAAGTTCATTTTGAGGCACCTGCGCCAGCTATGCGACTCTACCGGAGAGTTCTTGGAGCACATCGCGCCCGCCAACGGTACCATTCGAGACGATCTATGGAATATGCAAGAGATGCAAAAGCCGGGGTCAGGCTATGTGGAAGAATACCTCGACTTTGACAGCGAGGTGAATGAGCATCTGAAGCACTTCAAGAGTGAAGAGTACAGCTACATTCACGTTCGAGCACTTCACCGCGCGCTTTTTGGCGCGAACGAGCACACGGTCGCTTCAGAAATTGGCTTGGACCTAATCCTATATCAAGCAAATCTACTTGTATTCGCAAAGCAAATGATGTACTCGAACCGGGACGATAAGAGGATTTGGGATGTACTGCGACAACTAGACAATACTTTTCCGGGCCAGTTCATGCACTCACTTGAGCGCGGCACACAGCCTACGACTGCGGGTGATAGCGCATTACTCAAAGAGACGTTTGAACTTGCACTAGAATTGCGGACACAACTGGCAATCCTGGTACTTCAGAAATCAATGTATAACCCCGAATGTACGCCCGACGAGATGGTCAGTGAGATCTTCTTTCGCTCAGAGTCATCACAGGCTGTAGATGGTTCTCTAATTCGGGGATGGAACATGTCGGCACTAGGGGGTGATGATTCTTCCTTGTCCGAGGATTTTCAGGATCACGTTGTTAAACGACTAAATAAAATTCGAGAATACTTGCCGGTGGACGACGCTTCTATCCAACGCGGTGAGCTTGTTGATATAGAACGTTTGAAGGCAGATTTCCCGTGGGAGCCAACTATCCTTCGCTTACTACAATGGGTGCGTCTACGACGCAGGGAACTCGATGCTGTCATCGAAAGCCTTGGGGGGTCCGTTACAATCGCACGCAAAGTCAAACAGGTCTTCGAGGAGCCACAACCTGTCCTCGAACAAGCTCCAGCCCAGCAAGAATCACCACGGAGAAAGCGGATATCATTTGGAGGAGGCAGACGACGAAGCAAACGCAAATTTGATCCCAATGCTCCCTTGGACATGGACGTTATGGACATGTGGGAGGCTAGAGAACGTGATTCTGGTGTGCACTTTGAAGTAAATGTTGCCCGGCAAGAGCAGTCGGAAGCTCTTGTCGAATCAGTGGTTCAAGAAATCCAAGAAGAACGACCAATGCTGGAAAATCAACAAGATTTACAGCCTTTACTAGGAGACGACGAACAGCAGTTTGAAAAAGAGACCGTAGAAGAGCCGGTAGAAGAGCAGTCGCCTACAGAGCACCACATCGAGGAAGCTGAAAGACAGGTCGAAGGAATGGAAGAGGGGGTTGAACGACCCGAGGCACCAGGTCCGCCACAAAGCTCTGCAGCTTTGCTCAAAGCGCTCAAAGCTAGTTCGAGGCCACAGAAAGAGAACCGCCCTGTATCAATATTTGACAGACAAACCACTGCGCAGCGCATCGAGTTCGGCGACGGATTTGATGACACACAGCCAACGGCAGAACCTTTGAGCAAACCCACAAGGAAAGAAGCTGCTCATTCTTCACCACGCAAACGTCGACGACCGATTGAAGACTTGGACGACTCCGATTCTGACGCGTTCGAAACAGAGGACCGTAGTACGCGTGTTATAGAACGGCGACGAGACGCACCCGTAGCAAAGAAAGTCCGTATCAATCCTCCATCTCCGACAACACCACTGAGCTACCAGCCACCCCGACCCACTCGACGCCTGCCACAAGAACGCGAACAGGCAGAATCTATTTCCGAGACGGACGGGCCTGAAATGACTGAAGAGATTCCACCGCCTTCTTCCATGTACCATGCTCAAAGCCAACTCGCCAGAGAAAACCGTCTCCTTGACATTGCTCAGAAGCGGAACGAGCGCAAAGTTCGACAGGGATGGTCTAATGAGGCTGTAGACGCGTTTTGCGAGTACATGAAGTTATTTCCGGCCAAGTACTCGGCAATACTGAAGCATGATGAAGCTCAAGAGCGGCCCATGTTGGAAGGTCGTACGCAGGTCAATCTCAAGGACAAGGCAAGGAACATGGCAGTGAACATGGTCAAGTAAGTCAATGGCCCCACAAGCTGAGTAGGATTATGCGCTAACATTTGAGCAGGTCTGGAACTGGACTTCTGCCAGGGTTTGAGAATATTGTGCATCCCAATGAAAAGTATGGGAAGGGCTTAGTGGCAAATGGGTGGCATATGAGAGTAGACGGTTCATGGGAGAGAAGGAGAACTAGATGAGCTGCGCAAACGTTTCCGCGGCGTTCGGGATTTACCTTGTTGTTGTTGTTATTATTGATACCCCTCGCCCTACTGGCGTCATGTCTGAAAGCCTGATCCTCCAAGAGGTTTACGCGAATGAATTATTGTTTACCCTGCTTTCAGTTCATCGACTCCTCTGTCACCGCCAAGTCCTTTGTCTGTGCGCTCATATCCTCTCTCTCCACCGAACCCCCCATTCCCCCTTGGCAAAGCTCGCCTCAACAACCACCCCTTTCATAACAGCCTCGCACTTTCTCTTCTCCGCTTCCTCGGGCACCGTAAAACCAAATGCGCAGCCTCTTCTCGCCGCTTTGCGTACCATTTCTCTTTCATCGGCTTTCCTCTGGCCCTCTCGTCGCTTGAGCTTCATCTCGTCAGTTTCTTCGATGCGCTCGGCCCAGCCTTTCTCCCCGCCTACGGATCCGTTGACATCGTTTTGAGATTGCGGCGGGCGCACTTTGCCGGAGCCGTAGCCGTATTCGACTGTGTCGGGAAGGTCTTGCGGGCCTGTTTGATTAGGCTCAAGGACGACACCACCTTCAGCTTCGCCATCGGAGTCTGATACGTCTTCATCGCTGGAGGCGTCGAGTGATGCTCGTGACATGCCTGTTGCAGGCGCAGGACCATCGACCATGTCTACGCTTCTCCAGTCTTCGGGCCTCTCCACTACAAAACGTGCTTTGCGGTTCTTGCGACGCCCGTAGACCTTCTCGGGGTCTTTTTCGCGCTGAAACACGATTTCTTCTACCGTACTGCACTCGATGATGATCCTGTGGTCGCCCTTGATGGTCTTGGAGCTCTTCTTCTTGTGCTTCTTCTCGCCTTTTCCACCCTTGACATCTTCATGGCCCTTCTCCGGGTTTGCTGTGTCAGCACTGCTTTTTACTGGCTCTGCGCCCGCACTTTCTTTCACTGACTCTGGAGATGCGCCGTTCAGGAGTGCAGCGAATGTTGCTTCGATCTTCCGGTCAACGGGACCAGGTTTGCTGTTCCGACATCTTGCTGAACAATACTTGACTTCGGTGACGTTCTGCGTTTTGCGGCGTTCACCTATTACACGGCCGCAGGTGTGGCAATAGGGTACTGTGTCGCCGACGGTGAGGTAGAGAGGTGGTGGGGTGACGGCGTGCTTGCTAGGCCGTGACCAACTATCCATCCACGACATTTTGCTAAATGCTAATCGAGAGATCAAGGAGCGGAGGTGCTTATATGGAAATGCACTGGGTGACAGTTGTTGTAGGCTTCGAGGCTGGCGAAAGGTGGTCGATGTGTTGGTCGCAAAGGTAGAGGTACGGATGCACGACGTCATCGGCATCTACCTGCATGTAGGCACGAACTCTGTATCGTATAGTACCAGCACAACGTATGTGTGTCGTGAAGCTCAAGCCATGTGTACTATACCATGGCAAATTACTATAATGACGCACTTGACAAACTTCCACCTAGTGTGTATGCAGCACGTACGCGCTCATGTGTTAGTAAGGAAGCCATCAGTTAGTCATACCTGGCTCCGTTCATGTACATGCTGATGGTATTGAGGCCTAGTTTCTACAGATCTTCACTCATGGCATCTCACCTCTGCAGAGGGTGGTCGCTGGCACCACGTCTGCAGGTGTCGGTTCCTCGGATGTTCCATACCCCACGATCGATGCTCCAGCACCGTTACCGAGCTTAACAGCTGCCACCATCTCGGAAGTCCGATGCACCCTACGCTCGTAGTCATGCAGTGCCCATACGCCCGAAGAAGCATGGCCATGTTATATGAGAGCCTCGGGCCCTCCAGCTGCCCCGACAAAGAGTTGCTGATTCTTCGAATTACCTCCTTGGGCTCTATTCTGCGCAGAACACCAGATCACGTCTTGCCCGGGGCATAAGATCCGTTACAAAGCGGACAAATGGAACGACTATCACCATCTCCAACTCCGTTGCCGAACCCTCCTTTTGCACATTCGTCGCCCCGTCCTACTCCCATTGCAAGCAGACGACCTTTGCGCGCGCGCCGTCGCAACAACAGAGCAAAGCTGCAGCCAAGACCCCGAGTCGTATCCATGTCGCCTGCACTGGACCCCGCGACGGGTGAAACCGGCAGTAGAGCATCGCGTGCGCACACGTTGGAGACGACGTCGTCGACGCCCGAAGTGGGACGCCCGAGACGTACCACGGCGCAAAGCGACATTCAGGAAACGATACAACACCCGGGCAATGTGCGCATCAATGTTCAGGGTGCTTTTATCGTCGACGAGGAGCACCCGGATACACCGTCGAGCGAAGACTATGAGCACGACCCGCACGATATCAGACTTCCGAACCACACTTCAGTAGTGAGCCATGTAGCCGTCGATGTAAGTGCATATGTGCCATGGCGCGCGGGATTGGTTGCAGCACGCGACCGACCGACCGACCACCCTCTCCTACCGGCCCTCACCCCCTTCGGTTGCAACAACAATGTGCTAATTCATTGCGCTGCGTAGATTGGAGGCTCCCTTGCAAAACTTGTGTACTTTTCGCGAGAACCCGGCGATGACTCGATTGGCGGCCGGCTGAACTTCTTCAAGTTCGAGACGGACAGGATAGATTCATGTATAGAGTTTATGCGCAAGCTGCAAGCAGACCAGAAACACGACAATGGCCAAAAGGCGCAAGATCTGTGCATCATGGCGACTGGTGGTGGTGCCTTCAAGTATCACGACAAGATAACACAGGCCCTGGATGTGGAAGTGATACGAGAAGACGAAATGGAATGTTTGATTATAGGTGAGAGAGAGGCGCCTTGTACGCGTTTAGAAGCGGCTGCTAACTACGACTGTATAGGGCTCGACTTCTTCATCAACGAGATACCCAATGAGGTCTTTACCTACAGTGAGGACAGCCCGATGACTTTCATGCCACATCCCCCGGACCCACCGAACATCTATCCCTATCTCCTTGTCAACATCGGCTCCGGTGTGTCCATGATCAAAGTCTCGGGACCACGGCAATTCGAGCGTATAGGCGGTACCTCGCTGGGAGGAGGAACACTGTGGGGACTTTTGTCGCTACTCACCGGCGCCCGGAGCTTCGACGACATGCTGCGACTTGCGGAAAACGGCGACAACTCCACAGTCGATCTGCTCGTCGGCGATATTTACGGACAAGCATACAACAAGATCGGGCTCAAGAGCACCCACATCGCCTCCTCATTCGGTAAAGTCTACAAGATGAAGCGTGCAGCCGAGCGCGAAGCAGAAGACGGATGCAACGGCGACCTCAAGCGCAGGGAAGAAGCAGAGCACGTCCACGGCTCATCAGAGCTAACCCACGACTCCGCCTCCTTCCGCCCCGAAGACATGGCCCGCTCCCTCCTATACGCCGTATCCAACAACATTGGCCAGATTGCGCATCTGCACGCCGAGAAACACGGACTGCCGCGCATTTACTTTGGGGGTTCCTTTATTGGCGGCCATTCGCAGACGATGAATACCTTGTCCTATGCCATTCGCTTTTGGTCAAAAGATACAAGACAAGCCTACTTTTTGAGACATGAAGGCTACCTTGGCGCTGTGGGCGCCTTTTTGAAGAGACAGCCTAGGAACTGGGGGAGGAGAGAGAGTTTTGTGGAGTCTGCAAGAGCGTCTGTTTGAGAAGGGGAGTGCGTTTTTTTTTTCTTTGTTTGTTGAGTTGTCAAGTTTGATGGCATTGGCATATAGAGGTTTTAGCGGGCTTGTAGCATTGTTATACAATAAAAGTAGGGTTAATATCGCTTGATATTTGTGGCGTTTCGTTTTTCTTTCCCGGCGTGATTGATAACAGCCAAGTCAATCAAACATGATCGTACAAAGGGAACTTCTGGGGGAAGGAACATGCATTCTGACACAGGAAATAAAAAGCACGCACACAGACACACACACACACATACACACAAATCCCTCACGACTAACGACCAACACAACCAAGCTAAAACACCGTATTCGGATCCACCCTCATGTCGTAACAATCATTAGTCATCACCCCACCCTGTTTCCCATCCACGCCCCCACAACCACAACTATCGACCGGAACGAGGAAATACCGCTTACACTCATCAAAATTCCACTTCCACTCGCAGCCCTCGTGCACCGTAATCGACATGACAATTTCGACACCAGTGCCTGAGCCCTGCGGTAGCGTGTACGTCTGCTTGTTGAAGAAGTTGGAGCCGAGAATGGTGCCTCGGGAGCCGAGGGCGTTGCAGTAGGAGCGGATGGTGTTGTCGATACGGACGTGTTCGGTCCTTTGGCTGAGGCCGCCGTAGCATCTGACCTTGTTGGTCATTGGGTTGCCCTCGCGCGGCGACTCTTTGGGGGGCGCGGGTTCCGTGGGCGTCGAGGCTGGTTTGGTGGTGGTGCTTGAAGAAGAGGACGAGGAGCTGCTAGAAGGGAGGGGGCAGACGGTCATGGCTTCTTGCCAGTTTTCGTCAAACCCGTCCCCGTCGGATCCGTCGAGGAAGGTCGAGTTGTCGCCGTAGAGCCATGGCTTGGAGAGGCAGAGTTCATCCCAGAAGGCGCATTGCTGGACGAGTGGGCTCTCGTATTGGCCAATGTACGGCTCGAGTTGGCGTTTTGGCCAGCTTCCTATGGGGGGTGCGGGTGCGTCGGGGCCGATGGATGGTGGTGGGGTGGGGAAGGGGATGGTGGGTGCTTTGATGGTCGAGGAGCCGTCTGGACCTGTGTAGACGACTGCGGGCCATGCAGAGGTTTTTGCTGGGACGGGCCAGAAGGGGTCAAAGCCTTGTCGTTTTTGAACTGCGCCTTGTCCGCCTGATAGTGTGACAGCCTCGAACCACCATTGTGAGATTGTTATAGGTGCCTTTGTGATTGTGCTCGTCCAGGACCCGTCACTGACAGTGATCAAGGGGTAATTCACCGTGCTCGTCGCCTTTGTCCACGGCGGGATCTTGACTTTGCACGGAGGCGAACATGTAAACTTTGGCACGTCCATGTCCCAGATCTTGGGATCAACCCATATGTACTCGTCATACAGGGAGCCGTTGCTACTTACGTCCAAGACTGAGATCTGTGACCAGAAGGGGTGCATGTCCACGTTGAGATTGTCCTTGGCGGCAATACCTTTGCCGTCCATGACGGCCATGTATTTGGCACCGATGGTGATGAGGTGATTGATGCGGACATTGGCGTAATTCTTCTCAAGTAACATGAGCGCTTTTTGACAGAGCTGTTGGTCAATGCATGTCTGCGCGTATGTCGAGAACCATGAGTAGAGGCCGGCGCTGGCGATGAAGATGTTCATGGATTCGCGAATGACGACCGCCCAAGACTCGTCGCAGCCACTGAATTCATCGCCAGCTGTACACTTGTAGCTGGGATCCCCCGCAAATACACCGACGGCTGAGGTGAAGGGTGCCGGTGGTTGCGGGGTTGGCTGGTAGTATGGTGACTCTGTTTGTATCAGACCGGCGAAGATGTTTGATGCCTTGTGAAAGTTGAATTGGTAGAAGACGGCATGTTCTGATGCCGTTCCGTATAGCCTATGATTGTAAGATACTGATATAGATGGACACTAGCGAATCAAGCTTACCATGTCGGCTGCACACTTTCAATCAAGAAACCACGCGCCACATAGACAGAATTCTGTACCATGGTGTTGTTGGCATCGTCCAGGTCGGGATCACTGATTCGTTGGTCAGAAGCTGTAGGTTATGAAGAAAAAAGGAGTATCAAAACTTACTCAATCATGTGATCAGAACCCCACAACCACATATTCTCAAAATATCCTGATCCCGAGCTCGTCAAATGCATCATTAAGCTCGCAGCATTGCAGCCTGGGGCAATACCACTCGTCAAGGGCGGACATTCAGCAGGCGTCAACTTGGTGCCAGCAGCACCTCCAATACGCGCATGACAGTCCCACAATCCTGCTGCCCCTGGACTCGACGCCTGGATGTTCCACTCGACCAAGATTGCTCCTGCTGTTGGGCCGACAGTGGTGAAGAGGAGGTCCTGCATCTCGACGTCGCCAACTTGACCAGTTGTGCCCACTTTGAGCATGACCTTGGGTTTGAGCGCATCTGAAAAGTAAGGTCCGGAGGCTGCAAGCTGCGACCACGTCTCACCTACGATCTTTGAGCCACTAGGCACTGTAACTGTTGACGTTAAGATGTAGGAGCCCGCGTCGATGAACAAGATCTTTCCCACGCTCGCATACAGAGCAGACTGCAAAGCTGCCGTGTCATCAGTAACGCCATCGCCCTTGGCTCCGAGGTCTTTCAAGTGGACGAATTCTCCCACACTACGATCCTCGTACTGTGGCTTTGCACGCTCGAAGTAAGCACCGTTGTTGTCTAGCAGCTTCGAATGTCTTCGGAAGTGGCCGACCTTCGTACCTGTGACAAAACTGCGGTCCTTTGCATCAGCGGAGCCCGTATAGGTAGGGCCATAAGTCCATTGATCGATGCTTGACGATCCGGCGAGGATGGTGGCGCCAGTATTGTCGACAACGGCGGCAGTGACACCCGAGAGCTTGATGTTCTCCAGAACAAGGCCTGTAGTTCCCGTCCCGGGGGTCTTGGATGGCGGCTCAACCACGACAACGGTCTTGACGTTGTTGAAGGAAGAGTCGAGGAAGCTGGCAGATCCGATGTTGCCTGGTGCCGCTGTGCCACCACCGCTGGAGCCGGAGCCGCTGTCTGGCACTAGTTTGAACCCTGTGCCCACGTTGTTCATCTCTATCGACTTCCATACCCATCCCCAGTCCCAAATCAGCTGCACGCCCACGGTGCAGCCACTGAACTTTAAGCGCTGTGCCGTGAATTGCTGACTGCCTCCAAACAGCCCAACCGCACCACCCTGGAATTCGACATCGGAGATCTGGCCGCCACTGCCATTCTCCGCATACATGCCGTACCCAGTCGATCCAGCGATGAGCAAAAGATTCTGCGTACTGGTAGCTTGAGCCACTTGGTAATGCAGACATGCCACCTTCTGCGACGCACGCGTCTGCGTCACATCAATGATAAGATTACGCAGCTGCCGGTAGAAATTGGCGGTATTGACAAAGTACTGCTGGTCCAACCCGTCGGTACCCGTACCACCGCCTGTGTACTCATCCGTTGACAAGACGCCCATGCCGATGAAGCTCTTGGACGCCTTCAACGTTGGCCGAGCATTGGCATCGCCAATTACCTGCGTGCCGAACGGCATGGCGATCGTAGACGAGATGACATATGTGCCGGGCGGGATGTACACAATTGCGTTCTTGACCGTAGATCCATTGCACTTTACCGCGCACCGTTTCCCGTCGCTCATGGCATTCTTGAAGGCTTTGGTGTCGTCGGTGACGCCATCTCCGACGGCGCCGTAGTCGCGGACGTTGCGGAAAACCTTGTAAGAAGCGTCGTTGCCCCAAGGAACAGTTCCCTTGTGGTCAATACTGCCCATCCAATACGAGCCTGTTGCTCGCTTTGTGATTGCTCGTCTCGTCAAGTTTCCCGTTTTGCCTACCGCGTCGGCTTCCGCTACGAGTGCTGCAGCGGCAGCGAGATCATCCGTGATGTCTATGAGTGGAGTGACTGGAGTCTCGTCTTCACTGTTATCGTTGAGACTCTGCATCCTCATGTTTGCTTGGCCTGTCACAGTGCCAGGCTTTAGTCGGTACTGGTTACGAAGGGGGTTCAACAGCCGGGCTGCGTTACGCTTGGAAGATTCAGCAATCGCCTGTTCGACCACTTTCCTCGCCTTCTCTATATCAGTCATAGAGGCGTTCTTCAGGAGAGGCGCAGCAGGTACAGGGAAAGACTCTGTCGAGTTTTGCGAGGTAGACTGCCGCTTTTTGGCGTTGATCGACTGGAAGTCTTCATCTTCGTCGTCATCGTCGTCAAGCCATCGCTTCTCCATTCCCATCCATGACATTGGAGCAACGGTACCGGTTAGGTCAGCCATGGATCCAAAGTCAGAACTCTCAGACTCATTGGCGTGGATAATGTGCTCGGTTGCGTGGCCTAGCTTGAGCAGCTCAGCAAGGCGCTCGGGTGTGACATCCAACGCTCTATTGTCGAGGGTAACATTGGCACCGTCCATGCCACGCTTAGCCTGTGTGACTATCTTCACGCCGTTGGGAGCGATAGTAGCAAGGTCAGGATCCTCATAAATTGTGACTTTCGCCGCAGCGCCGTCGATCAGTGAGATCATCTCAAACTTGAACGTTGCGAGGTACTGCTTCGAATTCGCAGTGGTAAACCCAAGAGCAAAAGTTGGGTCAGTAATTTGCCTCTGCTTTATCTGGCTCTTCAGAATACCCTGCAATTTGTCGTGCGCAGTTGCTTGCCAGTTTTGCTCTGCTTTGACACCAGCCCTGCACCGGAAGGCTGCACACCTTGTTTCGGCGCTTGACAGGTGATCCTCACCGTCTCCACCCTCGACCCAAGTGGCTGGGGGGAATTCATCGCAAGTGTAACGCATACCGGAATGTCTTGGTGGCCCAGTCAGTGGAATGACGTTTCTTATCTGGTTAACATTGGTGTTGGGTTCGAGATCTCTATGCGGCCATGGTCCGTCATGGCGCATCACCACTCTCTGATCGGGTTCCGGGCCTTGTGATGTCAGCATATGGCTTTCGTGTAGCTGTACCTCCAGGATAACTCACATCGGTGATTGTTTATCCATGAACTGGGACACGAAGCGGAACGCCGCCTATCGTTTCGCCAAGCGCTGCCCTTTCCTGTATGAAAGTCGTAGACGAACCAGTCCTTGGGCAGATTGCTATTTGGATGTATCGTCCGTCCGTAAGTGATGAAGTTGTACGCATTACGGCATATGTCTTTCATGTAGTAGCAGTTGTATGTGAGCACAACGACTGTTGGATTGAGTTCGATGACAGTGTGGAGAGGAGAGAGCGATGTGGGCTGGCTACATGCCGCTTACAGTCAGTACACAGTTCTCGTAAACAAGCATTCCACTTACTAGAAAAGGGCTCGTCCACCACCTTGGAGCGGAGTCGAAATAACATCTTGTGCGTACTGTCCAAAAACTTGATAGTCAGTAAGAAACGCACAAAGGACCGCCAGGCCCGTGATCAAACGGAGCATAGCCATGGTGTCGTCAGAATACCATCAAGACCTAGTTAATGACAGAAAGCCATGGTATACTCAGCAATATATATACTTCATTATGCTGGATCGTCATACTCGTGAATACCGACAACCCCTTTAGTCACGTGACCTGTCCATCACTTCGTGAGTACGCCCCGTCAAGGCCACCGATGCACGCTGCGTCAAGACTCCGCCCCCACCTAGTCACTATAGAACCTACCCTGTTACAACTACGCCGCAATATATCCCTTTACCATGGCGTACGTTTCTTCTTGGCACTGAACGTACTCACCGGACTATCGAGACATGTGGTAGAATAGATTGACCTGCAAGGCGCCCTGCAGTACACACCTGCATTTTCAAGCACCTGCCCATCTCGGTACTTCATCTCCCCACGCTACTAGCCTGTGGAACCCGTTCAGATTGATTGTATGAGCTAGAGCTTTGATGTAACATCGGCTCGCCGGGCGGCGGTGGGTAAAGATGCTGATGTGAGATTGAAGACTTGGCTTCTATGCCCTGCATATGCGGGGATTCCTGTGTAGGAACGGTG